>Ga0068861_100001061_pt1 | contig 16918 bp, 12 predicted proteins | sample KBSSwiS42_FD_66593 | JGI IMG/M metagenome (GOLD analysis project Ga0068861, IMG submission 66593) | Switchgrass rhizosphere microbial communities from Kellogg Biological Station, Michigan, USA - KBS Switchgrass S4-2 | ecosystem: Host-associated > Plants > Roots > Rhizosphere > Soil ...
TCAGGAGTTCGGCGGGTTCGACGCGTCCGGCTCGACGCGCGGGCCAGTAGGCGCTCGCCGCGGCACTCGAGGCGAGCAGAGCGGCCACGCCGGCGGCCAGCTTGAGGTCGAGCGCCGGCGCACCGACAACGAGGTTGCCGAGCGCTCGTGTGCTCAAGGGCAACAGGCACAAGCCGAGCAGGACTCCCGAGCTCGCGACGATCAGCGCCTCGAGGGTCAGCGCGCGGACGACATCCGCCGGCCGCGCGCCCAGTGCCTGCCGAATCGCGAACTCGCGCGCGCGGAGCGCCACGCCGTGCGCGACGCGCGCGTACAACCCGACGATGGTGAGGAGAAATGTCGCCAGGCCGAAGAGCGAGACGACCCTCGTCTGCAGACGCGGTTGACCGAGCCAATCGGTTCGCAGCTCGTCGAGCACCTGAATCGCTCCGGCGGCCTGCGACGAATCGATGCGGGCGACTTCCTGGCGCACAGCCGCCACCGCCGCGCCCGGTTCGCCCGACGGCGCAAAGATCAGCGTCATGAAGGGCCAGGGGAACTGCTGATACGAGAGGTAGAGCACCGACTCCGCGCGCGGATCCGGGTTGAGCGGTTGCTTCACATCGCCGACGACGCCGACGACCTGAATCGGTTTCTCGGTACCCACCAGCGTGATCCGCTGTCCGATTGGATTCTCGTTCGGCCAATACCGGTGCGAAAGCGCCGTGCTGATCACCGCGACGCCCGGGCCATTCGCGCCGTCGCGGCCGTCGATCAGCCGGCCGCGCACGAGCGGGATGTCGAGCAGCGCGAACGCCGGGCTGTTGACGGCGCTCGCCAGCGCCGTCTGTGCTTCGGTCGAGGCCGGGCGCCCTTCGATCGAGAATCGAACGTTGCCGAGCGGCCGCGTCGGCGGAACGTAGCTGGCCGCCGCCACGCTTCGGAGCTCGCGCCGCTGCGCGAGCGCCGCGAGCACGCGGTCGAAGAACTCACGGTTTTTCGAATCGTCGGACTGGTAGGTTTCCGGGCGCGAGATCTCCATCGCCAGCCGCTGGACGCCGCCAACCGGCGGCGCCAGCGCGGCGAGGTGCCGGAACCCGACCAGCAGGCCGGCGGCGGCAGAGAGCAGCACGATCGAGAGCGCGACCTGCAGCGCGACGGTGACGCGGCCTCCGAACACGCCGGCGGCAGACGCGCGCCGCGGCGTCAAGTCCTTCGATCGCCGCACCGCGAGCACCGACGGGCCGATCGCGGTGGCGCAAACGCTGACCAGCAGCAGAATCGCGGTCGTGACGATCACCCGGCCGTCGATGCTCGGCTCGAAATCGTAGGGCAGCGCGCTCGACACGCCGACCGCCCCGAACAGCGCCAGGAACCGGTTGGCGATCACGAGACCCACCGCCGAACCCGCGATCGCCCAGATGAGTGTTTCGAGCAGGATCTGCCGCAGCACGCGGGCGCCTGACGCACCGAGCGCCATCCGCACCAGGAATTCCTGGCGGCGGCCCGGCAGCCACGCGAGAAGCAGGCCGGCGACGTTCATCCAGGCGACGGCAACGAGAACGAGCACCGCGCCGCCGAGAACCATCAGCGCTCGTCCTGAGTGACCGAGCACCAGGTCGCGAAGCGGCACGACGCGCGTGCGCCAGCCGGCCACCGTGTCGGGGTGATCGGTGGCGAGTTGCCGATACATCACCGCGAGCTCGCCGTCGGCGTCCGCAGATGTGCATCCGTTACAGAGCCGCGCCACCGTGCTCACCAGGTGGAAGCGACGCTCGCGCTGCTCGTCGGGCGACATGATCCACGGAATCCAGATCTGCGCGCCGCCGATCGTCCGAAAGCTCCGGGGCATCACGCCGACGACCGTATATGGTTCGCCGTCGACGCGCACCACCGCGCCGACGACGTGGCGGTCGCCGCCGAATTGCCGCTCCCAGAGTCCGTGGCCGAGCATCACGACGCGGCGCCGGGAGACAAAATCTTCCGGCTGCAGCGTGCGACCGAACGCCGCCGGCACGCCCCAGAGGTCGAAGAATCGCTCGGTGACCTTCGCGCCGGCCACCCGCTCGGGCACGCGCGCGCCGGCAAGGCTCGCATCGATGGAGTAGGTGCCCGCGACGTCGTGGAGCCTGGTCACCCGCGGCGACCAATCCAGGAAGTTGGCCGGCGTGACCGCCATCAACCCGCGCTGCGGGTGACTCTCCATCACCACGACCAGCGCGTCACCATCGCGATAGGGAAGCGGGCGGAGGAGGGCGGCGTCGACCACCGCCCACATGCCGCTGGCGAGGCCGACGCCGAGCGCGAACAAGCCGGCAATCAGCAGGGGAACGGCGGGCCGCCGCGCGAAGACGCGAAGCGCGAAACGAACGTCCGACCCGGCTCCCAGGGGCACTCCTCGAGAATTATCGCCGACGCGCTCCGGCTCAGCGCGACGCCGAGGTCGGGTTCGCCGCCTCCGTGATCATGCGGCGGTAGACCTGGCGCGCCTGGTCGAACTGCGCGAAGACGTGATCGCGCTCGCGCTGCGACCGCCAGTCGGGCCACGCCGCCGCCATCTCCTGGAGCTTGTCGATCCACCGGAGGGCGTATTCGGCCGCGGCGCGATTCCTCACCGCCTGGCGGCCCACCTTGATCCAGATCGGGTTGGTGAAGGCCTGGGCGTATCCGGCGTCGAGCGGGAAGCGATCGGCCGGGTTGCCCTCGGCCCGCAGGTGATACCAGCCGCTGCGCGCCGGCCGCAGCGATTTCTTGAAATCTGCGCTCTTCCGGTCGGCGCTGAGCGGAATGGTCTCGACCTCGTCGCCGTTGAAGACGAGCGTCACCTTTTCGAGCGGCGTGATCGAACGCACCCGCGCCTCGATCGCCACCGCGCCGCCGCCCGCCGGCAGCGCGATCTCCTCGCCCGGCGTCATCCCGTTCGCGGTCAGCTCGACCAGCGGACCGGTCGTGACAAAGGCCCGCCCCGCGCGCAGGTTGGCGAACCACGCGTCCATGTCGAGCCCTTTCGCGCCGGTGAAGACATAGGTGCGCGCCGCGCCGACCAGCTGGTTGTGATGCTCGCTGGTCACCGAATCCTCGCCGCCGGTGGCGGTGACCTTGAGGCCGTTGTTCCACGCCGCGTAGAGCGGGAAGAATCCGGCGCGCCCGCTCGCCGACCACTCGACCGCGTCGGTCGTGCCGAGCGCCGCGTCGACGATGAAGCCCTTGCCGCCGCCGAGATTGGTGTCGAGCGGATCGCGCTCGCCGCCGAACGCGTGCACGTAGCCGACCGTGGCCCCCTGCGTCTTCGCCTTGCGGAACATGTCGGTGTTGCTCGGATACAGGCTCTCGACCGCCGTGCCTGCGTACCCGGTGAGGTACGGCGAGACGAGGTGGTCCTTCATGCCGAACATGAAGACGTGGCCGTAGAACGGCGGCCGGTACTCCTGGCCGACGACGAGGAGCTGATCGGGCGTCGACAGCGGGTGCGGGCCGCCGCCCTTCACGAAGTACTGATAGTCGAGGATGCGGTTGTTCTGGTTGACGACCTGCAGCGTCAGGACGTCCTGAGCCTCGGCGCGCGACATCATCATCAGGTTCGGCGGCGTCTGGTGCAGGTTGCCGCCCCAGTTCATGTGCACGTGCGTGGAGCCGTTGTACCAGCCCCTGGCCGCCATGTTCGCCAGCCGCTTCAGCGGCACCGTCAGCGTCGTCACCTCGTTCGGCTTGATGTCGACTGCGGTTTTCTCCGGCCAGAACTCGAAGCCCTTCACGGCGACGAGCTCGGTCCTGCCGGCGGGCAGCGCAACCGTGAACTGACCGGGACTCTGGAACATGTTGTCGCCGGCGCGGCTGATCATCGCGTAGGCGTCGGGCGGCGGATAGAACTTGCCGTCGGCGGCGGTCAGGTGCAGGCGGGCCGGCGTCACCTGGCCGGTCTCCGCGTCGGTGACGCGCACCGACAGCATGCCCATCGGCCGCATCCAGCGCCGGTCGGTGATGCGGACCTCGCGCAGCTCGCCGCCGTAGGTCTCGAGCAGCGCGAGGTGGGGCAGCCCTTCGTTCGAGATGAAGGCGATCCACTCGCCATCGGGCGACCAGCGGGGATGGAAGGCGTCGTGCTCGAAGAAGGTGAGCTTGTACGGCTCGCCGCCGGCGGTGGGCTGGACGTAGAGGTTGACGAACTGGTCCGCCGATCCGCGCGTCGACGAGTAGACGAACCGCTTGCCGTCGATCGAGACGTGCGGCTGCGTGCGGTAGTACGACTGCTCGTTGAGCACCGTCTGCGCGCGATCGATGCCGCCGGCGACCGCCGGCACGCGCAGGACGTTGCCCGAGCCGAGCGTGACGTTGCGGTTCGAGACCAGCAGCAGCTCGTTGCCGTCGCGCATCCAGGCCGGCGAGATGTGGATGTCGAACTCGCCGGCGGGGAACTCGCGGTTGGTGCCGTAGCGGTTGTCCTTGGTGATGGCGATCTCGTCGCCCGCCCACTTGCCGTCCTTGATCGGCCGGACGTAGACGTTGAAGTAGCCGCTCGGCCGCGTCGACACGTACGCGACCTTGCTGCCGTCGGGCGAGAACACCGGCTCGTTGTAGACGCCATCGTCGCTCGTGAGCGCGTGCGTCGCGCCGGTGTCGACGTTGAGCATCTCCAGCTGAATCGTGCGGCCGCCGTCATCGGCGGTGTAGATGATCCACTTGCCGTCGGGCGACCAGTCGGGCGCGGAGTGGTACTTGTTGCGGCTGTAGGTCAGCTCGTAGGCCACGCCGGTGGCCGGGTCGACCTTCCACAGCGATCCGCTCATGCCGACGGCGATCCACTTGCCGTCGGGCGACCAGGCAGGCGCCCACGGGCCCGAGCTCGGCGCCGGCGGAAAGTAGTAGCTGAACATGTGATTGCCGCCCTGCTTCGCCGCCGGGTAGTAGGCGCCGGGCGGCGGCGCCTGCGCGCGCAGGGCGACGGTAATCAGCATTGCCATCAGCACAATCACCGCTCTCATAGCCCTGTCCTTTCGCCGGCACGCCCATTCGACGCGCTTGCTGACGGGTCCTTCGAGTGCGTTTCAGAATAGCGCGCGGCTCGCGTAGCGCAGGCCTTCAGGCCTGCCATGGCCGCACGGGCAATGCGGCCGCGGCGTGCACGTTAAATTTTGTCACCGTCGATTTATGAATCAGCGTGGGGAGGACGCTGCACCGTGTTTCCCGAGCTCGTCGACCGCGGCCTTGAAGCCCTGCGCCAGTTTGTCGGCCGGGCCGGTGCCCCAGTAGTGGAGGAAGAACACCGTGGGCTTGTCGCTGGTCATGTGGTGGTGAATCGCAACCACATCGAGGCCGTTCTTGCGCAGCGCTTTCAGCACGGGCGTCACCTCGCCGGCCAGCATCGCGACGTCGCCGCCGATGGCCGCCTTCTCGCTGGTGCCGGTGAACGCCGCCCAGGTGTTCAGCCCCATGCGCGCGTTGATCGGCGCGCCCATCTCGGTCACCTTCAAATCGGGGCGGCCGATCGTGAACTTGTAGACGGCGCCATTCTGCTCGCCGGTCGTGCCGACGATTTGGACCAGCCTGGCTGTGTCGAGCGCGTTCGCGTTCGCTGGCGCCGTGCCAGTGGTTGCCGTCGGCGCCGGCGGCGCGCTGCGGCCCTTGCCAATCAGATCGATCGCCGGCTTCAGCTTGCGCGCCAGCTCCGCCGCCGCGCCGTGCCCGTGCACGTGCATGTAGAACATCCGCGGCTCGTCCTGGAAGAAGTGATTGTGCAGCGCCGTCACCTCGAGGCCGTTGTCGAGCAGCGCCGACATCACCGGGTTGACTTCCTCCTGCAGCAGGACGAGATCGCCCATCAGCACCTGGTGCCCGCCGTCGCCTTTCGTCATCGCCACCCAGCCGCCGAAGCCGAACGGCGTCGGCGTCGGCACGCCGGCGACCGTCACCTTGACGTCGTTGCGCGGGATGTTGACCTTGAGGACGTTGTCCTTGAAGTCGCCCTGCTTGCCGAGCGCGGTCACGACCTGTTGATACTCCGCCGGCATCTCCTGCGCCGCGGCGGACACAGCCGAAATGCCAACGACAACGATGCAGATGAACGCGGCACGCATGTGAGTTGTCCCCCTCGCACTACTGTAATGCCACGGGCGCGTTCGCGAACCTCAGCTGGCCTGATTGCGCAGCTTCTCGGGCGCGTTTGCGGCGGCGAAGAGGCGAGCCGCGCGGGTTTAAACAGAAGATAAGAAGGCAGAAATCGAGATCTATGTGTACATCGGTCGCCGGTCGTTCAGCGCGAGCCATCCGCGCACGATGCGGTAGATGAACCACACGCTCAGGACGCCGAGCGGCAGCCAGACGATCAAGATGCCGATCCCCAGCGTGCCGAAGATGAAGAGCAGGCAGAGCGAGACCCACAGGAGCCCGAACCAGAACGTCCGAATCTGCCAGCGGAAGTGCGACTCGAGCCAGGTGCCGCGGACCTCGCCGCGCTTCACGTAATTGAGGATCACGGCGATGATCGACGGCCACCCGATGAGGAAGGCGCCGACGACGGTGGCCGCGCCGAGGATGCCGGTGAGCAGGCTGAAGGCGTGCAGGCCGTAGATGAACTGCGTCCAGCTGACGAGCGAGCTCGACGCGGATCCCTCGCGCGCGATGTCATCCATGGCTCAGCTCCTCGTCAATATCCCTTCGACTCGACGCGTGTGAATCTCGCCGCGCCTCGCTCGGGGCAGGCCCGCGGCGGCCGCGCTTCGAGGTTTTTTCCAGCGCCAGCCGCCGCGACACCGACAGCAGGTCGCGCAGCGCCTCGCGACTGAGCTGCGAGAGGCGGGCGAGGACGAGCGGATAGCGTCGATAGTAGTCCGTGAGGTAGTAGGTCTCGGGCGCATCCGCGATCAGCCACTCGCGCTCGTCGGCATCCATCCGCACCACCAGCGTGCCGGGCTCGGCCGACCGATGCGTCGCCAGCGCGGCCACGAAGCAGCCGCCCGCCTTCAGCACCGGCGCGCCGTCGTATCGCGTCGACGCTTCGACGCCGGGCAGCGTCAGGCCGGCGGCGCGAACCGCCGCGAATCCGTCCGCCGCCTTCCGCTTCGGTGTCGCTCGGCTCATCAGCGCACCTCTCGACGTGCCGATCTTACTTGACCTTTCGCCGCCGCGAGGGGCAAGCTCCCCGGACATTCGAGGAAGGAGCGTTTGCGATGACTACCATCCTGACCGGGGCCGATCGGAACTTCATCGTCACCAGCGACGGCACGCAGATTTACTACAAGGACTGGGGCAGCGGTCAGCCGGTGGTCTTCAGCCACGGCTGGCCGCTCAACGCCGACGCGTGGGAGGACCAGATGGTGTTCCTCGGCCAGCGCGGCTACCGCTGCATCGCGCACGACCGCCGCGGGCACGGCCGCTCGAGCCAGCCGTGGAACGGCAACGATATGGACACTTACGCCGACGATCTGGCGGCGCTGACCCAGGCGCTCGATCTCAAGAACGCGGTGCACGTCGGCCACTCGACCGGCGGCGGCGAGGTGGCGCGCTACATCGGCCGGCACGGCAGCGGCCGCGTCGCCAAGGCGGTGCTGATCGGCGCGGTCCCGCCGCTGATGCTGAAGACGGCGGCGAATCCGGGCGGGCTGCCGATGGACGTGTTCGACGGCATCCGCGCCGGCGTGCTCGCCGACCGCTCGCAGTTCTTCAAGGATCTGACGATTCCGTTTTACGGCGCCAACCGTCCCGACGCGAAGGTCTCGCAGGGCGTGCGTGACACCTTCTGGCTGCAGGGGATGACGGCCGGCTTCAAGGGCGTCATCGACTGCATCAAGGCGTTCTCGGAGACCGACTTCACCGAGGACCTGAAGAAGATCGACGTGCCGACCCTGGTGATGCACGGCGACGACGACCAGATCGTGCCGATTGCCGCGTCGGCGATTCCGACGGCCAAGCTGGTGAAGAAGTCGACGCTGAAGGTGTATCCGGGGCTGTCGCACGGGATGTGCACGGTCAACAAGGATCAGATCAACGCCGACCTGCTGGCGTTCATCAAGTCCTGATCGCCTGTCGAGTCCGGACGCGCGCGGCGGCGAGCCTGCCTCAGGCTTCGACGACCGCGCGCTCCGCGTCGACCTCGCCAACCTCCGCGTGCTCGCGCCGGCTCAGCCCCGACAGCGCCATCGCCAGCCGATGCTTCGCGAACGGCAGATGATCGACCAGTGAGAAGGCCGCGTTTCTCAGCTGCCGTGCGGCGGGATTGCGCAACATCGCCATCCGCGTCAGCCGCCCTGCCAGCCCCAGCACCTGCTCGGCGGCCGGCCGGCGCAGGCTCTGATACTGATCGAGGATGACGTCCGGCTGATTCAGCGACACCACCGCCGTCAGCAGCCGCCCGAGCACGCACGCATCGACCAGGCCGGTGTTCATGCCCTGGCCGCCGGCGGGGCTGTGCACGTGCGCCGCATCGCCCATCAGCAGCAGCCGCTGATTGCGGTAGGCGTTGGCCAGCCGGTGATGGATACGGAAGCGCGAGCTCCACGCGATGTCGGTCACCACCGCGCGGCCGCGCGACGGCCCGCGGCTGTCGAGCAGGCGCTGGATGTCGCCGATACCCGGATGCTCCGGCGCATCGTCCAGCGTGGCGACGATGCGGAAGCGGCCGTTGGGCAGCGGCGCGACGACGACGAGGCCGGCGGGCGAGAAGAAGAGCATCACCTCGTCGCGCCCATGCGCCCATTCCATCGAGACGTCGGCGAGCACGAACGACTCCTCGTAGGACTCCCCGGAGAAATCGGCGCCTGCGGCCGCGCGCACGATGCTGTGCATGCCGTCGCCGCCGACGACATACCGCGCGGAGATCTCGCGCAGCCCGGCGTCGGTCATCAGCGCCACCTGCACGCCATCCCCGTTCTGACGCACGCCGGTGGCGGTGACCCCGCGATCGATCGAGCCGCCGACGGCAATCAGCCGCTCGGCGAGAATGCGTTCGGTGACGTCCTGCGGCAGCATCAGGAGGTACGGGTGCGACGAGGGCAGCGCGTCGAACCGCACGCGAATCAGCGTGCGGTCGCGATCGCGGACGCTGAAGGTCGCGAGCTTCAGCCCCTCGGCGGCGAGCGCCGACGAGACGCCAAGCTGGTCGAGCACCTCGAGCGTGTGCGCGTGGATCACCGCCGCGCGCGAGGTGTTGTGCCCGGCGGCGAGCTTGTCGATGAGGATGTGATCGACGCCCGCGCGCTGCAGCGTGATGGCGAGCGCCAGGCCGGTGGGGCCGGCGCCGACGATGAGGACGTCCGTGGTTGATCGCAGCATCGTGAATTCTCCAGTCAACAGAGCCGCCGTGCGCAGACGCTCTCTGCCAACGGCATGCCGCGGCTGTCGAAGGCACGGCGGGCGAAATTGCCGGGCGGAATCGGAACCTGCGCATCCCTGCGCCTCGCGCCGGTGTGCCAATCGGCACAGACTGCGCGTCCCTAGACAACCTGGCGGCCGCAATCTGATAGAGTCGGCGGTCCCCATGGACGAGGCCTTCGCCGGCGAGGCGGGCGAACGGGTGCAGCTGGCGCGTCTCGCGGCGCTCGATGCGCTGCTGCCGGCGCTGGCCGGCGTGCTGGATATTCGCGGCGTCTTCGAGCGGGTGTCGGCGATTGCGCGCAGCGTGATTCCGCACGAGATGCTGCTGCTGACGCTGGTCTGCGACGATCGCGAGCACGTCGTCGTCCATGCGATGACCGGCGCCGACGTGGCGTTTCCCGCGCGCGTGCCGCTCCCCGAACACCAGAAGGAGCTGCTCGACGCGCCCTGGCAGTTCGTGATCGTCCCCGACATGCAGGCCGATCCGCGCGAGCAGGCATTGCCGCCAGGGCAGGCCGGGTATCGCGGGCGGCTGGCCGTCCCGATTCGGCTGCAAGGGCAGCTGGCCGGCGCGCTCGACTTCTTCTCACGCCAGCCGGACGCCTATCAACCGGGCGACGTGATGGTGGCGCGGCGGATCGCCGATCACGTAGCGCTCGCGCTGTCGCACCAGCGGCTGGCCGACGAAGCGCGCCGCAACGAGGAGCTGCGGACGAGAGAAGCGCGCCTCGAGCTGCTCGACGAGCGGCTCGCGACCGTCCGCGGCAGCGGCGAGCTGACCGCGGTCTTCGATCGCATCTCGGAAATTGCCCGCAAGGTGCTGCCGCACGACGCCCTGACGCTGCCGATGCTCGAGCCCGACGGCATCCACGCGCGCGCCTACGCCTATAGCGGGCCCGGGATCAGCGCGCCGCCGCAGGTCGTCAAGGTGCCGGATGACATCCTGCGCGAGGCTCGTGATTACGAGCTCGTCGACGATGTCGCCGCGTCGGCCGAACCGCAGAACCAGACGGCCGCCGCCAATGGCTTCCGCTCCGCGCTGCGCGTCACGATCCGGCTCGACGGCCGGCTGGCGGGAGGACTGGTGTTTCTGTCGCGGACGCCATCGGCGTTCAAGCCGGCCGACATCCTGATCGCGCGCCGGATTGCCGATCGCATCGCCCTCGCGCTGTCGCGGCTGCAGCAGGATGAAGCCGCACGCCGCGCCGAGGACGCACGGGCGCTGGCCGGCGCGCTCGAGGCGCGCGTCAAGTCGCTGGTCACCGAGCTCGACACGGTCACCGGCTATCACCGCGTCGTCGGGCAGTCGCCGGCGTGGACGCAGGCGCTGAAGCAGGCGACGCAGGTGGCGGCCACCGAAGCCACGGTGCTGCTGCTGGGCGAGTCGGGCACCGGCAAGGAAGTCGTGGCGCGGTTCATCCACCGCGCGTCGCCGCGGAGCGGCGGGCCGTTTGTCGCCCTCAACTGCGCGGCGCTGCCCGAGCCGCTGCTCGAGTCGGAGCTGTTCGGTTTCGAGCGCGGCGCGTTCACCGGCGCGCAGCAGACCAAGCCGGGCCAGATAGAGCAGGCCGCGGGCGGGGTGCTGTTCCTCGACGAGGTCGCGGAGATGAGCCCGGCGGCGCAGGCGAAGTTCCTGCGCGTGCTGCAGGAGCGTGAGTTCCAGCGCCTCGGCGGCACGCGCACGCTGAAAGCCAACGTGCGCGTCGTCGCCGCGACCAATCGCAATCTGCGCACGGCGATGGAAGCCGGCAGCTTCCGCGAGGATCTCTACTACCGCCTGCAGGTGTTCGAGATTCGACTGCCGCCGCTGCGCGAGCGGCGGGACGACATCCTGCCGCTCAGCGAAGCCTTCCTGCAGGACATCGCGAGGTCGTTCGGCCGCCCGCCCGCCGGCATTTCACGCACGGTGCGCGACGCGCTGGTCGCCTACGCCTGGCCCGGCAACGTGCGCGAGCTGCGCAACACGCTCGAGCGCGCGGCGATTTTGTGCGAGGGCGGGTTGATCACGGAGGAGCATCTGGCGTTCTCGGCGCCGGCCGCGAGTGCGGCAGCGGCCGCCGCGCGCGGCGAGGATGCGCGATCGGCGGCCGCGGTGCCGGACACGACCGATCTCCGCGTGCTGGAGCGGGCGACGATCGAGCGGGCGCTCGAGGACGCCCGGCACAACAAGTCGCGGGCGGCGAAGATGCTCGGCCTGAGCCGCAAGCAGCTCTACGTGCGGCTGCGGCAGCATGGGCTGGATTGACTACCCCGCCATCTCTTCCTGCGACGGGAAGCCGTGCTGCTTGCGCCCGACTTCGCCTTCGTGCTCGGCGCTGGTCTTGTACAACTCGAAGCGGCCGTCTGGCCCGTACTCGGCGAGGCTCTCCTCGTAGGCCTTGCGCTCCTTCGCGCTCATCGGCTCGAAGCCGCGCGCGATGCGCAGGTTCTGGCGCAGCACCTTCATCGAGTCGATCCCCGAGACGGTCGTGCACACCGGCAGGCTCATCGCGTAGCGCAAGGCATCGTCGATCGCCGCAGCCTTTTTCTTTACCACGCGGCCGTCGCCGCCGAGGCTCTTCATCCCGATCGGCGCGATCCGGCGCCGCGCCAGCTCCGGCAGCACGCGCGTCTGGAAGCTCTTGAAATGCGCGTCGAAGCCGTTGAGCGGCAGCTGGCAGGCATCGAACGGGAAATCGAACGACAGCATCCGCAGGTGGATCTCCGGATCCTTGTGACCGGTGAAGCCGACGTAGCGCACCTTGCCCTGCTCTTTGGCTTGCACGAGCGCTTCGACGACGCCGCCCCGGGCAAAATGGCGATCGGGGTCGTTGTAGTACACGCACTCGTGGATCTGCCAGAGGTCGAGATAGTCGGTGCGCAGCCGTCGCAGCGATTCATCGAGCTGCCGCATCGCCACGCGCCCATCGCGTCCGTGCGTGCACACCTTGGTCATCAGGAACACCGACCCGCGGCGATCCTCGATCGCGCGGCCCATCCGCTCCTCGCTCTCGCCCTCGTGATACTCCCAGGCGTTGTCGAGGAAGTTGATGCCGGCGTCGATCGCTTCGTGGACGATGCGCACCGCTTCGGCCTTCGTCCTGGCCTTGCCGAGGTGGTAGCCGCCGAGGCCGATGATCGACACCGGGTCGGGATGACGGCCGAAGGGGCGGCGCGGGACGGGTTCGTTCTTCGTCGATGATGAGGGAGACATGGGCGCCGGCGTCCGCATGGGGCGTGCCAACGCGCGCCGCGCCTAGCGCGGGTGCCAGGTCGCGCCGCCGTCGGATGTGCTGAACTGACGGCTGTCCGCGGTGACGACGGTCGCCGTCTTGTCGTCGGTCGCACGGACCGATCGCAGATCGACGGCCGCGGGAAACGCGATTCGCTGCCACGAGCGCCCTCCGTCGCCGGTCACGACGACCGTGCCCCCGGGGCCAACCAGCCAGCACACCGTCGCCGATGGCGACGAGCCGGCGACGAGCGAGACGCTCACGCCTGTGCTTTGCGTCTGCCACGTCGTCCCGCCGTCGCCAGAGTGTTGAACGACGCCTCCGGTTCCAATCCTCCAGCGCCTGGCGGGGTTCGGCGACATGATCACCGTTTCGCTGGCGAGACTGCGCATCAACGACTGGCGCGCCGCGCCCGGCGAGACCAGCACGCTCTCGGTGACGACCTGCGGCGCCGCTGCGTCCGCTCCCGCCGCGCCGGCGCTGGCGGCCGCAGTTGGCAACGGCTTCGATTGAAGCGGCGGCGCCGGCGGCGGCGCCGGTGCGGCGCGTCCGACCGACGCCTGCAGTTCGCCGCCGATGGCCGGCGCCGGTGCCGGCGGCGGCGCGATTGCGCTCGCCGCGGTGCTGTCGGCGAACGTCCGCTCCCGCATCGCATCCGCCTCCTTCCGGGCGGACGACGCGCGCTGATCGTTTGCGGCCGGCGCACGAGAGGCCGCACGCCCGCCTGTGACAACGGCTGGCGGCGGCGGCGCGGTGAGCGGCGCGGCTTCACTGCGCGCGAGTTGCGGCGGCTGTTGCGGCTCGCGCGCCTCCTCTTTGCGCGCCGCGGCCGCACCAGATTGCTCGATCTCCGCCGGTTGCGCGGCCGTCGACGGTCGCGCACGCGGCGATGGGCGCTCGCGCTGCGGCACCGCCGCCCAGACGACGAGCGCGGCGGCCACCGCGGTCAACGGCGCCAGCCAGACGAACGCCGGCCGCCGCCACCACACCGGCGCTGACACTGGAGGCAGCGTTCGCGCCAGCGCGGCGATCATCGCCTGGCAGCGGGCGCAGCCGGCGATGTGCGCTTCGGCCGCGGCGCGGTCGCGCGACGCGAGCGTCCCCTCGGCGAGCGCGGCGGCCGTGTCGGCATCGAGGCACGGCGTCTGCGGCGTGATGCCGCGCTCGCGCGCGAGCGCCTCGCGCAGCAGCTTGTCGATGGCGTTGGTCATAGCGATCGCTCCGAGGCCGCGCGGCGCGGCGTGTCGCCGCCGAGCAGCGGACCGAGATCGAGCGGACCGGGATCCGCCGCGATCGACGAGATGCACTCGTCGATCTGCGCGCCGGTCAACCCGTGCGCTTCGCGCAGCTCGCGCTCGATGCCGTCGCGGATCGCACGCCGCGTCCGCGTCAGCTGCCGCGAGACGGTGGCTTCGTGCTCGCCGAGCAGCCGTCCGGCCTCGGCGAGCGTCAGCTCCTGCAGGTAGTAGTAGGCGAGGCGCAGCCGATCCTTGACGGCGAGCCGGCCGAGCGCGCGGCCGAGCGCGTCGCGCACCAGCGCGAGATGGCGGCCCAGCCGCGGATCCGCCGGCTCCTGCACCGCGCCGCGATCGTCGGCCGCCAGCGGCTCGAGCCGGCGCTGCGCCCGAACACGATCGACGTAACGCTGCGCCAGCACCGCGCGCAGCCAGCTGGCGAGGCTGCTCTTGCCGCCGTAGTAGCGGAACAGCGACGGCCGCGCGCCGCCGCCATCCTTCATCCCGTAGAGCTCGGCGTAGAGCGCGTCGGCGATCTCGCGCGCGCCGCCGTGCCGATCGAGCGCGTCGGCGGCGCGGTAGAGCACCGGCCGGTACTCGAGGACGAACCTCTCCCACGCTGCCGGATCGCCGGCGGCACATCGCTGTGCGAGCTCGACATCTGCCGCGTGGGATCGGTTCACTTACGTCAATTCTTCCACAGCCGCTCCCACCACGCCGGCTGCCGCAGCGGCGCGGCCTCGGCGCCGAGCCCCATCCGTTGGCGAATCTCGGGCAAGCTCCATCCGGTCAGCGATGCGAGCTGTCCGGCCTCCTGCTCGTGCCGCTGGCGCAGGCCGCGCCGGTACTCCGTGGCGGCGGCGCATGATTCCGCGCCCTTCCACTCATGCCGCAGCACGTAGCGTCCCTGGAAGTTGTTGCGATCCGCCGTTTCCTGGAAGACGAGGTCTTCCGGAAAACTCGCCTTGTCGTAGCGCACGTGCAACCGGGTGACGAAGACGTCGGGCGGCTGCGCGCCGCGCCCTTCCGCCCAGAAGACGCCAAGCTCGCGCAGTTCGTCGCTCGTGAGCGGATCAGCGGCGCACGGGTCGCACCATTTCATGTCCCAGGCGTATTCGAGAAACACCGCGCCCGGCTGCTCGCTGACCTGGCGCACAAACATCGACTTGTAGAACTTCCCGAACTCCGACGCGTCCTTCAGGTACACCGGCAGGTCGATGTCCGACGGCAACTTCACCGTGCGGTAGTTGGTCGTCTCGACCCGGCCCTTGCGCGTCAGCGCGTAGACGAACACTTCCTGCTTGCCGTTGGCGTTGACGGTGCCGAGTCTGATCGGCAGCATGAACTTCGGCGACTCGTAGGCGATCTGCAGCGGCCGCAGGTACGAGAACCCGAGCTTCGCCTGCTCCGCCAGGTTCACCCGGGCGACGAAGAAGCGCATGTTCTGTTTGAGGTAGCTCGCCAGCACCGCCGACGCGCCGGCGGGAATCCGGTAGCCGTTCTCGCGCAGCCAGGTTTCCAGCCCGGCGCTCTGTTCCGCCGACAGCAGCAGGATGTCGTACTCGCCGACGGTGTACTGCGCGTCGATTTTCACGCCGAGGCTGCGCGCGCGCGCGTCCTGGTCTTTCATCGCCGCCGCCCCAGCCACCCCCGCCCGCATCTGCAACGACTCGAGCGTCATCATGCGAATACAGGGGTTCGAATCGTAGTACTCGACCAGACGGGGCGCCGAATAGGCGTCGATGTGATCGACCAGCGCCTTGTCGCCGACGTGAATCTGTTCCCGCTTCAGGAAGGTGGGCACCGGGATGACGACGGCGAATTCCTTCGGGTCGCCCTGGAAGTCGCTGGCCATCGTCATCACGGTGCGATCGCCGTCACGAACCAGCACGACCTGCGAGGCCTTGTTGAACAGCTTCGCATCCGCCTTTGAGACGTAGAAGCCGCAGAAGCCCAGCAGTGGTTGCGCCGACGCCGCGACGATCGCCGCCAGCGCGGCGGTGAATACGAACCGTTTCATCTCGTTGCTCCTTGTTGAACGTCCAGGTGTAGCGCGCGCCGGGCAGGAGGAGATCGATCAGCGGCACCGCGAGCGAGCAGGCGGCCAGCGACCACAACAGGCCGTTGGTGCGGAACAGCCGGAACTGCACGTACCACCCGCCGGCGGCCACCAGCGCGGCGAACAGGATCCGCCCGCTGCGCGAATCGGGCGTGGTCTTCGGATCGGAGATCATGAAGAAGGTGAAGAGCAGCAGCGCGCCGCTGCCGAGGCGATGGATCGGGATGGCCATCGGCTCGCCGAGATAGGCCGACCGGCCGAACAGCAGCGCGCAGTAGAAGACGATGAACGCGTAGGTGACGTCGCTGCGCGAGGCACGGTTGACGACCACGCCGCCCAGACAGGCCATCAGAAAGGCTAAGAACGCGGCCGACCCCCACTGCCCGGGGGAGACCCACACTTGATCCGTCAGCAGCAGCATGGCGACGATGCCGCCGTTGGTGGGGTTGAAGAGGTGCTTGCCGCGAAGGCGAAAGACGAACTTGGCGCCGATGGCGACGACCGCGGCGGCGATGGCGAGTTCCGTGCGGGTGGTTCGCAGCAGGAGGCAGAGCGACAGGCCTGAGATCAGCGCGCTGCGCCAGTTTCCCATTGCGGATTGCGGAATGCGGATTGCGGATTGATTGCGGATTGCGGATTGCGGGTTGCGGATTGGCGATGGCTGGGGGACTCGGCGGAAAACGCCCAATAGGCAATGCCGCAAGTCCGCAATCCGCAATCCGCAATCCGCAATGGCGCGATCGCAGAACGCCTGCGTGCCGAGTGCGGTGGCCAGCAGCAGAATCGCGCGGGGCAGGGTGATGTCGAAGGCGAGCCACCCCATCCCGTAAACGAGCAGCGAGGCGAGCATCGCAATCTGGTAAAGTCGCGGGTCCGGCATCTTCGCCCTCTCAGGAAGAAGAACGATCGAGCCGGAATTTCTTGCACGGACGGCGGGTGGCACTGGCCGCCGTCCGCACAAAGGACACAAAGGGCACAAAGGACACAGAGGAAGGGGCCGGGAGATACCGATGAACAGACGCCAGGCGATCAAACAGGGAAGCATGGCGCTCGTCGGGCTCGGCGTCGGCGCCTGCCGCACTTCGTCCAGCCTCGACGTCGGGAGGAGCGCGCGGTCCGGGCGC
>Ga0068861_100001066_pt1 | contig 16890 bp, 15 predicted proteins | sample KBSSwiS42_FD_66593 | JGI IMG/M metagenome (GOLD analysis project Ga0068861, IMG submission 66593) | Switchgrass rhizosphere microbial communities from Kellogg Biological Station, Michigan, USA - KBS Switchgrass S4-2 | ecosystem: Host-associated > Plants > Roots > Rhizosphere > Soil ...
TGCGCGCAATCGCGATCGCGCCCGGGTCGACGAGGAAAAAGTTCTCCTCCGCGTAGATCTGCGACTGGATGCCTATACCTAAGCTGTACGCGTAGCCGGGCGTCGAGCAGATCTTGTAGTAGTTGTTGTAGATGTGGACCTGGCCGAACCGCACGCGTGGGCCGCGCTGGCCGAGATCGTCGAACAGATTGTGATGCAGCGTCACGCGCAGCTTGCCGACGTCGGCCGGCGCGTTGTCGGACGAGCCGATCAGCATGACCTTGTCGTGGTCGCGGAACACGTTCCAAGACACGGTCACGAGATCCGACGCGTTCGTGATGTCGAGCAAGCCGTCGTGCACTTGGAACAGCACGCCGAACTTCGTCGGCAGCGAGTCATCCGCGGTCTCGACATCCTCGAATCGATTATGGTCGACCCAGACGTTGTTCGAGTCGCGCAGCGAGATCGAATCGTAGAGCGCGTTCCACGAGCCTTGCGCGCCGTCGGTCGGCGCCCATTGCGGGAAGCAATCGTATGTGTCGACGAAGCTGAGATTACGCACGATGATGTTCGTGCGGCTGTTCGGCACGTTCGCCGTGCCGCGGATGTCCATCCAGATACCCTTCAGCGTGGCGTCCTTGCCGACGCCGACGATCGTCGTGTTCGAGCCGGGACGGATGCGCACGCGCGCTTGCTGCGCCGCTGCCGACGCGACGCGCGCTCGCTCCTGCGGCCCGCTGGGATTCACTCGGCCCCACGTGTTCGGATCGAACGCCGCCGCGAACGCCTCGTATGAGAACAAGGCGCCCGTCGTCGGATCGGGACGGAAGTAGCTTTCGCAGGCGAGCGGTTGGTTGTTGTCGTCGACGTTGAAGTCGATCGTGCCTTCGACGCGAATGATCTTCGGGACGTTCGACGGGTTCGCCGGCGACGTGGAAGCCGGGACGCCGTCGTTCAACGCGGCGATGAATTCGCGCCGCGTCGTCACCGTGTAGACGTGGTCGTCCGCCGCAAGCGAGCCGCCCGACGTGCCGGCGCCGAAGGCAGCCCAGCCGTCGTCGGGGGCGAGCGTCTCTCGTTCGAGCTCGGCAGCGGTCGCAGCGGCCGCGACGATCCAAAGGGCAAAGGCCGTCAGGACAACGCGCATATACGCTCCTGAAGTAGCAATGACACCGAGGGACATTTCGAGCCTACCAGCGTCGGGCACGGCGGGCAATAGCGCTTTGAAAGTGGGGTCTAGCGAATGGCTAGCGGTTTACCGGCGAGGGGCCAAGCCTCAATCCGCCGTACACTTCGCCGACCAATAACAAGGGGGATGCCATGTCGATTCTCAAGATCGCTCGTTGGACAGGTCTCTCGCTCGGCGCCGCGCTGGCGCTCATGGTCGCTGCCGCGAGCGCGCAGCAACGGCCGGCCGCACCGGCTGCCGCAGCGCCGCCTGCCCTTCCGCCGCTGTTCTTCAAGGAAGAATGGCAACAACGCGCCCCTCCGGCGAACGCGGGACCCGACTTCGTCCCGGAAGGCGGCGTCACGCCCGCGGCCGTCACGAACAATGCGCTCGAGCTCAAGCTCTACGATCCGGACGCGGCGAGCATTCCGCGCTATCTCGCGAACCCGCCGCCGCGCTCCGTCGCGCGCGATTGGGGCGGGCCCTCGTGCATCCAGCTCGCGGGCTTCAACCAGAACCCGCCACCCGAGCGCGTCGCAAACGGCACGCGTACCGACCCGCCGAACTTATGGACCGGCGTTTGCCAAACGGCCGTCGCAGCGACGCTGCGCCATAAGACGAGCTACGTCGACCTCACGGGGCTCGCGCGCGTCCGCTGGGTGACGCGCGTGTCGGGCTTCCACGTCGTGCATCCGATCGTGAAGCTCGCCGACGGCAACTGGTTCGTCGGCGACTACGGCGAGGGCGCGCCGTCGGCGAACTCCACGCTGTTTCTCGATTCGGAGTTCGCGCTCGCGTCGGTGCGCTGGCGCCCGCTCGACATCTCGCGCATCGTCACGACGGGCCAGGCCTGGGCGTCACCCGATTTGAGCCGCGTCGACGAGGTCGGCTTCGCAGACCTCTTGCCGGGCAGCGGTCATGGATGGGGCGGCTTCGTGAACGTGGGGCGCATCGAGGTCTACGGCAAGCCCATTGCTCGTTGAAGCGCCATCGGCATGTTCGATTTTTAGCCAGTCCCAGCGCGCCTGGTAGCTCGCAACCTTTTTTGCGAATAGCTCGGGGTATGGTGTCGCCGGGTTGGGTGTGAGCGTTCCCGCGTAAAGGCCAGACAGCCCGTAGGGGGCGTAGCATTCTTGCGGGCGGATGCCAACGCAGGTTTCACGCACGAGAAAGCGACTGATCCCTTCCTCTGCGCTGGCGAGCGCAGGATAGGGGTAACCGAAGTGCGCGGGATACCAGAGGTGGACACGAGCTTGGTTGGCCACCTCAACGGTGACGCCGAGATCGTTGAGGACCCGCGCTGTCGCAGCCTGAGCTTCTGCTTCCGCAGTCTCGCTGAGATCCGAGGGATCAAAGTAAAAGATGTCGTAGTCCTTGATCCTCGACTCCGGCCTCAGACCGGCCTGAAGATTCCACACGGTTTGAAAAAGGCATCCGGCGACAAGCCATGAGCCGGGCAGATCAAGAAGATCCCACCGCGAAAGGATCGCTCGATTCACAGCGTTCGATGCCACGTGGGTTGCGAAGTCGGTGGCCATGGCGGGTACCATCACGCCGACCGCCGTGCGGTGCAACCTGTAGTTAGACGACATCCTGCCAGGCGTGTGTATGTCACCGCTGTTCCGTGATGAGGCGGAGCTCCGTCAGTACCCTTGGGCAAGATCAAAGAACTCGAAATATCGGCTGGTCTGGTTCTCGATGGATGCAAAGTCCGTATCGATGACGCGGACACCCTCGAACGTAAGGAGGAAAAACCGCACGCGGTCGGCCGTTGGATACGCGAACTCCGCTGTCGGTGTGGCGGAATCAAAGAACTGATCCGCTGCACGCACGAGATTCATTGCAGCGGTGCGGACGGCCTCGTGCGCTTCACCCCCGATGATTCCGAAGGTTGACGTGGTGTAGAGGCTGGCAGCACCGGACGAAGTGGAAAATATGGTCGCAACTTGTTCGCCGATCGGCCAGTCAATCAGAACGCCGTACACCCGCGGAAACTCGGCAGTAGGACCAACGCCGAACTTCGCGGCGGGCGTCGACAGCATGATCTGTCTGAGATCGCGACCCGCGTCAGCCGGATTGGCTCGCTGCCGTGGGGGCTGCGAATGGGAGCTGGTGCCGAATAGGAACGAGAGTATGCCCATAACGATGATGATGGCTCTGCGGCTCATAAGTATCACCGTCCGCTGCAACTCCCTATTAGCCGCTGGCGCGACGCTCAGCTGACGAGAGAACACGAAGGTAATCGCGAACAGCATGCTGCAAACCCACCTCTAGGGAGTAGGAAACCAAAGCATGGCCGATCGACACTTCCAAGACACGTGGTACTGCCGCGCAGAAGGCCGGAAGGTTATCCAGACTGAGGTCGTGGCCCGCGTTAACTCCTAACCCGATTTCGTGGGCCTTCTCTGCCGCCATGGCGAAACGTCTCAGCACGTGTGCCTCGCTCTCAGTTCCGTAAGCGCGCGCATACGATTCCGTGTATAGCTCAACCCTATCCGCCCCGAGTGCTTTTGCCTGCTCGATATGGTCTGGCTCCGGCTCGAGGAAAACGCTGACCCGAATACCGGCGCTTCGCAATTGCTTCACGATCGGGCCGAGTTCCCTACCATGTGCATCCAGGTCCCAGCCGTGATCGGAAGTCAGAGCGTCGGGCGGATCTGGAACGAGTGTGCACTGGGTAGGTTTTGTGTCTCGCACCAACTCGAGGAACCCCGGTGTCGGATTACCTTCGACGTTGAATTCTGCAGTTGGAGTTGACCTGATCAGTTCAGCAAGTTCAACGACGTCGGACGCTCGCGTGTGGCGAGCATCTGGACGCGGATGAACGGTGATTCCGCCGGCTCCCTCGGCAAGACAGATGGCCGCAGCTTGTAGCACGCTCGAATTGGCCGCGCGCCGAGCGTTGCGCAGCAATGCGACCTTATTGAGGTTCACGCTGAGCGTGGGCATGTCGTTCATCCAAAAAGGCGGCTAAACATTCGTGCGATCACCGTGTGAGTGTGGGCACGAGACAACCAAGAACGTAACAGCGCTCTGCGACTCGTTCATGAACTGATGCGGTACGCCCGGCGGTATTTCGAGACCTTGACCTACACCAAGATCGAACCGAGCACCACCGACCTCCAAAACCGCCTGACCGTGTAACACGTAAAAGAACTGCCGCGCTTTCGAATGAAAATGGCGACGCTCGCGGTCCCCCGGGGGCACGCGTTCTTGTATTACGCTCAGTTCAGGCCGATTGAGCAGGTGCCACCCCTCGCTCGCCAAACCCCACTGATAGCGTTCGCTAGATGTGATGTCGACGACTCGAGGCACGACGCCTCCCAATATGTCGGCTAACGCCGCGACGCCGCATGACCGTCCGCTGCAACTGCTTGTTAGACGCCACCGCTGCCACGCTCAGTTCTGTCGCCAGTCCGTCAGACATCTGCCAAGACGCCGGATGCTGGCTCCGACCAATTCCACGCCTCAACGCGCTCTGCCGTCGCATAGAGATAGACAGCCTTCCAGCGCTTCGAGTCGGTTAACCGCTCGGAACGACGTAGCGGTGTCGCGGACGATTTGCAGCATATTCCAGCCATCCAGCGAAACCGTGAGCTTCGGAAGAGCTCGCAAGTACAGCTCAACGGCGAATCTGAACGCTTGCTCGCCCGTCGGATCCGTCGGAAAACGGCGATGAACGAGCTCGGCGAGCCCTGGGTAGCGAGTCAGGATGTCGGCACGGATGGTATCGAAGAACAATTCCTCCTTAGTCTGCGACGAGCGTTCCAGGGGCCCCGGGTTTGCTCGGTCGGATGTCGTATATTCCAGATATTGCCAAAACACAAACGTATACGGCAAAACGGCGCGGTCAAGCGCGCGGCCGAACTGAGCGCGAGACCAACGGACCTAACGCCGTAGCCGCATGCACTCCCAACTTCGACGACGCCCGGTTACGAACTGCGTAACATGCCGAATCTCGGCCCACGCAGAGGACCTCATTGAACATTCAACTCACCGCAAACGAAGCGCGCGTCATCGGCTGCCTGATGGAGAAGTCGGTCATCACGCCGGATCAGTACCCGCTGTCGCTGAACGCGCTCGTCAACGCGTGCAACCAGAAATCCAGCCGAGAGCCGGTCGTTTCGCTCGACCCAGGCGTCGTCGAGCGGGCGGTCAAGGATCTCATCGCGAGGCAACTGGTGATGACGCAGGAGTTCGGCAGCCGCGTCGAAAAATATCAGCAACGGTTCTGCAACACGCACTTCGCGGAGATCAAGTTCTCTCCGGCCGAGTTCGCCGTCGTGTGTTTGTTGCTGCTGCGCGGACCGCAAACGCCCGGCGAGCTCAAAGCGCACAGCGGCCGGCTGCACGAGTTCGTGGACGCGTCCGACGCAGAAGGCGCGCTCGAGTCGTTGATGACACGCAGCGACGGACCGTTCGTCGCCCGGCTACCGCGCGAGCCGCGCCGCAAGGATCACGCCTACGCGCACTTGTTCGGCGGCGCAGTCGAGTCCGCACCCAGAGAAGCCCGCGCGGTGGACGGTGCCGAAGCGCCGACGCCGCGGCCGAGCGCGCTCGCGGAGCTCGAGGCGCGCGTCGCCAAGCTCGAGCAGGAGCTCGCCGCCCTGAAGCAAACGCTCGGCGCCGAGTAGAAGCGCGGCGCTAGGACCCTTCGAGCGGCTCGATGCGCAGAATCGTGCCGTCGGCCGCAGCCCCGCCGAACTGGCGCTCCGTCGCGACGTAGAGATAACCGTCGCGCGTCTGCTGCACGTCGCGAATGCGAAGGTTCAGCGACCGAAGCAACGGCTCGCGCCGTTCCGCCTGCGACGGCTGGCCGAACGCGACGCGCTGCACGCTCTGGCCGTTCAACGAACCGACGAGCATGTTGTTGCGCCACTGCGGGAAGCGCTCGCCGGTGTAGAACAGCAAGCTCGAGGGGCTGATCGACGGCACCCAGAACATGCGGGCGTTGTCCATGCCGTCGCGATAGTACGGCTTGTCGGAAACAAGCGAGCCCGTGTAGTTGCGGCCCATCGACACGAGGGGCCAACCGTAGTTGTGGCCGGGCTTGAGGATGTTGACCTCGTCGCCGCCCATCGGCCCGATCTCGGCCTGCCAGAGCTCGCCGGTCTCGGGATTGAAAGCGAGGCCGTAACCGTTGCGATGGCCGTACGTGAAGATCTCAGGCTTCGCGCCCGCGCGACCTACGAACGGATTGTCCGGCGGCACGGTGCCGTCGTCGCGGATGCGCAAAGTCTTGCCGACGTGATTGCTCAAGTCCTGCGCTTTCATGCGCAGGCTGTTGTCCTCGGTGCCGGTGCAGCAGAGCCGGTCGCGATCACCGACGGTCACGTACAGCGTCTCGTCCGGGCCGAACAGGATCTTGCCGCCCATGTTGCCGCCGGTTTCCCAAGCGTCCGCGACGAAAATCTCGCGGACGTCGGTGAGCTTGCGCCCGTCGAAACGGCCGCGCGCGACGGCGAGCGTCGTGCCGCGCTCGCCTGCTTTCGGATAAGAAAGATAGACGAGCCGGTTCGTCGCGAAGCTCGGGTGCAGCGCGAGCCACTTGAGCTCGTTGCCGGCCGCGACGCCCTCGGCAGACCAGACGGGCTCTGCAACGAGCGCGCCGTTTTCAATCAAGCGCACACGGCCGTTGCGCTCGGCGACGAGCATCGAGCGATCACCCGGCAAGAGCGCGATGCTCCACGGATGTACGAGGCCCGACGCGACCGTCACGAGGCGGACCTGCCCGCCTTGCACGTCCAGTGTGGTCTCGGCCGTCGCGGCAACGGCGTTTGGCGTTTGCTGAGCCTGCGCGCTCGCCGACACCACGGCGAGCAAAGCGAGGGCAAGAACGGAATGTCGAATCGGCATTGCGAGAGCCCTCCCCTTAGGCTTGCAACGCTCGAATCATAGACCTCGGCGAGGTTGGGTCAATGCGCTCGCTTCAGCTCACGGACGACAGGCCGAGGGCAGATACGCCGGCATGATGTCGGCGGTGAACGGGGTCGCGCTCGCGTCCATCGGCATGGCGCCGCCCGGCACCGGACCCTGGCCGCATCGCCACACCACAGTCTTGTCGGACATGACATACGGCCGCATGGCGAGAACGCCGCCGGCGAGCGACTCGTTTGCGTTGCCACCGTAGGTAATGACGATCGTGCCCTTAGCGACGTCGATGCTGTCGACGTACAGCCCGGAGGTATCAGTCGGATCGGCTGACAGGCCGACTGCGAGACGATCCGCGGGTGCGGCTCCCGTGCGGCCGTAAGCCTCCGTGACGTCGGCCTTGATGCCGGCCGCCATGTTCAGGCCCTCGGACACCTGCGCCCGGAGCGTGTAGTCCTGGTACGCCGGGATCGCGATCGCGGCCAAGACGCCGATGAAGACGATCGGCACCAAGCACGTAAGGATGACGACGAGCGCCGTATTCGGCGGCGGCCGCCTGCCGTAGTCATTCTCGCCGCGAGTGCCGGGCACGAACCAGAACACAAAGACGCCGAGCGGAAGCAGCCATATCAGCGAGAGCCAGCCCGTCACGTTCATGTCGTGTGCGCGCTGAATCGTCAAAAGGAACTGTATGACGAGTACCGCGACGTAACCGACCACTATCACCAGCACCAAAGCGGACTGATCGATCTGGCTCACGATCGCGGCAATGATGCCAATCACGATCCAGGTGAGAATCGTGAGGCCCATCGAGTACCCGATGTAACGCACACGGCCGATGCGGCCTCGCGGCGAAAAAAGCTTGATCTCGCCGTATTCGTCGGCGTCGCGCTCAGAGGGAGTCACGTTCGTCTGCGGCGCGGCGTAGGGATTGCGGTTTTCCATGGGTCAGCCGCCGCGGCATTACTCGAGTTGCTGAACCTCGGACCCGGCGACGCGCTGCGCGTAATCCTGGTACGCCGGAATCGCGACAGCGGCCACGATGCCCACGATCATGATGACCGGAACTATGCAAGCAAGAACGACGGCGCCCGTCGTGTTCGGCGGCGGCGGCTTGCCGTAGTTGTTCTCGCCGCGCGTGCCCGGCACAAGCACGAAGATCAAGCCGGCGAGCGGGATAAACGAGATCAGCCAGAGCCAGCCCGTCACGTTCATGTCGTGCGCGCGCTGAATCGTCAACATGATCTGCACGACGATGAGCGCGATGTAGCCGACGCCCGCCACCACCAAGCCGATGGTCGGGCTGGCGACGCTGCTCAAGCCCCCTACCATCCCGATGACAAGCGCAAAGAGAAGCGTGAAGCCAAAGCTGTAGCCGAGATAGCGCACACGGCCGATGCGGCCTTCTGCGGAGAAGAGCTTGATCTCGCCACAGTCTTCCGTGCTGTCGCGGCGCGCTACGTTCGTTCGCGGAGCGGCATAGGGATTGCGGTTTTGCATGAGAATGCCTCGTGTGATGAGCCGAGAGTCTCCCGGATGCGGATGCATCTTAGGGATTCATCGGCCTTGAAAAAGCGAGTTGGGTCACAGTCGTTTATGATTGCGGCGGACTTACGTCACCACACCGTTCTCGCGAGCAGGCTCAACCGTGGCCCGGGCCGTCAACGTTTCGGACATCATCGACACGCGCCCCGTCGGCCCGTTCCAGCTGCGGGCGTTCCTGCTGTGCGCGGCCGTGCTGTTCGTCGACGGCTTCGACGTGCAGGGCATCACGTACGTCGTGCCGACGATCACGCGCGAATGGGGGCTGGTTCGCGGTCAGCTGTGGCCTGCGCTGACGGCCGGGCTCGTCGGCGTCATGCTCGGGGCGATACTCTTGGCACCGCTCGCCGATCGCGTGGGACGGCGCCGCGTCATCGTCTACTCGTGCGTCGCGTTCGGCACGCTGACGCTCTTGACGCTCGCCGCCGACTCGTTGCCCTCGCTCGTGGCGTTGCGGTTTCTGACCGGCCTCGGGCTCGGTAGCGCCTTGCCGAACGCGCTCGGGCTCGCGTCCGAGTACGCGCCGCACAAGCGCCGCGCGCTCGTCGTCATGTTCGTCGGCAGCGGCATCTCGCTCGGGGCAATCGCCGCGGGAATCGTCGCGACGCAGCTCGTCACGCCATTCGGTTGGCGCGCGATGTTCGTCGTCGGCGGAGTCTTGCCGTTGGTGCTCGCGGTGCTGCTGGCCGGCGGGTTGCCGGAGTCGCTCCGCTTCGCGGCGCTGATCGCGAGCCGGCGCGCCGAGACGAAGCGGTTGCTTCGCCGACTCGCCCCCGACCTCGGAGACGACGTCGAGATCGTCTCGCACCACGCGCACGCCGGCACGGCGACGGTTATCGATCTCTTCGCCGGCAGCCGCGGCGTCGCGACGCTATGCCTCTGGGTCGCGTTCTTCACGAGCCTCTTGAACGTCTATCTCGCGATCAACTGGCTGCCGACCTCGCTCGAGGCTTCGGGTTACACGGCCGCACAGGCCTCCGGCATGACGACGCTGTATCACGTCGGCGGAGTCGCCGGCACGTACACGATCGGCCTGCTGATGGATCGCGTCGGCGCGTATCGCATGGTCTTCGTCGCGCTGCTGCTTGCGGGCATAGGGTTCGGCACGTTCGCGACCGCGACCGAGATGCAGCAGTGGTCGACGGCGGCGATCTTGGCACTCGCCGGCGTCGGCGTCATCGGCGGTCAAGTCGGAGCCAACGCGCTCGCAACGATCACGTATCCCGTCGCGATGCGCGCGACAGGGTTGGGATGGGCGCTCGGCGTCGGCCGCGTCGGCTCGATCGTCGGCCCGACGATCATCGGGCTCATGCTGGCGAGCGCCGCCGACGCGCGTTCGGTCTACTTGTGGTGCTTGGCGCCGATATCGATCGGCATGCTCGCCGTCGCGCTGCTGAAGCGCCGAGCGGCGCCGGCGCGCGAACCCGTCACCGTCGGCTGAAGCGGAGAACTCGAGTTGCGCAACGATCTAGGTTTCAAACGCATAGCGACCGAAGAGGCGTTCGCCACGAAGGACCTCATTCGTGCGTACCGCGAGCTGCTCGCGCGCAAGGGCTCGAGCGATATCGGCTTCAATAGCCTGATGGGCTATTACCTCACGAATCCGAGCGAGCGCACGCGCGCCGTCAGTGAACGGCTGCAAGATCTGGGCACGCGGCGCATCGACGACATGAACGCGACGGGCATTCACATGCAGATCCTGTCGGTAACCTCGCCGGGCGTGCAGATCTTCGACGCCGCGACGGGCACTGCGCTCGCGCGCGCGACGAACGACGAGCTCGCGGCGGCCATCGCGGCGCATCCGGCGCGGTTCGCGGGGCTCGCGGCCATCGCGCCTCAGGATCCGCGGGCCGCGGCCGCGGAGCTCGAGCGCGGCGTGCAAAAGCTCGGCCTGAAAGGCGCGATCGTGAACTCGCACACGCAAGGCGAGTATCTCGACGACCCGAAGTTCTGGGACATCTTCGCCGCGGCCGAAGCGCTCGACGTGCCCGTCTACATCCACCCGAACACGCCGCCGAACGACATGATCAAGCCGTTCATGGCGCGCGGGCTCGACGGCGCCGTGTTCGGTTTCGCCGTCGAGACCGGGCTGCACGCGCTGCGGCTCGTCGTGAGCGGCGTGTTCGACAAGTTCCCCGGTTTGCGTATCGGGCTCGGCCACCTCGGCGAAGGCCTGCCGTACTGGCTCTTCCGCATCGACTTCATGCACGGCGCAAGCGTGCGCTCGGGCCGGTATGCGAGCCAGCCGAAGCTCGAGCGCAAGGCGAGCGAGTACCTCAGGGAGAACTTCTTCTATACGACGAGCGGCATGGCCTGGACGCCGCCGATCCGCTACGTGCAGGACGTCATGGGCATGGACCGGCTCTTGTACGCGATGGACTATCCGTATCAGTTCGTGCCCGAGGAAGTGAACGTCACGGACGAGCTGCCGATCAGCTACGAAGACTTGAAGGCGTTCTATCAGACGAACGCGGAACGCATTTTCAAGCTGTAAGGTCGCGCCTCACGGCGTCCACGCGTAACTCAGCTTGAAGAACAGCGTGCGGCCCGTCATCTCGAGGTTGCCCGTGTTGATATCGTCGAGCTGGCTGTCGGAATAGCCCGCGAACAGCACGGTCTGCGGGTTCAGCTTGTACGAGTAGAGCAGCTGCGACGCGAGCGTCTGCGTGCTCGGATCGGTCAGCGGGTTCACGTACACGCTGACGTTGCGCCGAATATCCTGATCCTGAAGCGTCAAACGAACGAAGCTGCGCACGTTGAACTGCCAGGTGAGGCGCAGGTCCGTCAGCTTCGCGTCGAAGATCTTGGCGCCTTCCTTGGTGCTCAAATGATCGGCCGTGTAGCGCAGGCGCACGAGCAGGTGGCGCGTCGCGTTCCAATCGACCTGCGGCCGATAGCGCCGCTGGTCGCCGACGCGCGAGTTCGTGAAATCGATCTGCTCGCCGTCTTGGATCTCCATGTTGATGTTCAAGCCGCTGCGCGGCCGGAACTGCCCGTAGGTGTAGGCGCTCTCTAGCTCGTACACGACCCCGTTCCAGTACTCCTTGCGGGGACCTGCGCCGATCTCCGCGTACGACTGCATCGCCCCTTCGAACGAGATGAAGGGCTGCACGTTGCGATTGATGAACTGGCCGCCGGTAGTTTCGGAGCGATTGCCGGAGAGGCCGAGCTGCCACTCCGTCCACCACTTGCCGGGGTCGGCGTAGAACGTGTGGTTCATCTGGAGTCGGTCCTGCACGACGTCGACGCGCCCGATGAAGCCCGAGTCGGCGCGGAAACTCGGGTCGAGCTCCTGGTGCCAGACCTGCCCGAACCAGTTGCGCGATCCGTAGCGGTATTCGACGCGCCACGCGTCTCCCTCGAGATCTTCGGCTTGCCCAAACCGTGACGCGACGGCGGCGGGATACTCGGTCCGCGAATCGAGATACTGGAAGCGCAGCGTGCTCTGGTCGTTCATGAAGTAGCGGCCGTCGAATCCCACGACTTCGTTGCTATAGCCGTCGCCTTGACGGCTCGTCACGAGCGCGCCGATCTGCGAGGTCTTGCCGAAGCCGCGCGCGTAACGGCCGACGAACCCGTCGTTCTCCTGGTCGAGCGATGTGCTCTGAGAGCCGAATGGACCCGGGAACAGCAGGTTCGTGATCGCGTCGTTCGTCGCGAACATGGCGATCGTATTCTTGCCGGTGCGGCCCGTGAACTTCGCGCCGGCATCAGGATCGGCGACCGTGCGCGTGTACACGGCCGACAGCGGCGTGGAGTAATAGTCCTGGCCCTCGAGGAAGAACGGCCGCGTCTCCGGATACGACAACGCGAACGTCGTGTTCTCCTCGAGCTGCGCGACGTCGGCCTCGACTTGCGAGAAGTCGGGATTGAACGTGAGATCGAGCGTCAAGTCCGGCGTGATGCCCCAGCGCACGCCGAGCCCCGCCTCGGTCTCGAAGTCGCCGTGCTCCAGAGTTCCGGGCGTCGTCGGCGGCACCGGCGGCTTGTCCGTGCGCGTCGCCGTCAGCGTCGGCACGACCTCGATCGCCTTGCCGGGCTCCGCGTTCGCGAACCCCGTGAACTTATCGAACTGGCATAGATAGCAGGAGAGATTGCGGTCCTGCGTGTTGTTCGAGATCCGCGCGCGGTTCGCGCGCGGGCGAAAGCGCAGCACGTCGATGCCCCAGGTCTGATCGCCGTCCGCGCGCGGAAAACGCAGCTGGCTGAACGGAATCGCCATCTCGGCCGCAAACCCGCGATCGTTGATCTGGCCGGCAGAGTCCCAAATGGCATCCCACGACGAGCTCTCGCTGCCATTCACCTGGTCGTTGATGAGATCCATCTGGACGCCGAGCGGGTTGATGAAGAACTCGAACGCGCGCCGTTGATCGTTGAACGTGTCGAGCACGACGCCAACGAAGTCGTCGTTGAACGCGGAGTCGCGGTCGCGCAAGTACGCACGGATCTTATCCGGCTCGGGGTCACGCGCATCGAACGCGATCAAGAGCTGATCGCCGTTCTCGACGAGGTACGCGATCGTCTCGACTTCCGGCGTCGCGTTCTCGCGAGGATAGGTCTCCACCGTCAGCGGCAACGCGAGCGCCGTTCGCCAGATCGCGTCGTCGAGGACGCCGTCGATCTTGATCGCTTCTTTCGAATGCGGAATCGCGAGGCTCGCCACGCGACTCGAAGCGACCTCGGACACCGAGGCAACCTCGGGCTGCGCGTTTGCGGCACCAACGGAGCCGACGAGCAAAGCCCACGCCGCGGCACGAATAGCGTTCATCGGCTCGAACACCCCTCCCCAACGAGCGGCCCGGCGGGCCCGCAAGCCTTTTGCAGCGGGCGTGCCAACATCGCCGCGGCGCCCAACCCTTTGATCGACAATGCCTTTCTGTTACTCGCAGAGGTCCGCGAGTCGCGTTTCCGGGACAACAAGTGGCGATTTCGCGCGTAGTTGGGCGTAAAGGCGCGCTTCGCCGCGGCGAGCGAGTCCTGCCATGGACGGGCCAAGAAATCCCCCCTTCTCCCGCCAGGCGAACCCAGGCGGCCTGCCGTTAGATGCGGCAACCTGCGAATGGTTACACATCGTCGGCGTGTAACCTTTGACGGCGCTGGCGAATATTAATCAGTGCAACGGGAAGGCGACCATAGATTCGTGAAGGACACGAGCGACTCAGACTTGATGCGGCAGGTACGCGGCGGCCAAACCGTGGCCCTCGCGACGCTGTTCGAGCGCCATCACACGCGCGTCTACGGTTATTGCCTGCGCATGACCGGCAATCGCGCGGCGGCCGAGGATCTCGTGCAGGACGTGTTCATGAAGATGTTGAAGTACAAGGCGACGTTCAAGGACGACAGCGAGCTCGTGCCCTGGATGTTCGGCATCGCGCGCAACTCGTGCCTCGCGCATCTGAAGCGCCGCGCCGTCGACCACTTGCCGGCGACACAGGCCACCGAGGATACGGCGACCGAGGAAGCGCCCGAAGAGCAGCACGACGAGCGCCAGAGCGAGCTCGTGCGGCAGGCGTTGCTGCGATTGCCGGCGGAGCGCCGCGAGGTGCTCGTCTTGAGCCGCTTCGAGTACAAGAGCTATGACGAGATTGCGAGCGTGCTCGATTGCTCGGTCGGCGCCGTCAAGGTGCGCGTGCACCGCGCAATGAAGCAACTACGCGAGATCTATCTCGACATGGCGGGAGAGGTATCGGCATGACGTGCGAAGAGACGACACCCCTATTGATGGACCGGCTGCAGGGCGACATCTCGCCCGAGAACGAGCAGCGGCTCGCCGCACATGTTGCGACATGTCCGGTGTGCCGCGCAGAGGTCGATGCGATGACCGAAACCTGGGAGAGCTTGGGGAGCCTCGACGACGAGCAGGTGCCGCACGAGCGGCTGCGCGCGCGGTTCCACGCCGGATTGGCCGCGTACGAAGAGCGCGAGTCGCGCCACTGGACCGAACGCGTGCTCGGCCGCTGGTGGCCGCAGCAACCCATGCTGCAGATGGGCCTCGCGGCGGCGCTCGCGTTGGTCGGCGTGCTCGTGGGCCAGCAGTTGCCGTCGCAGCGCGACACCGAGGTCGCCGCGCTACGCGACGAGGTGCGTCTCGTGGGCATCGCGCTTCTCGATCATCAGTCGGCGTCCGAGCGCCTGCTCGGCGTGCAGTGGTCACGCGGCACTTCCCAAGCGCCGGAGGTCGTTGCCGCGCTGCTCGAGCGCGTGGAGTACGACTCGAACTTGAGCGTGCGGCTCGCGGCCGTCGACGCTTTACGCGCCCATCTCGACAACCCCAACGTCGTCGCGGGCCTCGCGATGGCGCTCGCGCGGCAGGAATCGCCGCTGCTGCAGGTCGCGCTGACGGACGCGGTGCTCGCGGCGAAGCAACCCGACATCGAAGCCGTGCGCGGCGTTCTCGGGCGACCCGAGCTCGACCCGGCCGTGCGCGAGTACTTGCAAATGGCTCTAAACGAAGTCGGCGCGGACGCCCCGCAAGCGACTCCCGAAGCGTAGCTCGAAGGAGAAGTCATGCAACGACCAGCTCTGATCACGACGGCATCGGCCTCGGCCGCCTTGCTCGCTCTCGCCGGCGCCGTCCGCGCCGACGTCGTCGACACGCGCGAGCTCTCGGAGACGATCCCCGTCGCCGCCAACGAGCCGCTCGTCGTCATCGTCAGGAACATCATCGGGCCGATCCACGTGATCGGGTACGACGGCAATCGCGTCGAGATGCGCGCAACGGAGACCGTGCGCGGCGACCTGCAATCGGACATCGAGCGCGCCCGCGCGGAGATGCAACTGCGCACGGAGAGCGAGCCCGGGCGCGTCGCGTTCCGCGTGCGGCACATCGGTGACGACGACGATGACCGCGGTCGAGGTCGCGGTTGGGGTTGGGACAACTACAGCATCGAATACGACATCGAAGTGCGCGTCCCGCGCGGAGCCACGATCGAGGTCGGCACGGTCAACGACGGCGACGTGATCGTCGAGGACATGAACGGCGAGTTCAAGCTCAACAACGTCAACGGCGCCGTGCGGCTCGAGCGGGCCGGCGGCAGCGGCAGCGTCCAGACGGTCAACGGCGACGTCAACGTGACGTTCGCTCGTGCCCCCGCCGAGGCGACGTCGTTCCACACCGTCAACGGCGAGCTCGACGTGACGTTCCCCGCGAATCTCTCGGCCGAGCTCGCGTTTCACACCATGCAAGGCGACGTCTTCACGGATTTCGACGTGGAGAATTTGAGCGATCCGCCCGAGGTGCGGCGCGACCGCGGCCGATACGTCCTGAACACGAACCGCTCGTCGGCGTTCCGCGTCGGCGCGGGCGGAGAAAGACATTCCTTCAACACTTTGAACGGCGATATCTTCGTACGAAAGGCGAACTAAATGAGCAACAGAATTTGGATCCTTGGATTGCTGACGGGCGCGTCGTGCGCGATCTCTGGAATCGCCGCGGCGCAGGACCAACGACTCGCCGTGCCGCTCAGCGATCCGTCGCGGCCGGCCAGGCTCGAGATCCAGCTGTTCTCCGGCGACATCCGCGTCGAAGGCTACGAGGGCAAAGAGGTCGTCATCATCGCCGACGCCCCGATTCGCGAGGGTGACAAGCCCGAGCCGCCGCGCGGAGACGCGCTGCGCCGCATCCAGAGCTCCACGGTCGGCCTGACCGTCGAGGAGAACGACAACACGGTTACCGTGCGCATGGACTTCAGCCCGAACGACACGGACATCCAGATTCGCGTGCCGCGGCGCACGTCCGTCAAGGCGGGCCTCGTCAACGGCGGCGACGTCGAGATCGATTCCGTGACGGGCGAGCACGAGCTCTCGAACGTCAACGGCGACGTGATCGCCACCGACATCTCGGGCTCCGCCGTCATCAACGCGACGAACGGCGACGTGCGCGCGACATTCACGACGGTCGACGCGGCGAAACCGATGTCGTTCATCTCGTTCAACGGCGACGTCGACGTCACGTTGCCGGCCAATCTCGCGGCCGACTTGATCGTCGGAAGCCAGCAAGGCGACGTCTTCACGGATTTCGACGTCGTGGCCCAGAACGATCCGCCGAACGTCCAGCAACAAGGCGGTCCCAACCGCGGCAAGCAAATTCGCGTGACGCACAACACGCGCTATGCGATCGGCGGCGGCGGCCCCGACATCACGCTGCGGACCTTCAACGGCGACGTGATGATCCGCAAGCGCTGAGCCTCAGCGGCGGCGGTCGTCGGTTGCAAATCGGCGGCCGCCGCTCGACCATCGCTCCCACGGCGCGCGAGCCGCGAGGAGCTTCATTGAATCTCGACGCGAGCGTCTCTTTGAGCTTCAACGGCGACTGCGAAGCCGCGTTCAAG
>Ga0068861_100001068_pt1 | contig 16873 bp, 14 predicted proteins | sample KBSSwiS42_FD_66593 | JGI IMG/M metagenome (GOLD analysis project Ga0068861, IMG submission 66593) | Switchgrass rhizosphere microbial communities from Kellogg Biological Station, Michigan, USA - KBS Switchgrass S4-2 | ecosystem: Host-associated > Plants > Roots > Rhizosphere > Soil ...
GCCATGGCTGACTCTCGCACAGGCAGCCTGATGTCTGCACGCCGGTCCCCTCCCTGGACTCACGCGGAGCTGGCGATCCTCGATGACGTATACCCGCGCGAGGGCCTCAATGGCGTTGCCGATCTCCTTTCCGACCGATCGTGGCATGCCATCCATGTGATGGCACACAAGCGCGGCCTGCGCTGCACTCTGGTCACCGAGGCGCCCAAACCGAAGTTGCAGGGCGAGCGGCTCGAGCAGGCGATCGAGATGCGCGAGGAGCGCGGATGGTCGTTCGCGCGAATTGGCGCCGAGCTGGGTGTCAGCGAAGCCGGCGCCTGCAACGCGGTGCTGGTCGCGCTCTGCACGCGCAAGGGCTACAGGCCGGCCGAGCGCGATGCGAAAGGCCGCTTGCTGCCGGAAGGTATCGAGCGGCTGCGTTACGCGCTCCGCAAAGGCTATAAGGGCGTCGACATCCAGCTCCGGCTCGGCCTGAGCGCCGGCCGCGTGGCGGAGGAGCGCCGACGCTACAGCCGCGAGCTGAAGTCTAAAGGGCTGCAGCCGCTGCCCGCGCCTGGGGGGGGGCGAGCCTACTCGGGCGTGAAGGTCCCGCGCACGAAGATCTCCGAGATCGAGGCGGCGCTGATGGCCGGCTTGGGCACGCTTAAGGTGTCGGAGCGCACGGGCGCCAGCAAGACGACGATCACGCGCGTGCGGAATCGGCTGATTCGTCGGTTGCGCCGTAGCGGGCAGGTTCTCCCGGGGTGCGACGCCTCCGGTCGCCGTGTTCGCGTTACGGACCATTTCCACGCCATCCCCGATTCGGCGCGGATGGAATTCCGCCACCTGCTAATCGACAAGCGGATGTCCGCGCGTCGCGCGGGGCTGTGGAGTGGAATCGGCGGCAGCAACGCGCATTGGATGCGCGAGGCGATTATCGCTGAACTCGCGGCTTCCGGACAAGAGCTGCCGCCCCGCGAGCGGGTCGACACGAAAGAGGCAAAACGCGCGGCCGCCGCGGCCGACGTAATCTTCCCGCGCGGCCGCACCGCTATGGCTAGCTTCCGCCATCTCGCCGCGCGGATCGGATATCCCGCGGCGAGGCAGCAGCTGCGCGAGGACTTCGACGCTCGCCAAGCCGCGGCAAAAGCAGCTGCTCGCGCCGAGGCGCTGCGGCCTCTGTCGTTCGACGAGAAGCTCGCGAAGGTCGCGCGAGGTGAGGCCGGGATCGTCCCCAAAATTCCGCTACGACGACCGGACTATGCCGGCACGCTTGGCGGCGTCGCAAGCGGGGCGCTATGACCGAGCACGCCGTCTTGGCCGCCGTGTCGCGGGCACGAGCCTGGCGCCGGCACCTCGAGGAGCGCTGCGGGCAGCAGGGTGAGCCGATATCGCCCGCGTACCGCAGGATTTCGATCGGACAGATCATCCGAGCGACAGCCCGCCACTTCGACACGCCGCCCGAAAAGCTGATCGGCGACTCGAGATCGCAAGAGTCAGTCTGGCCGCGGCACGTGGCGATGTATTTGGCCCGCGAGCTCACCGACAAAAGTTTCAAACAGATCGGCCGCCAATTTAATAATCGCGACCACAGCACGGTTCTGGGCGCCTGCAGGAATATCGCGCGAGCGGTCGCGGATCCGAAGAGTATCGTCTTGCGAGACGCGCTTTTGCAGATCGAGGATAGTTTGCTCGGCCGCGACGACGCGAACACGGCCGCCGATATCAGTCGGCCGACGCAAGCGGGGCGCGCATGAAGGCGCTCACGCTTTGGCGGCCTTGGGCCTCGCTCGTGGTCGCGGAATGCAAGCCCTACGAGTTTCGCGGCTGGCGGGCACCGGCCAGAATCATTGGCGAACGCATCGTAGTTCATGCATCGGCGCGGAAACCGGACAGCCGGGAAGTCGAGCAGCTGCTTCGGCTGCTTCGTGCGGGTGGCCGGTTCGCAGCACAAACCTGTCTCACGCCCATCGAGGTAGCGATTGAAGTCCTCGAGCTGGGCGAATGGCCCTTAGGGGCCGGCTTGGGCACCGCGCTCGTGGGCGAGCCGCGGAGCGGCGTCGATATCGGCGTCGACTTCGGGGCCATCCGCGTGAACGACAGTAGCCGCGACTATCATGCGAATTGGGGCTGGCCCATGCGCGAAGTCGAACGCTGGACGGCGCCGATCGCCGTTCGGGGTGCGCAAGGGCTCTGGAACTGGCCGACGCCGGCAACGGTGTCGCTTTGAACGTGTTCGGCCAAACCGCTGCCGGCGATCCGCTCGAGCTGCGCCTCGAGGAGCTGATCGGCACGCACCTGCTGGCGATCGCCAATAGCGGCGGCGGCAAGAGTGGGCTCCTGCGACGTCTTCTCGAGATCTCTCACGGCCGCGTCCTGCAGTTCGTGCTCGATCCCGAGGACGAACTCTACACGCTGCGCGAAAAGTACGACTTCGTAATCGTCGGCGGCGACGGCGCCGATGCGCCAGCCACGGTTGCCGGCGCCGCCAGCCTCGCGCGCGCGGCGCTCGAGCACGGCTTCTCGGTGATCGCGCGGCTCAACGATCTCGGCGCCGATGCGCCGGCGTTCGTCGCGCGATTCATTCACGCGCTGATCGGCGCGCCGCAATCGCTTTGGCGGCCGGCGATCATCGCGATCGACGAGCTGCAGCGCTTCGCGCCGCGCGAGGGAAGCACCGATGCGTCCGGCGAGATCCTCGACCTGGTCAACCGTGGCCGCAAACGGGACCTGACACTCGTGGGCGCGAGCCTGCGCATGACCTCGATCGATCCGGCGGTTCGCGCGATGGTCAACAATTGGCTGCTCGGCCGCGTCGGCCAGACGCTCGACCGCAACACCATGGCAGAGCAGCTAGGCTTCACCCGCGGCGAAGCGCGCGAGTTGCTACGCGGCCTGGCGCCGCGGCATTTCTGGGCGCTGGGCCCGGCGATCGCCAACGAACCCGTGCTGTTCCGCGTCGACGACGTCGAGACGACGCCGGTCCGACGCGGCGAGGCGAAGCCTGCGACGCCGCCGGCGCCGGAAGCGATGCGCGAGATCCTCGCCGGCATCGCCGCGGCAGCGCCCGCGGCCGAGCTGCCGGATGACACGATTCCTGCGGATCCGCTGGAGGCGGCGGCGAAAGGCGCCCTGGTCGGCGGTATGATCGTCGAACGCGATCGCGAAATCGCGCGCCTCGACGCCCGCGTGGTCGACCTGCAGGCGGAAATGGCGATCCTCGGCGCCGAGCTCGACGAGCTGCGTGGCGTCGACCGGGAATGCGACCGCTACGCCTCGGGCCACACCTTGCTCAACGAGATCCTCTATCGCCTGCAGGAAGGAATTCCGCTGCCGACGAAGAGCCAGTTCCTCGCAGCCTTCGGCGATATTCATTCCAGCGAGGCAAATATGCATTCCCACAGTGCAGATTTGCACGAATCCACCCCGGCGCTGCCACGTTCCACTCCGGCGCCGGTAGTGGCGGACGCGCCGCCGGACGGCAATCCTGCCGAGCCCGGGTTGCCTGTAGCCCGGGCAGCCGGCGGCGCGTCCAAAGCCAGAAAGCCAGAAAGCCAGAAATCGGGCCCGGTTCGGTTGAGCAAGACGGCGATCGACGCGGCCGAGCTGCTCAAGGCGATCGCGCCCGACGGCATCGCCTGGAACGAGCTGCTGATGATGATCGGCCGCCGGCCGAACTCAGGCGATAGCCGCGCCGCGCGCAAGGCGCTGATCGAGCGCGATCTAATGCGCGCCTACGATTCGCTCTGCTTCGCGACCGGCGTTCTGACCTCGGACGACGAGATCGCGATCGGGCTCTGGCCCGGGCCCGACGAGCTGCTCGAGGTCTGGTCGCAAAAGCTGCGCGGACCGGGCGGCCAGATCCTCCTGGATCTGGCCGCCAACGGGCCCGCCTCGGCGAAGGAAGTCGCGGAGCGCCTCAACCGCAGCCCGACGAGCGGGTGGTGGCGAACCGGCCTCAAGGATCTGCGCAGCTCCAACCTGGTGCGCGACATCGCCGGGAAGCTCGAGCTGCATGAAGCACTGCAGGAATGCGGCGAAGACGACGCGGGTGGGAGAAACAGAGCATGAGTTGGGACAAATTCGGATCGCCGTACGATCCGAACCATAGTGGCAAGAACAAGCTGCCGCCGGAGAAGCGCGGTCAACCGCGCGCAGAATTTCAGTTGGGCGGTTGCGGCGACCCGAACTGTTCGCAATGCAACCCGCATACGGCCAATATCCCGCGGTCAACAACTCGAACGTTCGACATCAGAAACGTAACGCTGACGTCGCCGCGGGTTAGTGACTGGGAGCGGATGATGCGCGAAGAACTCGCGCGCGGCGGTTTCGACTCATTGCGCTTCGAAGGCGCCGGCAGCTTTCGAGCATCCCCTCCGCCACCACCCAAACCGGCTTCGCCGCCGCCCAGCTACGTCGAGGCACGCGACGCAGTCAAAAAGTGGATCGTCCCGGCACCGGCCCAGGCCTTCGACGATATCGTCGGCAACAAGGAAGCGCTCGAGCAGCTGCGCGACGCCATCCGCGCCCCGGTCGAGCACAAGGCTCTCTACGAAGCCTATGGCATGACTATGCCCAAAGGCGCGATGCTCTCTGGGCCGCCGGGCTGTGGCAAGACCATGTTCGCGCGCGCGGCCGCGTCGGAAATGAAAGCGCTCTACGGCGAGGCAACCGAATTCATTTCGATCAGCGGCGCCGAGCTGCAGTCACCGTACATCGGTGTAACCGAAGGCTACATCAAAGCGATCTTTGTGTTCGCCCGCGAGTACAAGGCCTATCGCGGCCACCCGCTGCTCGTGTTCATGGACGAGGCGGAGGTGTTGCTGCCCGATCGCACCGGTCGCGTCCGCCGGGTGGCGCCCTGGGAAGAGAGTCAGGTGGCAACCTTCCTGGCCGAGATGGACGGGATCCAGGAGAGCGGCGCGTTCGTGCTGCTCGCTACGAACCGCCCGAACGTGATCGACCAGGCCGTGCTGCGTGACGGCCGCTGTGACTTCAAGATCGTCGTGAAGCGGCCGACGATGGACGCGGCCGAGCAGATCCTGCGCAACAAATTCGCGGGCATTCGGGTGGCGGATGGTGGGACCGAAGAGTCGCTTGTCTTCGCCGCAGTCGAAGCACTGTTCGATCCGCATAAGATCATCGCCGAGGCGCACATGGTGATGGCGCAGTTCAAGGATCGCGAGATCAGCGTCAAGGATCACGAGGAGCGGCATTTCCTGCTCGAGCACATCATGTCGGGCGCAATGGCCGCCTCCGTGCCCGCGCGCGCCAAGCGCTATGCTTTCACGCGCGACAAGGTCGAGGGCATCGCGAAGGGCGTGACCGTCGACGACGTGCTCCGCGCCGTGAACGACCTGTTCGAGGAGAACAAGTCTCTCGATCACCGGTTCGCCATGGACGCATTCATGAGTGAATTCATGGCCGAGGCCGCCGAAAAATCGGGGGGGGGCAAGCGCATGAGCAGCCACGTAAACGCGCGGCCTAGCGCCAACGTCATGCTCACGCACCTCGGGCGGGAGACGTGAGTTGAGATTCGAGGACTTCGACACGGCGCCGCGGGATGGCCGCGGCTTTCTGGCCTATGGCCGGCATACCGCCGACCAGCCACCGGGAGCCGCCCACGGCGTCCGTGCAGGCGACCATTGGTACGCGATCCTGGTATTCGACATCTGGCGGCCTGCGGGCGGTTTCGTCTTTGCCAAGGACGGTGCGCCCGCATGGGAGGGTGCCATTGGCTGGACTGAACTCTCGCCGGCTGACGAAGCGCCGACGTCCGAACCGGCCGTGGTTACGGATCGGGACACAATCGCTTTCCTCGAAAACGCGTTTCGAAATGTCGAGCTGCCCGTCATGGGGCACGACGCGCTTGACGAGATCAAGTCTGCTCTGCGCGATTTCGTCACTCATCGGACGGGTCAGGAGCGGAGTGGCGGCCAATGACCCTACCGTTACAAGTCCGTATCGATCACAAGCTCGCGCGTGCCTCCGAATCGCGCAAGGGTGTTCGCTTGGAAGTCGAGGACCTCGACTTCCTGATTCGACTGGGGCTGCTCGATCTCACCGGCCAGGCGAAGGCCGATTATCTCAGGGAACAGGCGCGATGCCGGGACGCGAAGAGCCGATCTATCGGCGGGGGAAATATTGGCTCGGCTGGGACGCAAAAAAGGACGGGACGCTCCGGACCCCCTACCTCACCATCTTCTGGTACGATCCCGCCGTCCGACGGACCAAAAGCGCTTCAACGGGCACAACGGAAGAGACAGAAGCGATGATCGCGCTCGATCATCGCTATCTCGCCGACGCGGAGGAGGCGCCGGCCTATTGTCACGCCTGTGGCCAGCCGATCGCTAACGCCGACGCGTACCTGGTTGCCGACGCGATCGCCGACTACCGGCTCGAGCACGGCGACGTGCAGGAATCGGCAGGGACGATTGCCGCCAGGCTGAAGCACGTCACCGACTATCTCGCGGCCGGCGACGCCCACGCGGCCGCCGGCTTTCCGGACAAGGATCCGTGCGCCGCCTGGCTGCGCTTCGGCAGCACGACGAGCTGCGCGATCGCGTGCACCAAGCCGTTTGCCGAAGCCTTCCGGAAGTGGTCGCACCGCCAACCCGTGGTCTGGCGCAACAAACAGGGACAGATCACGGCCTCGCGGGCGCGCTCTCCCGCGACGACCGAGGAATCGTTGATCCAGCTCGCAGCCGCGTTGAACCATGCCGTAGACGCGCCGGGCAACCGATCCGACAAGCGGCCGATCTGGAAGCCGGCACCCCGGCGCGAGGTGTCCCCGAAGCGGCGAACGCGCGTCGACGTTGCGGTGCTCGCGAACATGCTGGCTGACGCTGCCGAGCCGTCAAAGCGCCGCGGCTCGCTGCAGCGCTTTATCATCGCAACGCTGTGCACGATCGCGCGGCCCGATTCGGTGGTCGACATCTCGATCGCGCCCGATCGGCGCCAATGGTGGCCGGGCTCGACGACGATCGACCTCAACCCGCACGGCCGAAAACAGACAAAGAAGTGGCGCGCGGTGCTTCCCGTGCTGCCAGTGCTGGAGGAGTGGCTCAGCGCCGAATGGGCTGAATATAGCGCGCTGCCCGAGGCTGAGCGCGTGGGCCGTGGCTGGCTGGTCAACTATTACGGTCGACCAGTCCAGGACGTCGAGTCGGCGTGGGAGGCGATGTTGATTCGGCTGAAGCTGCCGACAGGTCGCGAGTGGCGCCCTTACCTGCTGCGCCACAGCCTCGCTGCTATCTGCCGCCGGCGCGGGGTGCCCAAATGGGAGCTGCAGGGCTTCATGGGTCACCACCCCGGCGACAGCACCGAGACCTATGCGCCGGGAGAGGAATTCCCCCTAGTCGCCAAGGTCTTGCAGGACATTTTAGGAGAGATCGATGCTCTCGTGCCCGGTGCCTTGCACCGGACCTGCACCGGAGCCGGTCTCCCCGTCACTCTCACTCAGGAGCGAAAAATGACGGGATAGACCGACTTTAGATGGTGGGCGCGGCAAGGATTGAACTTGCGACCCCTGCGGTGTGAACACAGTGCTCTACCACTGAGCTACGCGCCCAAAGCTCCTTGGCTAAATGGGAAGCGGGCCTTTAGGCGGCGGCGCGGCGGCTGTCCAGCCCCCTGTCACACGCGCTGCAGCGCTTCACCAGCTATCAGTTGACCGAGTCCTTGAGCCCCTTGCCGGCCTTGAATTTCGGCTGGGCAGAAGCCTTGATCGTCATCGGTTCGCCGGTGCGCGGATTGCGGCCGGTCGAAGCCTTGCGCTTCGAGACCGAGAAGGTGCCGAAACCGACAAGGCGAACCTCATCCCCCTTTTTCAACGCGCCCGAGATCGCGTCGAATACCGCCTCAACCGCCTTGCTGGCGTCGCCCTTGCTCAGCCCCGAGGTGTCGGCAACGGCGCCGATCAGCTCCTGTTTATTCATGCGATAGGGTCCCCCTGCTTATTTGTGACACTTGCGAGTCGCGGCCTTGGCCGAAACAGCAGTTAGGACACCGGCGCACGCTCGGTGTCAAAGCCTTTTGATGGCGACGAAATGCTTTCGTCGCACCAGAACCGGCACTTCCGGGTGCGGGGACCCGGAGGCACAGTCAATGATGCACAGCATCGCCGATCGGCGGCACCCCGGCGGGCGGCTGGGTCGCGAATTCGTCCGCGTCCGTCCAGTCGATTGGCGCGAGCGGCTCGGTGAGCGCAAGCCGCAGCACTTCGTCGACATGACTGACCGGAATGATCTTGAGACCCTCCTTGATGTTAGCGGGAATCTCGACCAGGTCCTTCTCGTTCTCAGCCGGAATCAGCACCGTCTCGATGCCTCCCCGGAGCGCGGCGAGCAGCTTTTCCTTCAACCCGCCGATCGGCAGCACGCGACCGCGCAGCGTGACCTCGCCGGTCATCGCGATATCCTTGCGTACCGGCACGCCGGTCAGAGTCGAGACGATCGATGTCACCAGCCCGATACCGGCCGAGGGACCGTCCTTCGGCACCGCGCCTTCGGGCAAGTGGACGTGGATATCCTTGCGGCCGAACAGGCTCGGCTTGATGCCGAAGCTCGGCGAACGCGCCTTGATGAAGCTGAACGCGGCCTCGACCGATTCCTTCATCACGTCGCCGAGCTTGCCGGTGGTCTTGATCGCGCCCTTGCCGGGCACCGTCACGCTCTCGATCGTGAGCAACTCGCCACCGACCTCAGTCCAGGCGAGTCCGGTGACCGCGCCGATCTGGTGCTCCTGCTCGCCTAGGCCGTGGCGGAATTTCCGCACGCCGGCATAATCCGCCAGGCTCTCGGGCGTGATCGTCACGCTCTCGACCTTGCCTTCGAGGATCTTGCGCAGCGCCTTGCGCGCGAGCTTGGCGATCTCGCGTTCGAGCGTGCGGACCCCAGCCTCGCGCGTGTAATAGCGGATCAGGTCGCGCAAGCCTGGTTCGGTGAGCGTGAACTCCCCTTCCTTGAGGCCGTGCGCGTCGATCTGCTTGGCGATCAGATGGCCCTGCGCGATCTCGACTTTCTCGTCCTCGGTATAGCCCTCGAGCCGGATGATCTCCATGCGGTCGAGCAGCGGCTGCGGAAGGTTTAGCGAGTTCGCGGTCGTCACGAACATCACGTCCGAGAGGTCGATGTCGATCTCGAGATAATGGTCGTTGAACCGGTTGTTCTGTTCGGGATCGAGCACCTCGAGCAGCGCCGACGCCGGATCGCCACGGAAATCCTGGCCGAGCTTGTCGATCTCGTCGAGCAGGAACAGCGGATTCGACGCACCGGCCTTGCGCAGATTGGTGACGATCTTGCCCGGCAACGAGCCGATATAGGTCCGGCGATGGCCGCGAATCTCGGCCTCGTCGCGCACGCCGCCGAGCGACTGGCGGATGAACTCGCGCCCCGTCGCCTTGGCGATGCTCTTGCCGAGCGACGTCTTGCCGACGCCGGGCGGGCCGACGAGGCACAGAATCGGCCCCTTGAGCTTGTTGGTGCGCGCCTGCACCGCGAGATATTCGACGATGCGGTCCTTGACCTTCTCGAGTCCGTAATGGTCGGCGTCGAGAATTTTCTCCGCCTCGACCAGGTCCTTCTTGAGCTTCGACTTCTTGCCCCAAGGCAGGCCGAGGAGCACGTCGAGATAGTTGCGCACCACCGTCGCTTCGGCCGACATCGGCGCCATCGTCTTGAGCTTCTTGAGCTCCGATTGCGCCTTGGTCCGCGCTTCCTTCGACAGCTTGAGCGTGGCGATCTTCTGCGTCAGCTCGGCGATCTCGTCGCCGTCGCCTTCCTCGCCTTCGTTGCCGAGCTCGCGCTGGATCGCCTTCAACTGTTCGTTGAGATAATATTCGCGCTGGGTCTTCTCCATCTGGCGCTTGACGCGGCTGCGGATCTTCTTTTCGACCTGGAGCACGCCGAGCTCGCCTTCCATGAAGGCGAACACCATCTCGAGCCGGATCTGCGGATCCTTCTCGACGAGCAGCGCCTGCTTGTCGGAAACCTTGACCGCGATGTTGCCGGCGACCGCATCGGCGAGCCGCGACGGATCGTCGAGCTCGGCGAGCTGCACCGCAGTCTCCGCGGGAAGCTTGCGGTTGAGCTTGGCGTAATTCTCGAACTGATCAACGACCGAGCGCATCAACGCCTTGATCTCGGCGCTCGGTTCCTCGCCCGCACCCTCGCGCGCGGGTACCGGCGACACGCGCGCCGTGAGAAAGGCACCGCTTTCCTCGATCGACTCGAGCTGCCCGCGCTCCTTGCCGGCCACCAGCACGCGCACCGTGCCGTCGGGCAGTTTCAGGAGCTGGAGCACTTCGGCCGAAACACCCGTATCGTAAAGGTCCTCCCGGCCGGGATCGTCCTCGGCAGGATCGAGCTGCGCGACCAGGAAAATCTCCTTGTCGCTGGCCATTGCCGCCTCGAGCGCCGCCACCGACTTGTCGCGACCGACGAACAGGGGCACGATCATGTGGGGGAAGACGACAATATCGCGCAGCGGCAGAACGGGATAAGACTGTTTCATGGACACTCCGGACGAGCCCCGAGGGGACCCTCATTTCCCTTTATATGGGGCCAAGCGCACAAGCATCAATCACTTCGACGCAGAGTTCGCTCGGCGAACGGTGCTCGGCGCCATTTCGGCACTGCCGGTCGCGGCGCATGCGCAGGCCGCCGACGATTCGATCGAGCGTGCGATCAAGGCACTGGGAGGGCGCGAGCTGCTCATGCGAGTCAAGGCGCTGAGCTGGACCGGTGCCGCACGCATTTCCGTTGGCAATCGCATGATCGACCTGACGTTGCACAGCCATATCGAACCGTTCGCGAACGCACGCACCGACAGCTGGCTGACTACCGACACGACCTCGCTGCGCTCGATGCTGCTCACGCCCGAGGGCGGCTATATGCAACATGGGAATAGCGCCAGCCCGCTGCCGGCGGCGCAGACACTGCATGAGCGGCAGCAATATGCGATCTACGGCTATCTGCTGCTCGTGCAGCCGGGAGTGACGCTCACGCCAGACGCAGGCCGAATCACGGCATCGCGCCCGGGGCTTCCTCCGATCCGGCTGACGACAGATGCCGATGGAAGGATCGACGCCGCCGACTATGTCGTTGCCGCGCCCGACGGCACCGGTACGATCGCCGAGCACGTCCGTTTCGACGGCAAGCTCAGCGACAAGGGCATCAACTGGTGGCAGCGGATGATCCTGCTGCAAAACGGCATGCCCTATATGACACTGACGCTGGAGAGCTTTGCCGTGGATTTGGCGTGATGCGAGGCCAGTTGCTCGCGGCCCTGATTTCCGCGGGACTGACGGCCGCCACGGCTGCGGCACAGGTCAAACCGGGTGATCCGCCGATCTCTGCGCAGACGATGCTGTCGGGCGGTGTGCGTCCGCCCGACCAGGCGAAACTGCGGCTCGAGCACGTCGATCTCGCCGTCGAGGTATTCCCCGACCATCAGGCGATCGCCGGGACCGCGACACTGACGCTTCGGACCTCGGGAGCGCTGGATCGGCTGCTGATCGATCTCGACAAGAACCTGCCGGTCTCGGCGGTCGCGGTCGACGGACGCGAGCTCAAGCCCGCGCGCTGGAGCAACCCGGAAGGCCAGCTCGAGATCCGGCTCCCGCGGAAGCTCCGCGCCGGTGCGCAAGTGACGGCACGGATCGTCTACGCAGGAACGCCGCACGTCGCAGTGCGCGCGCCATGGGACGACGGTTTCGTATGGTCGAAGACCACCGACGGCCACCCGTGGATCGCGACCACTTCCGAAGGCTATGGCTGCGATCTCTTTTGGCCATGCCTCGATTTCCCCGAGGGCGAGCCGAAGCTGGTCGACCTGCATGTGACGGTGCCTGCCGGGCTGACGGACATTTCGGGCGGCAGGCTGATCGGCAAGGAGACGCTGCCCGACGGCCGCACGCGCTGGAACTGGCAGCAGAAAAGCCCCAATCCTTATTCGGTTGCGCTCAATATCGCCCCTTATGCGGAACTCGCTGCCGACTATCACAGCCGTTTCGGCAACACGATACCGATGCGCTTCTGGTATCTCCCGGCCAATAGGGCGAAGGCCGAAGGGCTGTTCGCCGAATTCGCGCCAACGCTCGATTTCTTCGAGGCTCTGATCGGCCCCTATCCGTTCGGCGACGAGAAGATGGCGATCGTCGAGACGCCGCACCTCGGGATGGAGCACCAGACCGCCAACGCCTATGGCAACAAGTTTGAGAAGGCGCCCGAGGGGTTCGATTGGCTGTTCGAGCACGAGCTCAGCCACGAATGGTTCGGCAACCAGCTGACCGTCGCCAACTGGGACGATTACTGGCTGCACGAAGGCTATGGCCAATATATGCAGCCGCTCTACGCGCAGTGGCGCGAGGGCGAAGCGCGCTATGCGCTGATGATGGAGAGGCAGCGCCAGAAAATCGAGGCGCGGCTGCCGATCGTGTCGGGCAAGCTGCGCACCGAGGAGCAAGTCTATGAGGCCGCGGACGGCGGCCCGGGCCAGGATATCTACTACAAGGGCAGCTGGGTATTGCACACGCTGCGCTATGCGATCGGCGACCAGGCGTTCTTCGATGCGACACGGCTGATCGTCTACGGGCGCACCGATCCGAGGCCGGGCAACTTCGCGCCGCGATTCGGTTCGACGCGCGAATTCATCCGCGACGTCAACCAGGTCACCGGAAGCGATTATCGCTGGTTCTTCGACGTCTACCTCTACCAGGCGGCACTGCCCGAGCTGCAATCGAGTCGCAGCGGCGACACTTTGACGCTCCATTGGAGAGTGCCCGGCGACAAGCCCTTCCCGCTGCCGGTCGACATCGCGGTAGACGGCCGCGTCCAGCGCGTCGCGATGCCGGGCGGCAATGCCTCGGTCGCTGTGCCGGCGGGCGCGCATGTGGTACTCGATCCGATGGCGCGGATCCTCAAGCGCTCGCAGGCGCTCGACGACATGCGTGCCTGGCAAAAGGCGAACCCGTCGAAATAGAAGTTGCTGGCAATGGAGGGAGCGATGCTCGCGCTGATTGATCCGCAGCCGGTGGGATTGCCGGGACTCTGTGCGATGCTGGCCGGCTTCCTGATGTTCGTGCCGCTGCTCGCCCTGGCGCGGCGTCGCGGCGCGAAGAGCTCGCGGCCCGAAAGTCAGACCAAGGCGCGCGCGTCGTGGATCGGGGTTGCCATCCAGATGCTTGGCTTCGCCGTGGTCGGCTTCGGTCCGCTCCGCGTGCTGACGACCAACTCGCCCGCCACCGTTGCGGCGGCGGCGGGCGTGTGCGCGCTGATGCTGTTCACGATCCTGATGTTCCTCACTGCATCGCGCGCGATGGGCAAGAACTGGGCAGTGGTCGCACGCACGCGCGCGGATCACGATCTCGTGACCAGCGGACCGTTCGCCTGGGTTCGCAACCCGATCTACACCGGGCTGTTCGGGATGATGCTCGCGATGGCGCTGGCATTCGGCCATTGGCGTGGCCTGGTCCTCGGCGTCCCGCTCTACTGGATCGGCACCGGCATCCGCGTGCGCGAGGAGGAAAAGCTGCTCCGCGCGCAGTTCGGACAGGCCTATGACGATTATGCCGCGCGCGTGAAGCGCTTCGTCCCGGGGGTGATTTAGGCTAGGTCCGCAACACCTTGGCGAGGATGTAGGCGAATACGCCCTGCCAGATAGCGTCCGTGGCAAGGTAGCCTCGCTCCCCGTTGATGAAGCACAGCGCGGCAGTCCCGACGCCGCCGAGTAGCAGCGTCCCGAGGGCCATCGTCGTTCGCTTTCCCGAGCGAGTCAGCCCGCATAGCGAACAGAGCAGCAGCGACAGCCCGCATCCGACGAGTCCGGCAAGCGCGCCGGCCTGAGCCATCGAATCGTCCAACCCCGCCGAAGTGAACGGAAAGCCGGGCCTAGACAGCGCAAGCGCGAACCCGGCCCCGACAGCGAGGCAATGTGCCAGCGGAAAACCGAGCACGACAACCGCTATTCGAAACAGCATCCGATCGTACGGACCGAACAGCAGCCAGGGCAGCCCGAACAGGGGCGTCAACACGAACATAGCGAGGATCGCCGGGCGGATTGGAGAAAAGGCCAATGCGAGCGTGAACAGCGCCATGCCGGCGACGAGTAGGCCCAAGGTGCGCCATTCCTCGCGCGCCGGCAGCAGTCCTCGTATTGGCTCGCTGGCCGTCACGGCCCTTCCCTGCGCCTGGCTGGGCGGACGGCTCGCACGGAAGAAAACCGCACGATCGATCCGCTCAGCGCAGCCATTCGGCGAACCCCATTCCCGCGGCAGCTGCAAGCACTGCCGCGAAGAGCGGTGCGGAAGCGCGGATGCCCTTGGCCCCGCCCGCGACGCTCAGCGCCATCAGCGCCTTGACGAGAGTGTTCACCAGAATCGGTATCGCGAGCACGATTCCCGCGCTCCAGCCGTCGATCGCTTGCGCCTCGAGCCCGCCCAGCGTGAGGACCGCAGCGTCGACGTCGACCATGCCGGTCAGCCCGAGCAATATCGCGACGCCTTGGTCGCCGAAGTGCGCGATTGCCCAGCGTGCGACGACGGACAGCAGTGCGACCAAGCCGGCAAGCAGTAGCGCCGGCGCGAAATCGAACGGGTTGCCGAGCTTAAGCGTGTGCTCGGCACCCTCCATGCGACGACGATACGCCCAGAACGCCATCGCAGCGGCGACGATCAGGGCCGGCAGCATCGCGACCGCCAGCGACAAGCTCGCTTTCGGCGCAACGACCGCCGCGACCAGCTGAACGCGGACGAACATTACCAGCGAGGCCAGTGCGATTCCGGCGACCAGCGCACCTTCTTCACCCCCGGTGCGCAGCTTTCGCGCATAATCGAGCGTCACGGCGGTCGACGAGACCAGCGCGCCGGTGACGGCAGTGAGCAGGATACCGCGCTCGGCGCCGAACCGCCGTGTCGCGGCATAGCCGGCGAACGACAGACCGAGCACGATCACCACCACCAGCCAAATGCGATGCGGGTTGAGCGCGCCATAGGGGCCATATTGGGCGTCGGGCAGCAGCGGCAGAATCACCAGTGCGACGATGGCGAAGCGCGCGACCGATTCGACTTCCGGCTCGGTCAACCCCTTGAGCAGGCCGTGAAGTTCGGTGCGCGAGGCGAGCACGATCAGTACTACTGCAGCGCCGGCAAGCGCGACTGCCTCCTGGCCCTGTGCCGCGGCATAGCCGAGCGCGAGCGTGACGATGCCGGCAACGGTGGTGGTCGCCGACAGGCTCTCGCCCCGCTGGAGGCTGAACCAATAGCCGGCGAGCGTTGCGGCGATCGCACCGGTCGCGATCAATGCGGCAATCGCCGGCGGCATCAGCGCGGCAAGACCGCCGGCGAAGCCAAGCAGCCCGAAGGTACGAAACCCGCTGACGCGTTCGCCCTCGCCTTCGAGCCGCTGCCGCCAGCCGCGCTCGAGCCCGATCAGCAGCCCGACGAACAGCGCGACGGCGAGGCCGCGCAGATGCGAATCGAGGGCGAGGCCTGGGATCAGATCGCGAATGCCTCGATCAGTGACAAATTGCTCGCGGTCGGGATGATCTGCCGGATTTCGAAGCCGTTGCGGCCAAGCAGCGCGTGGAACTCGCGCGCGTTGCGTTCGCGGCCGCCCGTGAGGGCGAGCATGTTGAGGTCCATCATGTAGCGCGGATCCGGCCCGTCGGGACGGTCGGGCAGCACGGCATCGGCGATGCACAATCGCCCGCCGCGCCGCACCGCCTCGCGCACTGTCGCCAGGATGCGGTCGCAATCGGCATCGGACCAATCGTGGAGGATGAACTTGAGCAGATAGAGGTCACCCCCCGCCGGGACGCTTTCGAAGAACGAACCGCCGACACCGGTGATTCGGGTGCCTTCGAGCTCGGCATTGACCGCGTCGATCACTTCGGGGCGATCGAACAGAATGCCGCGCGCGTTGGGATGGCGCGCAAGGACGGCCCGGATCAGCGTGCCGCGGCTGCCGCCGACATCGACCGCGAGTTCGAAATCGCCGAAGTCATAGGCCGCGAGCAGTGCGCCCTCCATCACCCGCGTCGACGCCGACATCGCTCTGCTGAAATCCTCGGCGAGCTCGGGATGCTGGCCGTAATAGTCGAACGAGTGCATGCCGAAGCGAAGGTCGAACGGTGTCTTGCCTGCGCGCAGCCCGTCGACCAGCGATCCCCAGGCTTCGAAGTGCGCTCCGCCGAAGATCGTATCGACCACCGCACGTACCGACTCCGGATGGTCGCTCCGCAGTGCGCGTGACAAATCATTGTGGCGATAGCGGTCGTCGCTGCCGCGGGCGAACACGCCGACGCTGCATGCGGCATCGAGCACGCGCGCGAGCATCGGCGCATGCGTGCCCGTGGCGGCGGCAATTTCGTCGATCGTGGCGCTCTCGTCGAAGGTATCGGCAACACGCAGATGTGCGATCGCCCAGAGCATGCGCGACTGGATCAGGCCGCTCACCATTTGGAACAATGCCGCCGGCGCCGGAATGGTTTCTGCTTGATCCATCCATCCCCTCCTGCCTTGCGGGCTGCGGCCCGTGTCGTCCCGCGAACCTAGCTAGACTAACCCACGAAGGGAACCTGGAATGCAGGATCTGCGACGGCACACGGAGGCGGGTGCCACGCGCCCGCGCTTCCAACGCCATTGCCGCCTTAGCCGAACCAATAGTTCGAGCCTTGGACGTGCCAGTCGATACCGACGTTGGCCGAGGCAGCAGCATTGCTATCGAACCCCCCGTTGGTCGTGCTCAGCCAATTGGACAAGGCGCCACTATCGTTACGCCACAGGATGTCGCTGCGACCATCGCCGTTGAAGTCGCCCGTCCCGGCGACGTGCCAGTCGATACCGGCGTTCGAATCGGCGGCCGCGTTGCCGGTGAACCCGCCACTGCTCGTGCTC
>Ga0068861_100001069_pt1 | contig 16871 bp, 11 predicted proteins | sample KBSSwiS42_FD_66593 | JGI IMG/M metagenome (GOLD analysis project Ga0068861, IMG submission 66593) | Switchgrass rhizosphere microbial communities from Kellogg Biological Station, Michigan, USA - KBS Switchgrass S4-2 | ecosystem: Host-associated > Plants > Roots > Rhizosphere > Soil ...
GGCTTGCTCTTCCGTGGCCGCGAGATGAACGGCCGCCTCACCGCCGAAGTGGGCTACGGCCCGACCGGAGCCGCCGCCGGAACCGCGGTCGTGCAGGTGGGAAAGAGCGTCATCGGGCAAGTCGCGGAAAGCTTGGAGCCTGCACGCGTCCAGGTGAAAGACCCCACCGAGCTGGGCGAGAAATTCTTTCTCGAGCTTGGGGTCCGAAGCGTTCTCGCTGTTCCCCTGCTTCACAAAGGCCGCCTCATGGGCGTGCTCAGCATGATGGAGAAGGAAAAAGGCGCCTTCACCGAGGAAGACCAAGATGTCCTCGAATCGTTTGCGTCGCAAGCCGCGCTCGCCGTCGCCAACGCCGAGCTCTATGAGACCGCCCGCGAGCTGGACCGCATGAAATCGGAGTTCGTAGCCGTGGTGTCCCATGAGGTGCGGACGCCCTTGACCGCCATCCAAGGATCGCTGGAGCTGGTGCTCGACGAACGCTACTTCCAGATGGCGGAGAAGATGCGCGAGCTCCTCACCATCTGCCAGACCAACGTGGAAAAATTGCGGACGTTGATCAACGAGATCCTTGATTTCTCCAAGCTGGAAGCGAATCGCTTGAGCCTCAATTTCCTGCCCCTGGACATGGTCGAGATCGCGCGCGAAGTGGTGACGAGCATGGAAAGCATTGCCGAACCCAAATCGATTCGGCTCCGGCTAGATGCGCCCGCGGATCTTCCCGAGATTCAAGCCGATCGCATGCGGGTGGGACAGGTGCTCACCAACCTGGTTGGAAATGCGCTCAAGTTCACCCCGGATGGGGGCAAGGTCGATGTCATTCTGGAAGGTCACGCCGACGGGGGCATTTTGTGCGTGGTCTCGGACACGGGACCCGGCATTGCCTCACATCAAATGGGCATGCTGTTCCAGAAATTCCAGCAGCTCGACTCCTCGATGACCCGCAAGCAAGGCGGAACCGGCCTCGGCCTCGTCATCTCCAAAGGATTGGTGGAGGGGCATGGCGGCCGCATCTGGGTGGAAAGCGAAGTGGGGGTGGGAAGCCGATTCTGTTTCCTGCTTCCAGAGCGCCCGCCGAGCGTGGAACGCGACCAAGACCTGGAAGAGAGCGAACCCACCGCGGAAGCCGCCTAGGTCCATCGGATCCGGCGGCGTTGTCGGCGGGTCGCCCCGAATGGTACCCTTAAGTCAATTCATTAACTGTGTAGTTCTCCGTCTCGAAGCGCAATTCCTGGGGCCCTTCGAGACGGCGGGGAAAGCGTCGCCTCATGTTGCTTGTATTGTTCCGGCATGGCCCAGCCGGCACCGCCCTACCCGAGCGGGGACCCGAGGACGACAAACGTCCTCTTACCCCCAAGGGTGTCGAAAAAACGCGCCGTGCCGCTCAGGGTCTAGCGCGGGTTCTCGATACCGAGCCACGCATTTTCTCGAGCCCGCTCGTTCGCGCCAAGGAGACGGCCGATCTATTGGCAGCGGCCTACACGCCCCCACGACATGTGGAAATCATGGAGGGACTCATTCCCGGGCGCGGCCAGGAGGAACTCTTGTCACACATCGTCGAGCTAGGCGAAGGCACCGTGGTGCTGGTGGGTCATGAACCGGGTTTGGGACAGCTGGCCGGACTGCTCGTCCTTGGCCGCCAAATGAGTCTTCCATTGAAAAAAGCGGGCGCATGCGCCATTGAGTTATCGGACAAGGTGGCCCCCGGACAAGGCGATCTCAAATGGCTGGCCACGCCGCGCATGTTGCGTAACCTGTCGACGTGATGTCATGAGCAATCAAGTCCCGAGCGCTTACGCCGCCACCCGCATCGAATATCCCGGCCGACTCTTCATCGTGGAAGGCATCGACGGCTCAGGAAAGAGCACGCAGCTCACCCTGCTCGCCCAATGGCTGCGCAGCCTCGGCTATCCGGTGGTGTTCAGCGAGTGGAACTCCTCCCCCATCGTGCGGGAAACCACGCGCCGGGGAAAACGGAAGAAGATCCTCACCCCGCTCACGTTCTCGCTCATTCACGCCACGGATTTCTCGGACCGGGTGGAGCGCGAGATCCTTCCCTCCTTGAAGGCGGGCGCGATCGTTCTCGCCGATCGCTACGTATACACCGCTCTGGCCCGGGACGTTACGCGAGGCGTGGACCCGCAGTGGGTGCGCTCCTTGTATCGCTTCGCCCCCGTTCCGTCCTTGGCGTTCTACTTTCGCGTGCCGCTCGAGGTGGCGTTGAAGCGCATTCTTTCCGGCCGCCCGAAGCTCAAGTGGTACGAGGCCGGCCAGGATCTTGGACTTCATGCCGACCCCGCGTCGTCGTATCGCATGTTTCAAAATCGAATCCTCGACGCCTATGAGCACCTCACCGAGGAATACGGCTTGCAGGTGATGGATGCCACCAAGCCCATCGAGTACCAGCAGAAGCTGCTTCGCCGATCCATTCTTCCCCAGCTCGACGGGCTGCGCCGGGACCTGAGTCTCCATGGCGCGGTTTGAGACCTACGGCGTCGGCGTTCCCGGCGTCGATCTTCAAGATCTGAGCGGCTGGCTCATCGTGATCGAAGGTACCGATGGCGCGGGGCGCACGACGCACCTGAACCGGCTGCGTCCGGTGCTGGAGCGGAAAGGCTATGCGGTAGCCGAAACCGGCCTCAGCCGCTCCGATCTCGCCGAGCGTGGGATTCGACAGGCCAAGGAAGGCAACACGCTGGGTTCGAATGCCTACAATTTGTTCTATGCGACGGATTTTGCCGATCGGCTGGAGCGTCAAATCATTCCCGCGCTACGCGCGGGGTTCGTCATGCTCACCGATCGCTACACGTATTCGCTGATCGCCCGCGCCATCGTGCGCGGCGCCGATCCGGACTGGATCAAGAACGTCTATTCGTTTTCCTTGAAACCCGACGCGGTGTTTTATTTGCGCATCCAGGTCGAGGATCTCGTCCCGCGCATCGTCGCCAACGGCGGGTTCGATTACTGGGAATCCGGCATGGATTTGCCCATGGGCGCTGATCTCTTCGATTCGTTCGTGAATTACCAAACCCGCGTCATCGAGGAGCTGGATCACCTCTCCCAGGAATACAACTTCGAAACCCTCGAAGCGACCCGCTCGGAAGACGAAACGGCCGAGGATCTCGCCGAGCGCGTCCTTCGGCTCCTCGACCGCCGCCCGAATCTCCTTCTCGAGCTGGTCGAAGAAAACGCCCCGTCCGGAGGCGGTCAGCATGAAAACGAAGGCGGCAGTTAAGCAAAACGGCTCTGCGCGCCGGCAAGAGTTGGCGCTTCGCCTTGAAGCCGACCTTGCCCATCGCGAGTCGCTCTTCGTCTCCGCCGCGCGCCGCGTGCGCGAACGTGATGACCCCGAAGCCCTTCACGATTTGCGCGTGACCAGCCGTCGTCTGTCGGAAGCCTTGCGGCTCTGGAAGGCGGTGCTGGACGGTCGCGAGGTGAAGCGTGTGCGACGGCGCTTGCGGCGCCTGCGCCGGGAAGCAGGCCCGGTGCGGGAGCTCGAAGCCATGCTCGAGCTGGTCCGATCCTACGAGCGATTGGTGGGGACCGGTGCGCGCGAGTCGTTGCTTCCATTTGTGCGCCGTTTGAGGTGGCGCATCAAGGAGGGGCGCCGCCACATGGCCGGCCTCGCGTCCCACAAACGTGTGGGCAAGATCCTGGAGGACCTGGTCCGGGCCAGAGTACCGCTCCGGGAACGCTTCCTGATTTTGCCGGACCCGCTTGCCGAAGCCCACCGCCGCGCCGATAAACAACACCGTCTATCGACACGGCTGGCGTCAATGCTCGGGCAGGATGCCAGCCCAAAGACCTTTCACGACGCGCGCATCGCGATCAAGAAAGATCGCTACGCCGAAGAGTCCTGGATCCTGGTGGAGGCTTCTCGAGACTCCGCGCGCGTGGCTCGCTTGCAAGCGTTGCAACGCGCGCTGGGGACGCTTCGGGACCATGAGGTTCTGGAGAACGCTCTCGAGACGTACGCGCTGGAGCTCGCCGCCCATGGCCATTTGTCCCTGGCCCGGGAAGTGGCCCCCCTGCGTGAGGCCGTCCGTCGCGGACGCGCGCAGTCCCTCGCTTCGTATCGTCGGCTCGTCTCCGGGCGGCGGTCACCAGCTCGACTTGAACGCGTGCCTTCAAAAGCCGCGACAAGAGACGCGTCCGCTGACGAGCGGCCCAAACTTCGAGCCGTGCATCCCCACGCGCGGACACCTGAATCGTGACCCGTCCGTCCGAACGCACCGCCCGGACGTCCTTCACCAGCTGATACTGACTCCGGTCGAGCGCCTCCGCGATCCTGAGCAACGATGCCAGCCAGAGCACGGTGCGTCGGCGCCGCTTGCGAAGCTCGGCGTACTCACCGTCGCTTTTCCGCGGACGTTTCTTGCCGTGATAGCGGGCCACTAAAGCGACCACTTCGACTTCCTCGGCGGACAGTCCGCGCAGATTGCCGTTCTTGATGATGTAGTAGGAATGCTGGGCATGCTTCTCGTGACCGATGCTCGAGCCGATGTCGTGAACGAGCGCGGCATAGTTCAAGAGCCGCCGGGCGTCCTCATCCAGACAATGGTCCCGGATCAAATCATCGTAGAGAGTGAGGGCGAGATCGCTGACATGCCGCGCGTGCACCGCATCGCCGCCGAAACGGTCGAGCAATCCCAGCACGCTGCGAAGCCGCAAATCGGTTACGGCATCGACGGTGGTGATCTCGCGAGCGTGCGTGGCGATGTAGTCGGCCAGGAGGCCCTCCCGGACTCCGAAGTCGGACATCGTGATCGCATCTAATCCCATTTCCTGGAGAATGACAAGCAGCACCACCCCACCTGCAACGAGCACCTCGGCTCGGAAGGGATCGATGCCGGGCAATCTCTTCCGCTCGTCGAGGGTCATCTTGGAAAGGCGTTCCACCGTGCGTTCGAGATCGGCGCGCGGGAGCACGTGTCCGTTCATTTGCGCGAGCGGCGGGCGCCCTTCCAAATGCTCGGCTACGTGCGCGAGCGCGTGAATGGACCCCGAGGACCCGTACGCATGCGCGGGCTTGAGCGGCCTCAACTCGGCAAGCGGCTTCTCCGCGGTTTTCTTCACGTGGCGGCGAAGCTTAGCCAGTTTGGAGGCCCGTGGCGGATCCCCCAGCGCAATCAGCTCCGAAAGCCGGAGCGCCCCCAAGGGCCCGGAAACGATCTTTTGATGCTCCTTGCGGTCCCCGACCACGAGTTGCGCGCTCCCCCCCCCGATGTCGACGATCAGGCTCGGCCCAGGCGGAAGCTCCAGCGCTTGCTTAACGGCCAGATAAATGAGACGGCCTTCTTCCTCGGCGGGAATGATGCGGGGATGCACGCCGGTGCGGTCGCGAGCCAGACGCAGGAATTCCCCTCCGTTAGTGGCCTCCCGGACCGCGGCGGTGGCCGTACAGAGGATGTGTTCCACGCCTTTTCCGCGGGCCAGCATCACGAAACGGTCCAACGCGTCCACGGTGCGCTTCACCGCATCTCGCTGTAGGCGGCTCGTGGAAAAGGACCCACGTCCCACCTGCACCACCTCGCGCTCGCGGTCGAGCACTTCGAAACGGTTTTGCCCCACCGCTTCCGCGATCACGATGTGCACTGAATTCGTACCGATATCAATGGCGGCAAGGCGCATGCATCCTCCTCTCTTGCCGCTGGACGATTACTCGCTCCGGGCGATTCAGGCCATGTTGCCCTCGATCCACAACGCCGCCCGGCGCACCAGTTCCCGGCTGGATTTCATGCCGAGCTTGGTCTTGATGTGTTCGACATGACTCTCCACGGTCTTGATGCTGATGCAAAGTTGCTCGGCAATTTCGCGCACCACCAAGCCCCGGCCGATGAACTCGAAAATCTGGAGCTCGCGGTCGGAAAGGGAGGCAATGCCGGTACGGGGAGGACCGTCCACCGATACCACCCGTTTCACGATCTGATCGGTGAGATCGGGCGAAAGCACCATCTCCCCGTCCGCCACCTTGCGCAGGGCTTTGATGAGCACATCGCCCGGTTGCGACTTGTTGACGTAACCGAGAGCGCCCACCCGAATCACCCGCTCCGCATACAGCGAGTCGTCATGCATGCTGAGGGCGAGAATCTTGACTTCCGGGTATTGGGTGCGAATGGTGCGCATGAGCTCGAGGCCGCTGTCGCGCTCGAGGGAGATGTCGACCACCGCCACGTCCGGATGGCAGGATTCGAGAGCCTTAAGCGCGGAGGCGGCATCTCCCGCTTCGGCGCACACTTCGATGTCCATCTCCGCGGCCAGCGTGTCGCGAACACCCCGCCGCAGCACAGGATGATCGTCCACCAGAAGAATGCGAATGGTTCGTTTGTCCATGGTGAGAGTCCTCTTGTCGCTCATGTTCCTTCTCCTTCTCTTTTCGACACCCGCACAACGATGCGAGTGCCGTGTTCGCTGTGAATATCCAGAGACGCGCCGATCATGCGGGCGCGATGTCGGATCGTGCGAAGCCCCATCCCCGGCCGATTGGTTTTAGCCAAGCCGATGCCGTCGTCCTTTATTTCCATGATTACGCTCCCGGCATCCTGTTGTAGCGATATGTGAAGCATGGTTCCATGCGAGTGGCTGACCGCGTTGTGCACCGCTTCCTGTGCGATCCGGTAGAGGTGAATGGCGACGTCCGGATCCTGGATGTCCACCGAACGATCCACCGCGGCTTGGCATTCTAGACTGGAGTGCAATACAGCCGGATTGTTGACGCACAGCTGCTCCAGAGCGATGGCGAGCACGCCGGGACCGACGGGAATTTCGGCCAGACCCCGGGCGAGCAAGCGAATTTGCTGCAGCGTTTCTCGAAGCCCGCTCACCACCTCGGCCAAAGCGGGGGCCTCCTCGGCGTTGGATCTGGCCAAACTGCGGCTGATGACCTCCGCGGACATGGAGAGCCCGGCGAGCTGCTGCCCGACCGCGTCGTGCAGATCTTGGGACAAACGCACTTGGTCGTACGCACTCATCTCGCGAAGCTGACGCCCCAGCTTGTCACGCTCCACCATGAGGAAGATCTGGCTGCTCAAGCTGGCCATGAGCTCGGCGACTCTATGCCCGGGCTCATCCGTGCCCTTGTCCATGAACAAGAGCAGGGCTTCGGTTTTCTTGCCGTCCACGATGGGATAGGCGTAGGCGGATCGCAGGTTGAGAACGGTCGCCGCCTCGGACACGCGGGCCGGAAAATCGCGATACAAGTCGATCGTCCACTGCGGCTCGCCCGTCTGCCAGGCAAGACCGGTTAGATCTTGCCCCGGGATCACAGGAGATGTCGCCAACGCGTTTCGCAAGCGATCCGCGTCCCGGTTCGTCATGCCAGTCCAAGCCACCACCAACCTCGATGAGTCGTTATTCTCCCCTCCCACCGTATTCTCCCCTCCCACCGTATTCTCCCCTCCCACCGTATTCTCCCCTCCCACCGCGCAGTAGGCAAAACCGGCCGACCAGCCGTAGTAATCGCAGAGCCGGCGTACACACGTGTCCAGAACCTCTTCCACGGACTGGGCGGCGTTCGCATGCATAGCCACGTCGCGAATCATGGCCAACGCGGCGGTGCGGCGCGACACCTGATCCTCCAACCCCGCTAACGCCTCGCTCAACTTGAGCTCCTGACGTTTGCGCTCATTGATGTCCAGAAACGTGATGGTTACCCCTTCGATGCGATTGGATCGTGTTCGATAGGGCATGATGCGCCGGATGTAGTAACGGCCTTCCTCGGTCTGGACTTCGCGCTCGGAGGCGATGAGTTCATCCAGTACATGGTGGGCATCCGCGATCAGCGACGGATCGTTGAACCGAAACGATAGATCCGCCAGGGGCCGGCCGATATCGCTCGATACGACGTTGAGGAGTTTTCGGGTCGGGGCGGTGAACTTGCGAATCCGCATCTCCCGATCGAGAAAAACGTTGGCAATATCCGAGCTGGTGAGCAGGTTGTTGAGGTCCGTATAAGCGGCGTCGAGTTCCTCTACTTTCTCGTTCAATTGGTTATTGACCGTGGTCAATTCTTCGTTCAGAGATTGCAGCTCTTCCTTCGAGGTCTCCAGCTCTTCGTTGGCCGACTGGAGTTCCTCGTTCATCGACATCATTTCTTCGTTGGCGGCCTTGAGTTCCTCGTTCGAGCTCTCCAGCTCCTCGATCGTGATCTGGAGATCCTCGCGCGTGGCTTTGAGATCGTTCTCGAGCTGATTCACCAGCGAGGACTCATCGATCCGCAACGGGGTGTCCACCCCTAGGAGGGCCGGCTCGCCGGGGCCGTCCGTGCTCTGGTCACGGAAGGTGAGCAGGAAAAGGGCGCGGGCCTCTTTGGGAGGCCGCACCGGCGCGACTTCGATCCGACATGGGACATACGTGTCCCCGCGTTTCACATGAGCGACGGTGCCGGCCGGAGTCGAGGTGCGGAAGGCTTCATGCAGGAGCGCGCGCACTTTCGAGCGAAGTCCCGACCGGAGCAACGTGATCAGGTCACGGCTCGGTTCCCCGCTTGGAAATTCCAGGTAGTCCACCATGTCTCCGTGAAATGCCAGCACCTCGCAATTACGATTCACGAGAACGGCCGCGGGGCCATAAGCGTCGATGAGGGCTCGCCGCATGACCTCGGTGAGTGAGGGATGGTTTGCGCTTTGGGGCTCCATCACCGTGAGCGGCGGGTGCTGGAACGTATTTATGATTGGAATCTCCTGAGGCTGGGGTTGAGGCCGGTGCCGTGGGCGCTCGCTGCGCTGGAACAGTCTCCACTTCTTCGATATCGGCTCGAAAAGATCGGCATGCCTGCCCACCGATTCCGAAGCGCCGAGAAACAAGAACCCCCCTTCCCGGAGCGCGAAATGAAACAGCGAAATGATCCGCTGTTGGACCGGGAATTCGAGGTAAATGAGCAAGTTGCGGCAGCTGATGAGATCCAAGCGGGAAAAGGGGGGATCGCTGACCAGGTTCTGGGGGGCGAACACCACCGCGTCGCGGATTTCCCGGCGAATTTGATAATGCCGGTTCACGGAGACGAAGAAACGGTTCAGCCGTTCGGGGGAGACGTCTGCGGCAATGCTCTCCGGATAAATACCGTCTCGGGCCCGGGAAAGAGCGTCGAAATCGATATCGGTGGCAAAGATTTGAAGATTGGCCGGCTTGCCGATGGCCTGAAACTGCTCCACGAGCACCATCGCCAGCGAATAGGGTTCCTCTCCGGTCGCGCAGCCGGGGACCCAAACGCGTATGGGCTTCTTTCCTCCGGACTCGGAGACCAGTTTCGGCAGCACCTTCTCGGCTAGAACGCGAAAGGATTCGGGTTCGCGGAAAAATCCGGTGACTCCGATCAGCATGTCCTTGTAGAGCGCATGGATCTCTTCCGGGCTGTTGCGCAGGAAATTGAGGTAAGCGGCCGGTTCATCGATGCGCTGTAGGCTCATCCGCCGCCGGATTCGGCGCAGCATCATTTTCTTTCGGTACCAACGAAAATCGTATCGCGTACGGCTGCGCAAAATGGACAGAATGCGACCCATCTCCGGTTCGAGGTCGCCTTCTTCGCCACCGGAGCGGGTCACATAGGGATGGCGAGCAAAGGCAATGAGCGCCGGAGGCATGTCCTGGGGGGGCAACACGTAATCAGGAAGCCCGGCGTCGATCGCGCTTTGGGGCATGGCGTTGTATTCCGCGCTCTCCGGATCCTGCACCATCACCATGCCGCCGGCGAGCTTGATTTCCTTGAGTCCGGGGGTGCCATGGTTGCCGGTTCCCGAGAGCACGATGCCTACGGCAAGCTCACGCTGATCCGCGGCCAATGACGCAAAAAAGCGATCGATTGCGGTGCGAACCAGAGGAGCCTCTCCGAGCGAAACCAGGTGGAGGCATCCCTCGCGAATTTCCATGTATTTGTTCGGCGGAATGACATAGACGTGGTCGGCTTCGACCTTGGTACCTTGCTTCGCCTCGCTAAGGGGCATCGCCGTGCGCTGGGACAGAAGCTCGACCATCAGGCTCTCGTGTTTCGGATCCAAATGGGGCACGAGGACGAAGGCCATACCGGTTTCCGAAGGCATTGCTTCGAGAAAACTCTTGAACGCACGCAACCCGCCGGCCGATGCGCCGATCCCCACGATCAACAAATCGGACCGTGGTCGTCCCCCATCTTCCTCGTCTTCCGTGGTGCCGGCCACCTCCGGGTCGATGACCGTCTCCTCATCCCTATTTCTATTTCTATCGGTCCGCGATGCATTTCTATTGGTCCGCGATGCGTCATCAGCAATCCAAGTCGCATGCTCCTGGAGATCTACGTCCTGGGATGCATCCGGATCGCGTGCGTCGTGACGGGGATCGAGAGTCTCGTCGGTCTTTCGACGATTAACCCTTCGGTCTTTGTCCTTCTTCGGCATCGCCTTCCTCTTCACGAATCTATCGCGGAAAGTTGATGTCGGTCTCCGGGGCGACACCAGCATCATGTGCGTCGGAAATAGGGGCATCCGGTCGAGGATGACAGGGTCTCAGCAGGGACTCTAGCAGGAATGGCTAAGTACTCAAGGCTATTCCTCGTAGCCATTTGGATACATCCCGCAGCACCTCTCGTATTCCCCGGTAAGGCGCGGCCCCGGCGAAGCGATAGGGATTTCACCGAGTCGCGTGCTCCGCAAGAGTGGACATCACCATAGGGTACGGCTACGATATAGTGGCTTGGTAAGGATTGATTTCCATGCATCGGCCCAATATTCATCTCCAGACTTATTGATCAATTCTCCTATGGCACATCACGACATCATCGTCATCGGCGCATCCGCCGGGGGTGTGGAGGCGCTGAAGCGGCTCATGCGCGAGCTTCCCCAGGATCTCTCCGCCTCGTTGTTCGTGGTGCTGCATCAGGCACGCATGACCGAGCCCTCTGCGTTACCGGGCATTCTCGATCGCGCCGGGCCGCTCCGCGCCTTGACCCCACTCGACCGAACTAAATTCGAGCGCGGTCACATTTATGTGGCCCCCCCGGATCGCCATATGCTGATTGAACGGGATCACGTGCGCATCGTTCGAGGCCCAAAAGAAAACCGGCATCGGCCGTCGGTGGATCCCCTCTTCCGCTCCGCCGCGTGGGCGTACGGACCACGCGTGGTGGGGATTGTCCTATCGGGGACGATGGACGATGGAGCGGCGGGATTGTGGGCCATCAAGACCTGCGGCGGAGTCACGGTCGTGCAGGACCCCGCCGAAGCGCTGTACACCGGAATGCCGACCAGCGCGCTCACGACCGCGCGCATCGACTACTGCCTGCCGGTGGACCGCATTGCCGTCCTCTTGAGCGAGCTGGCGTCTCGCCCCGTATCCGGAACCATGCCCGCCCACGGACTGGAACGGTTGAAAACGGAAACGGAATTTACCACCTTGGACAAGGACTTGAGTGATATGGACGAATTAGGCGATCCAACCGTGTTCACGTGTCCCAGCTGCCAGGGAACGTTGTGGGAAATCAAAGACGGCGACATGTTGCGCTATCGGTGTCACACCGGCCACGCGTTCTCGGTGGACAGCCTCCTCGCCGAGCAAAGCGAGGCCGCCGAAACCGCCTTGTACTCTGCGTTGCGCGCGCTGGAGGAAAAAGCCGCCGCACTGCGGCGAGTCGCCGATCGGTTCTCGGACCGCTTCCCGGAACTCCATGCCCGTTATCAGCATGAAGCCGGAGATTTGGACGAAAGCGCAAACGTTCTGCGGCAGCTCTTGGTTTCCAAAACGGTCTAAAGACGATTCGTTCCGTCGCGCTTCGCTTTGAAACGCGTTCAGGCGATCCTCGGCCGGCCTGCGTCAATCCACCCGGCCCAGAGCGCGTTCCTCTCTCGCCAATTCAACGAAGGCCCGTCGTGGTCGATCCATGGTTGGAGCCTCCAGTGGCGTGGGCGGTTCTCAAAAACACCTTCATTCTAGGAGTGAATCATGGCGCTACGATTCGTTGCCTTGTCGTTGGCCGTTCTGGGAACCGGGTGTGCCTCGTCCGCGGTCGATCTCGTGGCCGTCCCGACCTCGGGAAGCACGGCGGAAGGCACGGTGCAGTACACCGACGCTGCGAACTCGAAACTCACGCTCAAAGTGTTGAATCAAGGCAAGGCGCTGGCCACCTCATCCCCCGTGATCGTGGAGTTCTTCCTGCGTAACTCCACCGTCACGTCACCGGTCAAAGACGGCGGTCAAATCGACGCCGGTCAAACCTCGAGCGTGCTCGCCTTCGAGATTCCGCAAGCGTGCACGGATGGCGGCTGCAATTTCCGGATCACCGTGGATCCAGAGCGGCAACAGAAGGAGTCCAATCGCTCCAACAACGTCGTGCTCGGGGAATGCGTGGGACTACCGCGCCAGCAAGTCGACGGTCTGCTCGGACCGCATTAGTCGCTCTGGACCGCCCGGCGTGAGGCCGGGCCGACCTGCCCCCGTTCACCCCAGAAGCCTTATACTGTCGGGGATCTCCCGGATCACCTCCCTTCACTCGAGGAGGCTTCCATGCCCGACACCGACGCGACAGATCCGGGACCTCAAACCGTCCCGTCGCGCATCTTTTCGTCCAACGTCCAAGTGGACCTCGCCGGGCTATCTCATCCCGGCCGGGTTCGCGAGAACAATGAGGATCATTTCCTCATCTCGCGCATGGGTCGCTTCCTGGAAGTTCAGGAGACGAACATTCCGGAAGACCTCCGCCCCGAGCGGTTCGAAGAATTTTTTTACGGGTTGACGGTCGCGGACGGGGTAGGCGGCGGCGCGGCCGGAGAAGTGGCCAGCCGCACCGCCATTCGCACGCTCGTCGACATGGCCGAAACGTCACCCAACTGGATCTTCCGGCTGGATGACGATCAAGAAGTGCGAAGTCTCATGGAGCGGCTCAAGATTCGGGCCACCCAGATCCATGACGAGCTGATCCGCACCGCCAAGGATGATCCCGCGCTGCGCGGTTTCGGCACGACCATGACCATTGGGCTGAGCGTGGGCAATGTGTTCTTCCTGTCTCACATCGGCGATTCGCGCGCGTATTTATTTCGCAACGGCATGCTGCAGCAGCTGACCCACGATCACACGCTGGCCCAGGAGTTGACCGACAAGGGATTTACCACCGAGCACGGCGTACCGGTAGAGCGCTTTCGCCACGTGCTCACCCAGGCGCTCACCGATCGTCACGGCGCGGTGGAACCGGAAGTGATTGCCGTTGACCTAGAAAACAAGGACCGCGTTCTGCTCTGCACGGACGGGCTCACGGATATGATCGATGACGCGGCCATTGGTGAGGTGCTGGGCCGCAACTTGAACTCGGCCGAGACCTGCCGGGAGCTGATCGATCGCGCGCTCGCCGCGGGCGGGAGCGACAACGTGACCGTGGCGATGGCCTCCTATCGCATCGAGGAAGCGAAAACAGAAATCTAATTGCTCGGGGAACAATTCGTCCCCGATCCTGATTGAAATGTCCATCACGGATCTGGCCGCTCGATTCTTAAGCGACGGCTCACCCATACATGTCGGTACTACCGAAGTCACGCCGCTCGTGGACGGCATTGACTTCCTGCGCCACCTGCACGAGGCGATCGCGCGCACGGGAAAGCCCGGGGACCTGATCCATCTCCTCGCGTGGCGATTCGATCCCACGCTCGATTTGCTGGGCCGCCCACCCGAATCACCGAAGCACGAGCCCTTGGGCGCCCTCTTGGCCGCGAAAGCGGCGGCCGGGGTAGACGTGCGGCTCATCCTCGACGGCAGCCGCTTGTTCAGCAATTTTCCGCCCCCCGGGCTCACCTTTTTGCCTCGCATCGCCGGGCATCGTGACAATGCGCTGGCCGCGAACGCACTCCGCCGCTTGCAGGTTCCAGGACACATATCGCCGCCATTGTCAGGCCGCGTTCTCATCGACTGGTCGGGCGCCTTCTTTGGCAGCCATCATCAGAAAGCCACGTTGGTCGCCACCGCATCGGATGCGGTGGCGTTCGTGGGCGGCATCGACTTCTGGGGAAATCGTCTCGACAGAGCGCCCCATGATCGCCTGCGCGACGCCAACGGCAAACGCTCCGGCTGGCACGATCTGGGGGTGATGATGCGCGGCGAGGCTGTGGACGAGGTTTGGGCGAACTTCGCGTCGCGATGGCATGAGGCGGTGACGTTGCCCCAGAACACCTATTTTTGGGTGCGGCGTGGTTCGGGGGTGGGGCGGGAGCCCTTCATTCGCGCTGAGGGGGAGCCGGCTCCGCTGCCCTTCCGTCGGGCCTGGCCATCGCGGCAAGCGGTGCAGGTGCTCCGCTCACGCTTTCCGCGGAAGATTCATCGGTTGCGAGGACGGATGTGGACCTATCCGCCTCATGGCGGCATCCATGAGATTTTCCAAACCATGACGCGGGCAATCGGACAGGCGTCACGTTACATCTACGTCGAGGATCAATTTCTGGGAGACAATCCATTTCGGCACGAAGCGTTCTCGTTGTTTCCCCACCTTCGTGACGCGGCCGGACGCGGGGTCAAGTTGATCCTGGTCACGTCCGGAAAAACCCGCCCTGACCGGTCCTCCTCCGACGATGTAAACACGAAGATCAACAACGATGTGAAGCGTTATGTCCTCGACCAACTTCCCCCGTGGGACCACGTCAATATCGCCGTGTATCGAGTGGCATCGTTGACCGTTCACTCGAAGGTCGTGCTCATCGACGATGTCTTCGCAATGATCGGGTCCGCCAATTTGCAGAGCCGCTCCATGGACGGCCAAGATTTCGAGTTATCGGTAGGTGTGGTTGATACAGGCACATGGGTGCGTGATTTGCGGGTGCGTCTCTGGGCGGAGCATTTGCGGTTGGCGTCTCTCGAATCATCCGTGCGCGGCGCACTCGAGGATCTGAGCCTCGCGTTGGGGATATGGCGCATCGAATGGAAACCTGCGGAGGCCTTGCCGGGGTTGTGGCAACGCGACGGCAGCCCACCCGGCTTTCATCCCACCGAGCGCGTGCTGGGGTTCGTGGGCCCGCCTGATAAGCAAGCGCCATCCGCGCCTGCTACACTCGTCGGTCCTAATGAATGATGCGAATAAGCCCGATCTCGCGTCCTTGCGCATCCGACGTGACGAGATCCCTCCCGCGCGCTCCCAGAGTGGCGGGCGTCGTAGTTGGGGTTGGTTGGCACTCGGCCTCGCGGCATTACTGATTGTAGTGTTCATTGTCGCGCGCGGACGCCTCTCCCCCGTCACCGTGCAAACCGCAGTGGTGGAGCGGCTCGTGCCGGGCGCGGCGGGCACCGTGCTCACTGCAACCGGCTATGTCGTGGCGCAACGCCAAGCCGCCGTGGCATCCAAGGGCACCGGCCGTCTCGAGCAGTTGAACGTGGAAGAAGGCGACCGGGTGAGAAGCGGTCAAGTGATCGGGCGTCTCGAAGCGACCGATGTCGAGGCATCCTTGGCTGCCGCGCGAGCTGCCGAGGCTCAAGCCAAAGCTGAGCTCGAACGCGCTCGCGCGCTGGCCCGCGAAGCGGATCTGGGCTTCAACCGGGCCAAGAACCTTCTGAACGGAAAGCTCATCTCGCAATCGGATTTCGACGCCGCGGAAGCGAAGTTTAAAACCGCAGATGCGGGCGTAGGCGCGGCCGAGGCGGCGCTCGCGTCGGCGCGCGCCAATGTCGCCTACGCCGCGGTGCAAGTCGAGAACACCTACATACGCGCTCCGTTCGACGGCACCGTGCTCACCAAGAATGCCGACGTGGGCGAAGTGGTGGCCCCGTTCGCGTCCTCAGCGAGCACGAAAGGCGCGGTGGTGACGCTCGCCGACATGAACTCGCTCGAGGTCGAGGCGGACGTCTCGGAATCCAACATTGCTCAAATTCATCCCGACCAGCGCTGCCTTGTCACGCTGGACGCGTTGCCCGCCTCACCCTACACGGGCCGAGTGAAAAAGATCGTACCCACCGCGGATCGCGCGAAAGCAACCGTGCTCACCAAAATCCAGATCCTGAATCGCGACGCCCGCGTACTGCCCGAAATGGGCGCCAAGGTCAGCTTTCTTCCCGAAGGGGCGGACACGAGCGGCGCTCCCGTGCAAACCGTGCTCGCCGCGCCCGCCCGCGCGGTGGTGGAGCGAAACGGCAAATCGGTTGCGTTCGTTTTGCATGACAAAGCCGTCACTGAAACAACGGTAGGCACAGGGCAGCGCATCGGCGGGATGGTCGAGATCAACGCGGGATTGTCGGAGGGTGACGTGGTAGTCGTGGATCCGCCTGCCGGGCTCCAGAGCGGCCGTCGCGTGCAGGTCAAATCCTGAGGAGTGGATCGATGCCCCAAAACGTGGTCGAGATCAAGAATGTAGAGAAAGCGTATTACCGGGATCGCACCGCCATACCCGTGCTCAAGGATATTTCCTTGAGCGTTCCGGAGGGCGAGTACATTGCCCTCATGGGCCCATCGGGTTCGGGCAAGACCACGCTTCTCAACTTGATTGCCGGCATCGACCGGCCCGATCGCGGTCAGGTCATGGTGGCCGGAACGGATTTGAACACACTCGGGGAATCGCAGCTTTCCAAATGGCGCGCGCGTCACATTGGCTTCGTGTTTCAGTTCTACAATTTGCTTCCCGTACTGTCCGCGGCCGGTAATGTGGAGTTACCGCTCTTGTTGACCAAGCTCTCCCCGCGCGAGCGCAAGGAGCACGTCCAGGCCGCCCTCAATCTAGTGGGTTTGAGCGATCGCATGGACCATGCGCCACGGCAGCTCTCGGGCGGCCAGGAGCAACGAGTGGCGATCGCCCGGGCCATCGTCACCGATCCCACCGTCATTGTGGCCGACGAGCCCACCGGTGATCTCGACAAGCAATCGGCGTCGGAAATTCTCGATCTGCTCTCGCGCTTGAATGTCGAGCACAAGAAGACGATCGTCATGGTCACTCACGATCCCC
>Ga0068861_100001070_pt1 | contig 16868 bp, 10 predicted proteins | sample KBSSwiS42_FD_66593 | JGI IMG/M metagenome (GOLD analysis project Ga0068861, IMG submission 66593) | Switchgrass rhizosphere microbial communities from Kellogg Biological Station, Michigan, USA - KBS Switchgrass S4-2 | ecosystem: Host-associated > Plants > Roots > Rhizosphere > Soil ...
CCGAGCTCGCGAATGAAGGTGTCGATGAGCGTGGATTTGCCGACGCCGGCCTCACCCGTGACCCATACCAGCTGGCGCTCGCCCGCCTGCGCGCGCCGCCAGGCTTCGCGCAACTCGGCCAGTTCTGCCTCGCGGCCGATGATGGCGGCTGCGGGCGCGGCGGCTTCCGGCGCCGCACCCGGACGCACGGCCGCAGCCCCGTGCGCCGCGCCGATGAAGCGGTAGCCGCGGCGCGAGGCGGTCTCGATGTAGCGCGGCTGGCGCGCGTCGTCGGCCAGCGCGGCACGCAGTTCACTGATGGTGGTCTTGAGCACCGACTCACTGACGTGGCGATGGCCCCAGACCGCGTCCAGCAGCGCATCCTTGGTCACCAGCTGCCCGGGACTGCGCGCCAGCGTGCACAACACCGCGAAGGCGCGCGGCGGCACGGCGATCGGCACGCCGTCGCGGCGCAGCCGCGCGTCGCTCTCGTCCAGCTCGAAGGTGTCGAACCTGAGTTTCACGGAGCTTTCCACGGAGGTCATCCTGGATCCCGCCGCCCTACTTTCCCGAAATCTCTCCAACCGCGCGATGCGCTTCGTCCATGGCGGAGTGCGCGTAGGCGCTCCAGGCCGCGTCCGATCCGGCGATGCCGATACGGCCGATGCGCTTCTGCGCAATCACGTTGATCTCCGGATCGTGCTCTTCATCGAACATCGAGTTGAAGCCATACGCGTAGCCATGACCCCAGCGGTTCACGGTGATGGCGCGGATGTCGTAATCCACGTCGAAGCCGCCGGGCCTGAGCATGCGGTTGAGCTCGTCCCTGATGCGGTGTTCGAAATCGTCGAAGGTCATGGAATACAGCAGATTGCGCGCGCCGCGCCAGGCGGTGCGCTGATCGACGCCGGCGCCCGGCGGCAGCGTTGGCACGTGCACCAGGTGCAGCAGCATGGGTTGATCGGGTTTGATTGGAAACTGGTAGTCGCCGAGGCTCACGGGATAGTCCAGCTTGACGCGCGAGAAGAAGCCCATCGGGTTCGTGATCTCGTGCACGCCGCGGTTCACCCACGGGAACCAGTTGCGCACCGCCACGTTGACGTACACCAGCGGTGCCTTGACGCCGGCCGCCAGGGCCGCCTTCTGCTCCGCGCCGACGTCGCCGCAGATGTAGGGCAGCATCATGCCGTAACCCGCGTAGATGGCCTGCCCGGCCTGCACGCGATGTAGTTTGCCGTCGCGCATGTAGCCGACATCGGCCTTGCCGTAGTCGCGATTGCGCAGCGACACCACGGTCGAGTTCAGACGCAGGCGCACCGGCGAATTCGCCGCGTCGAGCCGGTCGTAATCGAAACGGGCCGTGACGACGTCGTGCATGGAATTGCCCGGGGCGACGCCGGGAATGAGGCGGCGCACCAGCAGCCGCGCGATCGAGGCGTTGCCGTCGGGGAAATGGTAGATGTAAGGATCGTCCATCTCGGCGGCGGACTCTTCGCTGTGTTCGAGCCCGAGTCCCTGGAACCCGGGATACCCGGTCTCGAAGGCGTCATAGGCCGGCACACCGTCGATGCCGATGGCGAAGAAGTCGTTGCTGCGCCCCTGGAAGGTGTTGGCCGCGGTGTCGTCGAGTCCCCAGTAGTTCTTGATGAAGTCGCGATAGCTGGTCTTGGCCAGCAATTCCTCTTTCTGTTCGGTGGTCTTTCCGGCGAGCACGTCGCGCTTTTCGGTGAACAGCGCGACGATTTTCGCCTTCTGCGCGGCGTCGAGTGGATAGTCGGCGACGAAGGCCCCCACGGAGCGCGCGTTCATGCGCTCGGCCGGGATGTCGTCGGCCACCATGCGCATCGGATCGCCGGTGACGAGTTTGTCTGCACCGAACGCCTGCCTCGAGAAGAACACGCCGCGCGACAAACCCAGGGCCGGGTACAGGTCGCGGTGGAAGGCCTTCTCGAACTCCTCCACATGCACGCCGAGTTGTCCCAGCAATCCGAGCGCCTCTTCGCTCCATTCGTGCGCCGGCGACTGGATGGCCTCGCTGCCGCCATAACCGATGAGCGGGCGCCCATCCACGTTGAATTCGTTGCGGCGCGCATGGCCGCCGAACTCATCGTGATTCTCCAGGATGAGCACGCGCGCCTTCGGGTGCTGCGCGCGGTAGAAATAGGCCGCCGCCAGGCCGCTGATGCCCGCGCCGACGACGACGAGATCGTAGGTCTCCTCCACGGGCAGCTTGCCGATGGCGTATCTCTTCCCGTCACGCACGCCATGCGCGATCTCGTAAGCCGCGGGCGTGCCACCCCGCCAGCCCGTGAGGCCCGGTGGATAGACACCGGTCTTCGCCTGTGCAAACAGCTTCGCAGGGGTCATGCCCGCGGCGACCGCGAGCGCCACGCCATCCAGGAAATCGCGCCGGGTTATCCCTGTCATCTCGTTCTCCTTGTTGTCTGCTTACTGTCTCGCGTCGGTCTCGATCAACCGGCGCGCGCGTTGCATGTCGGGTATGTCCTGGCCTTCGGTGAGGCCGGCATACAGCGTGGCGAGCGCCTCGCGGTCGCCCCGGGTCGCCGACGCGTGCTCGACCAGTGCGATGACCGCCTTCAACTCGAAGCCGCACGCTTCCTGCGAACGCGCCAGCTTTGCCGACTCCTGCAGCCACTTGTATTCCGCGGTGGGATCGCCCCGGCCGCGCGCGACCCGTGACTGGAGGATCAGCAGCATGGGCACGTAGTAGTGCTCGTCGAGCTCCCGTGCGCGCGCGAATGCCGCCGCCAGTTCCTTTTCCGCGGCATCCAGCTCGCCTGCCAGGATCAGGGCTTCCGCGCCGTAACCCATGACCTCGGCGCTGCTCGAGATCATGCCGATCCCGAGATGCCGCGCCAGGCCGTCGCGGATTTTCTCGAGCCCTTCGAGCGGATTGCCGGTCTGCGCCATCGCCCAGCCGCGCAGGTAGCGACTCGGCCCATCGGCCTGCCGCACCGTGGTCTTCGCGACGATGACCTCGATGGCGGCGGCGTGTTCGATGACCTTTTGCGGATTGCCCATCCGCACCTCGAGCATGCCGGCGCGCCAGCGCGCCAGCGACTGCGCCAGTGGTTGCCCGAGTGCTTCAGCAATGGCGACGGCCTTTGCCGACTGCACGCGTGCCTGGTCGAAGAGACCGCGCTCGAAAAGAGTGCGTACCGCGTTACCGCGAATGCCCACCTCCGGGTCGACCACGAAGGCCTGGAACCCGCTGCGATCGGTGATCGACTCGCACAGCCCGATCGCCCGGAGCCACCATTCGGTGGCGAAGCGGCACTCGCCGCGCGCCGCCGCGGCGCCGGCGCGGAACAGCGCCGTCATCACGGAGAGCGGCGCCTTGTCCGGCCCTTCGAGGCGATCGAGCCGGTCCGCCAGCTCACTCAGCCGCGCGAACTCGCCGCGCGAGAACAGCGAGGCGCCATAACCATTCAGCACCAATGCGCGCGCCGGGTGCGCGGGCAGCAGCTCGCACAACTCGCGCACACGCTCGAAGATGGCCCGAGGCTCCGCCGAACCCACGCCAACTGCCTGCGCGGCCGCAATGCCGCGCGCGGCCTGCACGCCCAGCTCCAGCGCGAGCTTCTCCGGGCCCTCGGGAAGGTTCGCGAGCAGCGGCAAGGCGTGCTCGCAGATCTCGCGCGCCTCCTGCGGCGCAAAAGCGCGCAGCGCAACCTGCGCGGCTTGCGCATACGCCCGCAGCGCCGGCACGAGCTCGCGGCCTCGCTCGTGGTGCGAGGCCAGCTCGGACGGCTTCACCGGCAATCCTTTCGCGGCGGCTGCGACCAGCACCTGCGCCACGCGGCGATGCAGCTGCACGCGTGGCGCGGCGCCGATGCGGTGATAGAACACGTGCCGGTAGATGGCGTGCCGAAAGGCGTACTGCGCGTCGAGCGAACCGTCGGGCAGATCGATGGCGGTCACGTGGCGCAGCCAGTACTGGCTCTTCGCCAGGCGATCGCAGGCTTCGATGACATCGGCGAGCGGGCGTCCCGACAGTTCGGCCACCGCGCCGGCGCGGAATTCGACGCCGAACACCGCGGCCGCCTCCAGCATCGCAACCGTGTCGGGCGGCAGCCTGCCAATGCGGGTCTCCACGGCGCCCATGAGATCGTCGGGGACCGGTAGCGGCGTATTGGCGGCCACCGAAAGCCGTTGCCGCTCGGTGGCGGAATCGGATTCCTGCCCCACCAGCGCGTCGACGACGTTCACCACGAACAGCGGCAGGCCGTCGGTGTGCGCATGTACGCGGCGCACCAGTGCCTCGGGCGTCTCGGCGGCGGGCATGCGTCCGCGAAAGTATTCCAGCACCTCGGACTCGGAGAACGGATCCAGCACGATCTCGTCGCACAGCCGGTGCAGCTTGAGCTCCTGGCGCAGCGCCTGCAGCGGATGTCCCTCGGCGATCACCTGCGTGAGCCGGAAACTGCCGACCATCATCACGTGCGCGCCGCCGCGCTGCCGCGCGAAATGGTTTACCAGCCGCAGTGTGGCTTCGTCGGACCAGTGCAGATCCTCGATCACCAGCAGCAGCGGTTGCTTCTCGGCGAACCGCAGGATGAGCTCGTGGAACTCGCGCACCATGCGCTCCTGGCTCACACCCACCAGCTCGCGCGCCAGCGCGGCGCGTTCGGCCTCGCCGATCAGCCACGGCAGCTGCAGCAGCCACGTGGGTGCGACGCTGCGCATGCTCGCGGCGACTTCCGGGTAGGCGCGCGCCAGGTCGCCGAGCGCCTGCAGCACGGGTAGATAGGGCTCGCCGGTACCGTACTGCTCGATGCACTGTCCCTGGGTGATCGCGGCCGCGCCGCTCACACCGGTGAAAGCTTCCAGCAGCGTGCTCTTGCCGACGCCGGCGTCACCGGCGACGAAACACAGCTGGCGCTGGCCGCCGGTGGCGCGGCGCCAGGAATCCTGCAGTCGGTTCAATGCGCCGCGGCGCCCGATGAAGGAACCGGGCAGGACAGCCGCGTCGCGCGCGGCCGGACGCGCCGCAGTCGACGCACCTCGCGGCGCTTCGTCGGCGCGCGCCGCGCCGATGAACCGGTATCCGAGCCGCGATGCGGTCTCGATGTAACGCGGGCTCGAGGCATCGTCGGCCAGCGCGGCGCGCACCTGACTGATGGTGGTCTTCAGCACCGACTCGCTGACGTGCTGGTGTCCCCAGACGGCGTCCAGCAACGCATTCTTGGTGACCAGCACCCCGGGTTGACGCGCCAGCGTGCACAACACCCCGAAGGCCTTGGGCGGCAACGCCACGGGCTTGCCGTCGCGCTTCAGGCGCGCGTCCGCCTCGTCGAGCTCGAACGCGTCGAAACGCAGCTGCAGTGAGTTGGCTTGCCCCATTGCGACCCCACGGAAATCTAGCAGTTTTCCGCCGTCGGCCGGTCTGGAAAGTGCGTCGCAACACTTTCCGGACACCGGCTGCCGAATTCACTTGACTCCCGGCGCGTCGCTCGTGTGGTTTCACTTGTCTGTCACGTTGGCGCCGGGAATTTCGCATGCGTCTCGATTCCCGCGCGGCCGCCATGCGTGGTCTATCTACTCGCACCCGCCACGCGCCGGCTGCCCGGCCGGCGCCACACCGCTCGCGCCGTTCCCGGTGGCTGCGATCTGATAACAGATATCAGTGGAATGCATGTTCGCCATGGGTCGGTCGGACCGGTTTCGCATTGCGAAAAGGCGGATTCTTGATCAGGCCATAGCGGTTTCGCTCACGGGCGAGACGAAACTCCCCCCGGTACCGAACATGCGGGCTGGAATACTGCAGGGGACTATATTCATGGCCGAGAAGAATCTGGAAGGCGTGCTCAAGGCCGCCGGAAACACCGTCAAGATGCTGCGCAATTCGCAGATCGGCGCGTACGTGTACCCGGTGGTGCCGAGCGAATTCACCAACTGGCGCGACGAGCAACGTGCCTGGCGCGACAGCGCCGTGTTGTTCGACCAGTCACACCACATGGCCGAGCTCACCATCAAGGGCCCGGACGCGCTCAAGCTGTGCACGTACACCACCATCAACAGCTTCGCGAACTTCCCGGTGAACCGCGCCAAGCAGATGGTGCCGACCAGCTATGACGGCTTTGTCATCGGTGATGGCATTCTTTTTCATCTCGACAAGGACGAGCTGCTGTTCGTCGGCCGCGCGCCCACGGTGAACTGGCTGCAGTTTCACTGCGAGACCGGTGGCTACAAGGTGGACTTCATCCGCGACGACCGCTCGCCCTCGCATCCGCGCGGCAAGGCGGTCACCCGCCGTCACTACCGCTTCCAGGTGCAGGGACCGAACGCCAAGCAGATCCTCGACAAGATCAATGGCGGCCCGATCCCCGACGTGAAGTTCTTCACGATGGACACCATCAACATCAAGGGCCGCAAGGTGCGCTGCCTGCGCCATGGAATGGCGGGCGCGCCCGGCCTCGAGATCTGGGGACCGTACGCGGAAGGCGACGAGATCCGCGAATACATCCTCGAAGCCGGACGCGAGTTCGGCATCGTGCCCGTGGGCTCGCGCGCCTATGCGAGCAATACGCTGGAGTCCGGCTGGATCCCCTCCCCGCTGCCCGGCGTATATACGCGCGATAGCATGAAAAAGTATCGCGAGTGGCTGCCCGCCAACGGGTACGAGGCCACGGGCTCGATCGCCGGCAGTTTCGTCAGCGACAACATCGAGGATTACTACGTCAACCCGTACGAGCTGGGCTACGGCCCGTTCGTGAAGTTCGACCATGACTTCATCGGCGCGGACGCGCTCAAGAAGATCGCCGACCAGCCGCATCGCAAGAAGGTCACGTTCGCGTGGCACCCGGACGACATGGCGAAGATCTACGCGTCGCTGTTCCATCCCGGGCAGGATCACTACAAGTTCTTCGACCTGCCGAATGCCAACTACGCGTCCTCGTCGTTCGACAGGATCGTCAAGAACGGCAAGACGGTGGGCTTCTCCATGTTCGGCGGCTACAGCTACAACGAGCGCACCGCGCTGTCGCTGGGCATCGTCGACCCGAACATCGAGATCGGCGAACAGCTGACGCTGGTGTGGGGCGAGGAAAACGGCGGCACCAAGAAGACCACCGTCGAGAAGCACAAACAGCTCGAGGTGCGGGTCACCATTTCGCCGGTGCCCTACTCGCGAGTGGTGCGCGACACCTATGCGGAAGGCTGGCGCACCGCCCAGCACGCCTGACGAGTCGATAGGGGCCGGCTCCCCCTCCTCGATCGCATTGGCCGGCCCATGACGAAGGGCTAACTACCCGGCTCCCGCCGGGTAGTTAGCTTTTGGGGCCCGTAATTTTTTTCGCGGAAGAGGCCGCAACCCTCTTCCCATGTGCCGTGAACTGAGTATATGCTGTGTATACACAGTATGTACAGCGGCATAAACATCTCCCAGACCGACGCCCGCCCGATGTACCTCCAGATCCTGGAGCAGATTCGGGCGCGAGTGGCTGCCGGCGACTGGCCGCCGGGCAAAGAACTCCCGTCAATCCGGGCACTTGCGGCCGCCCTCAACGTCAGCGTCATCACCATCAAGCGGGCCTACCTGGACCTCGAATCCGAAGGGGTGATCGTGACCCGCCATGGCAAAGGCTCGTTCGTGGCGGACGTGAATGGCCTGGCCGGCGAGCTGACCGAGGCCAAGCTCGATGAACACCTCAACGAAGCGGCCGCCCTCGGCCGGCAGCTCGGCCTCTCCGAGGACGAGCTCGCGGCGCGCCTGCGCCGCGCCCAACGCAACCTGGAAAAGAAATGACGAACCACAAGCACCTCTCCATGCGCGGCGTGCGCAAGAACTACCGGTTCTTCACGCTCGACGACCTGACGCTCGAGCTCGAGCCCGGCCAGGTCATGGGGTTCGTCGGGCCGAATGGCGCCGGCAAGAGCACCACGCTGCGGCTGGCGATAGGCCTGATCGCGCCGGACGCCGGCGAAATACGCGTGCTCGGCCACGACATCCCGAAGAACCAGGCCGCTGCCAAACGCGACGTCGGTTTCGTCTCGGCGGAAATGCGCCTGTTCCCGCACGCCACGCTCGGCTGGCACATGGACTTCATGAAGTCCATCTACCCGGAATGGGACGGCGGTTACGCGGCAACGCTGGTGAAGCGTTTCAACCTGCGCACCGAACAGAACGCACGCTCGCTGTCGCTCGGCGAACACGTCAAGGCCACGCTTCTGCTGGCACTTGCGCGCCGGCCGAAGCTCCTGATCCTCGACGAGCCGACCACCGGCCTCGACCCGGTGGCGCGCCATGAAGTCATCTCCGAATTCATGGACGTGCTGCGCGACGAGAGCCGCTCGATCCTGTTCTCCTCGCACAACACCGTGGACGTGGAGCGCATCTCCGACACGATCGCTTTCATTGACCGCGGCCGCATCGTCGAGTGCTCCAACAAGGAAGACTTCCTCGACCGCTGGCGCCGCATCCAGGTGCAGCTGCCGCCGGGCACCGCGCTGCCGGACCTGCCGAACATCGTGCACCGCCAGATCGACGGCCATTTCGTCACACTGACCACCAACCAGTTTTCCGAGGGCTTGCAGGCGCTGATCGGTCCGCACGTCACCGGCATACAGCGCATGAACCTCGAGGAGATCTTCGTCGCGAATGTGATGCATCACCGGGAGGCGCGCGGCCAATGAACGTCGTCACCCGCAAGCTCATCGCCAAGGAGTTGTACGTCAATCGCTGGTTCGTCGGCGGTGGCGCGATCTCAGCCGTCGTCTCGGTGCTGATCGCCGCGACCAGCAAGACCGGCTTCAACATCGGCGCGCTCACCTGGCTAACCACCATCATCGCGACCGGCGTGATGCTCGGCATCTACGGCATCATGAACGAGCGCAAGGAACACTCGCTGCAGTTCGTGCTCAGCCTGCCGCTGTCCGTCGGCGACTATGTGCTCGCCAAGATGCTGGGACTGATGGCCTGCTTCCTGATCGTCTGGCTGGCCGGCAGTGCCGCCGCAATGACGCTGGTGTTCGGCATGCAGGCAGTGCCAGACGGTGTCGGCCCCTACGTTGTACTGCTCTGTGTCTTCATGCTGGCGAACTTCGCAGTGGTGCTGTGCGGGGCGCTGCACGCGCAGTCCGAGGCGCTCACGTCGGCCGTCGTCATCATCACCAACATGGGCGTGAGCATCTTCATGTTCACGATCGGGCCGCTGCCCGGCATCTCGCAATCCATGTGGGGCCCTACCCCTGCTTGGAATTCCACTTTCTGGACGGTGCTCGGCTGTGAACTGGCCGTGCTCGTCGTCGCCTTCACCCTGCCCTTCTTCCTGGCCGCGCGTCGTCGCGACTTTCTCTAGGAGAACAACATGAGCAACACTGACTCACCACGACTGGACCCGCAGCCTTCTTCTGGCGAGCGCCTTCATGCGCTCGACGCCGTGCGTGGTTTCGCACTGCTGTTAGGCGTGGCGTTCCATGCCACGCTGTCGTTCCTGCCCGGCATACCGCCCGGCATCTGGTCCATGGTGGACAATTCGCCGAGCCCGCTGCTCAGCGACGCGGGCTTCGTCGCGCACATCTTCCGCATGTCGCTGTTCTTCTTCATCGCGGGCTTCTTTGCCCGCATGCTCTATCACAAGCTCGGCAAGCGCGGCTTCTGGGCCAATCGCGCGCTGCGCATCGGTGTGCCGCTGGTCGTGGGCTGGATCATCCTCTGGCCCATCATCGTGGCCATCTGGTCGGCCGGCATGAACAAGTTTTTCGGCGGTCATGTGCCGGCCATGCCACCGATGCCCACGGTCCCCGGCGCCTTTCCGCTCACGCACCTGTGGTTCCTCTACCAGTTGCTGCTGCTCTACGTGGCGGTCACCGTGGTGCGCGCGTTCATCGTGCCCTTCGACCGCGCGGGTCGTGTGCGCTGCTTCGTCGACATGGTCGTTACCTCGTCGCTGCGTCTGCCGGTCGCCGTATTGCTGCTCGGCATTCCCGTGGCGCTGGCGCTGATCGCGCAGCCGATGTGGTTCTACTGGATGAGCATCCCGACCCCGGACGGCTCGCTGATCCCGCAGGTGCCGGCCATGGCAGGATTCGGCACGGCCTTCGCCTTCGGCTGGCTGGTGAATCGCGCCACCGGCGCCCTGCAGGCCATCGAACGCGGCTGGCTGCCCAATCTCCTGCTGGCCGTGGCCGGCACCGCCTGGCTGATGCACACCATGCATGCCTCGCCCATGGCCCAACCCGGCTTGACCAAGACGATCTACGCGCTGGTGCTCGGCGTGACGATCTGGGGCTGGGTACTGGGCCTGACGGGCGCGGCGCTGCGCTTCCTGTCTAACTACAGCGCCACGCGCCGCTACATCGCGGATGCCTCGTACTGGATCTACCTCGCGCATCTGCCGGTGGTGGCCGGCCTCGCCGTGTGGGTGGGCCAGTGGCCCGTAAGCTGGATGTTGAAGTACCCGTTCATCCTGGTAGTGAGCTTCGCCGTACTGTTCGGCAGCTATCACCTGCTGGTGCGCCACTCCTTCATCGGCCAGTTGCTGAACGGCCGCAAGTACCCGTGGCGCAAGCCGAAGCTCGAGCCCGTCGCCCCGCAGGCGACAGTCGCTCCACCGGCGGGAACGGACGGCCGTGGCCCGGTGGCCGAATTGCGCGCCATCACGAAGAAGTACGGCACCACGGTCGCGCTGAACGACGTGAACATCGACCTGCGCCCCGGCGAGCTGCTCGCGGTGCTCGGGCCCAATGGGGCTGGCAAGACCACGGCGATCTCGCTGTGGCTCGGGCTGACCGAGGCCGACAGCGGTGAAGTCACGCTGCTCGGAGGTTCCCCGCTGGAAATCGAGCGTCGCCGCGGCCTCGGCGTGATGATGCAGGACGTCGAGATGTACAAGGAATTGCGGGTACGCGAGCTGATCACGCTGGCTTCCAGCTACTACGCGCAGCCGCTCGCGGTCGACGAGACGCTGCGGCGCGCGGGCATCACCGCGCTGGCCAACCGGCCCTACGGGAAACTTTCGGGTGGACAGAAGCGCCAGACGCAGTTCGCGGTCGCCATCTGTGGCCGTCCGCGCGTGTTGTTCCTCGATGAACCCAGCGTGGGTCTCGACGTTCAGGCGCGCGAGCTGCTCTGGCTCAATGTGCGCCTGCTGCTCGCCGAAGGCTGCTCGATCGTGCTCACGACTCACTACCTGGAGGAAGCCGAGGCGCTCGCCACGCGCGTGGCCGTGCTGGCCAGGGGACGCGTCATCGCCTCCGGCAGCGTCCCGGAAATGCGGGCGCTGGTGGCGCGCCGCCAGATCAGCTGCGAGAGCAAGATCAGCGTCGATGAGGTCCGCACCTGGCCGGGCGTGATCGAGGCGAGCCGCGTGCATACACGCCTGAATATCGTCGCCGCGGAAGCGGAGCCCATGGTCCGGAGGCTTCTTGCCGAAGACCCCGACCTGCGCCGGCTCGAAGTACGCGAAGCCGGACTCGCCGAAGCATTCACCGAACTCACCAAGGAGGCTGCATGAACGCCCTAGCCCTCGAAGCCGATGCCGGCATGCTGACGCCGCGCCGCACAGTACTCGCGTATCTCACCGAGATCCGCTTCGAATTCATGCGCCTGTTGCGCAACCCGGCACTCGTGGCCCCGGTGATGCTGATACCCGTGGCGCTGTACCTGCTGTTCGCGGTGGTGATCTGGGGCGACGCCGTCGCCAGGGATCGCGGCACCGCCATCTTCTTTTTCGCGGCCTTCTCGGTGATGTCCGTCACCATGCCGGCGCTGTTCAGCATCAGTTCCTCACTCGGCATGGAGCGGGAAATGGGCCTGATGCAGTTCAAGCGTGCCCAGCCCGCGCCAGCTGGGAGCTGGCTGGTCGCCAAGATCGTCTGCGGCGTGGTTTTCTGCCTGCTGGCCTACCTGCCGATGCTGGTGGCCGCGATCTGGGCCGGCACGCTGCCGCTCGACGCCGGGCAGATGGTTTCCATGAGCCTGGCAATGATGGTCGGGGCGATCCCGTTCTGCGCGCTCGGACTCATGATGGGCGCGCTGGTGAAAGGTTCGGCCGCACCGGGATACGCGAATGTCATCTATCTACCGGGCTGCTACCTGTCCGGCTTGTTCTTCCCGCTGAAGGAATCGATGCTCGGGCAGGCGCATCTCTGGCCGCAGTTCTACGTCAACCAGCTGGCGCTGCAGGCGGTCGGCATCAGCAAGCCCTGGTTCGTCTCCACGCAGATGGCCATCGGCGCGCTGCTGGGCTTCACGGTGCTGTTCAGCGCCGTCGCCATCTGGAAGCTCGCTCGAAAAGGATGAAATGGGGTCAGACCCCGATTGCTAGCAATCGGGGTCTGACCCCATTAAGGTTGCCCTCTTCCAGGACGGGGGTGAGCAGATGAGCGGAGCGAACCGGCGCGATTTCCTGCAGGCCGCGGGACTCGCGGGAATGTTTTCGGGTGTGTCGAGCGCCGCGGTGGCGCAGGGAGTGTCGGGAGCAGGCACGGTGGATCCGGCGAATTCTTCGCAGGCCGAAATAACTCCGACGCACCACATCAAGTTCTCCGCTATCGGCCTCGACCACGCGCACATCTATGGCATGACACGCGCCATCCAGCGCGGCGGCGGCGAGCTCGTATCCTTCTACGCACAGGATCCGGCGCAAATCGCCGCGTACCAGAAGGAATTCGGCGACGTGAAGCTCGCCGCCAGTGAAGACGAGATCCTGAACGACAAGTCGGTGCAACTCGTGCTGGGCGCACCCATCCCGGACCTGCGCGCGCCGCTCGGCATGCGTGTCATGAAGGCCGGCAAGGACTACCTCGGCGACAAACCCGCCATCACCACCCTCGAGCAGCTCGCCGAGGTGCGCAAGACCATCAAGGCCACGAAGCGGAAATTCGCCATCATGTATTCCGAGCGCCTCGAGGTGCGCTCGGCCGTGCACGCCGGCGAGCTCGTGCAGCAAGGCGCGATCGGCAAGGTCATCCAGACCGTGAACCTCGCGCCGCATCGGGTGAATGCGCCCAGCCGGCCCGAATGGTTCTGGGACAAGGCGCGTTACGGCGGCATCCTCACCGACATCGGTTCGCACCAGGCCGACCAGTTCCTCTTTTACACCGGCAGCACGCAGGCGCACGTGGTGGCCGCGCAGACCGGCAACGTCAACTACCCGAAGTACCCGAGGTTCGAGGACTTCGGCGACATGATCGCCACCGGCAACGGCGGCACCGGCTACATCCGCGTCGACTGGTTCACTCCCGACGGCCTCGACACCTGGGGCGACGGACGGCTGTTCATCCTCGGCACCGAGGGCTACATCGAGCTGCGCAAGTACACCAACGTCGCGGTCGCCAAGGGCGGCAATCACCTGTTCATCGTCGACAAGAAACAGGCGCGTTACATCGACTGCAACAAGGTGCCGCTGCCCTTCGGGCCGCAGTTCGTGCGTGACGTAGTCGAACGCAGCGACGTGGCGCAGAACCAGGAGCAATGCCTGCTCGCGACCGAGCTGGTGTTGCAAGCGCAGAAAATGGCGACCAGGCCCGTCGGAGCCTGAAGCACGCTCGCAGATTTCGCAGGGGGATACGAATGAAGATTTTTCGCGCGACGTGGGTCGCGGTGCTGTTTGCCTGTGTTTCGGCGCACGCAGACGAATCCGCCGGCCCGTTGTACGTGCCCTACCAGAGTTCGGGCATCTACTCGCTCGATGAGACGGTGGGCTGGTACGTCACCCTGCCCTGGGGTTCGCCCGCCGCGACCTACGTGATTCGCAAGAACAATCTCGACGAGATCGGGCGTGGCAGGATCTGGCCGGGCAAGCCCGCCACCATCGAGGCAAAACCCGGCGAGCCCGGCATGGTGTACGTCGAGGTCACCGAGGACACACCCGGCGCCAAGCCGAAGGCGCTGGGCGCCGCCGTCGCGCCGGAGAAAATTCAGCCGTCGATTCCGGCACCGGCGGACTTCGACACCTTCTGGAAAACCAAGATCGGCGCGCTGCGCAAGGTTCCGGCCAAACCGCTGCTCACGGAAAAGCCGAGCGACAAGGAGGGTGTCGACTTCGCCATCCTGCGCATGGATCATCTCGACGGCAAACACGTTTGGGGCCAGGTGGCGAAGCCACACGATTCCACCCACCAGAAAAAATTTCCGGGCCTCGTGATCCTGCAATGGGCCAGCCCGCCCTATCCACTGCAGAAACCCTGGGTCACCGACCGCGCCGCCGAGGGCTGGCTGGCCGTGAACATCGAACCCCACGACGTGATGCCCGATCAGCCCAAGGAGTATTACGACGCCCTGCCCGAGGAACTGAAGAAGTACAACACCATCGAGACGCGCAACCGCGACAGGAACTACTTCCTCTACATGTATCTGGCGGACATCCGCGCGGTCGATTACCTCGCCAGCCGGCCGGACTGGGATGGCAAGACGCTGGTGGTGATGGGCACCAGCATGGGCGGCCAGCAAAGCCTGTGCACCGCCGGGCTGCACCCGAAGGTCACGGCCATGCTGATCAACGTACCGGCGGGTGCCGACGCCAACGGCACGGCACACGGACGCAGGATCGGTTATCCCAACTGGGACGTGAACGATCCGAAGGTGCTCGAGACCGCGCAATATTTCGACACCGTGAACTGCGCGGCGCGTATCAAGGTGCCCTCGCTGGTGTCGATGGGATTCATCGACACGGTGACGCCGCCGGTCGGCATCTGGGCGGCGTACAACCTGATCCAGGCGCCGAAACAGGCCGCGCCCATGCCAACCTCGCCTCACAACCATCTCGCCACGCCGGAACAGGCCATGCCGTGGACCAAGGCCTCGGCGGCCTGGCTGTCGGCGCTGGTCGCCGGCCGGCCGGCCATCGAGAAAGCCGATGTTCCCCTGCCGCGCACCGATGCCAATTCGCAGCTCGCGCACGAACAGCTCCTGGCCAAGCGCAAGGCCGGCCAGATCGACGTCTATTTCATGGGGGATTCGATCACCCGGCGCTGGGGAACGAGCGACGAACAATGGCAGGATCGGCTCGCCAACTGGAATGCCAACTTCAAGGGCTGGAATGCCGCCAACTTCGGCTGGGGGGCGGACAAGACGCAGAACATGCTCTGGCGGCTGCAGAACGGCGAACTCGACGGGGTCAACCCGAAGGTCGTGGTCCTGCTGGCCGGCACCAACAACGTGGGGAACGCGACGCCTGTCGGAGACGCGGAAGAACGCGCGGCCGACGTGGCCCGCGGTGTCGCCGCCCTGGTACGTGAAATCCGCAAACGCGCTCCGCGTGCCACGCTGGTGATCACCGGCATCACGCCGCGCGACGACAACCTCGCGGTCATGCCCATCATCCGCTCCGCGAACCGGCAGATCGCCCGTCTCGCGGACGGAAAGTCCATACGTTACATAAACATCGAAGAGCAACTGGCGTTCCCGGATGGGAGATTGCGCGAGGGCATGAGCCACGATGGCCTGCACTTCACCCCGCAGGCATACCAGCAGTGGGCGAACGCCCTGAAACCCATTTTCACCGAGATCCTGGGACCGCCCGCCGCTGTCGATCGGGCGCCGCCCCCGACCGGCGATCCGAGCGCGGCAAAACGTCAGCCGAATCCGTGAAGCACCACCGTCAAAATCCCGTCGACCGCCTCCGATGATCGGAGCAAGATAGGTCAAAGGGAGAGAAAAACGGAGGTTTCGGGTGCTGCCCCCCGACGTCGCCACTGCGCAGAAAGACGCAGCACCCGCGCTTCGCAGGGTGTCGGTGATGTGTTGGGCGCTGATACGCCCGGCCTGGGATTCCCTTCGCACCACCAACCGCGAAATCAGCACGACCCTCGGTATCTCCGCCGGCGTGCACGTGGCGCTCTTCCTGATCGTGGGTACGGCGCTCTACTCCTCGGGTGAAGACGACGCGGATGTGCCTGAGCTGTCGGTACAGCTCGTCACGCGCCAGGGACCCAACAGCGAGGAATTCACCGAGGCGGCGCTGCCCAAGCCGGTACCCGAGCCGGTGGAGGAGGAGCTCCCCCATCCCGGCACCAGCGCGCAGACCGTCGACTCGCCGACGCAGGCCAGCGCGGTGCCGCAGCTCGAGAAGTCTCCCGACGTCGCCGAAGTGCAGGAGGCGCAAGCCTTTGCGCAGGTGACTCCCAGCGAAACTCCCGAGGGACCGGTGATCACCACCACGGGCCCGTCGGACTCCAGCGTCGCCGAGGTGACCGAACCGCAACCCGTGGTGCAGCAGCCGGTGCCTGAAACCGAGAAGGTCATGCTGACCCGGAACGTCCAGCACCTGGCGCAACAGCTGCTGGACACCAATCTCACCAGCACTCAACTCACCTGGCAGCAGGACGGCCAGCAGTATTCGGCGCGCGTGCTGCGCCAGCCGGCGCCCGACAGCACCGGTCTCGAACAGGTGATCGCGGAAATCACCACCAACCGCGACGGCAAACGCATGAAGACGCACCTGTCGATGAAACGGCTGGCGTTCTCGCATTTCACGCAGCTCGTGAATCAATGGGACCCGAACATCCAGCTGCACGATGACATCATCGACGGCCGCTTCCACAGCAACACCGAAATCGGCCTGGCCTTCGCCGGCGGCATCGAACCGCGATTCTTCGGCAAGGTGACCACCTCGGCGGCCACCATGACGCGCAATTCCATGATGACCCGTCGACGCAACAAGGACATCTTCCAGGGTGGCGTCGAGACGCGCACCGAACGCGTCAACCTGCCGCGCGACATGCCCGACGTGGTCAACGGCGGCGAACCCGGCGACCGGCAGGTATTCACCGCGGACACGCGCATCATCTTCAATTCCGACGGCAGTTACGTCTGGCGGCTGGCGAACGGCGAAGGCGCGCTGGAGCGCGCGGAAGCTTCCGATCGGCCGCGTTACCTGATTGCACAGGATGACGTGAAACTCTTCGTGCGCGGCACGGTGGCC
>Ga0068861_100001072_pt1 | contig 16862 bp, 13 predicted proteins | sample KBSSwiS42_FD_66593 | JGI IMG/M metagenome (GOLD analysis project Ga0068861, IMG submission 66593) | Switchgrass rhizosphere microbial communities from Kellogg Biological Station, Michigan, USA - KBS Switchgrass S4-2 | ecosystem: Host-associated > Plants > Roots > Rhizosphere > Soil ...
GAAGGTGATGCCGTCCATCCGCGGCATCTCGACATCCAGCGTGAGCACATCCGGCGCGAGCGTCTGGATCTTGTCCCAGGCCACATAGGCGTCGGGCGCGACGCCGACGACGGTCAAGCCCGAGTCCCGTGAGAGCAGCTCCGACAGCAGCTGCCGCATCAGGGCAGAGTCGTCAACGATGAGTACCTTGATCTTCGCCATCTCTGGGATGCAACGCCTCAGCCGTGGGCTCAGAAGAGTGTGACGCCGCCGGTCACGGGGAAGTTCACACTCTCGTTGAGCTCCCGACGGTAGCTCAGCTCGCGCTCGGCCACCGCTCGCTCTTGCCCTCGAATCGTCCGCAGCAGAACCCTGCCCGTGTGCGTAAAGAAGTTGACTTGCAGAGGCCTCTCACCACCGAGCCGCTCCCCCAGGACCTCGATGCCCTCGCGGGCCAAGAACTCTTTGGCGAAGAGGGCATTGGCCTCGGCGATCTTGCGCCCCTGCTGCGAGTGCCGGAGCACGTGCGCCCCTCCAAAGACCTTGGCCTTCAGCCGATGGCGCTGTGCGCCCAGACCCAGCAGCTGGTTGATCAAGAGCTCCATCGAGTGAACTCCGTAACGAGAAGGCAAACCGGAGCTGTCCGTGCTGTCCGGCAGCATGAAGTGATTCATGCCACCGATGCCAGCGATCGGATCGAACAGGCAGCTCGCGACACACGATCCGAGCACCGTACTGACCAGGCTCGGGGCCCTACTGGCGTATACCTCCCCGCTCTGAATGCGTGCCCTGGCGACTCCGCCCTCGACGACCAATTCGCGCTCCAGCGCAGCCGCGCGCTCGGCTGCCCCGGAGGTCTTGGTGTGTGCCGGACGCAGGCTCTGCCGGCCGCTCTTGCTGTGTGCTGGACGCCGGCTCTGCCGGCCGCTGCTCGGGCCTGGCGGCAACGATCTGCGTGTAGAGCGCAGGCTTTTCTGCGCCGCCGGCTCGGGCTCGAGCCGGTAGATGGTGTTGCCCGCAGAACTGAACAGGTGCGATAGCCAGCTCAAGTTCTCGGAGTGCCCGGCTACGAAATAGCCTTCCGGCTGGAGATAGCGTGTGAAATGTTCGTACAGTCGCTGCTGCGTCGGTCGATTGAAATAGATGGTCACGTTCCGGCAGAAGATCACGTCAAAGCGCGAGCGGATCGGCCACGTCTCTCGTATCAAGTTGATGTGCCGGAATTTCACCAGATCGCGCAGCGTGCGCGAGACACGATACTCTCCGTCGCTACCGTAGCTCTCGAGCCAGGCGCGGCGCATCTGGCGCGGCACCGGGGCGATGGCGTTCTCCGAGTAGACAGCCGCTGCTGCCCGGGCCAACACCTCCGTATCGATGTCGCTCGCCAGAATCTTGATGTCCCAGTCCGCGAGCCCTGGCAAACAATCAGCCAGCAGCATGGCGATCGAGTATGGCTCTTCTCCACTGGAGCAACCCGCGCTCCAGATGCGAATCTTGCGCGGTTCGCCCCGGGCGGCGCGAGCCAGCAGCGCCGGCACGATGCTCGCGCGCAGAAAGTCGAAGTGGTGCGGTTCGCGAAAGAACTCCGTCTTGTTCGTGGTCACGCAATTGATCAGCTGGCGGAGCTCCTCCCCGTCCGGATCTTCGCTACGCAGGTAGTCGTAGTACTCGGAGAACGTTTCGAGCTCGTGGTGGCGGAGCCTTCTGCCCAGGCGTGAACACAAGAGCTGCCGCTTTTGAGCAGACAGCGAGATGCCACAGGTCTCGCGGATCAGCCGGCGAAACAACTCGAACTCGTCATCCCGAATGCTGATGCCGTCCGCAGGTTGCCGCGCTGTCCGCCGGTTCACGACGGCAGAAGCCGGTGAATCGCCGGCCAAAGACACGCCGACCCGTGTGCGCGAGCTGCTCAGAATTCCTCGAGCTGCGACGCCCCGTTCGACTCAGGCGATGCGTGGGAAACGCCCGCCTCCGGAAGGTCCTCGAGCCGCTGCAGCGTCGGCTGGGGGCTCCGCCGCACGGCCGCCCCCAGCAGGGCCTTGCGCCGCGCCTTGCTCTTGGCTGCGGGCTTGCTCGAGCCAGGACGCTGCTCAGCGCCTGTACGGAATTTGGCGACCAACGCTTGCAGCTCGGTCGCTTGATGCGAGAGGGATTCAGCGGTCGAGGATAGCTCTTCGGTCTGGGCGGCGTTCGACTGCGTGACCTGGTCGAGCTGGGAGACGGCTTTGTTGACCTGATCCAGACCCGTATTTTGCTCGCGCGTGGCGGCCGCGATTTCTGCAACGATATCGGTCACCCGTTTGACCGAGCCCACGATCTCGTCGAGCGTCGTCCCCGACTGGTTCACGTGTTCCGAACCCATCTCGACCTTGCGCAGAGAGTCCCCTATCAGGCCCTTGATTTCCTTGGAAGCAGCGGCGCTCCGCTGGGCCAGATTGCGAACTTCGGTGGCGACGACCGCGAAGCCACGGCCCTGCTCGCCTGCTCGGGCCGCTTCGACGGCGGCGTTGAGCGCGAGCAGATTCGTCTGAAACGCAATTTCGTCGATGGTCGTGATGATGTCGGCAATCTTCTTCGAGGATTGAGTGATCTCGCTCATGGCGTCCACCGCGGAGCGTACGATGCGCCCGCCCTTTTCAGCCACGTCGCGAGAACCCCCAGCCAGGCGGCTTGCTTGCTGCGCGTTCTCACCGGTCTGTCTCACCGTAGACGTGATTTGCTCCAGGCTAGCGGCCGTTTGCTCCAGGCTCGCGGCCTGTTCTTGGGCGCCGCTCGAGATCTCATCTGCCGCCGCCGACAGCTCCCCGGAGGCAGAAGCGACGGAGTCCGCTACGGCACGTACGCCATTCAGTGCGTCGCGCACGCTGGCCACGGCGGCATTCAGGGCCGAGGCGAGTGCGCCCACTTCATCTTTGGATTGGACAACCAGCTCTCGCGTGAAGTCGCCGGCTGCTACTTCCCGGAGCACGAGCACGGCCTGCCCCAAGGGCTTGGCAATGACTCGACCCACGAAGATGCCGCAGCCGAGAGCGAATAGAATGCCGGCGCCGATCAGCCACAACATACGCGTGCGCAGCTCGGAGCAGACCAGCTCACTATCGTCGAAAGCTTTCTGAGCCAGGTTGAGCTTGAAGCGCTTGATCGACTCCAGGTTCTTGCTGATGGTGGTCGCGAACCCGAGCTGACGAGCGAACGCCGCACGCATGCCCTCGCTGTCTTTCGCCATCGCGGCATGCACCACCTGGCGAACGTCGGCGATGAGCGGCGCATAGGCCTGTCTGATTTCCGCCATTTTTGCCAGGCCATCGGCCAACACGAGGGTCTTTGCCGCCACCTCCAGGTACTCGCGAAAGCGAGCGTCGTGTTCTTCGATGCTGCGCAGCTCGCGCTCTTGCTCTTCGACGCTGGTCGCGAGCATCGCGTCTCGCACGTCGCGTGCCATGCCCAGGCGCTCGATCTCGGCGTCCGTGACCGCGCTCAGGCCGGTCATGTCGCGCTGGTAGACGGTATCGAGTAAGCCCTTGATGGTGTTCATGCCCGAGATGCCGAAGTAGCCCACCCCGCCCATCACCAGAGAGAGCACGAGAAAGCTGACGAGCAGCTTCGTCATCGTCTTGAGGTCATAAAACCAGTTCATGCTGCAAAGCTCCTGTCCTGGGGCGATCCCCCCGCCTCGGCAGGAGCCGGCGGGCCTGCTTCTGTCTTGATATTCACGCCTGCCACGACCTTCTCGATGGCCAGGATGATGATGAACTTGTCTCCTGAGCGAGCCATCCCCTCGATCAAGGACATGTCGATGCGGTTGCCGAATTCAGGTGCCAGCTCGATGTCGCTGAGCTTCAGATTCACGACGTCAGACACTGCATCGACGAGCACACCCACCGCTCGGGGGCCCACGGTCATGACGATGATGACACTGAACTTGTCATACACCCTGGGCTCCATGCCGAACGTCTCGCGCAACCCGATCACCGGCACCACGGTACCCCGCAAGTTCATCACACCCTTGATGGACGCCGGTGCATTGGGGATCGGCGTGATGGCCGTCTGACCCTTGATCTCCTGCACCCGCAGGATGTCGACGCCGTATTCCTCCGTCCCCACGCTGAACGTCAGATACTGCGTCTCCCGAACCACCTGGGTTGAACCAGCCCCTAGTGCTGCGCGCTGCTCCATACTGAGCTTCTTTCTGCGGAGGGCGACGGCACGTGCCCCTCTGCCCTCGGAATCGGCCGGTTCGGGAGCGGCGCAGGACGTGTGGCGTTCAGAGCCCTCCGCCCGAGCCCCTCTGCATCCAGAATCAAGGCCACCTTGCCGTCACCGAGGATGGTTGCGCCCATCACGCCCTCGACCTTGCGATAGTGTGCCTCCAGGCTCTTGACCACGACCTGCCCCTGGCCCAGGAGCTCGTCCACGAGCAGGCCAATCTTCGTCGCCCCGGTCTCGACGATCACCACCAGAGCCAGGCGGGGGTCGGTCGCCTCCGGTACGATCCCCAGGACCTCGTACAGCCTGACCAGTGGGATCGCCTCGTTCCGGACCAGGACGATTTCCCCGCGCCCCAGGACCGACCGCAACTGCTCGTGAGTCGGGCGAAAGGACTCCACAATCGACAAGAGTGGCAGCACGAACACCTGATCGCCGACCCGCAGCGAGAGCCCTTCGAGGATGGCCAGCGTCAACGGCAGCCGAATGCGCAAGCGGGTGCCCTTGCCCTGCTGGCTGGTGAGCGCGATCGAGCCGTTGAGCGCGTCGATGTTGCGCCGCACCACATCCATCCCCACGCCGCGCCCCGAGAGGTCGGTGACGCTGCTGGCGGTGGAGAAGCCCGGCTCGAAAATCAGCGCATGGATCTGCTCTTCAGACAGCTTGTCACCCGGGCGAACCAGGCCGACGGCGGTGGCCTTCTGATGAATGCGTTCGGCATTCAAGCCACGGCCGTCGTCGCGGACGTCCACGATGACGCTGCCGCCTTGGTGATAGGCGGACAGTTGAATGGTACCGATCTCGGACTTGCCCGCCGCGATCCGCTCCTCGGGTGTCTCCAGCCCGTGGTCGATTGCGTTGCGGATCAGGTGCGTGAGAGGATCGGCGAGCTGTTCGATGACGCCCTTGTCAATCTCCGTCTCTCCACCCTCGAGCTCCAGCTGAATCCTCTTGTTGCACTGTAGTGCCAGGTCGCGCGCAAGCCGCGGAAAGCGGTTGAACACCGATCCCATCGGCACCATGCGTACGGACATGACGAGGTCTTGCAACTCACGCGTGTTGCGCTCCATCTCCACGGCTGCCTCTTCCAGGCGAGCAATCGAAGCGCCCGACGGGTCGCGCAAACTCTGCGTGATCATGGATTGGGCGATCACGAGCTCACCGACCAGGTTCACCAGGCGGTCGAGCTTGTCGGTCGAGACCCGCAACGTCGATGGCGGCACAGCTGGGCCCCGGGGCGCGCTCGCCGCTTCGACGCGCGGCGCGCCGATTTCCTCGATTTCGATCTGGCTCGCGTCCTCGACGAACGCGAACACATCAGCTACTTCCAGGGCAGATTTGTCGGTTCTCAACCGCAACGACCAGCGCAAGTAGCAACGTTCGGGGTCGAGCTCCCTGAGCTCGGGGAGCCCCGACTCCTCGAGAACGAGCTGCGAAGCGTCGCCGAGCGCGCACAGGTTCCTGAGCAGGAGCACCGGGTCCATGCCCTGCATGAAAATCTCGGCATGCGGCACGAACGAGATACGATACTCGCACAGAGCAGCTGGCTTCGGCGCGCGACTCACTCGGGCCGGCACGGCGACCGCGCTGACCGGGCCGTGAACCGCAGCGCGCAACTCGGCAAGCACGGCCTCGCTACCCGGGCCGGTGGCGGTACCGGCGCGCGCAGCAACCAACAGCTCCTGCAGCACGTCTGTCGAGCGAAACAACAGATCGGCGAGCGTCTCGTCGAGCTGCATCGTCCCGTCGCGCAGCGGATCGAGCAGGCTCTCGAGCGCATGCGTGAAGCACGTCACGTCGTTGAGCCCAAAGGTTCCGCTGCCGCCCTTGATGGAATGTGCGCCGCGAAAGATGCGGTTCAAGAGCTCGCGGTCGCCCTGGTTTTCCTCCAGTTCCAGGAGCGCCGCTTCGATGTCTGCAACGTGCTCGAGCGCTTCATCGAAGAAGGTGGAGCGAAAGATGCTGAGATCGATTTCGGCGACGGGCATGGGGTCAAGGCAGCACTTTGGCGAGGACCTTCAAGACTTGCTCTGGATTGAAAGGCTTGACGAGCCAGCCGGTGGCACCCGCCGCCTTGCCCGCTTGCACCATCGCGCTGGACGCCTCTGTCGTCAGAACCAGAACGGGCGTGAACTTGTAGGGAGGTCTCGTGCGCAGCTGGCGGATGAACTCGAGCCCGTCCATTGCCGGCATGTTCAGGTCGGTGATGATGACTTCCACTCTTTGCCCCGAGAGCTTGTCCAGGCCCTCCTGACCGTTGCTGGCCTGGAGCACGGTGAAGCCGGCGCTGGTCAGAGTGTGCGCCACCATCAGCCTCATCGAGGCCGAGTCATCGATTATCAGTGCGGTCTTGGCCATTTGTCCTCGCGCTCCGGAGCCCGACTAAATTTGCCGTGCTCAGCTTCACACCTGCGCCAGCTCACGCACGCCCGCCAGCTCGAGGTAGGCGGCGACGTTGGCGGGCACGTTGGCAACCCGCAACACCTGGGCTTTTGCGCGCAGGGCGTTGCGCAAGGCCAATACGATCTGCAGCGCCGATGCGTCCATGCGCTCGAGCGCCGAGCAATCGAGTGTGGTGCACAGGCCGCTTTCCACGCAGTGCAGCGCAGCCTCGGCGAAGCGTTGCGCAAGGAACACGTCCAGCGTACCGCGCAGCTCGATCGCAACCGAATCAGGCGCCTCGATGACACGGATGTCTGAATCTGCGGATCCCCCCATCCCGCCGGAACGCACGTCTGCAGGAATAGTTTAGTGCCGGGGGGTGAAACGGGCAGCGCCGCGTTTCACCCCAGCTCTGGCTCGCACGCCGTCGAGCGCAGTGCCGTTACGGGGCAGGTCTCGGGATAAAATCCCGCGCGCCCCAGCCCGCGACAGATCCTGCAGAGCGCAGCTCAGACCCGCAACGGCATCGGGAGCTTCGTCTCGCGATTGGGCATGGGCGCGGCCTCGGGCGGCGTGAGGCCCTTGACCAGATCGGCGATCTTGACGGCCTGCCCGCTGCCGAAGCAGCGGTTTGCTGCGGCGCCGATCAGGATCGAGTACAGGCCGCTGCGCTCGTCCGCGGCGCGCTTGTACTTGTCGGGCTCGGCCGTGCCGAAGACTTCTGCGAGCATCACGGCGTCTCCACCGCCGTGCGCGCCGGCGCCCGTCCAGGGCTCGATCTCTTCGGGCTTGGCGCGCAGCGGGATGATGCGCGTGCGCACCGCGTCTTGCTCGACGCCGGCAGGCAAGGTGGCGCCCGCAGCAAACGACTGTTCGACGATCTGATGCTCGAGCCGCCCTTTGCTGCCATTGAACGCGATCTGGTAGCCCTCCCAGGCGTTGCAGGCGTTCAATGAATAGCTGAGCGTGGCGCCGCTGCGGTAGCGCACGATCACGTTCATGTTGTCCTCGATGTCGATGTCGGGACGGAACACGCAGCGGTCGCGGAAATAGCCGTCGTGCTTCTCGTTGTCGAGATACAGCTCCTTGAACGCGGGATCGGCGGCCAGGTCCAGATAGAACGTGCACGCGGCACGCTCCGGGCAGCCGTGGCAGCGCTCGTGGTGGCTGGCGAGCCCCATGCGCTTGGCCATGGCGGGTGTGTAGAACTCGCGCTTGCCGTACGCCAGCACCGTCTCGGGCTCGCTGCCGAGCCACCAGTTGACCAGATCGAAGTGATGGGTGGCCTTGTGCACCATCAGCCCGCCGGACATCGCCTTGTGGCTGTGCCAGCGCCGGAAGTAGTCGGCGCCATGCACGGTGTTGAGCAGCCAGTGAAAGTCCACCGAGAGCACGTCCCCGATGGCATTGCTCATCAGCAGCTCCTTCACCTGTGTGCGCGGCGGCGAGTAGCGGTAGTTGAACAGCACGCGCACGTGCCGCCCGCTGCGCTTGCAGGCGTCCAGGATGCGCTGCGCCTTCTCGGGCGTCGTGGTGAGCGGCTTCTCCGTGATGGCATCGCAACCGGCGTCGAGCGCGCGCACGATGTACTCGTCGTGCGTGGCGTCGGGCGTGGTCACGATCACGCCGTCGGGCTTGAGCTCGGCCAGCATCTTGCCGAAATCGGTGGCCAGGTAGCGCTGCGCAGTCGTGCCCGCGGCCGCGGCGATCTTGGCGGCGAGATCGAGCCTGCCGGGATTGGTGTCACAGACGGCGACGAGCTCGTTGCCTTCCCGGAACGTCTGGGTGAGGGCCGTCAGGTACATGCGCGAGCGCGAGCCCACGCCGACGATCACGAAGCGCCGGCGCCGGCCCGCCGCGTAGCCCAGACCGGCAACCCCGAGCGCGACGCCGCCCGCCGATTGCAATAGCCCCCGCCGATCAATGGTATGGTCCGATCCGCCGCTCATATGTTTCCTCGCTCCGTCAGTGCGCTGGCCTGCCTCGCGCTCTGCCTCTGCCTGTTGCTAGCCGCCGTGTCCGAACCCGCGAGCCCCGAGCTCCCCCCCGCTGGACTGCCGAGCACTGGGCTGCCGAGCACTGGGCTGCCGAGCACAGTGCCGCGGAAGACGGAGCCGCCGCGCATCGACCGCCGGGCGCTGGTCGCGCGGCACTGCCCGACGCTGACTCGCATCGACCCCACGGCTCCGCTCATGGTCGGCAATGGCAACATCGCGCTCACAGCCGATATCACCGGCCTCGCCACCTTCCAAGATCGTTATTCCCCGCTCGCGCCCTTGCTGATCCAGGCGCAATGGGCGTGGCACAGCTTCCCCAACCCGCAAAAATACGCCTACGCCGACAGCCTCGTAGCGCTCGATGTGCGAGGAAAAACGCAGCATTTCCCCTGGTTGCGGGCTGGCTCCGAAACGGCGCGGCCGCTCATCGCCTGGCTGCGCGAAAATCCACACCGCTTCTCACTCGGCCGCCTGGCGCTGCATCTCGTTTCCGCCCGGGGAAAACCCACCGAGCTCGGCGACCTGTCAGCGACGCAGCAGACCCTCGATCTGTGGACGGGCAGGCTGAGCAGCAAGTTCGTGTTCGACGGCAAGCAGGTGGAGGTCGAAACGAGCGTGCACCCCGCGCTCGATCTGATCCTGGTGAGGCTCCGCTCGGCGCTGCTCGCCGACGGCCGACTCGCCGTCGATCTCCGCTTCCCCGGCGTCGCGCGCAACCTCAATCCCGATCCAGCCGACTGGAGCCAGCCCGAAGCACACCGCACCCGGGAAGTCGCGCGCGACGCGCGTGGCGTCACGCTGGAGCGCCGGCTCGACGCCACGCGCTACTGGGTGAAGACCAGCGCAGATCACGACGTCGAGATCACTCGCACGGGTCCCCACGCCTATCGCTTCGGCGCTCGTGGCCGAGCCGCAGCAGACGGCAGCGGCGACACGCTCACGCTGCTCGTGCTCTTCTCGCAGACAGCGCAGCGAGGCGCCCTGCCGGGCGCCGAGGTGGCACGCGAGGCCGTAGCTCGGCACTGGCAGAGCTACTGGAGCGCTGGCGCCGTCGTCGATTTCTCGGCTAGCAGCGATCCGCGCGCGGGCGAGCTCGAGCGACGCGTGCTGCTGTCGCAGTATCTGATGGCGATCAACGCCGCGGGCAGCCTCCCGCCGCAGGAGGAAGGCCTGTTCTCCAATAGCTGGAACGGCAAGTTCCACGTGGAAATGCATCTCTGGCACGCGGCCCAGTTCGCGACCTGGGGTCACCCCGAGCTCCTGGAGCGCAGCATGTCCTGGTACCGCAGCCACTTGCCGGAAGCGCGCGCACGCGCCCGCTCCCAGGGCGCCCGCGGCGCCTGGTGGCCGAAGATGGTCGGCCCCGAGGGCCGCGAGAGCCCGAGCACCATCAATCCCTTCATCATGTGGCAGCAGCCGAGCCCGATCTATCTGGCCGAGCTCCTGTATCGAGCAGCGCCGACGAGGGCCACGCTCGAGCGCCATCGCGAGCTCGTCTTCGAGACGGCAGAGCTCCTGGCGACGTTCCCGCATTTCGACCAGGAGCAAAAGAGCTATGCGCTCGGGCCGCCGATCATTCCCGCGCAAGAGGTCTACCCGCCGCTCAGCACAACCAATCCGACCTTCGAGCTCGAATACTTCCGCTTCGGACTGGCCACCGCACAACTCTGGCGCGAGCGCCTCGGTCGCTCGCGCAACGCCAGCTGGGAGCGTGTGCTCACGCGGCTCGCCCCGCTACCGCAGCGAGACGGCCTGTACGTCGCCACCGAGTCCCAGCCGGACCTGTGGGCTCTGGCGCGCAGCGCGCCCTGCTCGAACGGCAGGACCGCGCGCGAGTGTCCGAACCGCGATCATCCCTCCTTCCTCGCCGCGCTCGGGCTCCTACCCGGCACGACGGTCGATCGAGAGACGATGCGGCGGACGCTTCGAGCGGTGGTCGAAGCCTGGGACCTGCGCCAGACCTGGGGCTGGGATTTTCCGATGCTGGCCATGACGGCGGCGCGCCTGCACGAGCCCGGACGAGCCGTCGACTTTCTGCTCTCCGACGCGCACAACTTTCAGTTTGGCAGCTCGGGCATGACGCCGCGCCTGCAGCTCGACACGACAGCGGCGGAGCCTGAGCTCCGGCGCGTTGCGGAGACGTATTTCCCCTCGAACGGGGGCCTGCTGCTGGCCGTGGGCATGATGGCCGCGGGCTGGGATGGCGAGAGCGCTCCGCAGCCGGGGTTCCCGGCAGATGGCACGTGGGTAGTGCGCAGCGAGGGGCTACGTCCGTTGCCCTGAGACGAAGGCCGGCGCAGGCGGCGACGGCAAGGGCAGTCCCGGCATGCTCGCCAGCTCGCGCGCCAGCGCGATCTTTTCTGCCGCCACACGTCGCAAGTTGCGCGTTGCGCCGACCAGAGACAGCGCAAAGACGAGCCATTTGGTGGGGTCGAAGTGCCAACTCCGCACACCATTGCGGTAGTCGTTCTGAAAACGGTGGTGAAAGTTGTGGTACCCCTCGCCGAAGGTAAACAGGGCGGTGAGGAAGAAGTCCCGCGCGGACGTCGAGCGATCGTAAGGCTTCGAACCGACGCTGTGCGCCAGCGAGTTGGTGGCGAAGGTCGCGTGGTACTGGCAGACCAGGCGCAGGAAGCCTGCGATCAAGAGGCCGCCCAGGGCGTCTCCCCAGAGCGCCGCGAGCGCCAGCGGCAGCAAAGCGCCGACCCCGATGGCCAGCGGCACGTACTGGCGGTGCTGCCACATCGCGAGCGGATCACGCTGCAGATCGCGGACATGATTTAGCTCTACAGTCCCACCTCGGTGCACGACCCAGCCGATGTGCGCCCAGAGGAACCCACGCTGGATGTTGTACGGGTCCTGGTCTCGGTCCACCTTCGCGTGATGGACCCGGTGGTCGCTGACCCAGCGGAGCGCAGAATTTTGCGCCGAAGCAGCGCCAAAGAGCAACGCGAGCAAGCGCAGCCAGAGGGCGGCCTCGTAGCTGCGGTGCGCAAACAGGCGATGGTACCCTGCCGTGATGCTCATGCTGCACAGCAGCATCCACACGCCGGCCAACACCATGGTCCACGGATTGAAGTGCGAAACTGCCCACCAGACCCCTGTCCCCGCCGCGACGTGGGCAAAGACCAGAAAGAGCAGGTTGGCCCAGTCGAGTCGACCGCGAGCTTGGCTCAATGGCTCATCCCCCATCTCGAACGTCACTCCGATGGCGTGTCTTGCGGTCCGGCGCGCGCATCGCAGCGCCGCGTTTCATGATCATCCACCTGATCATGCTCATGAATGAAGCCGATGGCTCGTCACGGCGGAGTCATCTTTCCTGACCGAGCGATGTCGGGCGCCCACCGCATGTCCCAAACCGGATGCCGAGGGTCAACCGCCCGCGCTTCGGTCCGTTTCGGCGCGGCTCCCCACCTCGAGCGCGGGCCCGCCAGCTGCCCTCGTGACCTGCCCGATGAAGCCCCGCTCAGCCGCCTGCACCTTGATACCTGCGGATGCAGTAGCGCCACTGGAGCACCGCCAGACCCACCAGTAGCGGTCCGGCGAGCGGGGCGAGCACTCCGCCCAGCTCGCCCACGACCACGATGGGTTTGCCGAGCAAGTACGCAACGGGCACGTAGTTCATGAACCCCATCGGCAGCGCAGTGAGCAAGAGCCACTGCAGCGGGGCCGGGAAGAGGTTCAAAGGATAGCGGGTGAGCTCCCAGAGACCGAAGAAGATGGAGTACAGGTAGCGGGAGCGCGTGAGCACGAAGGCGCAGGCGCCGATCATCGTGAGCATCGAGCAGACCAGGGCAGCGGAGCTCGCGAGAGCTGCCAGCGCGTACGACACCCGGAATACGGTCCAGTCGATGGCGACGGCGCTCAGGCTCCAGACGAGCATGCCGACGGCGAGCACGATGTGGCCGATGTAGCCGAGGTTGAGGCCGGAAAAGACCAGATACGCCCAGGGGCTGAAGGGCTTGACCAGCAGGGTGTCGAAGCGGCCGGAGCGGACGCTGTCTTCGAGGTCGCGCATCTGGGTGAAGCTGAGCGCTGCGCCCACGCCGTAGCCGAGCAGCTGGAAACTGAGCAACAGCGCCAGCTCGGGCCAGCGCCAGCCGGCGAGCGTCTCGAACTTGTGGATCAGCACCCAGATGGCGGAAAACGCGCTGGCATAGGCGATGATCTGCGCCAGGCGGTTCAACAGGAAGGCGACGCGGTACTGGACGCGCGTCTTGATCTGGAGCCGGATCATGAAGCCGATCGCGCCCGCCATGTCAGCCTCCCTGGACGGTGATGCGCAGGGTGGCTCGGCGCCAGAGCACGAGCACGCCCGACCCCAGGATGGCAGCCCAGACGACCCCCAGTGCCAGGTAGGCGAACACCTGCGGCGGCGTCAGTTTTCCCAGATACACGGCGACCGGATAGAAGCCGATCCAGGCGAACGGCAGATGGCGCACCAGCGCCGTGACGCTGTCCGGAAAGAACCAGAGCGGCACGAAGCTGCCCGAGAGCAGCGCCAGCAAGCCCTGCAGCAGCCACTCGAGCGAGAAGGCGGTCATGAGCCAGAAGGCGAGCAGGCCGAAGAGCAGCGAGAGCAAGAACTGGATCAAGAACGACAGCGCCCAGAACACCAGGAACGCCGCACCGTGCAGCAGGCTGGCAGGCGGCAGCAGGCCATAGCTGAGCGCGACGGTGAGCACGATGGGCACCACGATCGCGACCACGCGGAAGCAGAGATTGCCGCACTCGCTCGCCAGCAGGTACAGCGGATAGTGGAGGGGCTTGAGCAAAAACACTGCGATGTCGCCCGTGCTGATCGCGACGTCGATGCCCTGGATCAGGCGCGCCCACTCCCAGGCCGAGAGCACCGTGCCCGCCAGCACGGCGTATGTGATCATCTGCGGCAGCGAGACGCCGTCGACCTGCGCCAGGCTGCCGAATACGGATTGCCAGATGGCGATCTTGAAGAAGACTTGAATGAACTGGCCAAAGATGTGCGCCCAGAGCTGGCTGCGGTAGGCGAGCTGGGTCTGGAAGGCGCTCTGGGCGACGGCGCCGTACATCACACCCCCCGGGGCGGGGCCGCGGACATGCGGCCCTGTGCGTCGCCGCCCGCGTAGACGCTGCGGATCAGCTCTTCGATGCTCGGCTCCTCGAGCGACAGGTCCTTGAGGTCGGCGCGGTCGCGCAGGTCAGAGAGAACCGCCACGAGCGAGACGTCCTCGCGTTCGATCAGGTAGTGCTTCAGGGCGCCGGCGTCGCTCACGAGCTTCGCGTAAGGCAGCTCCACGGGCCCCGGATCGGCGGCGAACTCCAGCTTCAGGCGGCGCTTGGAGCCGAGCGCGGAGCGCAAGAGCGAGAGCGGGCCGTCAAACAAAAGCTTGGCTTCGTTGACCACGATCAGCCGCGGGCAGATCTGTTCGATGTCCTGCAGGTCGTGTGTGGTCAGGATCACGGTGACGCCGCGCTCGCGATTCACTTCACGGAGGAAGCGGCGCACCGCATCCTTGGCGACCACGTCGAGGCCGATGGTGGGCTCGTCGAGAAACAGGATCTGTGGGTCGTGCAGCAGCGCCATCACCACCTCGGCGCGCATGCGCTGGCCCAGGCTGAGCTGGCGCACGGGGCGCTCGAGGAACGGGCCGAGCGCCAGCACCTCCGAGAACCGGGCCAGGTTGTCGCGATAGCGATCAGCCGGTATTTTGTAGATGCGGCGGTGCAACTCGAAGGAGTCGACCAGCGGCAAGTCCCACCAGAGCTGGCTGCGCTGGCCGAACACGACGCCGATCTGGCGCGCGTTTCTCGAGCGCTCGGCGTGCGGGATACGCCCGAGCACGCACACGCTGCCGCTCGTGGGCAACAGGATGCCCGTGAGCATCTTGATCATGGTCGACTTGCCGGCGCCGTTGGGGCCCAGGTAGCCGACGGCTTCACCCCGCCCGATCTCGAACGAGATCCCGTCCACCGCCATGACCTCGGTGAACTGTTGCGTGAACAGGCTCTTCAGCGCGCCGAGCACGCCGGGAAAACGTTTGTGCTGGCGAAAGGATTTGCTGACGGCCGACGCTTCGATAATGGGCGGCATGCGCGGCGCAGCGTAGACGCGGCAATCCCGACGTGCCACCCCTTATCGCCGCGGACCAACCGACGCCGTACCGGTCTCGTGCTCGTGCCGCCTACTTCGCTTTGGACGCGGATACGGCGAACACCGCGTCCCCGATGCCGCCGAGGGCGGGGTTGTTGGCGGTGTGCGGCGTGTAGTTGGCGAGCAGATCGCAATCGACTTCGATGGTGTCGGCGCAAATGCGAAAGTCGGGGCGGAGATCGTTGCGGCCATCGCGAATGAGATCGGCAATCGCTCCGGTGAGCGTCCCATCTTCGCAGCAGCGGAAGCTCTGGCAGGGCTCGATGGCCGCGATGATGGCGGCAGAACAGCTGGCACCGGCTTTCACCTCGTGCTTGCCGTGCTTGCCGTGCACCTCGCCCTGAGCCCGCTGACGGCACGTGACGTGGCCGCCATATACGCTCGGGCTCTTCGCCTCGGCGCTGGGCACGATGCAGTGGAGCTCGCCTTGCCCTGGCGTTTGCTGCGCGGTGCCTCTGGTGATGAACTCCGAACCGGAGTGGTAGTGGCAGCTCACACCACTCGGAAACTCGCAATCCCCCTTGGCGTTGATCTTGCCGTCGGCAGTGGACAAGGCGCTCTTGGGCAAGCCATCGGTCGCTTTGCAAGCGGCCATGTCGTCCAAAAACGCAGGGGCGAGCTGGACCTGTACGGGGCCGGTCGCCGCAACTCCGGTGGTGTTGGCCGCCTGCTGGCCGCCACACATGGGGTATGCGCCCATGGAGGACGTGGCAGGGGCAGACGTGACAGAGGCCGATGTGACAGGGCCCGATGTGACAGGGCCCGACGTGACAGGGCCCGACGTGCCAGGGCCCGATGTAACAGCGACGGGTTCAGCCTCGGCACGGGGCTCGCTCGGCGCAACGGCCGTCAACGCCGGAGCAGCATCTGGAGCTTTCTGGCACGCTCCGGAAGCCGCCACACCCAATGCCCACAACACTAGCCTTCGTTTACGCACGATGTCCCCCTGACTGACGCTGGTTCGCCAACGATAGCGAGCCCCCGAAGATTGTCGAGTTTTGATTTGCCGGCGCGGTTCAGGCCACGCGCCGCGCTTGATGCAAGAGCTCCCGCGCAGCGGCGCGAGTCTTGGCGGTGATCTCGAGGCCGCCCAGCATGCGCGCAATCTCTTCTCGCTGCTCTCTGCCGGAGAGGCGCCGCACACGGCTCAAGGTGCGCTCTTCGCGCACGAATTTTTCGACCTTGAAGTGCTGGTCGGCGAACACGGCAATCTGGGGCAGGTGCGTGATGCAGAGCACCTGGCGGTGCTGGGCCACGCTGCGGATTTTGCGGCCGATGATCTCCGCCATGGCGCCGCCCACTCCGGTGTCGATCTCGTCGAAGGCATACATGCCGGCGGGGCCCAGATCGGCCAGCACACACTTGATGGCCAGCATCGCCCGGCTGAGCTCCCCGCCGCTCGCCACGCGGTGCAGGGAGCGAGCCTCTTCGCCGCGGTTCGGGGCGATCAAAAACTCTGCGCGCTCGAGGCCGTCGGCCGACAACGGGACCCCGTCGACCAGGAACTCACCCGCGCCGCCCAGCCCAGCCGCCCCCACCAGGGCACCTCCTGCTGGAGAGCCTCCGGCTAGAGGAGCTCCCGGTGAAGCTCCTAGAGACCCTCCTAGAGACCCTCCTAGAGATCGAAGCGACACGTGGATGCGCGCGCCACCCATGCCGAGCGAATCGAGCTCCAGGCTGATGGCGGCGCCGAGCCGGCCAGCGGCCTGCCGGCGCTCGGCGCTGAGCTCTCGCGCCAGCGCCTCCGCCGTTTCCCGCGAGCGCGCGAGGGCGAGCGAAAGCGCCTCGCTCGTTTCGGCGTAGCGGCTCAGCGCCTCGAGCTCTGACTGGCACGCCAGGAAGTGCGCCAGCACACCTTCCAGGCTACCACCGTAGCGGCGCTTCAACTTGGCGAGCTGATACAGTCGCTCTTCCGCTCGCTGCAGCGCCTCCGGATCGGGTCGCGTGCCGCGCACGTGCCGACCGAGCTCCCGCGCCGCGTCCCCGAGCTGGCCGCGCAAGAGCTCGAGCTGAGCCGCCAGCGGCGCCAGCGCCACGTCGATCTCCGCCGCCTCGGCGATGCGGCGACCGGCTTGCGCCAGACCGTCCACCAGCGAATCGTCTCGCTCGTACAGTAGCTCTGCCGCTTCTCCCGTGAGCCGCAGCAGCGCCTCCACGCTGCGCAGGCG
>Ga0068861_100001073_pt1 | contig 16858 bp, 13 predicted proteins | sample KBSSwiS42_FD_66593 | JGI IMG/M metagenome (GOLD analysis project Ga0068861, IMG submission 66593) | Switchgrass rhizosphere microbial communities from Kellogg Biological Station, Michigan, USA - KBS Switchgrass S4-2 | ecosystem: Host-associated > Plants > Roots > Rhizosphere > Soil ...
GCGATCCTCGCCGAGCAGAACATCGCCAAGCTGTTCGCGGCGGCGATGGTGCCCGGCATCATCGCGATGATCGGCTACATGATCGCGATCGCGATCTACGTCCGGCTCGTTCCCGGCCAGGCCCCGGAGGTCGACGACGACCGCCCGCCGATGAGCCTGCATGCGCTCGCGGGCATCGTGCCGATCGCGATCATCTTCTTCATCGTCTTCGGCGGCATCTACGGCGGCTTCTTCACGCCGACCGAAGGCGCCGCGGTCGGCGCCGCCGCGACCTTCGTCGCCGCGCTGGCCAAGCGCGAGATCACCTGGGCCAAGTTCAAGCACTGCTTCTACGCGACCGCGCAGGCGTCGGCGATGATCTTCCTGATCTTCATCGGCGCCGACCTGATGAACTCGGCGCTCGCGCTGACGCAGGTGCCGGCGCAGCTCGCCAGCGTCGTCAACGGCTGGGGCCTGTCGCCGGTGATGGTGGTCGCCGCGATCATGCTGTTCTATGTCGTGCTCGGCTCGGTGATGGACGAGCTGTCGATGATCCTGCTGACGATCCCGATCTTCTTTCCGATGATCATGGGCCTCGACTTCGGCATGGCGAAGGAGTCGGTGGCGATCTGGTTCGGCATCATGGTCCTGATGACGGTCGGTTTCGGCATGCTGGCGCCGCCGGTCGGCCTCAACGTCTACGTCGTCAACGCGATGGCCAAGGACGTGCCGATCGCCGAGAGCTACCGCGGCGTGATGCCGTTCCTCGTCTCCGACACGATCCGCACGATCGTCCTGCTGCTGTTTCCGTCGATCTCGCTCTGGCTGGTCAAGTACATCGGCTAGTGCGCTCCTAGGTAAAAACGCGAGCGCGCAGGCGCCGCTTTGCCGCTACCTTTCCGCGGTCCAGACCTCCACCCGAATCCACGATGAAACGCCGTTCCCTCCTCCAAGGCGCCGCTGCCGCCGTGCTGGGCGCTCCCACGCTCTCGGGCCTGGCCCAGCAGTCGGTCACGCTCAAGTTCCACACCTTCATGGCGCCGCAGTCGAACGTGTGGCTCTCGATGCACAAGCCGTGGATGGAGAAGGTCGAGAAAGATTCCGGCGGCCACATCAAGTTCGAGGCGTACCCGGCGATGCAGCTCGGCGGCACGCCGGTGCAGCTCTACGACCAGGCGCGCGACGGCGTCGTCGACGTCGTCTGGACGCTTCCCGGCAACACCGCCGGCCGCTTCCCGCGCGTCGAGGTCTTCGAGCTGCCGTTCATCATGAACAACGCCGAAGCGACCTCGAAGGCGTACTGGGAGTACATCCAGACGCAGGCGCCCGACGAGTTCAAGGAGACGCAGGTGATCGCGTTGCAGGTGCACGGGCCCGGAATGTTCCATTCGGTGAGCAAGCTGATCAAGTCGCCCGCCGACCTGAAGGGAATGAAGGTGCGCGGTCCGACGCGACAGGTGACGAAGCTGCTGGGCGCGCTCGGCGCCACGCCGGTCGGCATGCCGTTGCCGCAGATCCCCGACGCGCTCTCGAAGGGAACGATCGAAGGCTGCGTCATCCCGTGGGAGGTCGTTCCTTCGGTCAAGGTTCACGAGCTCACGAAGTTCCACACCGAGTTTCCGGCGAGCGGCCCGGCGCTGTACACGACGACGTTCGTGATGGCGATGAACAAGGCGAAATACGAGAGCCTGTCGCCCGATCTGAAGAAGGTCATCGACGCCAACTCGGGCCTCGCGACGTCGGCCTCGCTCGGCAAGATTCAGCAGGGCAACGACCCGATCGGTCGCAAGGCAGCGTCCGATCGCGGCAACACGATCCACACGCTCAGCTCGACCGAGGCGCAGGAGTTCATCAAGGTGGCGCAGGCGATCGACGACGAATGGGTCGCCGACATGAACAAGCGCGGCTTCGACGGCAAGAAACTGCTGCAGACCGCGCGCGACCTGATCGCCAAGCACGCCAAGACCTGAGCGCGGCACCGGCGCACGCGCCGGAACGCGAGTGGCCGGTCGAACGGTGCGGCTAGAACAGCACCTCGTAGCGCCAGCCCTTGAACGCGAGAACGGCCGACTTGAGCCGGATGCGCTCGAGGACGAGGTCGGGCCCGAGGCGATCGCCTTCGTGGAAGACCTGGCCGTTGATCATCACCATCCGGCTCGCGGCGTCGCCCGAATAGCTCGAGCCGCCGATGACGAGCTTCGGCAGGTCGCGCCGGATGTCGTCGGGCAGCTCGGCTTGCGCGTGGACGCGCGGCTCCGCGGCCGCCGGTGTGGTGCGGGGCGCCGCGGTCGTGTCTGCACCGGCTCGCTTCGCCGGCGGCGGCGCTGGCGCGCGGCGCGCATCGACGTCGGCCTTCGCCGTCGGCGCAGGCGCCGCGACCCGGGGCGGCGCTGCCGTCGGCTGCGGCGCGGGCGCAGGCGTCGCTGTCGTGTCGGCTGGCGCAGCGCCCACCGCCGGCGGCCCGGCCGGAACGGTCGCAGTCGGCAGCGCCGGCGCAGGCTGAAGCGGCGGCAGCGGTGCCGGCACCGGCGTCGTGATCGATCCTTCGACGGGCGCACGCGCCGGCGGCGCGGTTCCGCCCAGGAGATTCCATGCGAGCAGCACGAGCACCGCGATGGCGAGGGCGACGACCGCCCACACCAGCGAGCGCGGCCGGTCGGGCGCGGCGTCGTCCTCGATGATCGTGTGCTGCTGCGATTGCAGGCTCGGCACGGCGCCGCGCTCGCGCTCGGCGTCGGCGCGGCGGAGGGCATCGAGGATGTACGACATGGTGGGCGGTGCGTCGGTCAGTGCGGCGCGTCGACGGCGAGCCGCGGCTCGTCGATGCCGATCACGCGGTTCAGCTGCATGAAGGTCGTCGGCCCCGCCTTGCCGTCCGCGGACAGGCCGTGCGCGGCCTGGAACCTGCTCACCTTGTCGAGCAGCTCGGCGTCCATTGTCCGGCCCGGCGCGGGCGCCGGCTCGCCGGCAAAGCTGGCCATCTGGGTCGCGAGGCGATCGACGAGCGGACCGGACGCGCCTTCGGCGACCACCGACGCGTAGCCGGGCGGCAAGCGCCAGGCGGTCGCGAAGTCGCCGCGCCAGACCTTGGCGAGCGCGGCGGTCTGCACGGCGAGCGTCTCGTCGCCGGCGCGCAGCGTCGCTCGCTTCTCGTTGAGGCCGACGAGCACGGCGGTCGTGCTGCGGCCGGTGTCGTCGCGCAGCCAGACCAGGCCGGGGCGCGCCAGGCTCCGCACCAGGGGCAGCGTGGCGCCGAATCTCGAGCAGCGCACCTGGCGGCGCGCCGCCGCCGCGCACGGATCGCCGCTGTAGCCATCGACGCCCCACATCGGCAACAGCTCGCGCCAGGCGGTCTTCTCGTCGACGCCGAAGGTCTGCAGGCGAGCCCGCAATGCGACCGCATCGAGCGGCCCGGCCGCGCCGGCTTGGGCCGCAACGGCGACGGGAGCCGGCGCTGTGCCATCGGTCGGCGCGGGGCGCGCGCTCGCCGCCCCCGTCGCGCCGGTCGCGCCCGGCGTTGCCGCGACGGTCGCCGCGCCCGGGCTCATCGCGCCCGGCGAGCTCGTCGCGCCGGCGGCCCGCGGCACGGCGGCGGCGGGTGCCGATGCTCCGGGCGGCGTCGCTTTCGGCGCGCTCGCGGCCGGCGTCGGCGCCGAGGCGGGGCTGGCCGCCGCGAGCGAGGTTGGTGCAGCAACCTGGCGCCAGCCGCCGTAGAGCGCGAAACCGATCAATGCCGCCAGCGCCACGCCGCCGGCGACGAGGCCGATGCCGGCCATGCTGCCGAAGCGATTGCGGTCCGGGACCTCGGCGGTCGGGCGGCCGAACACTTCTCGTCCGGCCTTCTCGATCATCGGAATGTCGATGCTGTGCCGGCCGTGCGCGTAGGCGCCCAGCATGACGCGATCGCAGAGCAGGTTGATCCGGCGCGGCACGCCGCGCGTGATCTCGTGGATCCGCTGCAGCGCCTTGTGGTCGAAGGGAACCGCCCGCGTCATCCCCGCGACCGAGAGGCGATGGCGGATGTAGTGCTCGGTTTCCTTGGCCGAGAGCGCGTTCAGGTGGAAGCGCGCGATCACGCGCTGGGCGAGCTGCTCGAGGTCGGGGCGCTCGAGCATCGTGCGCAGCTCGGGCTGGCCGATGAGGACGATCTGCAGAAGCTTCCTCTCGTTGGTCTCGAGGTTGGTCAGGAGGCGCAGTTGCTCGAGCACCTCGGCCGAGAGCATCTGCGCCTCGTCGATGATGAGGACGTTGTTCTGGCCGACGGCATGGGTCTGCAGAAGGAAGCCGTTGAGCGCGTCGACGTAGGTCTTGACGGTCGGCGCGGGCCCCTCGGCCACCTCCATCGGGATGTGGAACTCGTCGCAGACGGTCTTCAGAAGCTCCATCACGGTGAGCTTCGGGTTGAAGATGTAGGCGACGTTGCAGCGCTTCGGGATCTGCTCGAGGAAGCACCGGCACACCGTCGTCTTGCCGGCGCCGATCTCGCCCGAGAGCAGGACGAACCCGCCGCCGCCGCCGACGCCGTAGAGCAGGTGCGCCAGCGCCTCGCGGTGGCGCTTGCTCATGTAGAGATAACGCGGGTCCGGCGCGAGCGAGAACGGCTGCTGCTTCAGGCCGAAGAAGCGCATGTACATGGCCGGGAGAATAGCGGTCCCGGCCGCGGGGTCGCGGCGTCGCCGCGGCGGCGCGGTGTCGGAGTCCGGCGGGGAATCAGTCGAACGCATAGCGCAGCCCCAGCGAGAACAGGCGCGGCGCGCCGGGTGCGTAGAAGGTCGAGTTGCGCAGCGCGAAGCGGCCCTGGGCGTCGGCGGGAAACGGCTGGGAGACGTATCGCCCGGAGGCGTCGAAGCCGGTCGGCCCGAGCTGCGCCGCGCTCGCATACTGGCGGTCGAGCACGTTGGCGACGCGCGCGAAGAGGGTGAGCGAAGGGCTGGTCTGCATGGTGGCGCCGAAATTGACGACAGCGTAACCCGACGAGCGCCCGGGGCCCAGATAGAAAACGCCGTCGGCGCCATGGCCGCCGTTTTCGTTGCCGCGCGCCGGCGCCCCCGAGGTCGCGACGAGGTCGACGGCCAGGGTCGTCCGCGCCTCGACGGCGACGGCAAGCGAGGCCTTGAACGTCTGGCGCGGGACGAGCGGCAGGTGATCGCCGGCGACGATGTCGATCGCGCCGGCGAGCCCCGGGCCTTCGTCGTTGCTGCTGTTGCCCGTCCCGTTGACGCGCTCGCTGCTCATGAAGCGCGCGTCGAGGAGAGTCCACGCGAAGTCCGCCGACCACGGGCCGGACCGCGTCGCCGCGCCGAGCTCGATGCCTTGCCGTCGCGTCTTGCCGAAGTTGCGGAAATAGCCCTGGCCGGAGGCGTCGCTGCTGACGAACAGCAGATCGTCGCGGTTGACGCCGCGAAACACGCCGGCGCGCCACGTCGTCGCGGGCGCCAGTTCGCCGCGCACGCCGGCTTCGATCGTGCGGGCGACGACCTGCCTGAGCGGCGGATCGCCGGCCATCGCGTTGGGCAGCTTGCACGGCTGCGCCGGGTTGGCGCAGCCGAGCTCGATCGCGGTCGGGGTGCGGCTGCCTTCGCTGTAGCCCGCGTACAGCTGGACCGCCCGGCTCGGGTTCCAGTTGATGCCGAGCGCGGGATTGAGGCGGGCGAAGCGATGATCGCCATCGAGCGAGGACGGATCGGGCGCCGACCGGAGCGCATCGCGGTTGGCGACGGTCGTGCGGTCGTAGCGGGCGGCGGCGGTGACGTGCACATCGTTGCCGAGGCCGATGCTGTCGGCAGCGAAGACGCTGGCGGTGCCGGTGCGCGAATCGAGCTTCACGGTCGTCTCGGCGGCGCCGACCGCGCCGCCGCCGAGGAAGTCGTTCACGGTCTGGACGCTGCGATCGGCCACGACGAAGCCCGCTTGCGACGACTGCGCGAAGTGCGTCCGGCTGGCATCGAAGGCAGCGCCGACGACGAGCTGATGCGCGGTCGAAGCGATCGTCGTCTTGCGCGTCGCCTGCACCGCTGCGCCGCCCTGCGACTGGCGGCTCCGGCTGCGGTGGAGCACGCCGCTGCAGGCGAGCTCGGTGTCTGCGCCCTGCAGCGCCTGGGCGACGCAGCGCAGGTACGGGAACGGCGTCGTCGTCGCGTCGACGACCGGGGGAACGGCGATGCCCGCGTCGGCGAGGGCGGCGCGATCGGCGGCGCTGAGGGCGTAGAGCGGCTGGTCGAGCGCGTCGTCGCTGAGGTCGCCGTTGACCGTGCGCGTGTCGATGCGGCGCAGGTACGCCTGCCCGGCGACGCTCCAGCCGTCGTCGCGCTCGTGCGTCGCCGCGATGCTGACGAGCCCCCCGCGATTGCGCGTTTCGTCCGGACGCGTGTAGACGCTCGCGTAGCGCGCGCCGAGCAGCTGTCCGTCCTGCAAGCCGTTGCCCTTCAGCGCCGTCGACGCGCCGCTGACGGTCAACGCGAGCTGGGTCGCGCCCGAACGCCAGCCAAGCTTGCCGAAACCCTGGGCCAGACGCGACCCGGAATCGTCGCGCCAGCCGTTGTCGCGAAACCCGGTGACGACACCGAACCACGAGAGCCCGCGCTCGTCCTTGCCGCCGCTTTCGACCTCGACCTGGGCGCGCCCGTGGCCGCCCGCAGTGACTTGCGCGGCCGTGCCGGGATGGGTCGCGCCGTCCTTGGTCTGCACCGAGAGAGCGCCGCCGAGCGTGTTCAGGCCGAACAGGGGATTGGATCCCGGCATCAGCGCGATCGAGGCGATCGCGGCGGTCGGCAGCAGGTCCCAGCTGACGATGTCGCCGAACGGCTGGTTGAAGCGGATGCCGTCGACGTAGAGCGACAGTCCCTGCGGCGTGCCGAGCAGCGGCGACGCCGTGTAGCCGCGAAAGCTCACGTCGGGCTGCCACGGGTTGCCCTGGATCTCGTTGACGTGGACGCTGCCGAAACGGCGGTTCATGAATTCGCCGAGGGAGAGCGCGCCGCTTCGCGCGATGTCGGCGCCGGTGGCCGTCTGAACCGGTGCCGGGATGCGATCGCGCGGCATGTCGACGCCCGGCAGGGGCGTCACGCCGATGATGTTGACCGGCGCGAGGGTCGCCGGCGGGGCCGGCTCGTCAGCCCGGGCCGCCGCGGGTACCAGCGCGATGCACAGCAGCAGCCTCCGGATCACCGGATGGCAACGCCCCATGGCAGCTTGCCGACGGCGATGTCGGCGATCTTCTCGTTCCTGCGCGTGTCGATCACCGCGACGCTGCCCGATCGCCCGCAGGCGACATAGAGCTTCTTCCCGTCGGGCGTGAGCGCCATGTTCCAGGGTCGCTGGCCGACGGCGACGGTGGCGACCGCGCTGTTCGTCGCGAGGTCGACCACCGACACGGTCGCGTCGCCGCCGTTCGACACGTAGAGCCACTTGCCGTCGGGATGGAGGGCGACGCCGTTGCTGCGCAGGCCGGCCTTGATCTTCGCGAGCACGGTGAATGCCTGCGCGTCGATGACGTAGACCTCGTTCGCGTTCTCGGCAGCGACGTACGCGCGCTTGCTGTCGGCCGAGAAGGCGATGCCGCGCGGCCGCGCGCCGACCGGGATTTGGCCGACCTGCGCGCGCTTGGCGACATCGATGACGTCGACGGCCTCGCCGTCCTCCGCGCTGACGAAGACCAGCCGGCCGTCGGGTGTGAAAACCGCGTGCTCCGGGTTCTTGCCGCGCACCTTGACAACGAACGCCTTGGCGTTCGTCCGCGTGTCGACGAAGACGATTTCGTTGGTTTCCTCGACCGCGGTGACGATCCAGCGGCCGTCGGGCGAGAGGCCGACGCCTTCGGGCGATGCGCCGACCGCGATCGTTCCCGAGCGTTTGCGTGCCGCGAGGTCGACGATCACGAGCGCGTTGTTCGGCTGGTCGCTGACGTAGGCCGTGCGGCCGTCGAGGGAGACGACGGTGCCGCGCGGCTTCTGGCCGACCGCGACCTCGCCGACGACCTGGTCGGTCGCGGTGTCGATGACGCTGAGCGTTCCCGAGCCCTCGTTGGGCACGTAGGCAAACGGCGCCGCGGCGCCGGCAAGCGGCGCTGTCGCGAGCACGAGCGCGACGAGAAGACTGGGCCTGGACGAGCTCACGGGCGAGTGCGCAGCGCGCCGGTCGGAGTCAAAGCGAGATCCGCGCGAAGATGCCGTCGCGCTCGATCAGCGCGTGCTTGAGCGCCATCGCGACGTGGCCGATCGTGAGGGCGAGCAACAGGTACGTGCTCACGCTGTGAACGCCCACCAGGAACGAATAGGCCGCTGGCCAGTCCGGGCCCCACGGCGCGAGCACGACGCCAAAGAAGCGAACGCCGTGCTTGCTGAAGTTGGAGCCGAGGTAGCCGGCGAGCGGCGCGACCGCCATGCAGACGTAGAGCGCGACGTGGCCGGTGTTGGCGGCGCGCCGGCGCCGCGTCGACATCGTCGCTGGCCAGGGCGGCGCCGCGTGGCCGAGTCGCCACGCGATGCGGACGACGATCATCAGGCCGAGGACAATGCCGAACGACTTGTGCAGGTTGATCACGCCGGTGCGCGCCGGCGTGCCGCGCGGTGCGATCTCGTCGAGCAGCAGGCCGAACGCGATCTCTGCCAGCAACAGCACGCCGATGCCCCAGTGCAGCCAGGCGGCGACGCGGTCGTAGCGCGTTTGCACCTCCTGTGTTGTGGAGGCGCGCACGACGCGGGCGTCTCTGGCGCGCTGCTCCAATCCGCCTGTCGTCGTTACCATTGCGGTCGCTCACCCCGCTTCAAAGCCCGACCAGATAGTGGGCGAGATTCTCGATGTCCTTGTCGTTCAACGTGTGTGCGACGCTGGTCATGTTGCCGGCGTCGTTGGTGCGCTTGCGCGCTTTGAAGTCCGACAGTTGCTTGACGATGTACGCGTAGTGCTGTCCGGCGACGCGCGGAATCTCGTTCTGGCCCGCGAAGCCGCCGAGATGGCACATGGTGCACAGCGTTTCGTCGGCCTTGGCCTTGCCGAGCGCGGCCTTCGCCGGATCGGCCTTGAAGGTCTGCGGCGGTGGCTTCTGCTTGGCGAAGTAATCGGACAGCGCGCGCATCTCGTCGCGCGTCAGGTCCTTGGCGACAGGCGACATTTCGGGATCGCTGCGCCGGCCTTCCTGGAAGTCGCGCAGCTGCAGGTACAGGTATCGCGAATTCTGGCCGGCGAGGATCGGGTATGTCGGGACGGCCGACTTGCCCGCCGATCCATGGCACTCCACGCACACCGCCGCCTTCGCGGGCGCGGCGTCCTGCGCGAAGGAGAGGGGAGTTGCCGTGGCGCAGACGGCGAGGATGAACAGGCGCGCCGCGAAAAGTCTCAGGGTCGGTTCCTTGGGCTCACTTCGCGCCTGTTTTACCCGATCACGGCAAGGCGAACACGAGCACGGTATTGCCGCGCTTGAAGTCGAGTTGCGTGTTGCCGCCCGCCGCGACCGCGACGTACTGCTTGCCGCCGACCATGTACGAGACCGCGGGCGCATTGACGCCGGCGCCGGCCTGGTACTCCCACAGCTTCTTGCCTGTCTTCGCGTCGAAGGCGCGGAAGAGGCCATTGCCTTCGCCGTTGAAGACGAGGTCGCCGGCAGTGGCGAGGACGCCGCCGATCAACGGCTGCTCGGTGTCGAACTTCCAGGCCACCTTTCCGGTGTCGAGGTTGACGGCGGCGAGGCGCCCCCACTGCTTCTCGGTCGGGATGACCTTGAACGCGCCGCCGAGCCAGAGCTTGCCGCCGGGATAGGCGGCCTGCTCGACGTGGTACGTCATCGGCTGATGCAGGTTGGCGGCGTAGACCATGCGCAGCTTCGGGTTGATCGCCATCGGGCTCCACTCGACGCCGCCGTTGGCGCCGGGCAGCATGCGCGCGCCGTCCTTGGTCGGCAGCACCCACATGTTCTCCTGCGGGATCATCGCTTCGCTGAAGCGGATCAGCTCGCCGGTGGCGCGGTCGTGCACGTAGACGTGGCCCGTCTTGCCGCCGTGGATCGCGACCTTCCTCATCTTGCCGGACTTGTCCTTGGCGTCGGTGAGGATCACTGGCGAAACGGCGTCGAGGTCCCAGACGTCGTGCGGCACGTACTGGTAGTGCCACTTCTTGGCGCCGGTGTTGAGGTCGACGGCGACGATCGAGTCGGTGTAGAGGTTATCGCCCGGCCGCTCGGCGCCGTAGAGGTCAGGGCTCGGGTTGCCGACGACGAAGAAGATGGTGTTCGTCTCCTTGTCGACCGCGGGCGCCATCCAGACGCCGCCGCCGAGGGTCTTGAAGAAGCCGGCGTTCTTGGCGAGCGCCGTCTTCTCGGCGGCGATGTCGCGGTGCAGGTCGCGCTCGGTCGCGTCCTTCGTCGCCCAGGTGCCTTCGTGGCCGGTCTCGGGGATCGTGTAGAACGTCCAGAGCAGCTTGCCGTCGTTGGCGTCGAACGCCTTGACGAAGCCGCGGATGCCGTACTCGCCGCCGTTGGTGCCGATCAGCACCTTGCCGTCGACGGCGACAGGTGCCATCGTCTCCGAGTAGCCCGCTTCCGGATCGGCGATCTGGGTCGACCACAGCACCTTGCCGGTCTTGGCGTCGAACGCGAGCAGCTTGGCGTCGAGCGTTCCCATGTAGAGCCGGTCGCCCATGACGGCGACGCCGCGGTTGTTCGGTCCGCAGCAGAAGGTCGTGACCGGACCCATCTTGTGCTTGTAGTGCCAGAACTCCTTGCCGGTCGCGGCATCGAGCGCGTATAGGTGGTTGTACGAGGTCGTGATGTACATGATGCCGTCGACCACGATCGGCGCCGTCTCCATCGACTCGAGCACTTCGGTCTGGAACTGGAACGCCGGCCGCAGCTTGGCGACGTTGGTGGTGTTGATCTGCGCGGCCGGGTAGTACCGGGTCTGCGCATAGCTCATGTTCGAGTGCAGGAAGTTGGCGCCATCCTTGTCGGCGGCGTCGAGCTTGGCCTGGGTCACCGAAATGCTCTTCGGCACGGGTGCTCCCGTGGCGGCAGCGCCGCCCGAGATTTCTGCCTGTGCGAAAGACGCGGGCGCCGCGGCGCAAAGTCCCGCGAAGACGAAGGAAGCTGCCCAGGCACGCGGCGTGAGATGGGTTCGACGCATAAAGGTCTCCTCTAGGTGTTGTCGACTGTGCGAAGGCCGCCTCGCGGCGCGATGCGCGATCGAAGCGATCGCGGCCGTTGTCTCGTCGTCGGCCGTCGTCATCGCGGCGGAGCAAAGCCCGCTCGCGTTTCTCGCGATTGCAAGGGTATCGACAATCGGGCCCACTGCCTAACGATTTGTCGCGCTGCGCCGCAGCATAGGACACAAGACGCTTGACGGGGTGAAGATGAGTGTGGTTCGAACCGGCCCGCGTGCGGCCGTCCTCTGCAGCGGTCTGCTCGCCATCGCGCTGGCTGTGCCGCTCGATGCCGCGGCCCAGGCGCCGACCAATCCGAGCCTCAACGCGCAGCTCCTGGTCGGCGCGCGGCAGGGCGACCTGGCGCAGGTCGAGCGCGTCCTCTCCGCCGGCGCGGCGCCGGCCTCGCGCAATCGGCTCGGCAAGACCGCGCTGATCCTGGCTGCCGAGAGAGGCAACCTGGCCATCGTCGAGGCGATGATCAAGGGCGGTGCCGACGTCAATCAGGCGTCGCTCGAAGGTGTGACGCCGCTGATGGCGGCGAGCTACGCGGGTGCGGCGCCGGTCGTCAAGCGGTTGCTCGAGGCCGGTGCGAAGACCGACGTGCGCGACCGCATGAACAAGCCAGCGATGGTCTATGCGGCCGGGCAGGGCAGCGCCGCGGCGATCGACGCGTTGCTCGCGTCCGGCATCGACGTCGACGCCGCCTACGAGCACGGCCTCACCGCGCTCATGTGGGCGGCCGGCCAAGGCCAGGGCGATGCGGTGCGGCTCCTCCTCGCGCGCGGCGCGAAGCGCGACCTGCGCGACGACCGCGGCCTGACGGCTGCTGAGATCGCACGCCAGACGAACCACGCCGACGTCGCCGAAGCGATCGCCAAGCCATGAGCGCGGATCGCATCGATCGTCGCGGCGCGCTTCGCCTCGCTGCGGCCGGCGCGGTCGCAGGCTGGTTGCCGACGAGCGCGGGCGCGGCCGACGCGTGGCCGAGCAAGCCGATCCGCTTCGTCGTGCCGTTCGCTCCCGGCGGCAGCTCCGAGATCGTCGCGCGCTCGACCGCGGCCGAGCTCGGCAAGCTGCTCGGCCAGAGCGTCTTCGTCGACAACAAGCCGGGCGGCGCCGGCAACGTCGCGATGGCCGAAGTCGCGCGTGCCGACGACCAGCACACGCTGGTGCTCGGCCACATCGGCACGCTCGCGGTCAATCCGTTCATCTTCGAGAAGCTTCCCTACGACCCGATCAAGGACTTCAAGCCGATCTCGCTGCTCGCCAAGGTGCCGAGCCTCTATGTCGTCCACCCCGACGTGCCGGCGAAGGACCTGAAGGAGTTCGTCGCCCTCGCGAAGGCCAAGCCCGGCCAGCTCAATTACGGCTCGGCCGGCAACGGCAGCGCCGGCCACCTCGCCTTCGAGTACCTCAAGATGGCGACCGGCACCTTCGTCGTCCACGTGCCGTACCGCGGCACCGGCCCGCAGCTCACCGACCTGCTCGCCGGCCGGCTGCAGGCCGCCTCGGTCGGCGCGCCGGCGATCCTCCAGTTCATCAAGGCCGGCAAGCTCCGCTGCATCGCGACCGGCTCGGCGCAACGGATCGCGCAGCTGCCCGAGGTGCCGACCGTCGCCGAGCAGGGCTGGCCGAAGTTCGAGATGACGCAGTGGTACGGCCTGCTCGCGCCGGCAAGCCTGGCCCCGGCGGCCACCGACAAGCTCGCCGCCGCGGCGGCGCGTGCGGTGCGCGAGCCGGCGGCGCTCGAGCGCCTGCAGACCGATGCGGCGATCGCCGTCGGCAGCACGCCGGCCGAGTTCGCCGCCTTCATCGCCAGCGAGCGCGAGCGCTGGAAGCCGGTGCTGGCGCGCGCGAAGGTCAAGCCCGACTAGGGCCTGGCGACGTGGCCTGAGCCGTCAGCGAAGCGTCGCTCCGACGGGCGCGAGGCTCGGCCAGGCGGGAACGCCGGCGAGCTCACGCTCGACATCGTCGTGGAACCAGCCGAGCGCCTGCTCGGCGCGACCGGCAGTGACGTGATCGTTGGCGCCGCTCTTCAGGCCGCGCTGGATGCCGATCGCGCAGGCGATGTCTTCCTTCTGGAACACGCCTTCCTCGATCAGGCGGAAGGTCTTTTCCCAATGCGCGTTCCAGTCGGGCGTGGCGCGGTCGGCGGGAATCAGCATGCGGTGGGTCCACGACAGCGTCTCCGGTCCGACCGGGTAGAGCGTGATCAGGCTCAGGTAGTCGGGGTGGAAGATCGTGATCGTGTTCGGAAAGATCACGTGGCTCGGTGTCGCCAGCTCGCAGAGCGCCTCCATGTCGGCGGGCAACGGCGATGCCGCATCCTTTGCCCAGGACTCGGTGGCGCGGCGCGCGACCAGCGACTGGATGTGCGGACCGAACCGCGCCGCCGCGGTCAGCCCGTCGGCGAAGAACGGATAGATCGTGTCCTTGTGCAGGACCCGGATGTGATACGCCTCGAGGAAGGCGTCGACGATCAGCTTCCAGTTGGCGGGGTACTCGGCGCGGATGGTGCGGAACGGGCGCAGGCCGGCGATGGCGAAGAACGGCAGCTCGGCGTCGAGGTCGCCGAGAAAGGTCGCGACGTCGATCGTCGCGTCGGCCGAGGGAACGGCCCAGAGCAGGCCGTGCCGCTCTTCGGCGGGCAGCTCGACCAGGCTCTCGGCGCTCGCGTCGCAGGCATCGAACGCTTCACTATGAAGCCGATGGCGCAGCGCGCCTTCGAGCCGATACGTCCAGCCGTGGTAGGGACAGACGATGCTCGCCTTGGGGAGTGCCTGCGCGCTCGCGTCGACGAGGCGCATGCCGCGATGGCGGCAGACATTGAGGAAGGCGCGAAAGCGACCGCCGGCGTCGCGCGTGAGCAGCATCGGCACGCCGTACTCGTCGTGGGCGAGCACGTGACCGGGCGGCAGCTCGCCGGCATGGCCGACGATGAGCGGCATCCTGCGGAACAGGCGCTCGACCTCCGCCTCGCGAACCTCGGCGCTGAAGTAGTTCTCGACCGGGATGTGGGTGGCCGGCTCGCTGCTGTCCTGCCACTCGAGGCGGCCGGCAACGATCTGGGCGCGGATGCGCCCGAGCTGCGAGGCGGTGTGCGGCGGCAGGGTCATCGAGGCGCGCGGTCGGTGCGCTTCATTTTCCGCCTCGCCGCGCCGTTGCGCCAGCGTGCCGAGCACAATCCTCGACGACAACCGGCGGAGAAGAGATGGATCCTCGACGCTTCGAAGGCAAGGTGGCGCTCGTCACCGGCGGCAACAGCGGCATCGGCCTGGCGGTCGCCAAGGGGCTCGTCGACGAAGGCGCTCGCGTCGTCATCGTCGGCCGCAACGCGGAGACGGTCGCGCGCAGCGCCGGCGCGCTGGGGGCGTCGGCGCGCGGCGTCGTCGCCGACACGGCGCGCCTCGACGAACTCGACCGCGCGATCGCGGCGACGCGCGAGTTCGGCGCCGGCCGCCTCGATGTCGTCTTCGCCAATGCCGGCGTGGGCACTTTCGGCCCGCTCGCCGCGACCAGCGAGGCGATGTGGGACTCGATGTTCGACATCAACGTCAAGGGCGTCTATTTCACGGTGCAGAAAGCAGTGCCGCTGATGAAGCCGGGTGGCGCGATCGTCCTCAATGCATCGGTCGCCGCCGGCAAGGGCAACGTCGGCAGCTCGGTCTACGCGTCCACCAAGGCGGCGGTGCGCTCGTTCGGCAGGACCCTCGCCAACGAGCTCGTCGAGCGCGGCATCCGCGTCAACGTCGTCAGCCCCGGGCCGATCGAGACGCCGATCTTCGACCGGACGGCGAATACCGAGCAGGTCGCCGCGATCAAGGCAGCGATGCTGGCGCGCAACCCGATGAAGCGCTTCGGCACTACCGACGAGGTGACCGCGGCGGTGCTCTTCCTCGCCTCGGACGCGGCGTCGTTCATCACCGGCGTCGATTTGCTCGTCGACGGCGGCGTCGGCAGCGTCTAGCGCGCGCGGCTCGCAGCATTGCCCAGGCCCGGGGTCAGCGCGCGGGCAGACGCGACCCGGCGTCGGTTGACGACGTGAGCGGCGTCGCCGCGGTGCTCGTTACGCGAAGCAGCTCGGCGACCGCCGCGACAGCGATGATCTCGGGGGCGCGGCCGGCGATGCCGGGAGCACCGATCGGGCAGGTCAGGCGCTCGATCGCGGCCGGCGCCACGCCGCGCTCGGCGAGCCGGCGCGAAAACGTGGCGCGCTTGGTCTTCGAGCCGATCAGGCCGCAGAACGCAAAGTCCTCGCGGCGCAGGATCGCTGCGGTGATGCGCAGGTCGAGCGCGTGCTCGTGGGTCAGGACCAGATAACACGCGCCGGCCGGCGCGTTGACGACCTCGCGCTCGACGGTGTCGCTCGAGGTCCGGCGGATGTGCGAGGGCCACGGCGAGCCGAGCGTCGTCGCCTCGGGAAAACCTTCGTCGCGCTCGTCGAACCAGTCGACGTCGACGTCGAGCGTCGCCAGCAGCGTCGCGATGGCGCGGCCGACGTGACCGGCGCCGTGCAGCTGAAGATGAAACAGCGGTGCGCGCGCCGGCCAGCGCGACAGCGCGGCCGTGTCGAGCGAGGCGAACGCGAGCGTCACCGCGCCGCCGCAGCATTGGCCGAGCGACGGGCCGAGCGCGAACGACTGCTCGCTGCGCGGCATGACACTACCGCTCGCCAGCGCCGCCCGCGCGGCGGTGATCGCCTTCAGCTCGAGGTGCCCGCCGCCGATCGTGCCGAGCGATTCGTCGACGCCGACGAGCATGCGCGTGCCGACGCCGCGCGGCACCGAGCCGCGCACGGCCGTGATCTCGACGACCACCGCCCGCCGCGCCTCGGCGAGCCAGGCAGCGGCGCGATCACGCAGGCGCAATTCGCTCATGGTGCTGCCGCCCGCACGGCGGTGATCGCGCGCAGGATCGCCTCGCTCGTCGCCGGCGCCGCGAGCGGCGGGTCGACGCGATGGCCGCCCGCCGCCGAGACCGCGTCCCGGATCGCGAAGAAGACCGAGAACGGCAGCAGCAGCGGCGGCTCGCCGGTCGCCTTGCTGCGATGGATCGTGTCGGCGGCGTTGTCGTCGCCGACGCCGTCCTTCCACAGGCGAACATCGAACACCGGCGGGCAGTCGTTCGCGGTCGGGATCTTGTACGTGCTCGGCGCGTGCGTCAGCAGCAGCCCCGCGCGCGGCGTGCCGTCGTTCGGGTGCCAGACGAGCTCTTCCATCGTCAGCCAGCCCATGCCCTGGATGAAGCCGCCCTCGACCTGGCCGATGTCGATCGCCGGGTTGAGCGAGGTGCCGGCGTCGTGCAGGACGTGCGCGGCGAGCAGCCTCCACTCGCCGGTGAGCGTGTCGACGACGACCTCGCTCACCGCCGCGCCGTACGCGAAGTAGTAGAACGGCCGGCCCTGCATCGTCTCGCGGTCCCACGACAGGCCCGGCGTCGCGTAGAAGCCGTCGGACCAGAGCTGGACGCGCGCCATGTAGGCGTCGACGACGAGGTCGCGGAACGCGATCGTCTGCTTCGTGCCGAGCACGACGTTGCCGCCGGCGAAACGGATGTCGCCCGCCTCGACGCCGTGCCGCCCGGCGGCGAAGGCGACCAGGCGGGCCTTGATTTGGCGCGCCGCTTCCTGCGCCGCCTTGCCGTTCAGATCGCTCCCGGTCGACGCCGCCGTCGCCGACGTGTTGGCGATCTTCTGCGTGTCGGTGGCGGTGACGCGAACGGCGCCGATGTCGACCCCGAGCTCGTG
>Ga0068861_100001077_pt1 | contig 16852 bp, 10 predicted proteins | sample KBSSwiS42_FD_66593 | JGI IMG/M metagenome (GOLD analysis project Ga0068861, IMG submission 66593) | Switchgrass rhizosphere microbial communities from Kellogg Biological Station, Michigan, USA - KBS Switchgrass S4-2 | ecosystem: Host-associated > Plants > Roots > Rhizosphere > Soil ...
GGCTGCCGCTGCAAGACGGCCGCCTGCCGCCGATGAACACGCGCCACAGCACGCATCAGCATCCGATCCTGCCAGCGGCGCGCACGCGTTACCTGGCCGAGATCGCCGACACGGTGCGCGGCTACAAGCGGCGCGCGCGCGAGCAGGCGGCGCTGGCGCGCGAGATTCAGCAACTGCGCGCCAGCCAGCGCATGCTGCGCGAGGAGAACGCCGAGAAGCACCGCGCCCGCGAAGCGCTCGAAGCGCTGGCCGTCGCGCGCGAGGCACGGCTGGCGCAAGATGCCAAGAAGCTGCTCGCGATGTGGCCCGAGATGCGCCAGGCGTACGCGGGCGACGAGTACGTCGTGAAGATCCGCGACAAGGAGATCCGCACGCAACTCGTGCACACCACGCTGTCGGGCAACAAGATCCGCAAGGTGGTGCTGCCGTCGTACGAAGACCATGGCGAGCTGCTGAAGTGGCTGATGCTCGACAACGTACCGGGCAGCTTCCCCTACACCGCCGGCGTCTTCGCGTTCAAGCGCGAGAACGAAGACCCGACGCGCATGTTCGCCGGCGAGGGCGACGCTTTCCGGACCAACCGGCGCTTCAAGCTGGTGAGCGAAGGGCTGCCGGCCAAACGGCTGTCGACCGCGTTCGACTCGGTGACGCTGTACGGCTCCGATCCCGACCCGCGGCCCGACATCTACGGAAAGGTCGGCAACTCCGGCGTCAGCATCGCGACGCTCGACGATCTGAAGGTCCTCTATTCCGGTTTCGACCTGTGCGCGCCGAACACGTCGGTCAGCATGACGATCAACGGGCCGGCGCCGACGATCCTGGCGATGTTCATGAACACCGCGATCGACCAGCAGCTCGACAAGTTCAAGTCCGACAACGGCCGCGAGCCCACCGACACCGAGGCCGGCAAGATTCGCGAGTGGGCGCTGTCGAATGTGCGCGGCACCGTCCAGGCCGACATCCTGAAGGAAGACCAGGGCCAGAACACCTGCATCTTCTCCACCGAGTTCAGCCTGAAAGTGATGGGCGACATCGCCGAGCACTTCGTGCACCACGACGTGCGCAACTTCTATTCGGTGAGCATCAGCGGCTACCACATCGCCGAGGCCGGCGCCAACCCGATCAGCCAGCTGGCGTTCACGCTGTCCAACGGCTTCACGTTCGTCGAAGCGTATCTGGCGCGCGGCATGCACGTCGACGACTTCGCACCCAACCTGAGCTTCTTCTTCTCCAACGGCATGGACCCCGAGTACACCGTGCTGGGCCGCGTTGCGCGCCGCATCTGGGCGGTTGCGATGAAGGAAAAGTACGGCGCCAACGAGCGCAGCCAGAAGCTGAAATACCACGTCCAGACCAGCGGGCGCTCGCTGCACGCGCAGGAGATCGCCTTCAACGACATCCGCACCACGCTGCAGGCGCTGATCGCCATCTACGACAACTGCAACTCGCTGCACACCAATGCCTACGACGAGGCGATCACCACGCCCACTGAAGAGAGCGTGCGACGCGCGATGGCGATCCAGTTGATCATCAACCGCGAGTGGGGCCTGGCAAAGAACGAGAACCCGAACCAGGGCGCCTTCGTGATCGACGAACTGACCGAGCTCGTGGAGGAAGCGGTGCTCGCCGAGTTCGAGCGCATCACCGAGCGCGGCGGCGTGCTGGGCGCGATGGAGACCGGCTATCAGCGCAGCAAGATCCAGGAAGAGAGCCTGCACTACGAGATGCTCAAACACACCGGCGAGCATCCGATAGTCGGTGTCAACACCTTCCGCAACCCGCACGGCGACCCCGTTTCAGAGCACATCGAGCTGGCGCGCTCCACCGAGGACGAGAAGCAGTCGCAGCTGAAGCGCCTGGCCGACTTCCATGCTCGCCATGCCGCCGAGGCACCGGCAATGCTCAAGCGCCTGCAGCAGGCGGTGATCGACGACCGCAACGTCTTTGCGCTGCTGATGGACGCGGTGCGTTGTTGCTCACTTGGTCAAATCACCGCGGCGCTGTTCGAGGTGGGCGGGCAGTACCGGCGCAGCATGTAGGCCGCGCAACCCCTAACAGCGTCATGCCGGCCGGTGGCGCGCCGGCCGCGCGAACTCGATAATTCGTGCCATGTCGCGCCCGGGGGCAACGTCGGCTTCATCGAAGGGGCTGCGTTTGGCGCGCAAAGCGTGGCAGCTGCTGCATCAAGACTCCGCGCGATCGATCGAGTTGGCGCGCGAGGCCTTCCAGGCTTGTCAAACGCACGACGATCGGACCGGCCAGGCCTGGGCGCGGCTGGCCATCGGCTACCACCTGCTGTACTTCGGCACACCCGCCGAGGCCCGAGTGGAGCTGCACGCTGCGCAGGCGCAGTTCGAGGCGCTGGACGACCGCGCCGGCCACATCCTCGCGGGCACCGGGCTGGCGCGCTGCTTGTGGCGCGAAGGCAAGTTCGCGGCGTCGCTCGAGCAGGTGCTGCCGCTGCGCGAGCCAGGCTTGCAAGTGCTGCAACACGAACAGCGCGGCGTGCTGCTCAACACGATTGCAGGCTGCTATTCGGCGCAAGGCCGATCGGAGCAGGCCTTCGCCTACATGTACCAGGCGCTGCGCGACTCCGGGCCCACGCACGGACACGGCTTCGACGCGGTGCTGTACTGCAACCTCGCTCACGAGCTGCAGCAGATCGGCGACTACCACGAGGCGTTGCGCTACCTCGATCAAGGCATCGCGCGCTGCAACGAACTCAGCAACGCGCGCCTGCTGTCGGTGCTGCTGGTCAACCGCATCATCTGCCTGACCGAGCTCGATCGCGCGCAGGAGGCGATGCTCGATGTGCTGCGCGTGCGCCAGCTGCCCATCGGCCCCCAAGGCCGCGGCACGATGGCCACCTCGTTCGAGACGCTGGCCATCGCCGCTTTGCGCGCGGGCGAGCTGCAGGCCGGCCGCGAGCTCGTCGAGTTGGCGTGGGCCGCGCCGCGCGCCGACATCCCCGACGAACACGTCGAGCTGGCGATCGCCTCCGCGCTGCTCGAAGGCCAGCAAGGCCGCTGGGCCGAGGCGCTGCAGCAGCTCGACCGCGTGCTGCCGCTGGTCGGCGCCGAAGACAACGACGCCGCCGAGGGCCTGAGCCTGCGCGTGCGCTGCATGTATTTGCTGCTGCGCTCGGAGATCCACGAGCAGCTGGGCGACACCGCGCAGTCGCTGGCGCACATGCGCCTCTGGCAGCAGCTGCACGTGGCGCGCGCCCACCTTGCCTCGCGCGCGCGCTACCAGGCGGCTGCGTTGCAAACCGAGCTGATGCGCCTGCAGCACAAGCTCGACGAGCAAGCCTCGCAGCGCCGCAGCAGCGAGCGGGCCAAGCTCGAGCTGGAAGCGGCCAACGCACAGCTGTCGCGCAAGATCGGGGAGGTGCAGGCGCTGCAGTCGGCGCTGCAGGAGCAGGCCGTGCGCGACGCGCTGACAGGCCTGTTCAACCGGCGCTACCTCAATGAGACGCTGCCCACCGCACTCGCACTGGCACGACGCGAGCACCAGGCGCTGGCCGTGGCGATCATCGACCTCGATCACTTCAAGTCGGTCAACGACCGTCACGGCCACGGCACCGGCGACACGCTGCTGGCGGCGTTCGGCCGTCTGCTGGCCGAGCACTGCCGCAAGAGCGACGTGGCGTGTCGCTACGGCGGCGAGGAGTTCTGCCTGTTGATGCCGCGCACCGACGCCGTCATCGCGCAGCGCAAGATCGCGCACCTGTTGACGCTGTGGCAGCAGCAACGCTTCGAGATCGGCGGCGAAACGCTGCAGGGGCTCAGCTTCTCCGCCGGCATCTCCGATTCGATGCGCGCGCCGCTGTCGCCGCAGATGCTGCTGCAGGCTGCCGATCAGCAACTGCTTGCCGCCAAGCAGCGTGGGCGCAGCCGCGTGCTGGCCATGGGCATCAGCGAAAGCCCGCAGTCTTGAGGTCCGCGCGCTAGCTGACCTTGTAGGTCATCAGGTGGATGCTGGTCTCCGTGGCACCGATGCCCTTGATGAGCCGCAGCCGCTCGAGCACCTGGCCAAGCTCGGTGAGGTTCGACGAACGGATCTCTGCCAGCAGGTCCCACCGCCCATTGGTGTCGTGCACCGCGGCGACACCGGGCTCGCCGATCAGTGCCGCGATCACCTTGCGCATCTGATTGCCCTCCACCGCGATGCTGGTCCACGCCTTGATCTCGTTGGGTTCGGTGTCGGGCTTCAGGCGCACCGTGTAGCCGGTGATCACGCCGTCGTCCTCGAGCCGCGTGATGCGGTTCTTGACCGTCCCGCGCGACACGCCGAGCTTGTGCGCGAGCGTGGCCACCGTGCTGCGGGCGTTCATGCGCAGCAGGCCGATCAGCCGCTGATCCAGATCGTCCATTGAGCAAAGTGTCAGCAGGCCCTGCCGTTTTGTCAAGAAACTGGACCAATTGCTGCATTGTCGGCGCTTTTCGCTGCCGTGCGGCCTCGAAACAATGGAAGCGCTGCCGTGCCCCACCGATTGCCATGACGATGCTGCTCACCCCCCGCGACGTCGCGCACATTGTGCGCCGGCAGGGGCTCGCGGGCGCGCTGCGGCGCATCGCGCAAGCCATCGAGACCGACTTCAAGCGCTGGCCGGCATTCGACAAGAGCGCGCGCACTGCGAGCCATTCGCGCGACGGGGTCATCGAGCTGATGCCGATCAGCGACGGCGTGCGCTACAGCTTCAAGTACGTCAACGGCCACCCCGGCAACACGCAGCTCGGCCTGGCCACCGTGATGGCATTCGGCGTGCTGGCCGACGTCGCCACCGGGCAGCCCGAATTGCTGAGCGAACTGACGCTCACCACCGCGCTGCGCACCGCGGCCACTTCGGCGCTGGCCGCTCGCTGGCTGGCACGCCCCGACAGCCGCTCGATGGCGCTGATCGGCAACGGCGCGCAAGCGGAGTTCCAGGCGCTCGCGTTCCATGACCTGCTCGGCATCGACGAGGTCCGGCTCTACGACATCGACCGCGCGGCCACCGAGAAGCTGCAGCGCAACCTGCGCCATGTGCGGGCGTTGAAGCTGATCGCCTGCAACAGCACCGCGCAGGCGGTGCGCGGCGCTGACATCGTCACCACCGTCACGGCCGACAAGACGCGCGCTGCGATCCTGAGCGCTGACGTCGTCGAGCCCGGGATGCACATCAACGCGGTCGGCGGCGACTGCCCCGGCAAGACCGAGCTGCACCCCGACGTGCTGCGCGGCGCGCGCGTCGTCGTCGAATACGAACCGCAGACGCGCATCGAGGGCGACATCCAGCAAATGCCGTCGGACTTCGCGGTCACGGAGCTGTGGCGGGTGCTGCAGGGCCGGGCGGCGGGCCGCGAGCACGCGCGCCAAGTCACCGTGTTCGACTCGGTGGGCTTCGCACTCGAAGACTTCTCGGCGCTGCGCTGGCTGCACGAGAGCGCGCTCGAACTCGGCCTCGGTGCCGCGATCGACCTGGTGCCCGAGCTGGACGATCCGAAGGATCTGTTCTCGCTCGTCGCCCCGGCGCCGCGCGCGCGGCCGGTCGCCGCGGCGACAGCCGCTTTTCAATCAATCTGAACTGCAGCTGAATCGGCGCTGCGCTCAGGTGCGCGATGGTTGCGGCCGCCGCCTCGCGCACGCACGTCCATCGGGCGCTGTCGCGCTCGAGACAACCCACCTGTTTCCGATGACCCGGGTTTGTTCGGGGTCGCGAAACCACGGCTTGTTGGGGCCGGTGCCCTCGACCTAGAGTGGCGCTCTCTCACACACAACGATTCGGAGACAAGCATGTCGTTTGCGTTCGCCTTCAGGCGGCTCGCGCTGGCTGCTGTATGCGCCGGCTTCGCAGTCACCGCCAGCGCTGGTGTCTCGGTGCGTTTCAGCAGCACCGATCCGACCGCCACGCCCTTCCCGAGTGATCGCTTCACGACGCGCGACTGGAGCAACAACACGTTCCGGCGCGTCAACCTGCCCTTGCCTGCCGACTGCAGCAGCACCGCCGCCAAGGCCGCCGAATGCGCGGACATCGCGGTGATCAACGAGCTCGACGGCTTCTCGACGCAACCGCGCGTCACGGTGCCGTTCAGCGGTGCGATCGACCCGACCAGCGTCACCAGCGACACCGTGTACTTCGTCAACCTCGGCGACACGCTGAGCCTGCGCGGCTTCGGTCAGCGCGTGGGCATCAACCAGGTGCTGTGGGACCCGGCGACGAACACGCTGGCGGTGCAACCCGACGACCTGCTGCAACAGCACTCGCGCTATCTGCTGGTGGTGACCAACGGCGTGCGCGACGCCAACGGCGAGCGCATCGACGACGGCCGTTTCAGCGAGAACAATGCGCGCGGCAGCCAGGAGTACGACCGCGACCTGCGCGACGGCATGCGCAGCGGCTCGCACCGCAACCGCATCGTCGCAGCGAGCTTGTTCACGACGCAGAGCATCACCGCCGACTTGCAGAAGATCGCGCATCAGATCAAGCGCTCGCGTCCGGCGCCGGTGAACTTCGTGATCGGAACCGACCTCGGCAGCGGTGCCGCGACGCGCGCGGTGTTCGCGCTGCCGGGCATCCAGGCCATCCAGTTCAACCGCCAGAACAGCGTGGCCGGCGCGCTGACGCCCGGTTTCCTGCCGACGCCGGCGCTGTCGGTGGTGCCCGGCTCGGTGGCCACGATCGCCTACGGCCGCTTCAGCTCGGCCGACTATCAGACACCGGGCAAGTTCATTCCAGTCACCGACACGCTGACCGGGGCGCCGGCGCCGCAAGGCAGCAACCAGCTGATCGTGCAGATGTTCCTGCCCGCGGGCCCGAAGCCGGCGGCAGGCTGGCCGGTCGCAATCTTCGGCCACGGCTTCACCGACAGCATGTACGGCGCGCCGTGGACCCAGGCATCGATCTACGCCGCACACGGCATCGCGACGATCTCGATCAACGTGGTCGGGCACGGCGGCGGAGCCGCCGGCATGCTGAACGTGCTGCGCACCGGCAATACCCCGGTGACGGTGCCTGCCGGTGGCCGCGGCATCGACCAGGACGGCAACGGCACGATCGATTCGACAGAGGGCGTCAATGCCAACGGCGCGCGCAACATCATCGGCAGTCGCGACGGCCTGCGCCAGACGGTGGCCGATCTGATGCAGCTGGTGCGTCAGATCGAGGCCGGCATCGACGTTGACGGCGACGGCAGCGTCGATCTCGACGCCAAGCGCATCTACTACGCCGGCCAATCGTTCGGTGGCATCTACGGCACGATCGTTCTCGGTGTCGAGCGTGACATCGAGGCCGGCGTGGTCAACGTGCCGGGCGGCTCGATCACCGAGATTGCTCGCCTGAGCCCGTCGTTCCGCCCGCTCAGTGCGCTGGCGCTGCAGGCGCGCGGGCTGCTGAATCTGCCGCTGGCGCCGCCGCCGGCGTTTCCGCTGCAGTTCAACGAGAACATTCCGTTGCGCAATGAGCCGCCGCGGGTCAACACGGTGCCCGGCGCGATGGCGATCCAGCAGGCGCTCGATCGCTTCCAGTGGGTGCAGCAGGCCGGCAACCCGGTGAGCTATGCACAGCACATCCGCAAGCAGCCGCTGCTCGGCAACGGCGCGAAGCCCGTGATCGTGCAGTTCGCCAAGGGCGACCAGACCGTGCCTAACCCGACTGCCAGCGCACTCATCCGTGCCGGCGACCTGGAGGACCGGGCCACTTACTATCGCAACGACCTCGCGTTCGCGGCCAACGCGGCGACACCGAAGAACCCGCATACGTTCCTCACCAACATCGCCGGCGGCGGACTGGCGCCCAGCGTTGCAATCGGCGCGCAGACGCAGATCGCCACCTTCTTCGCGAGCCGCGGCGTCACGCTGATCGATCCCGATGGCGCGGGGCCCCTGTTCGAGGTGCCCGTGGTGCTGCCGCTGCCTGAAACGTTGAACTTCATCCCGTAGCGGACCGCGGCGCTGTGCCGTCGCGGCGAGCGGCGACGGCACAGCAGTTACCAATGGCCCCCCGGCGTCGGGGGACCGAAGGGTGCAGGTGCGCTCGGATAATGCGGCGCAAATCACACCTGCGCTCATGCAACTCGCTGCCGCTGCCACCTCGTGCGTTCGTCGCGTCGGGCGACTGGCCACCGTCATCGCGCTGCTCGCCACGGCGCTCGGCGCGTCGGCGCAGAACGCCAAGCCCGTCAGGAAGCCGGTCCAAGCGGCCTCAGCGCCCAGCGCGCCGGCCGAGGTGCCGTTCGTCAACGGCCATCGCATCGCGCCTGCACCGGCGTGGGTGATGCCGGTCGACGCGCCCGTCAAGGCTGCAGGCGCTGTCGCGCACGGCCCGAGCTACCGCGTGCTGCTGTCGGACGTGCAGACGCGCCTCGATGCGCCCGGCGAGCAGCAGCAGTACGTACGCTCGCGCCTGGTGGCCACCGAGAGCGCGGCGCTCGCCGAGGTGTCGAAGGCCGAGCTGCACTTCAACCCGGCGTACCAGACGCTGACGCTGCACGAGGCCGCGCTGTGGCGCGACGGCGTGCGCCATGATCGCCTGCAAGGCGCACGCATCGAACTGCTGCGCCGGGAGGAGCGTCTCGAGCAAAGCACGCTCACCGGCACGCAGACTCTGCTCGTGGTGCTCAACGACGTGCGCGTCGGCGACGCGGTCGACGTCGCCTACACGCTGCACGGCGCCAACCCGATCTTCAAGGGCCGCTTCGCGGACAACTACCAGCTGACCTTCGGCTCGGTGGCCGACGTCGTCCACGTGCGCGTCGATCATCCGGTGAGTCGTTCGCTGCGCGTCAAGGGCATCCGCGCCGACGTCACGCCGGAGCTCACGCGCGACGGCGAGCGCGAAAGCCTGCGCATCGTGCGCCGCGACGTGCCGATGGTGCGCGGCGAGGACCAGGTGCCGCCCTGGTACAAGGTGTGGCCCTCGGTGCACATCAGCGAATATGGCGATTGGAACGAGGTTGCACACTGGGCCGACGAGTTGTTCGCCGACGGCGCCGACCTCGGCCCGGAGCTGAGCGAGCGCATCGAGGCGTGGCGCGCCAGAGGCCTGCCGCGCGAGCGCCTGGCCGCCGAGGTGCTGGAGGCGGTGCAAGACGAGGTGCGCTACTTCAGCGCCAGCCTCGGCGAGAGCTCGCACCGCCCGAAAGCGCCGGCGCGCACCTATGCCGAGCGGCTCGGCGATTGCAAGGACAAGGTCGCGCTGCTGAACGCGATGCTGCAGCGCCTCGGGTTCGATGCACGGCCGGCGCTGGTGTCGCTGCAGCGCAATCGCGGCATGGCCGACTACCTGCCCGGTCACGACCAGTTCGATCACGTGATCACGCGGCTGCAGCTCGACGGCAAGGTGTACTGGCTCGACCCCACGCTGCAGAAGCAAGGGCGCGGGCTCGACACGCGCGGCCAGGCCAGCTACGGCATGACGCTGGTGGTCGCCCCCCAGACGCAGGCGCTGGCGCGCATCGAGCCGCCGCCCGCGGCGTCGGAGAGCATGGAGGTCGACCAGACGTGGGACTTGTCGGACCTGGCGCGCGCCGCGCAGTTCACGTCGATCGTGCGGCTGCGCGGCATGGCCGCGGAGTCGTGGCGCAATGCCGTGGCCGCTGGCGGCACCGACCGCATTGCCGAAAACCTGGCCGGGGCCTGGGCGCGCCTGATGCCCGGCATCAAGCAGACCGCCGCGCCGCAGGTCCGCGACGACCGTGAAGCCAACCTGTTCGAATTCGAGCTGCGCTACGAGGTGCCCGCCTTCGGCACCTACGAGCGCGGCACGCTGACCGTCGAAGCGCCCGCGATCGAGATCCTCGACACGCTGGTGGGCCCGCGCGAGGGGCGGCGCGAGATGCCATGGCTGTACGACCAGCCGCGCCAGATGCGCCAGCGCGTGCGCGTGATCGCACCGCGGCGCTTCCAGTCGCGCCCGCCGGCGCCGCAGGAAGTGAGCGACAAGCACTTCAGCCTGAGCTCGCGCATGGAGGTCGATGGCAACCGGTTCACACTGCTGCTCGGCTACACGCGCAAGCTCGACGAAGTGCAGCCCGCCGATCTGGCAAGCTACCGCGAGCGCATCCAGTCGGCGCGCCGCCTGAGCGGCACCACGCTGCGCCTGCCGCTGCTCGACGCGGAGCGCCTGCAGGGCGTGTTCACCGACATCGAGCGCCGCGTGCAGCGCCAGTACGGTTCCAACGGCGACGCGCTGCGCGAGATGGTGGTGCGCCAGGAGCTCGAGGTGGCGTTGGCCACCGAGGTGCTGAAGAACGCGGGCGAGCAGTCGCCGCTGGTCGGCCCTGTGCTGGCCAAGCGCGCGATCGCCAACAACATGCTGAACCACTTCGACGCCACGCTGGCCGATGTCGACAAGGCGCTGCCGCTCGGCGCTCAGCCGAGCGAGCTGCTGTACGCGCGTGGCATTGCGCTGCTGTCGCTCGGCCGCATCGATGAAGCCGCTGCAGCGATGCGCAGTGCGCGCGAGCCGGGCGGCCGCACCTTCGTCACCAAGGGCCTCGGCAATGCGCAGTACTACCAGGGGCAGTACGCCGCGGCCGAAGCCTCGTTTCGCGAGGCCGCGCAGGAGTCCAGCGGCGAAGACCGCGACTTCGCGCTGATCTGGCTGTTCCTCTCGGCGCAGCGCAACGGCGGCAAGGGCCGCGACGCGATTGCGCCGTTCGTGGAGCAGACCGACGGCGATCGCTGGCCGGGCGCCGTGGTGCACTACCTGGCCGGCCGCGTGTCACAGGACGAGTTGCTGCGCTCGGCACGCAAGGACAAGCAGATGGAGCGCCTGAATCTCACCGAGGCCTGGTTCTACGTCGGCCAGCAGCTGCTGCTGACCGGCGACGCCGAAGGGGCGCGCCGCATGTTCCAGCGCACGGTGGACATCGGCGCACTGCCGTATCGCGAGCACGCGTTCGCGCAGCTCGAGCTCAAGCGCACGGCAGGACGCTAGCGCTCCGGCGCCGGCGCGCGCCGCAGGGCGTGCGCTACGCGGTGCCCCACACCTCGTCGGCGACCTCCACCACGCGTTCGAGCTTGCGCCACTGGTCGTCGATCGACAGCGCGTTGCCGTGGTGCGTGCTCGAGAAGCCGCACTGCGGCGACAGGCACAGGTTCTCGATCGGCACGAACTTCGATGCTTCGTCGATGCGGCGCTTCAGTTCGTCCTTGCTCTCGAGCGCACCGACCTTCGTGGTGACCAGGCCCAGCACCACCTTCTTGCCGCGCGGCAGGATGCGCAACGGGTCGAACCCGCCCGCGCGCGCGCTGTCGAACTCCATGAAGTAGCCGTCGACGTGGGTCGAAAACATCGCCTCGACCACCGGATCGTAGCCACCCTCGGCCACCCACGCGCTCTTGAAGTTGCCGCGGCAGGTGTGGATCGTCACCGCCATGTCGGCGGGCTTGTCGCGCAACGCCTCGTTGATCACCTGCGCGTAGCGGCGCGGCAATGCCAGCGGGTCATCGCCGTTGGCGCGGCAGTTCTGCTGGATTTTCGGATCGCACAGGTACGCGAACGTGACGTCGTCGAGCTGCAGGTAGCGGCACCCTGCGTCGGCCAGATGCGCGATCGCGCGGCGGTAGGCCGCCGCGACGTCGGCCCAGAACGCATCGAGCTCCGGATACACCGTGCGGGCGATCGCTGCGCGGCCGCCGCGCAGGTGCAGCATCGACGGCGACGGGATCGTCATCTTCGGCGTGCGCGTGGTCACCGATTTCAGGAACTTGAAATCCTCCACCATGATCGGCCGCGAGCAGCCGATGTGCCCCGTCACGGTGGCGATCGGCGGCTGCTCGCCCTGGCCGGCGATCTTGAACTTCTCGCCTTCGTTGGACTTCATCGTCACGCCGTCGAGCTGCGCCAGGAAGTCGAGATGCCACCAGTCGCGCCGCAATTCGCCGTCGGTGATCGCGCGCAGCCCGATCTGTTGTTGCCGCTGAACCACATCGCGCACCGCATCGTCCTCGGCGCGGCGCAATGTGGCCGCGTCGAGCTCGCCGCGTTTGTGTTGCAGGCGCAGGTTCGCGAGCGACGCGGGGCGCAACAAGCTGCCGACTTGGTCGGCACGAAAAGGCGGTTTCGGACTCATGGCATCACAGGTGAATGGTTTGGACGCACACTTTTCTGACGTTGCAGCGCATGCTGCTGTCGCGTTGCACGCTCGTGCGTGCTCATCACAAATCCGCTGCCACGGCGGTTTGTCAAAGACACCTCCCCTTGACCCCTGCAAGGCGTGGAAATCAGTTTGGCGACGCGATGTAAGGGCTCGGTGCCCAAAGAGAGACGTTACACGCCAAGTTTACGAAATGAGCGAATTGGTGCCTTGAGCCCGAAAAGCGAAGCGTAGGTTGGCGCCTCCTTTCACCCACTCGTGTAGGAGGACGACATGAGAGTTCCATTCATTGCCTTGATGGCCAGCGCCGGGCTGCTGGCCTGCAGTGGCGGAGGTGAATCCGACCCTGCGACGGACGGGCAGTCGGCCAACAACAACATCCCAAGCGCCGGCTCCGCCGTTGTCGAGGAGCGCGAGTTCGCCAACGCGACCAGCAGTTCATTGACACCACCGCCCACCTCGGCGCGCGATCTCGGTCCACGGCCCGGCACCAGCAGTTCCGGTGCGCCGCTGCCGGGTTTGACGCCACCGCAAATGGCCGCCTTCATGGCCGGCAAGGACGACTTCAACGAGGCCGAGGTACCCGAGGAGGGCCTGGGGCCGACGATGAACCTCGACAGTTGCGGCGGTTGCCATGCGCACCCCAACAGCGGCGGCACCAGCCCACCGGTGAACCCGCAGGTCGCGTTTGCGAACAAGACCGGGGCGACCAACAGACTGCCGTCGTTCATCCGCGCCAACGGCCCGGTGCGCGAGGTGCGCTTCGTGCGCAACCCCGACGGCACGCCCGACGGCGGCGTGCACGCGCTGTTCACGATCACCGGCCGTACCGACGCGCAGGGCTGCAACATCGCGCAACCCGACTTCGCCGCCGCGGTCGCGAACCGCAACGTGATCTTCCGCATCCCCACGCCGGTGTTCGGCGCCGGGTTGATCGAGGCCATCCCCGACAGCGAGATCCTGCACAACCAGGCCGCTCTCGCAACGGCCAAGCAGAGCCTGGGCATCCGGGGCCGGACCAATGTCGTGCTGGCGTTCAACTCGATCTCGGGCCAGATCAACCACAACGGCAACGACGGCACCGCCGGCCGCTTCGGCCACAAGGCGCAGAACAAGTCGCTGATGATCTTCTCGGGCGAGGCCTACAACGTCGAAATGGGCATCAGCAACGGCATCTTCCCGACCGAGCGCGACGAGACCGAGGGGTGCCACTTCACGACGCTGCCCAACAGCGACTCCGCGCTCGACGGCACGACGCCGCCGGGCGTGTTGAGCTCGGTCGAGAAGTTCACGATCTTCATGCGCTTCCTCGCGCCGCCGACGCCGTCGTCCACGGTGCCCGGCGGCTCGGCGTCGATCACACGCGGACGGCAGGCGTTCAACGACACCGGCTGCGCGCTGTGCCACTCGCCGAGCATGAAGACCTACAACTCCAGCGTGCCGGCCCTGCGCAACCAGACGGTGAACCTGTTCTCCGACCTGTTGCTGCACGACATGGGCAACGGGCTGGCCGACGGCGTACGGCAGGGTCAGGCGAGCGGGCGCGAGTTCCGCACCGCGCCGTTGTGGGGCCTTGGGCAGCGGCTGTTCTTCCTGCATGACGGGCGCACGTCGGATCTGAAGCAGACGATCTACGAGCACTTCAGCGACGGCTCGGAGGCCAACGCAGTGGTGCAGCGCTTCGTGCGGATGCCCGATACGCAGCAGCAGGATCTGCTGAATTTCCTGCGTTCGCTGTAGCGTCCGCGGCGCGGCTACCATGCTCCCTTGCGGTCCACCCGGGCCGCGAGGGAGCTTGCATGCAGCACCGTGCCCTGGGCGGCAGCGGCCTCACGGTCGCGCCGCTGGCCTTCGGCGGCAACGTGTTCGGCTGGACGGCCGACGAAGCCACGTCGTTGCGCCTGCTCGATGCCTTCGTCGACGACGGCTTCAATCTGGTCGACACCGCGGATGTCTACTCGCGCTGGGTCAAGGGCCACAGCGGCGGAGAAAGCGAGACGGTGATCGGCCGCTGGCTCAAGCAAAGCGGCAAGCGCCATCGCGTCGTGCTGGCCACCAAGGTCGGCATGGACCTGGGTGACGGCAAGGTCGGCTTAGGCCCGAAATACATCCGCCAGGCGGTCGATGCCTCGCTGCGCCGGCTGCAGGTGGACCACATCGACCTGTACCAGGCGCACGAAGACGATCCGAAGACACCGCTCGAGGAGACGCTGGGCGCGTTCGCCGACCTGATCCGGGCCGGCAAGGTGCGCGCGATCGGCGCCAGCAACTATTCGGCCGCGCGCTTGAGCGAAGCGCTGAGCACCAGTGCGCGCCTGAGGCTGCCGCGCTACGAATCGCTGCAGCCGCTGTACAACCTGATGGAGCGCCCCGCCTACGAGGCCGAGCTCGAGGCGGTGTGCCGGCGCGAGGGACTCGGCGTCATCAACTACTTCGGCCTGGCCAGCGGCTTCCTCACCGGCAAGTACCGCAGCGAGGCCGATGCGGCCAAGAGCCCGCGCGGCGGCAATATCGTCAAGAAGTACCTCAACGAGCGCGGCCGCCGCGTGCTCGACGCGCTCGACGGCGCGGCTGCGCAGCATCGGGCCACACCGGCGCAGGTGGCACTGGCCTGGCAGATGGCACGCCCCGGCCTCACCGCACCGATCGCCAGCGCGACTTCGCTTGCGCAGTGGCAGGACCTCGCCGGCGCCGCACGCCTGCGGCTCGACGCCGCGACGATCGAGGCGATCGACAGCGCCAGCCGCTGAACGACCGATCCTTCAACAACAACACGAGAGCCCATCGATGAACGCACCCCTGCCGCTGCCCGCGCTCGACGAGATCCGCCAGCACGAAGACGAAATGGTCGCCATCCGGCGCCAGATCCATTCCAACCCCGAACTCGCATACGAGGAGCACGCCACCGCCGACCTGGTGGCCGAGCGGCTGCAGCGCTGGGGCTACGAGGTGCATCGCGGGCTCGGCGGCACCGGCGTGGTGGGCACGCTGCGCGTCGGCCGTTCCGAGCGCCACGTCGGGCTGCGCGCCGACATGGATGCGCTGCCGATCGCCGAGACCAGCGGCAAGGCCTGGGCGAGCAAGGTGTTCGGCAAGATGCACGCGTGCGGACACGACGGCCACACCGCGATGCTGCTGGCCGCCGCGCGCCACCTGGCAGCCACGCGCCGCTTCGACGGCCATTTGCACCTGGTGTTTCAGCCCGCCGAAGAAGGTCTGGCGGGCGCCAAGCGCATGCTCGACGACGGCTTCCTGAAGCTGTTCCCGTGCGAAGCGATGTTCGGCATGCACAACATGCCGGGCATGCCGGAAGGCCAGTTCTCGATCGTGCCGGGCCATGCACTCGCGAGTTCCGACAGCTGCATCATCACCGTGCGCGGCAAGGGCAGCCACGGCGCGATGCCGCACACCTCGGTCGATCCCGTCGTGGCTGCCTCCAGCATCGTGATGGCGCTGCAGACCATCGTGTCGCGCAACGTCGCGCCGCTCGAGATGGGCGTGGTCACGGTGGGCGCGTTCCACGCCGGCGACGCGCCCAACGTGATCCCCGGCGAAGCGACGCTCAAGCTCACCGTGCGCGCCTACAAGCCGGCGGTGCGCGACCTGCTGCAGCAGCGCATCACCGAGATCGCGCAGACGCAGGCGACGGTGTACGGCGCCAGCGCGCAAGTCGACTACCAGCGCCGCTATCCGATGCTCTACAACCACCCGGCCGAGAGCGCGTTCTGCCGGCAGGTGGTGCGCGACTGGCGCGGCGAGAGCGGACTGGTCGAGAACCCCGAGCCGGTGACCGGCAGCGAAGACTTCGCGTTCTTCCTCGAGCAGGTGCCCGGCTGCTACGTGTTCATCGGCAACGGCGTTGGCAGCGTGGGCGGTTGCATGGTGCACAACCCCGGCTACGACTTCAACGATCGCGTGCTGCCCACCGGCGCCAGCTATTGGGTGCGCGTGGCCGAGACCTACCTTCACGCGTCGAAGGCCTGAAGGCGCTGCGGCGCGATGGCGACCAAGCGGCCTGCAGACGATGCAGCGCCGGCACCGGCCGGCGACGGGGCTGCCTCGCGCGCGCCCGCGCCGTTCGTGCTCACGTTGCGCGACATCGAGGTGCCGAAGCCGCCGACGCAAGAGCCAGCGCCCCCCAACGAAGGTCTCGTGCGCTCCGACGCGGAACAGCGGCCTGAACCCTATCTCGGCGATCCCGATGCCGAGCGCGCGGCGCAACGTCAGGCGCGGCGCGCGCAGGTGCGGCGCGAGCGTCAGCGCGATGCCTCAACCACCGACGCGGCGCCCGGCGTGCTGGTGCTGAGTGCCGATGCCCGAGCCTGCGAGGCGCTGTGCGAGCAGCTGCGCGCGTTCGGCTTCTCGGTCCAGCGGCAGTCCAAAGCCCCCTCACTGCCGGCGCCGTGGCCGTTTGTGGCGGTGTTCGTCGCGCCGCCGGTGCAAGCCGCCGACGGCGGCGACGCGATCGACCTGTGCCATCAGGTGCGCGAGAGCAGCCGGCTGCCCGGCGAGAAGAAGCCGGTGCTGGTGCTGGCAGCGCCGCAGCTGAGCGCCACCGACCGCGTGCGCGCGGGTCTCGCCGGCTGCAACGAGATCCTGCTCGGCCCGCCCACCCGCGGCACCGTGGCTCAGTTGCTCGAGGCCCGCGGCGTCGCATTGCCCTCGGACGCGCGGCGCTGAGGCGTGGCCTTGCCATGTGGGGCCCGCATGACCACGCGTGCGCCGCGCATCGATGCCCATCAGCACTACTGGTCGCTCGCGCACGGCGACTA
>Ga0068861_100001080_pt1 | contig 16847 bp, 11 predicted proteins | sample KBSSwiS42_FD_66593 | JGI IMG/M metagenome (GOLD analysis project Ga0068861, IMG submission 66593) | Switchgrass rhizosphere microbial communities from Kellogg Biological Station, Michigan, USA - KBS Switchgrass S4-2 | ecosystem: Host-associated > Plants > Roots > Rhizosphere > Soil ...
CCGGGAACGACCTCTCGCGTGAACGGATGACGGCTGTCATAGTTCAAATCGTCGTTGTAGCCGGCGTAAAAAGCGGTGCCAGGACTGGGCGTCCAACCGAACAGCGCCTGCGTGCGCAAACGCGAATTGAGGGTGTTGTAGTCGAGAATTACGCGGGCAAAGGTCGCTTTGGTGAACTGGTATGTGCCGCGAGTCGTCAGAATGTTGATCGCATACGCAACGCGGTCGGTGTCGTAACGTCGCAGTCGTTGTGAGTTGATGCTGAACGAAGCACGAAACTCGTTTGTGGGCTGATAAGTGATGCCGCCGTTGAATTGCAATAGACTTCCGCGGCCGGGATCGAGTGGCGCGATCGCCGTACAAGCCGTAGGTCGTTCTGCTAACGGCTTATCGCATTCACCCGCAGCCGACGCTTTGGCTTTAGCAGCCTCGTACAGCAATGCAGACGGACTGACTCGTGGATACTTGTCGCCATTGCCGAAATCAAAATCGAAATGGCCCCAGCGTTGTATCACCTGCGCGTTGAACTGAATCTTCTTGCTGAAATTCGAGCCACCGTAAAACGAGAGGTGCTGCTTGCTCGAGGAACGTTCATTGCTCCGGCCAAAGAACGTGCATCCGGGACGGCTCGCCGACTGCTTGAGATCGAGATCGAGGCCTAACGCATCGCACGGCCTGACTTCACGCGTTGGGCCAAACTCGTGATCGAACACACGCTCATAGCCCGGTTCCCACCACGTACCTAACCAACTGCTCCGCGGCAACTGCAACTCGACGAGACTTTCGCTCTCCCAGATGTACATCCGGCCCTGCCAATCGTAGTCGATGTGACTACCGTTGTGGACGTGATAGGAGATGATCTTCTTTTTCGGGTTGGGATCGGAGTTGTAGCGCAGGAACGCCAGGTTGAAATTCGAATTGGTGCGCTGCACGAAGCCGACGTCGGCGCGGTAGTCCTGCGTGAACCCTTCGCCGTACACCTCATAACCCCAGTTGCGACCGGACACGGTGTAGTCTGCCGAGTAGCCGAAGCCGTTACCGGTGCGATAGCGGGTCTTGCCGTCATCCGAGTCAGTAAAGAAGTTTCGCGAAGTTGTTCCCAGAGTCTGGAAGCTGACGGTGGTTTGCTTGTCGAGACGAAAGCGACCATCGAGCGCCATTACCTGGTTGTGCTTCTCGATGAAGTTGTAACTCGTGGCCAACATGCCGATCGAGTTTTCCTTACCGACGTCGCGTTTGAGACGCAGCACGCCGATGTACGCGTTCTTATCGACAAATCGTTCGGCGTTACAAATCGTTCCGGGGTTTACGGCGCGAAGATCGCGACATGAGTTCAATGCTCCGCGGTCATCGGCACTGAGGTTTCCTGGTCCATTGTCGCTGGCGACCATCAGTCCGAATGTGTTCCGTCCCTTCTTGCCGGTTGTCTTAACGGCAATATCGGGATCGACGATAGCGCGAGTATGCACAGCGGTGATCGGCGTTTGGAAAATGTCGATACCTTCGAGAAAGAACGGACGCTTTTCCCGAAAGAAGATCGGGAAGCGCTGATTGGCCGTAACGACGAGCTGATCGGCTTCGACTTGCGCGAAGTCAGGATTTATCGCGAGGTCTACAGTCACGGCAGAACTCGGGATGAACTTCGCAGTCAATCCGAGATCCATCGTTACCGGCTCATTCACAATACGACCCGGATCCGTGGAAACCGGCAATACCTGAAACGTACGCACAAAGCGGCTGCTTTGCGATACGGTCAGGCTGGGAATCAACTCGATCATTCGTTCAACCGAAATGCCCTCGAGTCCGGTCACATGTCCGGCCTGGCTGAGATTGCTATCGATGCTGCGCGAGAACGGCATCCACGAATCGAGTTCGTTTTCAAATCGCTTGATGCGACGGAAGAAGTGCACACCCCAGAGTTTTCCCTTGCCGGCTTCGAAGCGAAGCGACTTGAACGGAATCGCGATCTCTACATTGAAACCGGTTTCGTGGACGATACCTTTCGATTCCATCAAGAGATCAACGCTGAAATCCTCGCCGCGTCCTTCGGTCATGATGCCGTCGCCCTGAATTCCAAGCGGATTGAAAAAGACTTCGAAAGCTTTGCGCTTGTCATTGAAGGTGTCGAGCATGACGCCGACGTAGTCGTCATTAAAGATGCTGTCACGCTTAGCGACAGTGGCGCGTACTTTGTCAGGTTCGTCAGTAGCTTTGAAGGCGATGTAGAGAAACTTTGGATCAAAACCGATGAGCACTTCCGTGGGTCTTGACGGCGGCGTGTTGTCGCCGGGTTGAATCTGATAGAAATCTTTCAGTACCGCCGCCTTCTGCCAGACTTCTTCGTCGAGCTTTCCGTCGATCACCGGTGCTTTATCGAATCTTGGAATCACCACCGGCGCAGATTTCTCAGGCGGAACTACAAACGTGCCCTTCGGCGCCGCCGCAGCAGGCTTGCCATTGCTCGCTGTTTGATTTGGATTTGGAGAGGCGGCAGGTGTCGGTTGTGCTGACGCAGGTGCGGGAGTCGGTGTAACGACGGCCGGCGTTTGCGCGTTTGCGCAGATGGCAAACGCGAGCACGACCAGAACCCTCCCTAAAAATCGGCTCGTAAAATTCATGGACTCCGTGAACGAGAACGTAACCTGGCGTGCAAATGGGAAAGCGCACTCCAAATCGAGTTACTGGTTAGTTAGAAAGCTCCTCGAAAGTTCCCGCTCATTGGACGCAGCGTGTCCAAAGAATCTTCCAGAGCTGACGATCAGTTGCGTGGTCGTAACAAGATCCGTCCTTCGCCCGTCTTCAGTTCAAATACGCGACCGCCGTTGCCGATTTTCCAGCGCTTGAGGCGTGGCGAAGGAGTGACGTCTTCAGAAACAGTGAAACCTTCGTTCGTGAACCCTTCAGTGTTTGTTTCAATAGTGAAGCTCGAGCCGGCCGGAACAGTTAACGAAATCTCGCCGTCGCCGGTTCGGGCAGCAAGCGCATTGAAGTTTCCATCAAGAGCAATCGGACCATCGCCGGTGCGCGCATCGACTTGTCCGTCAAACTTATTGATCTGGATCGGGCCATCGCCGGTGTAGACGTGGAGTTGGCCGCTACTGTTGTTCACGGTAACTGGTCCGTCACCTGATCGGAGCGTGACGTCTCCTGAAACTCCATCGAGCGTCAACGGTCCATCACCCGAAGAAACGTGCAGGCTCGAGTTACGCGGAACATAAACTTCCAATTGAACACTGCCGTTGTACTGGCGTTCGTTGACCGCATTGATAGAGATCGTTTGTCCCTGCTGCTCGGTTTGAATCGTAATCTTCTGTAAACTTTCTTCATCCTGCGCGCGCTTGGTAGCCGTGTAGCGCACTTCCGGCTGATCCCACGCTCGGATAGTTATGGGACCGTCAAACGTGCTGATACTCACGCGCGGCGTTCCGCTCACGGCAAAACTCTTTGTCTCCTGACCGGTGAATCGAGGCCCGCTAACTCGCGTGCGATTGACGACCACTTGCCTCTCGGTACGAGCCTGTTCGCGTTGCATCTCGCGCTGGGCCTGCTCCATCTCACGCTGAGCCTCGCGCATCGCCTCGTTGACCTGCCGCTGTGCTTCGCGCTGTGCCTGCCGCGTTTCACGCGCCAATCGCGCACTATCAATCTTCAAACGACCTAGATCGTCGGTTGCTTCCTGAACTGAGCGCGAGATGTCGTCGCCGATCATTTCGTCGCGGCCCGTTTCAGTTTTGGCGATCGACGTTCCGGGACTGAGCGGACGTCCATCCTGAGCATGTGTGATTCGGATTCCGCCGTTCACATTGCCCAGCTTGATGCGTGGACCACCCGTGCCGATCTGGCCGTCGAGGTTATGTCCGACGTATTCGCCGTGCTTCACCTGCAAATTAAAGTCGTTGCTGATCATGCCGTGCACTGTGCCGGCACGAACCGACGCATTCGAGTCTGATGGAATAATCAGCGTGACGTTTCCATTGACTGACGCCAACGAAATCGGCTTCGACTCGTCAAGCTGCGCAAAGGTCGCATCCAGTGGACCGTTAACTGTCGTAAGTTTGATGGTTCCCACGAGACCGCGCGCCGTGACGGGCCCATTGATGGACGACGCTTTAACGTCACCTTCAACGCCGTCGATATCGAGTGGACCATTAATTAACTCGATCGACTCGAGTGTTGCTTTTCGCGGCACTGTCAACGAGTACTCGACACTGGCTGGATTCTCGTAACGCCGTTCGTCCTTGCGGAAGTTCAGGTTCTCGTCCGGATAGTCAGTCTTGATTCGGATGTTCTCTTCGGTAGCAGTCACTTCGATCTTCGCTTCCTCGAGACGTTCGCGACGATAAGCTTTCTTGATCGCGTCGACCTGCACCGCTGCTCTGTCCCAAACCTTGATCTTCACTCCGCCATTTATGTTTGAAAGGTTGACGCGTCCGGTAGCTGACAATGGATAGGTCTGATGAAACTCCTCAGTTACCTGCTCGCCAGGTTGTTCACCGCCGGTCCATTCGCCTGCTGACGGCACCGCCGGAACAGGACGCACTTCCTGCGGCGCGACACCGGCCTGGCCGGTTGCGACTGCCGCGGTGGTCCCATTCGACACCAGTGCGATGGTCAGTAAGACGGCTGCAATGAGGAATTTGTTAACCATGATTTTCTGCCTCGCTTCTTGAAAGAGATTTAGCTGGCGCTGCGTAGATTAATACTGCGGTTAAGACTCTTCAAAATCACATCCCGCCCATCCGGCCCGATAAAAATGTGCCGCCGCGTTTTTGCTTTAAAGGCTTTCAACGCCACATCTGTGTCGAAGGAGTATTTGAAGTTCTTCTCTACCAAATCATCAGTAGAGAGCAGCACTCTGACTTCCGCCGCATCATGAGTAGTACGCACTGCTCGCTGCGACTTGTTAATGCGAGGCTCGCGAACCTTTGGGGGCGCCGGGGGAACCGGAACCGTAGCAGGAGCAACTTCATCCACCGGCTCAATTGCAGGTAGCGTAGGGACAACAGGAACTGGCGGTAGTGGGGGAACAGGAATTCTGGTGTTCTCGCAGGTCTCGACTTTAGCCAACATCGGAGTCTGATCTTCAGGCATCACAACTCCTGACCACTGCGCCAGTAACTCGCTCGTTTGCAGTGTCAGATCGCGCACCTGATTAAGTTCCTTCATCGCGCTGGAGAAAGCCGCCAAACCAACAACCAGCAGCAGAATCACTCGATATGACTTCTTTTCGCTAACCTGACCCGCGTTTTGCATTTACCTGACCCCTAACTTTTAGAGCCGAGAGTAGTAAGTTCCGAATTACCAGTTACCTAACCACCCCCGGCCCTTCTGCGTTGCTCTATAGTCAGAACACCGGACCACTCAAGGATGTGACAACAAAGTTTGGATAAAAATCCGAGATTTTCCGGGGGAAAACTGAGGGACTAGAGTTTCTTCAGCCGCACCGTTCCACCGAACGATGAGACGTTAATCAGGGCGTCGCCCGTACCGCAGATTGCCTCTACCCGACGGAGAACGTAGGGAACAACTATCACGGGCCTCTCAGTCATGTCGGGCGCGACTGTCGGAGCAGGTTTGGGCGCAGCCGCAGTGCGAGGTTTTGACGGAGGCTTGGTTTTGTCTTTCACCGACTCTTTGTCTTTGCCTGGCGGCAGCTCGGGTTCTCTTACAACCGGAGGTTTTGGATCTGGTGGTAACACCTTGACCGCCGGCGCCACAGGAGCGACTTCGCCCAGGTACTTCAAGGGAAAATCGGAAACAATGTCCCGCTTTTCCGACACCTTTGCGCTCAAACGAAATGAAGCGTCGTGCGGAAGCGCCAGCAATACATCACCGCTCATATTCGTGAAAGAGTACTGACCCGACTTCACCAGCGCGCCGCTCATCGTCAGAGCGCCGTTCACCGTCTTAGCCATAACTCGCGGACTGGAAATCCCGTCCAACTGAATATCACCACTCACAGTTCCAACTTCAAACGTGTCGTCCACGCCCGACGCTCGAACATTTGCGGCTTCCACACCACCGCCCGCAGAGCTCAAGTTGATTCGGCCACTTGAATCCTTCAAGGAAATGCTGCCTCCAACTGTACCCGCCTCAACCAATTTGGTAGCGCGCTCGATCAGGATGTCGCCGTTTTGCGTACCGGCATACGCGGCCGCAACTCCGGCGATCGTTATATCTCCGTCGTAGGTCTGCACCTGAACGGTTGCGCCGGCAGGCACTTCCATCTGGACATCGGCGATTGCCTGGCAGTCGCCTTTCTGATTCGCACGCGACGGTTTGTCGAGAACCATCACGTCGACGCGCATCGCCGGGATGTTTGGGTCTTTCGTCTTGTCGATGCGGCGGAATTCCAGCTGGTCCGCGTCCGTTGAGCGAACACGGATTTCATTCTTGTCCCAACCGTGGACCATCAGTGTGCCCGAAGAGACGCACAGGGTGATGGTGGCCTGTGGATTTACGGTAAGGGTGCGCTCGATCTTTTCACCTGGCTTTTCACCGGGCTGGGAATCTTTCTTGTCGTCGTGTGCGGGGGTCGAACCTGCCAGGGAGAGGATGAGGGCGGAAGCCGCAGCTACTGCAAACAGCTTGTTGATCAACTTAGAACCCGGCCTTTCAATGTGAGCGACCTCCACCGAGACGTGCGTCTGCGATGGTATTGAGGAGGTCTACTTTGCTCTGGTAAGCAGCAAACATGAAATCGGCCGCGTCGGGATCGTTTGGATTGTTCTTGGCTGCACTGCGTGTAGCAGCAATCGCGCGATCAACCACTGCGAGGTTGCGTTCGTACTCGACCTGCAATGACGGTCTCATGGGTTTCTTATTTGCTTTTATAGTGGTATCTAGTCTGGCGATCGTTTGCAGATAAGGACGTTCGCCCGGAAGTAGTTTGACTCGCGCGACCTCGGGAGTTGCATTTGTGACAGCCCTGGTGGCGGGTCTATAAACAGGACCTGTGTTCTTATCTGTATTTTTCCGTGGCGGGTTAGCTTGTACCGGCTCAATCCCGGCCGAAACTGGCGTTGAGACTGCGACCTCGTTGCCTCCAGTGTTTACAACCGGTGGCGTTGTCTTCACCACTGCCGGCTCTTGCGGCTTAGTTCTCAACTTAACCACACCAAAGATAGCCGCAAACGCCAGCACCATGAGCAAACTTGCATAACCCAACGTTCTCTGCGTTCCGAAGCTAAGCAGACTGGAAATGAGCGCGCCAAAACCCGCTTTATTTCTTGATGATGCTGCCTCGAGGCGCAGATCGAGCACAGCCGCGTCAATACGCGTTCGCAGTTGCTCGGTCGGCACGCCGGCCTCAAACTCCGGCTCCAGCGCCGTCATCAACAGATTAATTTCCTCCTCCATTTCGCGTGCTGCCGCAGCACACGTGGAGCATGAAGCCAAATGCAACGTTGCGCTTTCCATCATTTCGCCGGAAAGCTCACCGTCGAAATAACTTTGCAGCATTGCCTCATCCAAACAGCGCGTCATCGTCTGCCTCCAATTTTTCCGTAGACCCTCGTAAACTCCTTGCGCCCGCGCGCCACGAGACTGCCGATGTTTGTTTCCTTCAACGACAGAGTGTTGGCGATCTCGCGGTAAGAAAGCCCCTGTTGTTTGAGCAACAGGCAGCTCCTCATCGGCTCTTTAATCTTGTCTAACGCCCGGCGGGCTTCTTCGATCGCCACACGGCGCTCGTAGTCTTCCTCCGGTGCATCGACAGATATGCCGGTTTCCGCGCTGCTCTTGTGATACTCGTGGTCGCGAACCATCGAGCGGCTTTGACCCCGCAAGGTGTTTCGCGCGACGTTAAGAGTCACGCGCAGAAGCCACGCGCGAAGCAGGTCTTCGCCAGGCGTAGCGTGGAGATTGCGATAGAGTCTTAAAAAGACTTCCTGCGTCACGTCTTCCGCCAGGGCTGAGTCGCGAACGACCGCCCTAGCCGTTCTAAAAACGGCGCGGTGATGGAGGGTAAACGCTTCGTCGAAACTGGGCGTAGTTGTCGCCTCAGTCCCGATCTCGTTAGGCATGGACTCGATCAATGCTCTAGCTTGTCCGTTCACAATCACCGCTCTCTCAACTGTGCAAACACCGCAAGTTACTGACTTGTGGCAAGTTTCTACAACTTGCCACCCATGTTCCAATTAGCCAGTCAGACTCTTGGGTTTGAGCGCGGTTATTGTAGTCTTGAACCTCGCCCAGTACCAATATCTGAAAACAAGTTTTAGAGAACGGTAATATTAGTAAGTGTTTTCAGGGAGCGCTGCGTTGCGTTGAACGTGCGAACGCGGCGGAAAGTTCGGGCCACAGAGAGGCACAAGAAGCCTGCTTTGTGTCTCCTGGGCCACTTTGTGGCTATAATTCCCCTCCTTTGGATCAAGCGTTACAAGAGAGCGTCTTTATGCGGGCGTGCCGCCGCCAGCCGGTCCCTTACACTCCAATTTGGCTGATGCGGCAGGCTGGCCGTTATATGCGCGAGTATCGGGAAGTGCGCGCGAAAACGACCTTCCTGGAACTCTGTAAAACACCTTCGCTGGCCGCGGAAGTAACCGTAACTGCCGCCGAGCGTCTTGGCGTGGACGCCGCGATCATCTTTGCCGACATCCTGCTGGTCCTCGAACCGATGGGTATCGACCTCGAGTTTTCAGCCGGCGAAGGACCCGTCATCCACAATCCAGTGCGAGCCTCGAGGGACGTCGATCGACTCCGTGAACTTGAAGACGTGAATGCGCTGGAGTTTGTTAACGAAGCCCTTCGGCAAACACGCAGCGCGTTGAAACCTGACATTCCGTTGATCGGTTTTTGCGGCGCGCCGTTTACTCTCGCTTCTTACGTAACTGAAGGCGGCGGTTCGAAAAACTACGTTCACACAAAACAGTTGATGTACAACGACAGCGGTGCGTGGCACGCGATGATGGCGCTGATCGCTCGCGGTTTGGTGAAATACTTGAATGCGCAGATCGCAGCGGGAGCGCAAGCCGTGCAGTTGTTCGACTCATGGGTGGGATGTTTGAGTCCCGACGATTATCGTGAGTTTGTGCTGCCGCATACGCGGGCTGTTATTCAGAACGTCACGCCGGGCGTGCCGGTGATTCACTTTGGCACTGGAACCGCCGCTCTTTTGGAGTTGATGCGCCAAGCCGGTGGAGATGTGATTGGGCTCGACTGGCGCGTGCGGCTTGACAAGGGATGGGAACGTGTTGGGCACGATGTGGCGGTGATGGGAAATCTTGATCCGGTGGCGTTGTTTGCTGAGCGAGAAGTGTTGCGAGCGCACGCGAAGAGGGTTTTGGATCAAGCAGGCAATCGCGCCGGTCACATCTTCAATCTCGGACATGGGATACTCCCGCATACACCCGTCGAGAATGTTATTGCGTTAGTGGATATGGTCCATGAGTTATGACGCGCTACTGATCGTTTCGTTTGGTGGGCCGGAAGGAATGGATGATGTGATTCCTTTCCTCGAGAACGTCCTGCGCGGACGCAATGTGCCGCGCGAACGCATGCTCGCAGTAGCTCATCATTACGAGATGTTCGGCGGCGTCAGTCCGATCAATCAACAGAATAGAAATCTCATCACTGCGCTAAAACGAGAACTCGAAACACACGGACCAAACCTGCCCATCTACTGGGGCAATCGCAACTGGCATCCTTTATTACCCGACACGTTGCGAGAGATGGCGCGCGACGGAATTCAAAATGCACTTGCGTTTGTCACCTCCGCATACAGTTCATATTCGAGTTGCCGGCAGTATCGACAAAACATCGCGGACGCGCAGGCGGTCGTTGGACCAGAGGCGCCGCGCGTCGATAAGCTGCGCGCGTTTTACAATCATCCGCGATTCGTCGAAGCAAACGTGGACCATATTCGCGCGGCCTTCTCAAAACTGGACCAGAGCGGACGCGCAAAAGCGGAGTTGGTTTTCACCGCGCACAGTATTCCGGAATCAATGGCTGCAACCTGCGAGTACGCAGCACAACTCCAGGAAGCCGGCGGGTTGATCGCGAACGCTTTAGAAGTAGATCCGTGGCGTCTGGTCTACCAGAGCCGGAGCGGGTCGCCGTCGCAACCGTGGTTGGGGCCGGATATTACGGATTGTTTGAAGCAACTGCGCGATCAGGAAATCAATAACGTAGTCGTGGCTCCGATCGGCTTTGTCTCGGACCACATGGAAATTGTTTACGACCTGGATTACGAAGCGCAGAACCTCGCGCGGGTAATTGGTTTGAACATGGTGCGCGCGGCAACGGCGGGTACGCATCCGGCGTTTGTGAGCATGATTCGTGAGCTGATGCTCGAACGCATCCACGACGAACCCGTGCGATTCCTTGGATCGCGTGGTCCAAGTCACGACGTTTGTCCAGCCGATTGCTGTCTTCCCATGAGGTGAGCCATGCGTCGCATCGTTGTCATTGGCGGCGGAATCTCTGGCCTTGCGGCCGCGCATCGTCTCCTCGAACTCAATCCTTCTTTAAATCTGACTTTACTCGAAGCTTCCGCTCGCTTGGGTGGATCGCTCGTTACGGATCAGCGCGAAGGCTTTCTACTCGAGCGTGGCCCCGACTCCTTCATCTCAGAAAAACCTGAAGGCGTCGCGCTCGCAAAGCGGCTTGGTCTCCAGTCGCGCCTGATCGAAACCAACCCGGATCATCGGCGTAGTTTCATCGTTAGGAATGGCCGGCTGCGGCCGGTGCCGGAAGGTTTTCAACTGCTCGCGCCGTCGCGGATCTGGCCTTTTTTAGCCACAGATATTTTTAGTTTTACCGGTAAGGTGCGCATGGCCGCCGACTTGCTCCTGCCCAGGCGCGCCGCTAACGGGATGAGCGACGAATCGCTGTCAAGTTTTGTACGTCGCAGACTTGGGCGTGAAGCGCTCGAGCGTATGGCCCAACCAATGGTTGGCGGGATTTATACGGCGGATCCTGAGATGCTTAGTTTGCGGGCGACGTTACCTCGGTTTCTGGACATGGAAAGGGATCACCGCAGTGTGGTCCTGGCGATGCTGCGCAAAGCGCGTTCAGAAAAAGAGGCAGATAAGAGCGGCACGAGCGGCGCGCGGTATGGTTTGTTTCTTTCCTTCGATCGCGGAATGGAGGTGTTGGTCCAGGCGCTTCAACAGGCACTCGCCGACACCGTCGCGCGCTGCAACCTTCGTCTACAAACGCAAGTACAATCCATTTCTCGGACTAACGCTAGCTGGACAATCCAAACCCAAACCGGCGAAACGCTTGAAGCCGATGCGCTCTGTTTAACTGTCCCGTCCTACATCGCATCCCAGCTACTTTCAAACGTAGATAAAACCCTCACAACTCAACTCAACCAGATCAAATACGCCTCCACCGCAACGATCAACCTTGCGTACCGTCGCGACGCGATCCAACACCCACTCGACGGCTTTGGCTTCGTCGTGCCGTTCATCGAAAAGCGTTCACTAATCGCCTGCTCGTTTAGCAGCGTCAAGTTTCCGAAACGCGCACCTGAAAACCACGTGTTGCTGCGAGCGTTTGTCGGTGGCGCCTTACAACCCGAAATGTTCGCGCTTGACGAGACGGAAATGTTGGTGCGCGTCGAAAAAGATCTTCGTGAGTTGCTGGGAATCACCGGGAAGCCGCTGTTTGCAGAAGTTGCGAAATGGCAGAACTCGATGCCTCAATATGAGGTTGGTCACCTCAATCGCGTTGCAGCGATTGAAACTCGAGTGGCCCAACTACCAAACTTTTCGCTCGCGGGAAACGCCTACCGCGGCGCCGGCATTCCCGATTGCATCCGCAGCGGCGAAGCCGCCGCACAACAACTGATCAATTCCCTGGCGGCATAGCGAGAGCCTCCACCCATGCTGCATTCGACTGCATCAACGGCCGAAACGCCTCGCGCGGAACTGTCGTTTCGATATGCATATTGTCATCTGTGTTGATCCGTGCTCCCCTGACTGCCGGCCCAAGTCGCGACTCATCACACACGAACCACGACCTAACGTCCGCGTCTGACTTCAAATTCACCCGCGCCAGCTCAGCCGAAACACGCGCGTCACCCAACCGTTCCGCCAAACGATCAAGTCCAACAGGCTGATTGCTTCCAACAAGCAGCAAGTCTTTACCGCGACTCGATCCACCAACACGAAACACAAGCACGTGCGGAAAGACAGACTGATACGTGGCGAGCACCGAACGCAGACTCTCAGTCGATAGCTGATAGATCTGCACCCACTGCACAAAAATGCCCTGCTCGCTCAATCTTGCGCGGCCCAGCTCAAAAAACTCTCGCGTAAACAGGTTCGCAACGCCGGGAACCCATGGGTGACTCGGCTCGCTCACAATCGCGTCGTAGCGATTCGGCGTCACGCGCAAGTACGTTCGCGCATCGTCGATAATTAACGTCGCGCGCGGATCGTCCAGCGGGCGATTGTTTACATGACTGAAGAACTCCGAGCCTTCAATAGTCCGCGGCTCAAGTTCCACGCAGGTCACTGATTGAACGGACGACTGAAGCATCGCACCCACCGTAATCCCTGTGGCGAAGCCAATGACCAGCGCATTGTTCGGCCGCGGCGCAATCAGCATGGGCAGTTGGCCCAACATCACCTGAGTCGGCATGTCATAGATGCTGTCCGACGCGTTCGTGCGACCGTTGATTGCCATCGAAACCGTGTCGCCGTCTCGGCGCACCGACACCGTCGCAGTCGGACCTTCGCGATACATCAACAGTTCGTGAACATTCGCGCTGCTGGTCTGGCTCTCCGGAACTCCCTCACGCGTATTCGCGAGCACTCGCACGAGACTGTCATAAGCCCCAATCGAAAGGTCTGCGAGGTTCATTCGCGGCGCAACCGCGAAAGGTAAGAGCACCAGCACCAGGGTCAATCCGATCGCGAGGCTTCGCTTCAAGGCCGGATCCCAACCTGTTTGCGCAGGTTGATACGCGAGACCTGCAACCACAACGCAGAACGCCGTCGCCAGGAGCAACGTAAACCTCGTGCTTGTCACTGGAATCAAGACGAAACCGGTAACGAACGCGCCCACAATCGCGCCGATAGTATTGACCGCGTAACTGTGCCCGATGCGATTCACGGCGCCAATTTGATTGCTGGCCCAAACCAGCACCAGCGGCATTACCATTCCCATCAACAGCGCGGGCACGAGAATGAGCAACGTCGCTGCCATGACCTGCAACGCCAGCAGTCCGGGCCAGGAATTAATCTGTAAGCGCAAGCCCGCACTGATCAGTAATCCTGGTATCCGATTGAGCACGAACATGCTCAAGACGAGACTGACCGCAGTGATCAGTTCGACCACTATGATCGTCACCCGCAATTTCGCGGATCGATCCTTACGTCCGACTATCCACGCCCCACCAGCGAGACCGATCAGAAACAGCGCCACAACGATACTGAACGCGTAAGTGCTCGAACCGATGATCATCGTGAGGACGCGCGTCCACGACACCTGCGTGCTAATCGTGACGAAGCCCGAGGCAAAGGCTGCTAACAACCAGAAGCGAGAACCACCGAGTTCCGTTTGAATTTGGCCCATCATCACGACCGGCGCGCCGCGAGCTACGACGGCGCTAACCATCATTCGCCGCTGAATCGTCAACGCAAGCACACCTACGATGACATTGATCGCGGCCGCAATAATGATCGTGATGCGCACGCCAAACCCAGGTAACAACACGAAGCCGGCGACGAGCGTTCCGAGAATCGCACCCACGAGATTGCAGGCGTAGAGTCGCGTGACAGAGTTTGAATCGTGGTCCGCAGCGCGCAGCAGTGCGGCAGACAGCACCGGCAGAGTCGCGCCCATCAGCGTGGTTGGTACGAGCAACAAAAGACACGACAGCGCAAAACGCATTAGCGTGAACGCGAAGAATCCCGGTTTCAATTGTTGCCAGATGGGCGCGTAGAGGTTGTCAATGACGCTAAATAGAAATGGAACCACAAGAGCGTAAACGGCGATCCCGATCTCCATCCAGCCATAAGCAGCAACAGGTTTTTTGATTTTCTGCGCAAGGCGACCGGCGAGAGCGCTACCAAGTGCGAGACCGCCCATGAAGGCAGCGAGGACAGTGCTAACGGCAAGTGTCGTCGCTCCGAAAACCAGACCAAGCATGCGGGCCCAGAGCACTTCGTAAATCAGACCAGTCGCGCCCGACAGGATAAAGCAGCCACAAAGAGGCACAAGAAACCCAAAGGAGGCAGTAGGCTGCTTTCCTTCACTAAAACCTTTCTTGTGCTTCTTGTGCTTCTTTGTGGCTGAAGGATTCACAGATAGATGACGTGACTCGTGCGCCACACACTCGCAGGTATCGATCCCGGCGCAGCCGCGGTCAACATGATCGCGTAATCGTGTTCGACTGCATCGCGTGTCACGTTCGTTTTCATCGTTGTGTCGATCTCGAAAGACTCAGGCTCCGAACCTTCCGCAGGCGTTACTAAAGCCAACCGTCTCAGACAGCGATAAAGCTGTTCGATACCCGAACCAAATGGTCCAACTTCTTCGCCCAACACGAGCCTGACTTCCGCGCGCTCGTCGATAAAGTGTTTGAGCAACGAAGCGGTTTGCACAACGCCTCTCTCAAACCGTTGCTGTAAGTCGTCATTCACCTCGCCGGGAAGACGTGTATCGAGCAGGATCGTGATTCGGCGTTCGTCTTCGGAAGTAAACTCGCGCACTGTCAGACGCCGCGATCTCGCAGTCGCTTTCCAGTCGATGTGTCGCAGATTGTCCTGCGGTTGATAGTCGCGCATGGAAAACAGATCGTGTCCTGCACCACGGCGCAAAGAAGGCATGCGGCCCGCATACATCGGCAACAGGTGCAACTCATCGCTGATCACTTCCGGTTTTGGATAGACGATGATGTCTACGTTCCGCGCGTGCAACCGGCGACGGCGGCGAAAGAAGCCGAACGGAAAACGTGTCGATAATTCAAACCCGTCGATCAACACGTGCCCGCGCTTGGGAAACAGTTGTTCGACTCGCTGCTCCGCGGATGAGTGGTGCGGCACGTAACTGAAATATGCCAGCAACCGTTTCGCATAACGACGCCGCGGCTTGCCGGCGACGACGGGCTGGCTGTTTGGACCACGCGCTTCAACAAAGATTGAAAACGACGGCAAGAGCCGTTTGGTGTTGCGCAAAGTCACGATCACAGGCGCAGGCTCCGCCGCGAAGATGTGATCGGGAAAGCGCGCCGACACGGTTAGATCGCGTAACGAAGTACGCGCTGCGATCCAGCCTACGAACAACGTCGAGCACAGTAACGAGAAAACCAGAAACAGCAGATTATTTCCGGTGTTCCAGGCAGCGAAGCCCACGACGATGATGATCACCAGAAACACACCGCCGCCACTTGTCGGTTCAAAAGGAAAATCGATACTTGCTACTTCAACCCGCGCGGAACGCGCCAGTGGCGGAACGATGAAGATCGTAAGCAGGAGCGCGATGATCAGGGAGAGGATCGCGGCAACACCCGCCAGGCCCGTTTCATTAGCCTGCCGGGCCAATACGGTAACGAGAGCCGCGGCGAGTCCGGCAAGGACCAGCAGAGTGCCAAGAATTACACGCGTTAACGAGGAACGTTTGCGAGTCACAGCGGAACGCTGACTGTCTTGAGAATCTCGTTCAGCACAGCTTCCGCTTCTTCACTGCGACGCAGCGAGGACGAGAAACGCGAACTGACGACGATGCGGTGAGCAAACACGGGGACGACAAGACGCTTGATGTCATCGGGAATGCAGTACGCGCGATCTTCTGTGAGCGCGAGCGCCTGGGCGGCGCGAAACAGCGCGAGCGTGCCGCGCGGACTGACACCTAAGTCGAGCATTTCCGATTCGCGCGTCGCGGCGACGATGCGCATCAGGTATTGAATCAACGCGTCGTCAACTGAAACGCTCGTCACGGCGCGTTGTAGTTCGACCACTGCGTGAGCACTCATCACCGGTCCAAGATCGTCGAGCGGATCCGAGTACTCGCGATCGCGAAGGATCAACTGCTCGTCAGCGGGAGCTGGATAACCAATGCGCAGCCGCAACATGAACCGATCCAACTGCGATTCCGGCAACGGGTAAGTGCCGTGATGTTCGATCGGGTTTTGAGTTGCAAGCACGATGAAAGGCGCCGGCAGAAGATGCGTCGTGCCTTCCACAGTAACGTGGCGCTCGGCCATCGCTTCAAGCAGTGCAGACTGCGTTTTTGGTGTGGTGCGGTTGATCTCGTCGGCCAACACGACGTTGGCGAAAACGGGTCCGGGTTTCCACTCGAAAACACCGCCGTGCTGGTTGTAAACCGACAATCCGATCACGTCCGAGGGCAGTAGATCGGAGGTAAACTGGATGCGCTGAAAGACGCAATCGAGGGCCCGCGCGAGTGCGTGCGCAAGGGTGGTTTTGCCCACGCCGGGGACGTCCTCCACCAATAAATGTCCACCGGCAATCAGCGTCACAATCGCGAGGCGGATGGCTTCGGGCTTTCCTTTGATTACCGTCTCAACGGCCGCTTGCAGCCGTTCAATCTGGTCGATGGCGATCGCGCTGGTTACCGGTCCGCCCTTGATGGATTCGAGGTTCCGCATGAATTGACCTGCATTCTACATGCTAAGAGCACACGTCGCACGGAAAAGTTCGCCGCTGAAATCGGCCTTTTGGGCTCACTGTGACCTGCGAAGCCTTCTGTAGTAGACTACCCGCGGAAGCTGGGCGAACGAGGCAGAAATCGGAACCTAAATCTCACGCTCTCGTGTAATTAGCCCGAGGAGGCATTATGAAACCCCTTCAGCCAAACAAGAAAAACCAGCGCGGCTTTTCGCTGATCGAGTTGATGATCGTGATCGCGATTATCGGCATCCTGATCGGCGTCGG
>Ga0068861_100001083_pt1 | contig 16840 bp, 12 predicted proteins | sample KBSSwiS42_FD_66593 | JGI IMG/M metagenome (GOLD analysis project Ga0068861, IMG submission 66593) | Switchgrass rhizosphere microbial communities from Kellogg Biological Station, Michigan, USA - KBS Switchgrass S4-2 | ecosystem: Host-associated > Plants > Roots > Rhizosphere > Soil ...
GGCCCGGTTACGGTGTGCCTCTCCTATAACCAAACGGATGTGTCAGGAAACGAATCCAAGCTCATGCTTTACTACTACGACACATCGATCACTCCCAATTCATGGCGAGCGGTCACGACATCGGTGGATGCAGTCAACAACATCATCTGTGGTGTGGCGGGGAACGTGGGCACGTTCTTGATCGCGGAACCGGGCAGCCCAACCGGCATCGATGAGACCGGATTGCCCAAGACGTTCCGTCTCTACGCCAACTTCCCCAACCCGTTCCGCTCCGGAACCATGATCAACTTCGATTTGCCCGAACCGGGCAAAGTGTCATTGGAGGTGTTCGATCTCCAAGGACGGCGCGTGCGCACGCTGGTCGAAGAAGACAAAGCAGCCGGCCGGTACAGTGTGCCGTGGACGGGTCAGAACGAGGCGGGGGAAATTGTGGCGCCGGGTATTTACTTCTACCGCCTGCACACGCCCAAGCACACGGCCACGCAAAAACTTCTAAGAGTGTCCTGATACTAAAAGCTTATAACGGTGTCCTGGATGCTGTGGCCCGCGGACTTGGGTTCGCGGGCCACCGTCTTTAATAGCCCCGCGTGAGTCCCGCGCGCGAAGGGTGGTACACTTCGCCGCCGTGCATCCCTCCACACGCGCTTCTCTTCTTTTTTGCCTCTTGTTGCTCTCGGTGAGCCAGTCCTCGTGCTCAGTGTTCAAGGGCATGGCAATGAAAAGCATGGCCGGGGCCATGCAGGAAGCGAGTGTCACCTACGCCCGAGATGACGATCCGGAACTGGTCGGTGACGCGCTGCCCTTCCTGCTCAAGACCGTGGAAGGACTCCTCGTCCAGCGCCCGAACGATGCCGGACTGCTCTTGACCGCGTGTCAGGGGTTCACGTCGTACGCACAAGCCTACGTGGCGGTGCCGGCGGACTATCGCGAAGCGAAGGATCTCGAAGGGGCGCGTGAAGAACGGCAGCGGGCGAGCCGCTTGTTTCTGCGCGGCCGCAAATATGGGCTTCGGGCGCTCGAGCTTTCTTATCCCGGTATTTCAAAGTCGCTTGAAAACGATCCGGACAGGGCCCTGGCGAAAACCAAGAAAAAAGACGTACCGCTCTTGTTCTGGACCGGCGCGGCGTGGGGCGGCGCAATTAACATGTCCAAGACCGATATGGACCTGGTGGCGGACTTGGGCGTTGCTAATGCATTACTACAGCGCGCGAACGCACTCGACCCGCGCTGGAATCGTGGCGCGGTGCACGAGGTACTTATCGCTCTGGAAGCAGCCCGCTCCGGGGGAAATGGCGGCAGCATCGAAGCGGCACGCAAGCATTTCAATACCGCGGTCGAGCTCTCCCAAGGAAAAAAGGTGGGGCCCTACGTGACATTGGCGGAATCCGTCAGCATCAAGGAACAGAACCTGGCCGAATTCCGCCAGCTTCTGAACTCTGCGCTGGCGGTGAATCTCGATGCGTCGCCTGACGATCGCTTGGCCAATGTCATGGGCCAGCGCCGTGCCCGGTGGCTGCTCGCGCACACCGGCGATTTCTTCATCGATTACGACGAGGGCCAGGATCCATGAACGCACGTCGCATGTTCTCGGGCCTTATGTTGGCGCTCACGGTGTTATCCGTGTGGGGCGGATCGGCTCGGGCTGCTGATCCGGTTCGCATCAAGCTCGCCACGCTGGCCCCGGAAGGCTCGGCCTGGCACGAGCTTTTGAAGGACATGGCGGCCGAATGGTCTCAGGCTTCAGGCGGACGCGTGGACCTTCGCATCTTCCCCGGCGGCGTCGCGGGTGACGAGCCGGTGGTGATGAAGAAGATGGGGATCAACAACTATCAAGCCGCGCTCATTTCATCCCATGGACTGAGCACGATCGACAAATCGGTCCGCACCTTTACCGTGCCGCGCATCGTTCGCACCAACGACGAGCTGGCCAAAGCGATGGACCGGATGGCGCCCGAGCTGGAAAAGCGACTCCAAGCCAAAGGCTACGAGGTGCTCTTCTGGGCCGATGCTGGGTGGGTTAAGTTCTTCATCACCACCCCGGATCCCACGATCGAGGGGGTGAAGAAGCATCGTTTGTTCAGCTGGGCCGGCGACGAGCAAGGGCTCGAACTTTGGAAGAAGGCCGGTTTCAACGTGGTCCCGCTTCCTGCCACCGAGCTCGTGACGAGCTTGCAAACCAAGATGGTGAACGCGTTCGACGCCGTCCCCTACTATGCGGTGGCCACCCAGGCCTTCAAGCACACTCCCTACATGATCGACATGAACTGGGCGCCCTTGCCGGGAGCCTTGATCATGACCAAGGCCTCGTGGGATAAGATCCCGGACGATTTGAAGCCGGTGCTCAAGAACATATCGGCGAAGTACACCGCGCGCTTCCGCACCGAGACGCGAAAGATGGAAGCCGACGCGGTGGAGGCCATGAAGGCGCGCGGGCTACACGTGGTGACGCCCCCACCGGAGGTGCAGGCGGAGTGGGATCGTGCGATCGAGAAAGCGTATCCGGACATTCGCGGTTACTACGTGAGCGCCGAGGACTTCGACTGGTTGACCTCCGTCGTCAAACAAATCCGCTCAGCCCAGCCTTGAGCGACGGAGCGGGTTTCCGCTCGTGAGCACGGAACGGACAGACACCGCGGCCTGGCAAGACTCCCAACACGTTGAAGCCCACGGGGTGGGCGAGGATCTCGTTTCCCCGACTGGCGCGGCGACGCGACTGGCTGCGTACCTCGCCGCGTTCGTCCTGCTCGCCATCACCCTCATTCCCTTCATCGAAATCATGGGGCGGAAGCTTCTTCACCGCTCCATCGTGCCCGGGGCCTCCGGTTACGCCGAACATTTGACCTTGTGGGTGGCGTTTCTGGGCGGCATGCTGGCGAGCCGCTACGGACGGCATCTTTCCCTGTCAACGAGCGCCTTCTTCAAGCCCAGGTGGTTGGTTTTCACTGCCAACGTGGTGAGCGTAGCCACCACGGTCCTCGTCTGTGCGGCGCTGGCTTGGGGCACCTACGGCCACGTTCGTAACGAGCGCGCATTCCTGGAAACTCTGGGCGGCGGAATTCCGCGATGGATTGCGTCGATCATCATGCCGGTGGGGTATCTGGGTGTGGCCGCGTGGTCGTGGGCTCGCACGCCGGGTCGCTTCGGACGTTTGGCCGTGCTGGCCCTAGTGGCGTTCGGTGTAGCGATTTGGCTTTTGGGCTTGCGTGGAACGGCGCTGGTTGTGCCGGGACTCTTTGCGCTTCTCGTTGGCACGCTGCTCGGCGCACCGCTTTTCGCCGTCATGGGTGGGCTCGCTGCTTTGTTCTTTCAAGCGCAGGGCGAGCCGATGACGGCGATCGCGATCGAGACGTATGGGCTCGCCACGATGCCGTTACTGCCCACGCTTCCATTGTTCGCTTTGGCGGGGACGGTTCTTGCCGCCGGCGGGGCATCGCATCGTTTGCTCGCATTTTTCAGGGCCCTGTTCGGCTGGGCACCCGCAGGAACAGCGGTGGCAGCCGTGGTCGCGTGCGCCTTCTTTACCGCGATCACCGGAGCATCGGGAGTCACCATTTTGGCTTTGGGCGGGCTCTTGCTCCCGATTCTCGCGGGTGAAGGATATTCGCGGCGCTTTTCGATTGGATTATTGACTGCTTCAGGAAGCATTGGGCTGTTGTTTCCGCCCAGTCTTCCCGTGATCCTCTACGGCATCCAGTCGCAGCAACCCATCGAGAATCTGTTCAAGGCCGGGCTCATTCCGGGGCTTTTGGTGGTCGTGGCGGTGGCGATCTACAGCGCGATGATGGGAAAAAAGGGCGGCGTAGAGCGCACGCGATTTGATGGCCAGAAGCTGCGCGACGCGGTATGGCTCGCCAAGTGGGACCTGTTTCTTCCGGTGTTCGTACTTGCTGCGCTGATAACCGGGGTGGCGACCTTGGTCGAAGCGGCGGCATTGACTGCCTTGTACGCAATATTCATCGAGACCGTCGTTCATCGCAAGATTTCCCTCCGGCGCGATGTCATCCGCGTGCTGATGGAGACCGCCATTTTGATGGGCGCGCTCTTGTTCATCCTGGGTTCGGCGCTTGGATTGACCGGCTATATGGTTGGCGCCGAGATTCCGTCACGACTCGTGGCATGGATGCTGAGCAACGTGCACTCCCAGTTCATATTCCTTCTCTTCTTGAACTTGCTCCTCCTCATCACTGGGATGCTGCTCGACATTTTCTCCGCGATCATCATCGTGCTTCCGCTCATTCTGCCGTTGGGCGAGGCGTTTCACGTAAATCCGCTCCACCTGGGCATCATCTTCCTGGCCAACCTAGAGCTGGGCTATCTCACGCCGCCGGTGGGATTGAATTTGTTCCTGAGCTCGTTGCGGTTCAACGTGCCGATGGGGAAAGTGTTCACGATGGTCATCCCGTTCGTGGCGCTGTTTATTCTGTGGGTGCTGTTGATCACTTACGTTCCCTTCCTAACCACCGCACTCTAGCCCTTGCTCTGGGCGCGAGGGCGGTAGGACACTAGTTTCCGTTTATGGAAGGATCTTTGGATGCGCCCCTCCCCGTGTCGCGGCGAAGTTATGCAATTGTGGGAGCGTTGTGTCTGGCGGCCGGCATTCCCTCGTGGATGCTGCTTTTTACCGGACGTTTGTTTGCCGGACGCGATCCGTTCCTGCTCATTCCATTCGCGGGAGTACCGGTTGGCGTCATGCTGATCTTGTTCGGGGCCGATCGATTCAAGCGGACTCGCATGAGCGACAATGGGTTTCGCGTGGCGTTGATCGCGGTGTCGGTGGCATTCTGCGGATTGGGGTCGTGGCTCGGAGTGCATTCGGGAGCAGAGGCACTCCAAACCGCCCTGCGGTTCTGCGTCATGGGCGCGTCGTACCTCGCGTTTTTTAGCTTCGCGCTTTTGGTGGTTGCCTTGCTAAAAGGAAAGAATCACGTATGAAGTTGACCGGACGGAGCCGGCTTTGGGTGGGATGCGCGATTGCCGCGCTGGTGGGCTGTATTGGTTTCGGTTTTTTGGTGTATTTCGGCGTGTACCGGCCGGCCAAGTCGGTCATGGGCGATCTCGATCAGGTAGCGAAATTGAAGGCGATGAACGCGGGCGTGCTGAATCACCAGAGTTTCGAGAAGCCTTTGAATGGCGAGCTCACCGGCGATCAGCTGGCCCGGTTCGCCCGCGTGCAATCCGGCATTCATGTCGCGTTAGGTCCGGACTATCCCCTTTTGGAGGAACGCGCGGCAAGGTTGCGGGGGTTGACGGCGAAGGATGGGGAGGTGAAACCAGAGCGCCTGGGTGTGCGTGACGCAATCATGGCTTTTCGCGGCCTGGGCCCGGTGATGCAACGGGCCAAGGAACTCCAGGTGAACGCGCTCAACGTCGAAGGATTTTCGGTCGAGGAATATCGTTGGGTGCGCGAGCACTTCTATCGCAGCTTGGGGTTTTCGAGGACAGGCGCTTACTTCGAGGATTTCGCGGCGCAGGTGAAGGCGGGCCAGGGCATCGACATTCCTTCTGAGGAGGGAATGCCTCCCGAACCGGAGCACAACAAAGATCTCGCCACCGCCTACAGCGACTCGGTACGCGCCTGGTTTCCGCTATTGGTGTTTGGGTTGTAGCTAACCCACAAGGTGTCGGTGAACATGGGCAGACAGTCAGTCGACGAGTTGTCCCAGCGTTACTCCCAAGAGGCCATGGCGTACCGGGACCTTTGGGCTCCCGTTCTCTTGCCGCCGGCGGTGAAACTTCTCAAAGAAATCAACACTGCCAAATGCGTTTTGGAAATTGGAGCGGGAACTGGATCGCTCCTGCCGGCCCTCACGTTCTCGTTTCCTGAAGCGCTGATTTTGGGCGTGGATCGATCGCAAGGCATGCTGCGGTTGGCCTCCGGCAATGTTGCGCTCATGGATGCCATGCAACTGGGATTGGCGTCGGAGCGCTTCGACCTGGCGCTCATGAATTTCGTGTTGTTTCACCTGGTTGACCCACACACCGGATTGAAGGAAGCGCATCGCGTCTTGAGATCAGGAGGACAGGTCGTGACGCTGACCTGGGGGAGCGATCTCATATCCGCGGCCACCGCGATTTGGGACGAAGAGTTGGAGCGGCATGGCGCGCCACCGCCCCCCGATCCGTCGCAAACCCAGACGCGTCATGACTGGGTGGATACCCCGGACAAAATGAACGCCCTTCTCACGAGCGCCGGATTCCGTGACGTTCGCGCATGGGAAGAACAATACGAACACGTGATCGAGTCCGATCATTTGATCCGCTTGCGCACCAGCTTAGGCCGCCCCCGGGCCCGTTTTGAAGCCTTGAGCCCAGCGCAGCAAGACTCCTGCTTGGCTCGCGCGCATGAACGCATGACTCTTCTTCGGGCGGAGGAGTTCCTGGTGACTGGACTGGTTGTTTACGCGATTGGCTCAAAGCAGTGACCGCGCTGGTGCCACGTTCAAATACAGGGCGAGTGCACAATGATTTCCAGCCACAACACTATCCCGTTGTCATCCGAAGTGATCGTGTTAGTTTGCTGGTTGTCAGTTCTTAGGTATTCAATGTTCCAGTACTGGGTGGTGCCATCCGCCCAGAATCTCGATGAGCTTAGATATACCCAATCTTCCGCTCCATCTGGAAATGGTTGGTGTTCCAGAGCGAGATGCGCTTTGTAGGATTCAAATACTCTAAGTACATCAATAGTGTCATTGACTGCAATCTTAGTGTCATACAACTCGGTTCTTCTGAATGTGTCCTTTTTTGCGCAATTACCTGTGACGTCACTGCAGCCGTTAATCTCTAACCCGAACAACGCTAGTAAAAGTAAAGGGACGTATGTTTTAGACAAGGGGTTCTTCTCGACGCGAAGTGGTTCAAGTAGTCCAACCAAGACCGGACCCACAGAGTTCCAATTACTTGAAAGTTGAGGGGCCTGGTGCACCAAAAGTGGGGCCTTGTGTGGAAGCAGCGAGCGCGGCGAGAGGCATGTCGCGTGGACTTCCGCGCCGGGACGAATCGCCCCGGGGCGATCGAGCCGTTACCGCATATGGTGCCGGTTCCAGAACCAGTACCTCACGTGGCGATGCCTTCTACGTCCTGAGCGAGTTGCCACCGCGATTCAGCGCGCTCGCAGTGACAACTCGCCCGTTTTTGACCCCCCAAACGAACTTGTAAACATCCAACATCGGGCAGCGCCTCAGTGCGCCACGACGACTCGCCGGATCTCGCGCGCGTATCCACTCTCCAAAGCCACGAAGTAAATTCCAGAAGCCACATCGCCATGCCACTCGAACCGGTGCTCGCCCGCCGTGATGCGTCCGTCATACACATTCACCACCCGGCGGCCCAGCAGGTCATAGATCGCAACTTTCCCATCCGTGTCCTGAAGCGCATGCACAGAAAACTGCATGCCATGAGACGCGGGGTTGGGACTCGGGGACGCGCTGAACGCCAGAACGTGACGGTCCTTGGCCGGCACGACATCTGGGTCGATGCCGGAAACTTGAGGCGCATCGCCTTCCAGCTCCAACGCCCACACATCGTTCACAAGAGTCCCGCCGGCATTGCCTCCGAAAACGATCCACCGATGAGCCGTTTCGCTGTACACCATCGAATGAAAGGCGCGGCCCAGAGGTCGTGTTGACGGAAGTGGCAACTCAGTCCAACCCGCGGCACCATGGGTGTTTCCGAGCAAGAACACATGGGAGCGAAACGTCGCAACATCGTTCTCAAGGCCACCGAATACGACAAGCCGGTCGAACATCGGGTCATAAACACCTGGAGCTCCGTTCAAACCCGGTAACGCAGGCGACGCGCCGGCCCCCAGTGAGCTCCACATTGGGTTACTCACATCCGGCGCGCCGCTTGCATTCGAGAGCACGGCGGCATCGCTCAGGCCGGTCTGGCATGGGGTTTTGCCTCCGTACACGATCAATCGATTTCCATTCGGATCGTAGGCAGCTGCGGCATCTCGCCGCAGCGACGGCGGCGTGCCGGATACGCTCCAATTGCTCCACCCCGTGCTGGTGCCAATGCCGTTGGCATGATCGAGGACCCACATGTCACCGGTTGCGCCAAAGCAACCTATTTCACCGCCCCACATCACCATCTTGTTCCGGATTGGGTCATAGCCGGCGCAGTGTCCGGACCGCGGCGATACTCCAGGCAGTTCCGGGAACTTCACCCACGCGGGTGTGCCCGACAACCCGTCCGCATCGGTGAGAACCCAAATGTCGGAATAGAATCCAGGATTATCGTTTTGTCCGCCGAAGACGATCATCCGGTTATTGACAACGTCGTACACCGCGGAATGGAAGCTACGGGGATCAGGTGCGGCACCGGTGGCGCTCATTTGCATCCAATGCGGTGTCGCATTGAAGCCGGACGCGTGATCCAGTACCCAGAGATCGTTAGCAGATCCCACGCCCGACACCTCCCCCCCAAACACGATCATGCGATCGGACGCGGGTGCGTACACCGCTGAGTGCCCGTATCTCGCAGGAGGAGGCGTTCCTGTCGGTGTGAGCTGGAACCACTTTTGGCGAACCACCCGAACTGTAAACGGGCCCGAGCCCGTCGACGTGTTGAGCGGATCGCTCACCACATAGTAATCGCTCGGGAAACTCGCGCCGCCCGTCATCGCGCCGAAGGAATACAGGCGCGATCCAGTGTTCAGGACGTCAAAGGAGTTGCCTGGAAACGGGACGAATCCGGCTTCCGGAATCAGGGTGAGATTTCCGCTCAGCGTTGCCGTGCCGGTGACTTCCATATGATCGTACGTGCCGGGAGCAGTGCCCGCGGCATCGATAATGAGGTTCGAGACCGGCCCCAGGTTGAGACTGCCGTCCAGGACAAAGGAACGAGGGAGATAGAGGTCGCCCAAATTGAACAACGTGCCGACGTGCAACGTGGCCCCATTGCCCGGCAAGAGCGCATAACCAACCTGATTCGTGAGCTGGGGGGCCGTGACATCGGCGTCCGCTCCAAGAATGATGGCCTGAGCGGCACCGTTCACGAGCGCAGAGGGAAACACGATGCCGTCCCCCCACAGGGAAAGGTGTGCCGTAGTCGGGTTGGCGGCGAACGTCGCCGACGTGGTTCCTAAAATCTCGAAGTACCCCGCTCCGGAAATCGTGCCACCGGTGTGATGGAACACACCGCCCCCCACTCGCACGGTTGAATTTGTGTCTGCGGTGAGATTGCCACTCGTGGTGATCGTATCTCCGAAGCCGTTCAGGATCACCATGGCGCCGCCCGTGGCAGACATGGAACCGCTGCTGGTGCTGGTGCCGCCTGACTTGCCAAGGGTGAGATTTCCCTGCACCCCCGTGGAGGTAATCGTGCCTTGGTTATCCAGGTTGGCGGTGAGCGCTCCCATCGTGGCGCAGGAGACAGTAGCGGCGGCTGCGTTGGTAAACGTTCCGCTCGTGACAAAGAAGTACGTCGCGCCAGGCCCGGGCAGAGACACAAGTCCCAAGTTCGTAAACCCGTTGGCCACGGTCAACTGTCCCGCCCCGAGAGTCATTGTGGATGTGCTTGCGGTGCTCAAAGTCGCGCTGATACTGGACGTACTCGAAGAGGTCAACCGACCGTGCAGCGACAGCGCGCCTCCGGAAACCGTTCCCCCGATGAGCTCGAGGGTCGACGAAGCACCCGTCGTGATGCCTGCGGTCGTGGTCAGCGTGACACCGTTCACCTTGAGGTGCGCATTCGATCCCAAGCTGACTCCGCCCACATTCACATTCGAGTTGACGTTTACGTCATACGTACCAGCAACGGAGATGACGGCGACATCGTTAAGTCCCGGGGGTACGTTTCCCACCCAGTTCGTGCCGACGCTCCAGCTTCCGGTGGAGGCGGCTTTCCAAGCGATATTTGCGGCGAACGCAGGTGCGGCGAGACATAGAGCGGATAGACACAACGTGTTGATAAGCAAGCGGCCTTTTGTCATAGCTCCTCCAGGCTCGAGGTTCCCAAGCCTCGAGCCCAACGTCAGACTTTCTTGGCGAACTCCACGCGGCGGTTCATGGCTTTCCCTTCCGGCGAATCGTTCTTCGCCATCGGTTCCGATTCGCCCTTACCCGCCGTCGAGAGACGCGACGCGTCGATCCCGAAATCGGTACTCAAGCTGGCCGCAACCGCCGCGGCTCGCTTCTCGGAAAGACTCTGATTAAGAGCGGTGTCTCCGACGTCATCGGTGTGACCGGTGATGGTCACCTTCACGTCGGGATTCTCTTTGAGGTAGGTGGATACCTGGCGCAGCACCGGGGCCGATTCGGGTTTCAAATGATCCGATCCGGTGTCGAACTGAATGCCGTGGGTGACGAACGGCGCGGCCATCATGTCCACTTTGGGCTTTCCGCCCTCGGCAAACCGCACGTTGGTGATCATCGGGTCCGACCCGTAACGCCACATACGGAAGCCGAGGCCCGCCACCTTCTGCTCCGGTTTCAAGGTCATTTCCGGCACATTGGCCATACGCTCACGATCGACGTAGACCTTGAGCCCGGTTCCCGCCGCCATGAGCGACACGTGATGTCTGCCGTTCAAGCCCCCTGGCATTTGAGCAGCCGAACTGGCGGCGCCTCCTACCTCGACGTAATTCGCATTGTTTCCTAAAGCCGTGTACCAGACGAACGCATCGGAGTTCGCATAGAGTCCCCCAACCGTGAACACGGGGCCGGTCATTTCCTTTTGATAACAGTCGAACTCGAGCGTCCACTTCTCTGGAAGCGAATCGCACTTGATCGCGATGATTCCTTCGGGACCGTTCAGCCGCAGCCAACGTTCTTTTTCGAACTCAACCGTGTCAAAGTTCCCGTTGTGCGCCTTCCAGCGCGAGGGAAACTCACCCAGCTCGTCGCGCGTGAAATCGTCCATGAGGATCACTTTGTCTCCCGGAACGAAGTCGAACTTGGTGGACACCGCGGAGACTTTTCCTCCGTCTCCGCCGGCCGGCGCCGGGGCTTCCGATCCGGCCTCGGTACCTGAGGAGGGCGCGCTGGGGGTCTCCACTTTTGGCGCCTTCTCGGTCGCTTTTTTTGCTTCCTTCTCCGCTTTCTTCTTGAGATCTCCAATACCGATAGCGTGAGCCGATCCGGCATTCACCAACAGACATGCTGCGACCAATCCGCTCAACACGAGATGCGACGCTTTCATCGTGGCCTCCTGCCGCGAGTCTTTTTGCGTGAATCGAGAACGTCCGCTCCCCGCGCGGCGTCCCCCGGATCCAAAAACCCTCCCGCCTGTTCGTGCGCTTTGAGCAACGATGCGACCTCCTGTCGCAGCGGTTCGTCGGTCAGCCTCGCCAGAGAGGCCCAGCGCTCTTCGGCCGGCAACTCGATCAAGGCGGAAAACACCGCCCGGAGCCTCTCCCAAGACACATTCTTATCCGGGTTGCGTCTGTTGCGGCCGGGAAGCGTTCCGGGCGGTTGTCTGTCTTTCATCAACCAAAACGCGCAATACGTGCCTAATTTGGACCAAGATTTCCCCGATGCTATTCTCCCCCCGTGGATCGGCCGCCCACTTGGGATCGTGTAAACGCCCTGTTCAACGAGGCGCTGGACCTGGATGCGACGGCCCGGGATGCCTTCCTGGCCCGGATCGAAACCCAAGACCCCGCCCTCGCCGCCGAAGTACGTTCGCTTCTTGCTGCCCATGGGCAGGCCAGCGGGTTTCTGGCCGGCTCTCCGGCCGAACGGCTGAGCCAGAGCGTGCGGCCCGGCGATCGCTTCGGGCCCTATCGGGTCCTGGAAGAAGTGGGGCGCGGCGGGATGAGCGTCGTATACCGCGCCCTCCGCGACGACGAGAACTTCACCAAGGAAGTGGCGATCAAGCTCTTGCCTGCTTCCTTGCAATCGAGCGATCTGATGCACCGCTTTCGTGCCGAGCGTCAGATCCTGGCCATGCTCGACCACCCCGCCATCGCCCGGCTCATCGACGGCGGTACTGGACCGGACGGCACGCCGTACCTGGTCATGGACTATGTGGCCGGGCAAACGCTCTTGCGCTATTGCGACGAACGGCAATTGACTGTGGAGGCTCGGCTCGGGATTTTTGTCGAGGTGTGCGATGCGGTGCAGTTCGCGCATCAGCGATTGATCGTTCATCGCGATTTGAAACCCGACAACATTCTGGTGACCGAGGACGGGCAGCCGAAGCTTCTCGACTTCGGTATCGCCAAACTGCTGGCCGCGGATGAGGACGGGCCCGCCGCCACCATCACTGCGCCCTGGGGCCGGCTCCTCACTCCGGATTACGCGAGCCCGGAGCAAATTCGCGGCGATCCCGTCACCGTCACGAGCGACGTTTATTCGCTGGGAGTGATTCTCTACGAACTTCTCGCCGGCCGGCGTCCGCTCGAGTTCAAGACGCGCAGGCCGGAAGAAATGCTGCGCGTGGTCATCGAGCAGGATCCAGCGCCCCCAAGCTCGCTAGTGACACGCTTTCATACCGAGGAAATAGCATCACGACGCAGCGACACCACCCAACGACTTCGCCGCAAATTGTCGGGCGACATCGATTACATCGTGCTGAAAGCGCTGGAAAAGGATCCAGCGCGCCGCTACGGCTCGGTCGACCAACTGGCCGAAGACATCCGGCGACACACGAGCGGCCGTCCCGTGCTCGCCCGTGGCGGCTCGACGATGTATCTCGCCTCGCGTTTCATCCGCCGTAACCGGGCGGCCGTGATCACTGGATCGTTGGTGGGGCTGTCCTTGATCGCGGGATTGATTGGGACGAGCTGGCAAGCGGCGAACGCGCGTCGCGAACGCGATCGAGCCCAGCGGCGCTTCGAAGACGTGAAGTCGCTCGCTCACGCGGTAGTGTTCAACATTCACGACGCCATCATGAATCTTCCCGGATCCACTCCGGCCCGCAAGATTCTGATCGACAACGCGCTCACGTACTTGAACAACCTGAGTCGCGAGGCGAAGGACGATCCGGCACTCCAGAACGAGCTTGGAGTTGCCTACGGGAAAATCGCCGACGCCGAAGGCCGGCCCGATTGGCCCAACTTGGGGCAGTCGGAAGACGCATTCAAGAACTATCAGAAATCTTTGGCCTTGCTCGAAAGTGCGGCCAAGGCCAAGCCTGACTCGTTGGAATATGCTCGCAACCTGGTCCTCACCCAGCAGCGCCTTGCTGATCTGCATGAATCTCAAGGGCGTCATAAAGAAGCCCTGCAGCTCTCAGAGGTGGGATTGGCCAGCCTCGAAGGATTGCGGGAGAAGTTTCCTGAAAATCCCTGGCTTCCCGGTGACATCATTCTCGCCCACGACCGGATGGGAGATTGGAAACTTGCTGCGGGGGACACGGCCGGCGCAACTGCCGAACGCGAGTTGTGCATGAAACTCGTCGAGGAGATGTACCGGAAGCATCCCAATGATGTGGGATTTCTGCGCGGCATCGTCATCCAATGCGCAAAAACCGGCGAGCTCATGGCGGCTCGCAACGACCGCGCCGGCGCGCACGCGTCCTATCAGCGCTCGCTGACGGCGGCAAAGGAGTCGGTCGCCCGACAAAAGGACAACACCGAAGCACTTCGTGATCTCTCGATCGTGTACGGCATGTACTCCGCCTTCACGGCCAAGATCGGGGAGATCGATTCGGCTCTCGCGCTCTTCAGCGAAAGCATGAAGATCACGGAGAGCCTGGCCGCTCAGGACCCCGGAAACATCCTCGGTCAAGCGGATGTTGCGTCGGGTCACCTGCAGCTCGGGACCATGCTCTTGGATGGGTCTCGTTACGATGCCGCATTGGCCCGTTTCAGCGACGCGTATGCGCGCTACACCCCGCTCATCGCCGCGGATACGAGCAACGTGCAGCACCGGCTTGGCCTCGCCCAATCGAGTCGCGGAGCCGGAGACGCATCGGCTGCCTTGGCCCGATCGGGTTCTCTATCGGAACGAGCGCGATATCGCAGCGAAGCCATCCGGTGGTACCAAAAAAGCCGCGCCACCTACGACACACTGAAGCAGAAGGGGTTGTTGAACGGCGAGGACGCCGCGTGGCCGGACAAGCTCACCCAACGCATGTCCGAGCTTGGCTCGGCAAAAAGCTGATCAGTCCTGGTTCTTGGTTCCGCCAAGCTCGCGGAAGAGCCACGCGCGCGCCATCGTCCAGTCGCGCTTCACTGTCATCGGCGACGTGCCCAGCACTTCCGCTGTTTCCTCAATGGTGAGTCCGCCGAAGTAACGCAGCTCCACCACCCGCGCTTGCCGCTCGCTTTTCTTCGCAAGCTCCTCGAGCGCACGATCGAGATCATCGAAGCCGACATCTGCCTTTCCCGCGTCTTCTGCATCGTCGAGGCCAATCAAGGTTTGACCACCGCCACGCCGCAATGCGTTCTTACGCCGAGCATGATCGACCAGAACCCGACGCATCGCTTGCGCGGCCACGCCCAGAAAGTGCGCGCGGTTCTGCCACGTCACGTCGGTTTGCACCACCATGCGCAGGAATGCTTCGTGGGCGAGCGCGGTGGGTTGCAACGTGTGACTCTGGCGCTCGTCCTTCAGGTATCCGGCCGCGAGCCGGCGCATCTCGTCGTACACCACCGGCAAGAGCCGCTCGATGGCGCGTGGATCGCCCGCGGAAAGCTGAGCGAGGGTGGCGGTGATGTCCTCGGATTTCATGGTTTGGGGCTACCGTAGGTGGTCCAGAACTCCGACTGCATCAAGCCGGGCCACTTGGCGTGCGCGGATCGGATGGTCTCCAGCTTGGTTCGGAATTCCTTTTCATCCACATCGCCGGGAGCGGGTTGATTGCCGGGGACCCGGTTCGAGAACTGTACATTGTCGGCGATGATGAACGCGTCGGGGGCGGCGTGCCGGGCAATGGGTTCTTGAAAACAATACGGTTCACCGCTGTCGTACCGCGGATCCTGGCCGGTTTGCACGAGAACGTTTTCCACGAACCGGCCCGGCGCGGGCGGATCGTTCTTGGCGCGGATCACCGAGACGCCACACGCTCCCGACCGATAGACGACGTTTTGCGTGAACGTGCCGGAGGGGCGGCCGCGCCCGGCGTCCCAAAGCGTGAGGCCCCAGGTTGCTACTTGTTCCACCACGTTGTCTTCGACCGTCACTTGCGCGTCCATGAACGCGCCAATGCCTTTCCAGTAGCGCTTCACCAGGTTGCCGCGAATCTGCGCGGTAGCGTTCCACGTCACGCCAATGCCTACTCCGCGTCCCCCGCCTACGCGCGTTCCGCGCGCGAGGTCCACCCCGTCGATGACGTTGCCCTCGATGGTCGCACTTGCGCCGCGATACAGCGCAATGCCGTCCCAGGAGTTGCGAAGGATCCGATTGCCGCTGATCTGTATGTGCGAGCCTTCGCGACCGGCGATGCCCATGATGCCCGCTTTCGTGTGCGCAACTACGGTCGAGTCTCCGATGTTGTTTTCGAGCGTGCAGTCTTCAATCGTGACCGAGCTTCCTTTCACCACGACTGCGGCATCGGTGGCGTTTTGTGACGTATCACGCCGTCCTTCCGTCACCGTTACGCCCCAGAGCGCGCAGTCGTCGCAGTTCTCGAATAGAATGCCGTAACCGGCATGGGTGCGGATCACCGCGCCACCGGAGTGATTAGGATCGTTGGTGTTCAACCGATCGCGTGGACCGACGATCCGAATGTTCTTTCCCGTGACCACGAGTCCAACGGTGGCGCGCACGTGAGTGGATTCGGCGTCGCAGTTACCGCACGTGTTTTCGGTGTACGCACGCGGGCTGAGGTCATAAATCCCCCGGTTGAGCTCGATCACCGCCCCGTCTTTGGCCGCCATCACAGCGGACGCCAGATCGCGATACGCGGTGGAGTCCGGGCTTCCCGCCGGAGCAACCCGGATGACCGAAGGCGGTGACACCGCTTGGGCGTGGAGAATCGAGGGAAGAAACGCCAGGAAGGCTAGAGCTAAACCAAGATCGCGGACGCGTGCCGTTCGTTTCCGGACCGTCATGCCCCCGGCGACCGAGGCGTCTCGCTCATCATGCGTTGATCGTAGCACGGATTTTCCGCAGCACCCGGTCGAGGTCCTCCGGTTTGAGTTTCCCCGTAAACGTGTTCTGCTGGCTGGGATGGAAGGCGTCGAAGAGCACGATGCCATTGGCCAATGCATGGGCGGCACCATGCGCGAACGGATACTCCTTCATGGTCACGGAAATGCCGGTGGTCTTGAGGTGCTTCAAATACGCCTCGTGCGCAAAGCGTCCCAAGGCCAGCACGATCCGTATGTTCGGCAACAGCTTGAGCTCGTCCCCCAGAAAGCGCCGGCAGTTTTCGGTTTCCTCCGGCGTGGGCTTATTGGCCGGCGGGGCACACCGGACCGCCGCAGCCATATAAACGTCGGTGAGCTCCAGACCGTCGTCACGATGCTGGGACTCCGGACGGTTCGCAAACCCGGCTCGCCAGAGCGCGGCAAACAAGAAATCACCCGAACGATCCCCGGTGAAGATCCGGCCGGTCCGGTTCCCCCCATGGGCCGCGGGAGCCAGGCCTAGGATATACACACGGGCCAAAGGGTCCCCGAACCCGGGGATCGGCTTCCCCCAGTATTGCCAATGCAGGTACGCCCGTCGCTTTACCCGGGCCACCTCGAGACAGTGGGTCCGGAGTCTGGGGCAGCGTACGCAAATGATGATGCGCCGCCGGAGCCGCTCCAAGCCGTGTATACTCCCCTCCCCCGGCTGATCGGTCCTCTCACGATCTTCGGCCCCATTTTCAAACGTTTTTCCCTCGGCCTCCGTCATAGCCTGGGAAACCTCAGCCGCCCGAACATCACCACCTCCCTCAAGGATGGTCCTTACCATGACGCAGTACCGGGCCGGCATGCGTTTTGTATTGGTTCTATTGATTTTAGTCT
>Ga0068861_100001084_pt1 | contig 16834 bp, 15 predicted proteins | sample KBSSwiS42_FD_66593 | JGI IMG/M metagenome (GOLD analysis project Ga0068861, IMG submission 66593) | Switchgrass rhizosphere microbial communities from Kellogg Biological Station, Michigan, USA - KBS Switchgrass S4-2 | ecosystem: Host-associated > Plants > Roots > Rhizosphere > Soil ...
CCATTCCCAAGGCGCGCGCTCCGACGCCGATCTTCAAGAATTCGGCGGCAAACTTGTCGATGGCGAAAGCGGGAGAGGAAATGCCCAACATCGCTGCTCCAACCAGGAGAGCGAATGAGAGGATGAATTGCGACACGCGGGGGCGATGGTCAGACATGCGGTTTTACGCCTCTCTCGGCCCCGGCTGCCTCGTTCCGGGGCTCAGGGCTGGGAGAGACGCTCGTCCACGAGGTCCTGCATCAATCGCCAGCCGATGTATTCCTCGATGAGCTGCTTGTCTTCTTTCTTGATGTCGGTGAACGCACACGACAGGTCGTATTCTCCCAGCACCGGTTGCGCTTCGCTTCGAACCACGACGCCGTTGCAGGAGATGACCTGGGTCTTCTTCCCTTTGCGCCCGAACGACGGCAAGAGGATGGTCAATCCGACTCGCGTCGCCGTTTCGAGCTGAGAGCGCACGCAGCAGTTGATGCCTCCGCTGGAAATGTTGACGCTCTCCGTCGTCATTGGCCGCTCGGCGGATGACTTCCCCGTGCGCTCCACCTGCATGGCCAATCGAGCGTTGATGCGGGGATGCTTCCTCCGCTCCTTCGATGCCTTCTTCAGCATCCTTCCTCCACGCCGCCGATTCCTCAGGGTATCGCGGCGCGTGGTGAAGGCAGGCCGGGGAAACCCACCTTCCAAGAACACCCGTCATGCCGGAGAGTTCCCCGTATTAACATGGAGGCCCCAGAACGGACGGGGCCTCTCTAGCTCCAGCATGAAAATCAAGGACGGTTTCACCAACCAGTCATTCGCGGCATTCTCCGCGGGATCCAGCGGCGTCTTCCGGGAACCGTCCATCCCCAGAGGGGATTAAAGCTCCTCCATAAAGTAACACAGAACTGGCGGCTTAGAGCCGTCGGAGGCTTAACAAAACCGCCATAAAAGCGGAGCCAAGCTAACACAACCTATGGGGGTGGTTCAACGGAACGGCCCTAGCGGCGGGGCTGGCTACTTGAGCCGGTATTCGAGGTGAGGGCCCCAGGAAGCACGGGCTTGTTCGTGGAGGAGGTGGTCGATGAGGTCCAGAAGCGGGATGCGGGCCCGGGTGCGATGCACTAGGGGTGTTTCCGGTGCCACCCCCCCCATGGCGGCGGCCATGGTCACCGCGTCCTGGTAGTCGCCCAGACGATCGACCAAGCCCGCGTCCATGGCCTGGCGTCCCGTAAAAATCCGTCCGTCCGCGAGCGGCAACACGTCATCGCGCGACAATCCGCGATCTGTCACCACTGCGCTCACGAACTGGTCGTACACGTCGGAGATGATGCTGTCGAACACCGCTTCTTCGTCTTCAGTGGGATTGCGGCTGAAGCTGCCCATGTCTTTCAAGGGGCCGCTCTTGTACACGCGCCATTCGATCCCGAGCTTGTCCAGAAGCGTGGCCGCGGTGGGATAGGTGAGGATGACGCCAATCGATCCCACCACCGCGCCGGGCGTGCAGACGATACTGTCCGCCGCCATCGCGGCATAGTACGCGCCCGAGGCCATGACCGAGCCCACCGAGGCGACCACCGGTTTCTCGCCGGCGAGGCGGGCGATCGCGTCATGGAGTTCTTGCGAGGCGCCCACGTCTCCACCCGGACTATCCACACGCAACACGACCGATTTGATGGAGTCATCGCGCCGTAGATCTTCGAGCTCGTCGAGGAGATCGCGAACGTCACCGATCGGGCCTTCGAGGACGATCAAACCAATGCGGCCGGAATTCCGCAACCCGAACTCGGAGCCTTGACCGAGTCCGCCCATAATCCATGAGGCGAGAAAAATCATGACCAAGCCGCCGGTCAACAAGATGGCGCAACCGAGAGCGAGGCCTTGCGTGCGGGTGGCCAGTGGAAACACTCCAGTCGTGAGACGGGTTTCACGCTAGCACCCGGCGAAAACGAGTGTCAAATCGCGACTAAAAGGAGAAAGGGCCGGCTATGTGCCGGCCCTTCCGAACGCCCCCGTTTCCGGCGTGGACCTGGAGATGAAACAGGCGTCTGGTGTTTACTCTCTAGGCAGGTCAACACGGACGGTACAGGGCTTGCAACCTGTGTCCTGGTGCCGGTCCCGAAGGACCGCGTCTGCCATCCACATATCGCAACCCTCGTGCCATGAGCGATTCTTGAGCGAACTGCGGTTCCAAACGCCGTCAACTGGGCCGCATACAAAGCACTACGGGCGCGACCGTTTTAACGCGGGGCCCACCGCGTGCGGGCCGGGCAATGGATAGACCCGTTCAAACGGGTGGAACTTACCTTCAGATCGGGTGAAATTCCGCGATGGGTATTGAACGAGGTTAGGGCGCCGGAGCGGCGAGGCCTTCGCGCACAAAAATACGAAACGTGCCGCCCTCTTGCGCGCCGCTCCAAACGAGAAGCAACTTGCCGTTGGGTTCGGAGATGAGCGTGGGCGATTGTGAGGCCGATTCATCGGTAGTAAGCGGTGTCTCGTCGCGATCCCAACCGGTTTCGGGAGTGATCTGCCGGTAATAGATATCCGGCGATCCGAAGCGAAAATCTTCCCAGGCGACATTGAGGCTTCGCCCCGCACCCGCGACGATAACTGGGCGCGCATGATTAGTGACGTCGTAGGTGAATCGCTTGTCTTTCCCCCACCCTATTCCGGGGAGGTAGCGTTTATAGAACACCTCGAACACGTCGTTGTGGGATGCCGCGCGACTATCCAACCACACCAGGTACACCGTTCCATCATCGAGCGCTTCGACATAGGGATGCACGGCGATGGATGAGGCATGCACGAGATCCCTGGCGGGCGGAACATTGTAGCTGGCTGCATCGAGCCGTTCGTAGTACAGGTCCCACACCTGATCGGAAACTGTGGCCACGATGCGATCGCTCCAGAAGATATGAATGCCACCGAGCTGGTCGGCAGCAACGGTGGGATCCTGCGGGGTGATGGCGCCGGGGCTCAGCACATCCGGAGTGCGCCAGCCGGCGTCCGACGTCCACGACGCATGCAAGATCCGCTGGACCGAATTCCGGCCGTCCACCCACACCAGGTGGACCTTGTCGAAGCTGTCCACGCACGTGACCGGAGAACGTGAAAAGCCCGTGCTCGGCGAGACGAGGAAGGGTCCGCTCCATACCCCGCTGGGATCGCGAATGAACTGCGCGATGTCCTCGGTGGAATCGTGAGCAATCTCGCACAGCACGTGCACGCGCCCGAAGTGATCGACCACCACCGAGGCGTTGCGGGCACTCACCGTATCGGCGGAGATCGCGGTGGCCGGGGACCAGACGCCGTTTGCGCTGCGGGAGACGTACATGAGCTGCGATCGATCGACGGTGACATTGTTTTGATACACGAGATGCACGATCCCATCCGGGGCCACGGCGGCATTCCGGCTCGTGATGCCGAGGGATGCATTGGCCAAAGGCGGCGAGACCGGCTGGAGTCCTGGGTCCCAGGCCGCACCTTCCACCACCGTAGCGAGCGCGATCAACATGCATGCGCCAAACCAGAGCCGCATCATGGCAGCACCACCAGTCGCAACGTGGGCACACGGCTTTCGGTCAATCGCGCGAGATAAAGCCCCGGCGCCACGAGCGCCCCGGAGGTATTGCGGCGATCCCACACCGCCGTGTGCGCCGAGCCGGCCACTCCGTCGTACACGAGCCGCCCGCCGATGTCGAAGATTTGCAGCCGCGCGCGTTCCGGCAACGTTCCCTGCCAGGCAAATTGCGCCACGCCGCGCACAGGGTTGGCTAGCAATCTCCAGGAGACGCGCTGTGTAACTCCGGTGCCGTCCACCCGCATGGGCCCCCAGCGGCTCTTCGTGCCGTCGCGCTCGATGCCTTCCAGCCAGTAATTTGCGGGAAGTGACGCGGCGCCGGTTGAATCCACGACGCTTCCTTCCGCCCCCGCGGTGATCCAAGCGCTCGACCATCCGGGGACCTGAGGCGTGTTACCTCGCACCCATCGCACCGCGGTCGGGAACGGCTCGAGGAGCTGCCAGGTCAACAAAACCCCATTCGTCTGCAATACGCCGTTGGCGGCCAACACACGAACCGGAACGACTTCTTGCTCGATCTTCACGTTGTCGATGTGCCAGCCCTGTCCGCTTCGCGTCCCCGCTTCGGAAAAGAACCGGAAACGGACGCGCAAGGATCCGCGGTACGCCGACAAATTGATGCGCTCATGGACGAACTGACCCTCGTGCAAACGTCCGGCAAACATCGGGCGGTCCTTCCACTCCGGGTGCGTGCCGCCGTAATACGTGTTGTATCCATCCTCGGGGAAGGCTTGCTGCCAATCGCCGCCGTTCACGGAGATCTCGACCACGCCACCGGCCTGAATGATCGTGCTGTCCGGGCTCACGAGGTCCACGAGCTGATCGAAGCTGAGCACCGCGTTATTCGGCAGCAATACGGTCGGGCTCACCAGCACCGCATCGCAACCGCGCAGAAAGCCCTCCTGGTAGTAGCCGTGCTTGAATCCCGCCGACGCGTTCTGGCCAAAGCTCGGACCATAGCTCCATTGATCGAATGCGGTTGGGCGCACGGGCTCGTGCGTCCACCCATGCTCGGTTTGCTCGAAGTCGTCGGAGCGGCCGACGAGGTTGCCAATGCCAAGCGCGACGGGGATCCGGCGTCCCGGCGCGTCATTCCAGCTCAAGGACAGCTCGAGCGGAAGGCCATACGGATCGGAAGGAACTGACGGCGCAATACGCACGCGAATGGGCTCGGGCGGCGTCACCGACGTGCCCTCGGGCACCGTGCCGAAGACCACGTCATGATCGAGCAATGTCCCCAGCGAATCCACGTCCTCGGCGTGAAGGGTTAGTCCGTTGGCCGGCATGCGATCCACCGAGATGCGGGGCAAGAGACCCGCCAGCTCACCCGCTTCGATGAGCCCATCCCCGTTCCCCTCCAGCTCCTCCATGGTGAGATCGCTCAGCTCCACGAGCGGACCGGGTTCTACGCTCAAGTCCACCGTCATTGCTCCCGCCGCATCGGGCCCGCGGATGTTGTACACGTGGACGTAGGTGTCCGCGCCCCGATAGTCCATGCTCGACGGAACCGTGTAGCGCCCGAACGCATCGCCGGCCGTGTACGGATCGCCTGAATCTCCCGACGATGCGTCGTTGTAGAAGTTCTCCAGCTGGTAGAGCCCATCCGCTTGCTCCACCGCAACTTTGTAATGCGGGGCGTTATCGTTTCTCAGCACGAAATCGTCGATGTGATAGATGAGCAGTCCGGACCCGGGAATGGCCGCATCGAGGCCCGTCTGTTGCCGGTTTTCGAGCAGGAAGTATTCGTTGGTCCCTCCCGCGCCCCGCCACAATCGGTAGACGAGGCCGGATTCAATGGAGGGTGGGATGACGACGTCCTTCAAGTTGTTTTCGACGTAGACCACTTCGGCAAAGCCGAGCTTGACCTTGGACCAGGCGTCGAAATCGGAGGGCGTGCGACCCGCATCCTGGTTAACGCCCGCCGACATGATCGACCATCGGCCGGTGCCATAGGACTCGCCGCTCGTGTCATAGAGATCGGGTAGCCCAAGCAAATGGCCGAGCTCGTGGCAAATCACGCCGATGGTCGCGGGCTCGGGATTCAACGTGAAAAATCGTCCGAAGACACCGTCCATGGGCATGTTCTGGGGAGTGAGCCAGTAGCAGCTGATGAAGTCGCTCGAGGTGATCCCGCCGAATTCACTGCCCTTGCCCGCATGAATGACGACCATTCCATCCACAACTTCGTCGTCGTCGCCTGAGTCGGCGATGCCGTCCGGTCCATCGTTGTCGAGCAGCGAGTAGTTGATGCTCGGATCGGACAGGTAAAACGCTTCTTCCACCAGGCGCTGACTGTTTCCCGGATAGAAACCGAGGCCGTAATAGTTTGCCGAATAGTCGTTGCGTTTCCCGGTCACCCGGAACCAGCCGCGCACGACACCGTTCAAATGAAAGCGGCCTCCCGAGGAACGGTCGTAAAACTCGGCTACCGAGGTGAACCCATCGTCGGCCCGCGAGAAGATCAAATGCTCGTAATACGAAGGAGGATGCGCGATACGATCGGCGGGAAAGTCCGGGAAATCCACCAGCACGACCGCAACATTGAACTCCGTGGTGGCGCCGGCCGCCCGCCGCCCTGCTTGAGCGTCGAACGTGGTCGTGGGGACGTTGACGCCTTCGCGAGCGAGCACATCGGGAGCAACGAGGGGTTCACCGGATGCGAATGCGACTCCGCCAGCAAGCAGCGCTGGGAGTACGGAGGTTGCCGTCAGGAAAACAATGAGGAGGAACGTGGCTCCGGAAACGCTCGCCCCACTCCGCGGCAGAGAGCCGAAATTATCCATGTATGCGTCAACCGATGGAGGCAGCGGGCCCCGGTCTCAATCCAACCCGTTCGCCCATCAGTCTAGTGAGGCGGTTGGGTAGCGTCAACGTTCTTATATGTTAAATCGTTGTTACGTCTAGTTCTCCGGGCCCCCAACCTGCGGATCAAATACGCGGCGCCACCACCCAACAGCCCACCGAAGACCCATCCCCCCAGAACGTCGAAAGGATAGTGGGCACCCAGGTATACACGGCTCCATCCGACGAGGACGAGGATGACCGCCATGGGAAAGGCCAAGCCCGGATACGAACCGACGAGGATGGCGGCCGCGGTGGCGGTGTTGGCGGCATGCGTGGAGGGGAACGATGCGTTGTGCGGGCAATAAGCGCCGTGCGTTTTCACGCCGACCATGCCGGAGCTTGGCCAGCACGGACGCGCGCGATAAAAGAACGGTTTCACGAGCTTCACCGATCCTTGATCGCTCATCGGAACGCACACGAGCAACGCCAGGACAGTCACGCGTCCCTTCCATCCGCCGCGAACCAGCAACCACACCGTGGCTATGGCTACCACGGGAATGAAGGCGTTGAAGTTGGAGAGCGATTTCATGACCGGGGATAGCGCATCCCACCCGAGGGTGTGATTCAGAAAATGGAAGATGGCGATGTCGAGGGTCATGGGTTGAGCTCGTGTTCAAGAGTTTGAAGCTCGGGAGATATGCGATCGGCCGGATGGGAGTGCAACGAAGTCAACGCTTCGTTCCGGCGCCCCAACGCGATGAGCGCGCGTACTTCCCCTGCCCGCGCGGCGGCATTCCACGGCTGCCGCAACACGAGCGCATGAAATCCCCGATAGGCCAGATCCGGATGCCCTAAGTTTCCCAACACGACCGCGGCATTGTAGAGCGTCTCCGGTTCTTCGCCACCCACGCGCAAGGCAATGCGAGCCAGCGAATCCGCTTCCGCATGCCGGCCCTCGCGAAAATCCAGCGCGGCGAGATTTCCGAGTGCCTTGGGGTGATCCGGCTGGATCGCGAGCGCCTTTTCGAACGCCGCTCGCGCATCGCTCCACCGCTGGGCCTGCGCGTGCAACACGCCGAGATTGTTCCATCCGTCGGCAAACCCAGGTTGTTCGCGCACCGCGGCTTCATATTCGCGTCGCGCGTGGCCGGTATCGCCCTGGGCCGAGTAGAAGATCCCCAAACGCAAGTGCGACTCCCCCGTGCTGTGCCGCGCGTGCAGTTTTCCAAAATCTGCGTTCACGGCCACCGCTGCCGCCGCCAATACCCCAAGCCAAATCCCCATTGCTCGCCACGAGCGGGTTCGGAGAACCATGATCAGCTCGGCCACACCGATACCGGCCCATCCGGCGAGAAGCGGGATGGCAGAAGCGCGAAACCGGCCACACACAAAAAACGCGGCAATCACGAACCACAACACCACCGGGACCGCGAGCCAGGCAAAGGTCAATCGCCGTCGTGCGATGCCCACCATTGCGCCAAGCAAGGCCAGCGGCCCCAGCAAACCGAAATCGAACAACACCGGGAGATGGAAAATGCGGGCGAGACCAGAAAAATAGTAATAGTCATCGTTGTTCGGGATCTCATACGCATCCCAGAACAACGCCAGTTTTTTGGCCTGCAATTTCAGGAAATCGCCGGGATGTTCCCGGGCCCAGCTCTGAGCGCGATGCATCCAGTAGGACGACACCTCGGAGGGGCGAAGCGCCCGCCCTTCGGCCAGCGTGGCCAGACGCTCCGCATCTTCCAGCCCTCCAGTCCAGGTGCGGCGAAATTCGGGAGCGACCGCGGACATGCCGTCCGCGGCGGGATTATTGCCCAGGTAGTAATTGAGCCCGCCCTGTGAAGCCACCGGTACGACGTCATGCCCGACGATGGCATTTCGCAGCAGCACGGGCGTGAGCACCAGCACGGTTGCTCCCCAGTACACGGCGAGTCGCGACACGGAGGGTCGTCGCACCGTCCAGAGCACGTAGAGACTGACGATAGGTAAGAGCGCAAGAATGTTGGGACGGGTGAGGGCGGCCAAGCCCAAGCAGGCTCCAGCCAGCACCCATGCGCGCGAACGGTTGACGGTGAGCGCGCGATCCAGCGCCCAGGTGGCGGCCAAGTTGAGCGGCGCCTCGAGCACGACGAGCAAGAGCTCGCCTTCGTAATACACCCCCGGGCCATACGTCGCTTGCAGCAATCCCGCCGTCACTCCGGCCACGCGTCCGAACCGGCGGCCAATCACCACCGCGGTGAACGCGGCCGTGAACGCTCCCAGCACGAATTGCACGATGCGAACGAGAAGATAGTTGGGGCCGAAGAGCGTGTACAGCACGCCCAGGAAGTACGGATACAACGGCGCGCGAAAGAACACGCCCGAACCGATCCAGTCCCCCGCCGCCAAACGCCGTGCCCACTGATCGTGGTAGAGCGCGTCCATCTGTGGATGGGCAAAGAAGGGGGCGTGCTGTAGGTCGGCGAGGTAAGCCAGTCGCAAGCCGAGCGCAATCGTGAACACGATCCATACCCACGGATCGCGCCAGCCTCGCCCCATCCCGCCTCCCCTGCTAAGCTCGACCGCCATGCGCTGGCACTGGAAAGAATCGCCTGACGGCCTCGTGCTTACACTCGCGGGCGACATCCCAGGAGTTAGCGAGCTGGGATTTATTGGACGCACGCATCCCGGCATGCCCGTCCTCGCCCATCGCGCCACGGTGCGGTTGGGCCAGGTCCACGGGGCTCACGTCGCTTCGGTCACCGAGTCCGGATCGATCCCGTCCTGCGACGGCGCACGCACGCACACGCCGAACCTGCTCCTCACCGTCCGCACTGCGGATTGTGTGCCGGTGCTTCTCACCGATGCGAATGGCATTGCACTTCTCCATGCCGGGTGGCGCGGTCTTGCCGGAGGCATTCTTGAAGAGGGGCTTTCGGGATTTCAGGATCCCCAAACCGTTCACGCCGTGTTGGGCCCCGCCATTCGCGTGTGCTGTTATGAAGTGGGACCCGAAGTGGCATCGCAGTTTCCGCAGGAGTCGCTGCGTCCCGGACCGGGCGCAAAAGCGCATCTCGACTTGTTTCGCGCCGCCCGGATGCAGCTCTTGGCCCGCGGCGTGCGTATGGAGTCGATCGCGGAGGCGCCCTACTGCACGCGCTGTCACCAGCACCTCCTCGCTTCGGCCCGGGGATCCGCAGGCGGGGCGGAGCGCATCATTGCCTTCGCTGGGTTTCGCTCGGGGCTCGCGGGTCAGCCGCCGTAAGCGCGCAGGTAGGCCGGCACGACGCGATCGGCATGAAAGAGATCGTGACTTCGTTTTTGGCCTGCTTCCCCGAAGGCACGCGCCAGATCCGGATCGCGGAACAGCCGAGCGACCGCATCCGACATGCCCTCCACGTCATCCGGCGCACGCAAATAACCGCATTCTCCTTCGACGACCACTTCCGGCGGTCCACCTATGCTGGTCACCACCACCGGGACGCCGGCCGCCATTGCTTCCAGTGCGGAGAGACCGAAACTCTCGTGCAGGGACGGAAGCATGAACACGTCGGAGAGCGGCAGGATGTCCTCCACGAATTCCTGGTTCCCGAGGAAGGACACGTCACGCTCTAGCCCGCGCTCCTGAACGAGCCGCTCCACGGGAGGGCGTTCGGGACCATCGCCCACCAGCACCAACCGCGCCGGAAACTCGCGGCGAACGCGGGTGAATACCTCCACCACCGCCTTCACGTTCTTGACCGGACGGAAGTTCGAAATGTGCAGAAGGATCTTCTCCTCCGGCCGAGCGAACTGGGCACGACGCTCCGCATCGCGACGCGGACGAAACGTTTCGGAATCCACGAAGTTGGGAATGACTTCGATCGCACGACCGGGATCGAAGATACGCACCGTCTCGTCGCGTAACCAGCGGCTCACCGAGGTGACCCCGTCCGATTCCTGAATGGAGAAACGCGTCACGGCGTAAAAAGACGGCGCTTGCCCAACCAGCGTAATGTCGGTGCCATGGAGCGTGGTGACGGTGCGGATCGGCCGCGAGCGGAGCATTTTCTGCGCGAGGTAGGTGCTTGCCGCGTGAGGCATGGCGTAATGGGCGTGCAGCACGTCGAGGCGGTGGGCTTCCGCGACTTCGGCCATCTTGGCGGCCAGGGACAAACAGTAGGGCGGATACAAGAAGACCGGATAGTTCTCCGGCCGCACTTCATGGAAGTAGATGTTGCGCTCGAAGCAGCGCAACCGAACCGGGATACTGGAGGTGATGAAATGGACTTCGTGTCCACGCCGGGCGAGCTGTTTTCCCAGCTCGGTGGCCACCACGCCGCTCCCCCCCTCGGTTGGATAACACGTGATCCCGATCTTCATCGTCACGTCGCTCCTACTCCTCCGGAATCAAGGACACCGCGCGCGCCACCGCCACCGGTCCACGATCGAGAAACGCTTCGCCGAACGTGACTCCGATCAAGCTGCCGAAGTAGCGGTCCCGGGCTTCGATGCTGGGCAAGAAGCCGGGCTCGGAAATCGGGGTGGCCAGCGTGTCGCCTTCGGGGCGATGGAACTGGCTGTCGAACGCGGCCAGCGCATTGCGTTTCACTGGATAGGTCGCAGTGACGTCGACGATCAAGCTGGGCAGGAACGGGCGCCGTCCCATGGCAAAGAGAAGCCGGTTAGGCCGGAAGGGTTCTCGGTCTCCGCTTCCAAATCGCTTGAGGCCCGAGAAATACATGGCCCGGCGCACGAGCTCGGCCCCTTCGCGATGATCGGGATGATCGTCGTCACCATGGGCGGCAATGACGAGCCGAGGCCGCAAGCGACGCATTTCGTTCACCAGCGATTCGACTTGATCGTCGTCCATGGCGCGGACGCCGGTGTCGGGAAGGTGCAACGAGCGCCGCTCCGCGCCCAGAATGCGCGCCGCGTTCTTGGCTTCTTCAGCCCGGAGTTCCGCGGATCCACGGGTGCCGCGTTCTCCCAAGGTGAGGTCGACCAGCACCACTTCTTTCCCCGCCTGAGTGAGCTGGGCAATGGTGCCTCCGGCCGCCAGTTCCATGTCATCGGGATGGGGACCGATCGCGAGCACGTCACACACGTGTTGCCTCCAAAATAGAGGGAGCGGTGCGTCCCTCAATCCACGCCGTCACATGATCGCGAGCCGCGTCGGCGAGCACGGTGCGGGCCTGGGTTCCGAAGAGAAGGCCCAGCACGGCGCTGGACACGCCGCGTTCCTGAGGTGCGCGCCGCGGCCGCAAGAATTCAGGCAAGTTTCGAAAGCGCGGTTCCGCGCGATAGAGCTCGCGCCGCCCGCGGCGTTCGAGTGTCTCCTCCAGACGCTTGAGCTCGAAATCGATCTTGCGGCGCGCGCTGCTCAAGGCCTCGGTCGCATCCTGCTCGGTCCCCATGAGCGTGTCCAAGCGCACCATTGCGGCATCCAGCTGGTGCCGCAACTCGGAGACCGTGCGTCGCGCCTCGTCCGGCGTCCGCTTCAGCGCTTCGTTGGCAATCCAGGTTTCGGGATCGGAGAGCGCTTGCTCATGATCCGCGGGCGCGATCAATCCTTTGGGAAGCACCGTAGCACTGAGTCGCGGGACCCGCACCGGTTCGGGGATGCCTAGCGCGTCGTACACGGGATGTAATTGATCCAAATACGCCGCCTCCACAGTCCCCACCACATGGGCCACCGAACCGAACAGGTAATCCTGGAGCGGAGCGCGTAGGAGTACGGACGGAGCCAGCCGCGCGGGTTCGGAGGCAAGCATGCCGCTCACGTCGTTTTCCCAGGTTGCCGGATCGATCGGGCGACGCTTTTCTCCATCGAGAATGAACAGGCCGTGAGAGGCGGCGTCTTCGTCCAGAGGCGCCGCCTTGTCGTGGCCCCGCACCACGACTTCGGTCGTGAGCTGACGATGCCGCGTCACATAACGTTCCCAGAGGCCGCGTCCCCCTAGACGTACTTCCGGCCAGCGACCGTCCAAGGGTAAGAGGCCACGTTCGCCGAACATCGCCAGCAGTGTGCGGGCGAAGCCCTCCCCCAGCTCATAGGGTTCCACGGAGAGTCCCAGAGCGATGGCGTCCTCCCCCCACTCCTCGATCAATGCGAGGGCTTCGGGCGGGTCGGTGAGACGCGCCGAGCCCACCCAATGTCGAGCCGGCGGGCCAGCTTCGAATCGATGCCGGAATAGGCGAAGGTCGCGGTGCGGCAACGCGCCCCACCCGATCTCTCCCCAATCCGTGTCTTCCGATTGCATCCAAAACACACACACCGCCGGCACTCCATCGCGGGCGCTCAAGCGCTCCGCCAAAGCAAGCGCAGTGGCGGCCTTGTAAACCGTGTAGAGCGGACCGCCCCACGGTCCCGGCTGCTGTCCGGTGACGACGATGCGCGTGCGAGGATCGTCTAAAGCACGGAAGGCGTCGAACACACGGGCCGGCGCCTTCCAGTCCTTAAGCGCAGCATCCCAACGGCTCGAAAGCTCGCGGCTCACCTGCCGGGGCTTGGCGAGTTCCAGAGGGTCCCCCGCCTTCGACAGCGCTTTCGTCATGCGTTCGTCCGCTCGGCGATGACGAGAAGGCGAGGTGATTCCGGCGACCACGTAGCTCCCTCGTAGTTGCCCAACGACGCGAGTTCTTTCCACCCGGTACCCTGGAGCATATTCAGAAGATCCTCGCGTTCGTAGAGCGAGACTTCCTCGTGAAACGATGCAATCGTTTCACCGGAGGGGTTGGACACCTCGATGTCTTTGATGACCACGTCGCCATCGGAACGCGCCACCAGCGTGCGCCGTTCACGCACGGCGTAATTATCCACGGTACGCTCGGAAAACGGACGCAGACACGCGCGCACGTCCGGTGGATTCGGGACATCGAGCACCAAGCGCCCACCCGAAGCGACCACCCGCGCGAACTCGGCCAGGAGCGATTCGTGCGCGCTTCGCCGTCCGAAATATCCGAAGCTGGTGAAAAACGAAAACAAGGCGGTGAAACCCCGTTCCCTAAAGGGAAGCTGCCGCATGTCGCCGCGAACGAGATACGGCTGCACCGACGGTGGCGCGTTGGCGAGGAGGGTTGCCGAGCGATCGAGACCGAACGCGGCTTGGCCGCGTCCGATCAGAATCTCCAGATGACGTCCCATTCCGCACGCCACGTCCAGCATGCGACCTCCTCGTGGCAGCCAGGGATCGAGGGCGTGAAACGTGCGTGCGGCTTCCTCACGATCCCGATGTGCGTAGAGCTTGAGGTACCACGGTCCGAATGCATCGTCGAACCAGGCCATGATCAACTGACGCTAGCACGACCCAGCGCCGTGTTCCAACGCCAGTCCGGACGTGAAACACCGGGCCGGGGCATGAAACGGCCCCGGAGCAGAAACACCCCAGGGCCTCATCCATTTATTTTGCGAGAACGTCTTCGATTTTCTTCTGGATTTGATCCTTCGGCACGGCGGCCCGAATCACATCGACCACCTGACCGTTCTTGAAGAACAACAAAGTCGGGATGGATCGCACGTTGAACCGCGACGCAACCCGCGGATTCTCGTCCACGTTCACCTTCCCCACCTGAATTTGGCCTTGGAACGTGCCGGCCAGCTCTTCGACGGCTGGAGCAATGAACCGGCAGGGGCCGCACCAGGGCGCCCAGAAATCCACCATCACCGGGATAGTCGAGGTCTCCACTGTGCTCGCGAAGTTTGCGTCCGTGAGCTCCATCAAATTATTTCCCATTCCAGCCCAAGCTCCTTCCTTTGCTGACATCGTCAAAGTCCCTTGCCCCCACCGCCCCCGCCCGTGGTTTGGGTTTGACTGCTTCCGGATAGCAGCAAGAACGCCACCGCCCCCGCCACGATCGCACCGCCGGCAAGCAACAGTCCCGATGGACCACCGTTCCCCTTATCGGCCTCAACCTGAGTCACGTCTGCGTACGGGATGCGCACTTCCTCGTAACGATTTGTCTCACTGGTCCGGCCGTCCGAACCGGTGCCGTTGGCCTGGGTGGACGTGTGCCGCACCGTGCCCACCAGCCAATCGTCTTCCAGATGCAGGGCGATGAAATCGAGTTTGCGGCCATCGCGTGTGGACACGTGATAGGTATCGGCCTCGGGAGGCTCGGCGAGATCCTCGCGATCCAATTTCGTCGTTCCCGCGCAACCAATGGTTGAGACGTACACAAGCGCGAGAATGGCGGCTATTGGGCGTTTGATCGACACTGTCATCGAGCTTCCTGACCAGCCCTTTAATGCTAACAGAAGGAAGCCCGGTGCCCAAGCAACCCTGGGGATGCTGCAAATAAGTGGGGGTCGGGGAGAACGGAGGTCACAGCCCGACCTGTCGCTAAGGAGGTCCAAAACACAGATTCGGACTGCCGCTGCCTCGTCCTCGACGTCTCCCCCGACCCCGAAATTCGACTCAAACTTAATTTATGCACGTTCTTGGTGAACGTCAAATTGGATCTCATTCGGGTCGAGAGCTTGTACGCCGGGTAGGTACCCTAAACTCCACACCGAGGCTAAATTCCAACGAATCTACCGTAAATTGCTCGGTGAGATTCCCGCTCGTACGCTTGTCGGTGAAGAAGGCATCCCGCACGTTCGTGCGCAAAGCGAAACGCGGATTCAAGACATACATGATTCCGCCACCCAGATGAAACGACGTGTGGTTGTCGTCGAGGCCCCCGCCGCTTCGAAACGAGGTGCCGGCCCCGAGATCGAGAAACGGATAAACCCGAGCCGAGGTCAACGATTGGAAATGAACCAAGAGGGACAGGCTGAGCTCGGTCAAGCGTAGGGTTTCCGAGGTCTCGGCATCATCTAGGGCCGTGGTAGATGTCGTGGTATTCGTCCCCGTGAGACCCAATACCTCGGCCGAGAACGCTTGCGTAAAGGCGTATCCCAATCGCCCGCCGTACACAAAACTCCATGTCTTATCGAGGTCGACCGGGGTCGCATCATCGTCCCAGTGCCAGAGCCCTGCCGTGGGGCTGAAATAGAGGTAAGAGGCGGCCGCAGGACGAGTCGTGCACGCGATCAGGACGAGGCCGAGCAGGGCGAGTTGTCCGCGCATCACATCTCCTCAGCAGTTCAGGGGAGTTTCACCACCCGAGCCGCCCGCCTCAAGAGTCCCACCGATGCATCGATCCAGTAAACCCCCGCGGGAACGGTTTGCCCTGCGTCATTGCGTCCGTCCCAAACCACCGTTGCCTCCTCGGTGCGCCCGTAGAGGCGGCGCACGGAGCGCCCCGCCGCGTCGTACACGTGAAGCTCGATCCGTCCCCTAGTCGACAACGCGGAGAGGGATATGGCGCAGCGTTCACGAAACGGATTGGGAGATGGCGGAGACCATCGAACTGTGACCTTGCCGTGCCAGGACGCCTGAGCCCAAAGCTCGGTTCGGCCGACTCGATCCGTAGACCAAAGGCGGTAGGACCAGTAGTCCGCGGTCCTCGATTCATCCCACGCATGCTCTCCGGGGCCGGAGAATCGTGCCCGCTCCTCCCATGCGCTGCCGTCACCGCGCGACTCCAGTCGAAACGCAGTCTCATCGCTCCCCGCCCAGACCAGATGGGGCCGGCCGGTTGCGTTCGTGGTGGCGCGAAGAACGCCCGGCAACACCGGAACGAACCCAGCCACCAGCGCTCCCACATCGAGTTTTCCGTAGCCAGATGCGGCGCCCCAGGGACGCGGCGCATGTTCATCATGGGCCGCGGTGTTCTTGAGCGCGGCGCGGGCGCGAGCGGGATCGAGCGATGGGTCTTCTTCGAGCGCCAACGCCAGCGCTCCGGAAACATGTGGCGCGGCCATGCTCGTCCCCAGGTATACGAAGTGTTCGCGATCCGGCTGCACGGTGCGGTCGAATCGATAGAGCTGCGCATATAGGGGACTGATGTCGTGGCTTCGCGCCGAGGCCACGACAAATCCAGGAGCGACGATCTCGGGTTTGTCCCGGCCGTCTGTAGTTGGACCGCGGCTGGAAAAAAACGTGACGCGCCCGGGTTCAGTAAGCGAGTCAGGGGTCACCGTCGTGCATCGCGTTTGGCCGAGTGAATCCGGCCAGCACGGTTTGGTGTTCCAGCTCCCCGCCGTAAGCACGCCCCGCGCGGTCCCCGGCTGCGTGATCTCGTTGCCGGGAACGTAACGCGTGTTCCAAAACGGCGAATTGCCGCCCACATCACGAATGGAGGACAGGGAAAGCCATAAGTTGACATCGCCACCGGTAGCGGCGCGATCGGCAACCACGATGCGCCACTCCCCGCCTGCCGGTGGCGGCGCGGCTTGCCCATCCGTCGTATCGGGATCGATGTTGCTGACCAGCATTCCAATTTCTACTTGGGACGGCTCGGGAGGATAGGTCACGTGAGTGAGAAACAGCGTTCCCTGTCCGGTGAGCAGGTTTCCCGTGTCGGTCACGTTTGCATAGGGTCCGAAGCGGTGGCCATTGGGTGTCACTACGGTGACCTCGAACGACGCACTCGCGGCATAAAACGCATCCATGGTGAAGAAAACGAATCCATTTCCAGCCGCGT
>Ga0068861_100001085_pt1 | contig 16832 bp, 16 predicted proteins | sample KBSSwiS42_FD_66593 | JGI IMG/M metagenome (GOLD analysis project Ga0068861, IMG submission 66593) | Switchgrass rhizosphere microbial communities from Kellogg Biological Station, Michigan, USA - KBS Switchgrass S4-2 | ecosystem: Host-associated > Plants > Roots > Rhizosphere > Soil ...
GCACCCATCTATGTCGTCGTCGACGATGAACCTACCTGGAAACGCGAAGCGGTGCCGACCATCGTGGCTGACGCCCGTACGCAATTGCAGAAGCTGCTGGTCGAGCAGATCGATGCCACCAACGACCTGGAATACTGGGAAACCCGCAAGACGCTGGCGGACGAGTGGCTGCAACAGCGTCCGCTGCTCAAGCCAAAAATCGCGGCTGCGGACCAGCGCTATCAACAGATTCTCGACCGGTTGAATACATTCCAACAAGGCGGCGGTGTGACTGGCGGAGCGCGCTAAGCGGCAATCGCATAATTGCCCGAAACGCGCTAACGTCCGATCCCAAGGCGCTCGATAGCGTCGTGGGGGGTGACATGCGTGCGTCCAGTCAGATCGCCATCCTGATCCTGCTGCTGGTTTCGGGTTGCTCGCAGGAAGCGGATCGTTCGTCGGCGGAGCCCGTCGTCGACGACCAGGAAAACAGCGCTCCCCCAGATCAACCGTCGGTCGTATCGTCGGATGAAAGTGCTGCCTATTCGAAGGACCTTCCTCCGGCGCAAGCCAAGGGCAAAGCCAAAGGACTGCCACCCGGCGCCTTGCGCGTGCAGATGGTGGAAGTCATCGACTCGAACGGATTCGAGCGGCCGCTCGCAGCGAGTTACGGGTTCATTCCTGTCGGATGGCAAGCCACGGGCGGCGTGCAGTGGGGTCGACAGTTCGCGTGCACGAATGGCTACAACGTCAATTGGTTCGCGCAATCGCCGGACGGCTTGCAGGCAGTTGCCATCCTTCCGCAACAGAAATGGGAGACGAACAACTACGGCGGCAATGCCAGCACGCCGGGATGTTCCAGCGCAGCGATCAGTTCGGTACAGCAATACCTGCAGCAGCTGGTCGTCAATCTGAAACCTGGCGCGAGAGTGACTGGCATTCGTCCGCGTCCGGATCTCGCTGCGAAGTTCCAGCATTTGAACATGGCCACACCGAGTCCGATGGGCGACATGCGTACCTGGGTGGAGTCGGGCGAGGCGACTTTCGCCTACAACGAGCAGGGTCGCAGCATGCTCGGTATCGTCGACGTTACCGCCGTGTTCTCGCTCATGCGAACCAATACGGGCATGGGAAATACGATGAATGCGCTCACCGGCTTCGTCTTTCCGGGCTTTGCTGCCACCGGGCCCGAAGGTCAGTTCAACCCGCAGTTTGCCGAGACCATCCGGCAGTCCTTCCTCCCGAATCCCGCGTGGGAGGCACGCATCTCCAACCACAACTCGGCAATCTCCCGCAGCGCGCAGGCCGAGATTCGTAAACAGAGCCAGGCCATCACGGAAGCCAACGACTATGTGAGCCGCATTCGCCAGGAGACTTACAACATGCGCGCTCAAAGCGATGAGCGCCGCCAGCGCGAATTCGGCGAGACCATCAAAGGCGTGGAAACTTACAACGATGCCAACGCGGCTGGCGGCCAGGTCGAACTGTCCAATCTATACAACCACGCATGGCGGTTGAACGACGGCAGCTATGTGCTTTCCAACGATGCGGCGTTCGAGCCGTTCAGGGATATCGGCGTGGATGGCAAGAGGCTGGAGAAGACGCAGTGAGGAAAGGGCTCGGGGCCTGGGGCTTGGGGCTTGGGCCAGAGTAAAGAATCTTGGCTCTAACTCTGGCCCAAGCCCCAAGCCCCAAGCCCCAGGCCCCGAGCCCCTTCCTTTCTCACCTTCCCGCCACTTCCCTCACCACATCCCAGTTGAACTTCACGAAGCGGTGCAGTTCCAACGAGACGGAGTGAAAATCCCAAGGACCTGCGCGGTGCTGGCGATCGTCGCGTATTCGGCCCCGCTACACTACTCGCAACGATTCCAGGAGTTCGGGCGCGAGCGTGCCTTCCGCGACTTTTTCTACCGGGCCCAGCATGTCGATCGAGAAATCCGGCTTGACGCCGATCTGCAGCGTCCCACCTGGCATCGACACTGTGACGTCGCCCGAGCAGTAACCCAGCTTCACCGATGCCGCTGCCGCTGCGCAACTGCTGCTTCCAGACGCAAGCGTGTAGCCAGCGCCGCGCTCCCAGATTTCGATCTGGATGCGGTGCGACGCCAGTACTTTCACGAACTGCACGTTGGTGCGATTCGGAAACAGCGCGTGCGTTTCGATCAGCGGTCCCAACCGGCGGGCCAGCGCAGCTGAGATGTCGTCGCGGTGAATCACGCAGTGCGGATTGCCTACGGTCAGCGCCGTGAAGCGCAGATGTTCGCCACCGATGTCGAGAGTCTCGCCGATCACTTCACGATGCGGCGGTCCGTTCACCGGAATGACGCTGCTGTCGAAACTCGCCCGTCCCATTTCCACGAACACATTTCGACCCGAGTCGCGAACCTGGCAGGCGACGTTGCCACCCTTGGTTGCAACGGTGAAATAGCTTTCCTGCACCAGCGCACTGTCCCACAGGTAGCGTGCGAAGATGCGCAGCCCGTTGCCGCTCTTTTCAGCCTCGGAACCGTCGGGATTGAAGATCCGCAGATCGAACTTCCCGCTGCCGATCGGGCCCCCCACCAGAATGCCGTCCGAGCCCACCCCGAAGTTCCGGTCGCAAATACGGCGCACCACCGCCGTATCGATCGGCTTGGAGGCGGGCCATTCGACCACCAGGTAGTCGTTGCCCAGGGCCTGGTACTTATGGAATTTCATGACATGGATGACGGCATACGGGACGGCGGATTCTACGCGATCCGCTGCAATGCCTTCACGAGATGCCTGCTCCATTGGTGCGGGACAGGCGCCCGCCACTCCAGTACTGCAGCACGATGCTATGCTGCGCGCCGGTGGCCGATCGGCCGCCGTGCAGTCATGGGGGCAGGGACAAATGGCATTCGATACCGGACGGGTGGGCGGGTGGGCGCTCAAGGCGTTCCTGGGTCTGGTTCTCCTGGTGGTGCTGGCCGTGGGCGCCTGGACCTGGTTCTCGCTGTCCTGGGCGTACTCGGAAGGTGAGCGGGCCGGCACGTTGCAGAAGTTCTCCAAGAAGGGCTGGCTGTGCAAGACCTATGAAGGTGAGCTGGCTCTCTATGTGGTCGGCGGCGTGGCGCCGCAGATCTGGTACTTCAGCACGCGCGACCAGGAGTTGGCCAAGCAGCTCTCGGGCGCGGTCGGCCAGAACATTCAATTGCACTACACCGAACACCGCGGCATTCCTTCCAGCTGCTTCGCCGAGACGTCGTATCTCGCCCAGGGATTCCGCATCGTTCGCGATCTCGGCGTCCTGCCGCAACCGGCGCCTCAGCCCGCGAAGTAATCGGTCGACTCCGTGACGACCGTCTTCATCAGTCACGCGAGCGAAGATAAAGAACGTTTCGTCGTCGGCTTTGCGCGGCGCTTGCGGGAGAACGGCGTCGATGCCTGGCTCGATCAATGGGAAATGCAGCCCGGCGATAGCCTGGTCGACAAGATCTTCGAGCAGGGACTCAAGAACGCCCAGGCCGTCATCCTCGTGATCTCCGCCAAGAGCATCACCAAGCCGTGGGTGCGGCAGGAGCTGAACGTTTCGGTGGTGAAACGCATCGACCAGGGCATCAAGCTGATCCCCGTGGTGATCGACCAGTGCGACATTCCCGAGAGCCTGCGGGCTACCATCTGGCAGCGCATCGACGACGTGAACAGCTATGACGCGGCATTCGAGCGCATCCTCGCCGCAATCTTCGACACATCGAGCAAGCCGGCGTTGGGGAAACGGCCGGAACGCTTTGCAGCTGCCGCGCCGCAGATCGCCGGCCTGAATCGCACCGACGAGCTGGTGCTGCGCGAAATAGCCTGGCGTGAGGTCGACCAGAACGATTGGCCTGTGACCTGGCAGGAACTGCGCGAAGACCCGGATATCACGGCGATACCCGAGAGCGAAGTGCTGGACTCGCTGGAAATCCTGGAACAGAAGGAACTGCTCGTGGTCGATCGCGTGATGCCGCCGATCGCGCATGCACGGCTGACGCTCGCCGGCTTCCGTCAGTATGCCGAGCATTTCGTGCCTGATTATTCCGATGCGATGCATCAGGTTGCCGGCCTGCTGGTCAACGAAGGCGTGGTCGAGAATCAGCAACTGGCGAACCGCACCGGCAAGTCGCTGGGACTGATCGACTACATTCTCGATGTGCTCGAAGCCGACGGACACCTGGTCCTGCAAAAGTATGGCGGCGGTCTCTGGGAGGTCATCAGCATCTCCCCATCGCTCAAACGTTCGCTCGCCTAGCGCGTTGCCCTCTCCATTCGGGAGGTATTGGTGGGCGACAAGAACATTACAGTCGCTTTATATTCCTCGTAGGGTCGGGCAGCAGGCCGCCGTCTGCGTCTGACACGAGCCGGTTCTTCCAACCGGCGCCGGTTCACGCTCACGACATGCTCACATCGGGGGGCTCGAGGTTCATATGCCATCATCATTCGACACGCGTGCATCACGCAGAGACATCATCAAAGGCGGATTGGCAGCCGGCGCCGGCATTGCCCTCGGTAGCCTGGCGGGCAGCTCTTCGGCATGGGGCGCCGAGAGTGCAGCCTCGTTGCCGCTCATCACCAAGACCATCCCCGCGAGCGGCGAAAAGCTGCCGGTGATCGGACTGGGCACGAACCAGTACAGCGTGACGTCTGCCGAAGACCTGGCGGCACGAAAAGAAGTGCTGCTCAACATGCCGAAGATGGGTGGGAAGCTGGTCGACACCGCACGCGGTTACGGCGAAGCGGAAGTCGTCATCGGCCAGCTGGTGAAAGAGATCGGCAATCGCGACAAGCTGTTCATCGCCACCAAGACGCCGATGCGCGGCGACCTGTCGAATCCTACTGCGGTGCTCGAAGAATCGTTCAAGCGCCTGCAGGTCGATCGCATCGACCTGCTGCAGATTCATAACTTCAGTGGACTGAACGAACTGTTCCCGGTGCTGAAGGAATTCAAGCAGGCCAAGAAAGTCCGCTACATCGGCGTGACGACGTCGACCGACGACCAGTATCCGCAGATGAAGGATGCGATCGCCAAGCTGCCGCTCGATTTCATCCAGGTCGACTATTCCATCGACAATCGCGGCGCGGGCGATGAGATCCTGCCGATGGCGAAGGACAAAGGCATTGCCGTGCTGATCAACGTGCCGCTCGGAGGACGCCGCGGCAGCGTGCTTGCGAAGGTGGGCGACAAACCGTTGCCGGCCTGGGCGGCGGAGGTCGATGCGACGAGCTGGGCCCAGCTATTCCTGAAGTACAACATTTCGCATCCGGCGGTGACCGCGGTCATTCCCGGCACGACCAAGCTTGCGCATCTCGAAGACAACCAGCGGGCTGGCCGCGGCCGGCTGCCTGACGCAGCCATGAGAAAGAAGCTAGAAGAGTTCTGGGCGACGGTCTGATCGTCGGGGCCCTTGCGGGGCTAGGCGCAGGGCCCGGGGCGGTAATCGGCAGGATCATCGGTGGCTTCCATCCGACTCCTGCCGGGACCGTTTGCCCCAGGCCCCACTATCGAAACCGATCAATGAAACAGGTTGCTGACCACGGCGACTACGGCGCCGGTCGCCACCGCCGTCAACAGCACGTCATGGTCGACGCGCACCCAATGATGGCCCCGCGGCGGCGCATACAATCGATAAGCGCCGTAGTCGTTGATCACGTAGCGCTCGGAGTAATAGGCCCGAGGCAGGCATTCACCTCGACGCCACGAGCGCACGGCATAACCACGCGGCGCAATGTAGCGGCCGGCATCGTAGCGATATTGGTCGTAGCGGCCTTGGTTATATCCTGGGTTATATCCTGGGCTGTATCCCGAGTAATCGTATCCCGAGCGATAGTGGCGGGCGTCATCGAAGCGATCATGACCGCGATCGTTACGCCAGTCGCGACGGTCATCGCGATGCGAGTCGTGACGGTCGTAGCGGGAGTCACGATCGTGGCGGGAATCGCCGCCGCGCCATTCACGACGGTCATGGTCGTTGCGATCGTGAGCGTAGACGGGCGCGATGCTACCTGCGATCAGGGAGAGCGAGACGGCAGCAGCGAGAAGCGATTTCATGATGGCCTTTCCTCAACAACATCGGGCGAGCCGACTTGGGGGCTACTATGGGCCCGGTCTGCTGATCCGAAACTGAACGATTTTCGTCAGCTTGCGTTCAGCCGAAAACCCAGCAATGGCGCGGCTTCCAGCCCGATTTCCCCCGGTTTCCACACGGTCCGGCGCCCACGAAATTTTGACTGCACCCACCCGCGCCATTAGCCTGCACGCTCCGTAAGAATTCGCAGAGCATGTAATGAACTGGACCGAGCGCGATCGAGCAGTTGTCTGGCACGGCTTCACGCAGATGGACTGCTACGCAGAGAACGCGCCGGTGATCGTCGAACGTGGCGAAGGGCGTGAGCTCATCGACGTCGATGGACGCCGCTATCTCGATGCGTTTTCCTCACTATGGGTGACGACACTCGGACATCGCGTACCCGAACTGGATAAGGCACTGCGCGAGCAGATCGATCGCATCGCGCATTCGACATTGCTGGGTAACGGCAGCCGCATCGCGGTGGAGTTGGCCGAAGCGCTGGCTCGAGTCGTGCCGGTCGATTCGCCGCATTTCCTGTTTGCTTCCGATGGCGCCGCTGCGGTCGAGCAGGCGCTGAAGATCGCGTTTCAGTATTGGACCAACTCGGGTGTCAAAGGCCGCAACCGGTATCTTGCCTTCGGCGGCGCCTATCACGGCGATACGGTGGGATCGCTCTCGGTCGGAGCCGGAGGCTTCGGTACCGATGTGTTCGATCCATTGCGATTCCCCGTGATCCGCGCTCCCTCGTTTCATGAACCGCGTGCGTTCGAAACGGCGGCGCAATTGATCGAACGTCATCGCAACGAGTTGGCCGCGGTCATCATCGAACCTTTGGTGCAGGGAGCGGCGGGCATGCAGTTCGCAGCGCCGGACGAAGTGCATCGCATTGCCGAGGCGTGCACGCGCAACGATGTCCTGCTGATCTGCGATGAAGTCGCTACCGGCTTCGGCCGCACCGGAACCCTGTTCGCCTCCGAGCAATGCCGGTTGCGTCCGGACCTGCTGTGTCTCGGCAAAGGCATCACCGGAGGTTACCTGCCGATGTCGGCAACGGTTGCGTCGCAGAAAGTGTTCGCGGCGTTTCTCGGCCCCGACCTGAGCGAGCGCACGTTCTATCACGGACATTCTTACGGCGGGAACGCATTGGCCGCAGCGGTTGCGTTGAGGCATTTGCAGCTGTTCGCAGAACAGAAGGTTCTATCGAACGTGTTGGCTCGATCCGCGCAACTGCGAACAGCATTGCACGCTCTAGCCAAAGCCAATTCATGCATCGAAGAGATCAGGCTGGTCGGCCTCATGGGAGCGGTTCAGATCACGGAAGCTGCCGGCGCATCGCGGACCGCGCGAAAGATCGCTGCTGCGATGGTTCGTCACGGTGTGCTGACGCGATCGTTGGGAAATGTCGTCACGCTGGTGCCGCCGCTGACCATCACCAGCGCCGAGATCGATCGCATCGTCGATACGCTCGCCATAGCCATCCGGGAGGTGGTCGCGTGAGTCACTGGAATACCTGGGTCGCCGAGCAGTTGGATCGCGTACGGCGCGAGGGTCGCTGGCGCAAGCTGATTGCTTATGATGGTGCGGACGTGACGGGTCGGGTGGACGGTCGCAACATCGTTACGTTTGCGTCCAACGATTATCTGGGATTGGCAAATCATCCGCAGGTCCGGGCAGCGGCGCATGAGGCCATCGAGCGATGGGGAACGGGCGCGACCGCATCGCGACTGATCGTCGGCACGCGGCCGGTCCACCTGGAACTCGAGTCCGAAATCGCGCAATGGAAACACACTGAACGTGCGCTCGTGTTTCCGAATGGCTTCGGCGCCAATCTTTCCGTATTGGCGACGCTCGGAGTGTCGGGCACGATTTTCAGCGATGCACTGAATCACGCATCCATCATCGATGGTTGCCGGCTGGCCGCAGCCAACGTGAAGGTGTATCGCCATGGCGATGCGGGGCATCTCGAAGACCTGCTGCTGAGCACGTCGGGTCCGAAGATCGTCGTCACTGACGCTGTATTTTCGATGGACGGCGATGTGGCGCCGTTGCAGGACATTGCGGCATTGTGCGTGCAGCACGATGCGTTGTTGATCGTAGACGAAGCACACGCCGTGTTCGGATTGGACATCCCGTCGCTCACCGGGCTGCAACTGCTGCGTGTCGGTACGCTGTCGAAAACGCTCGGCGCGCTCGGTGGCTGGGTCGCAGGGTCGGCGTCGATGATCGACCTGCTCATCAATCGCGGGCGCGCTTTCATTTTTACGACCGGCCTGAGTCCTGCAGACGCCGCTGCGGGACTGGCAGCGTTGCGTATCTATCGTAGCGAAGAAGGGGACGCGCTTCGCGGGCGCCTGCGGCAGCTCGTCGACCAACTCATCGTCGGCCATCCATCGCCGATCGTTCCTGTGATTCTCGGCGAAGAAGGTGTAGCCGTCGCTGCGGCGCAGAGATTGCTGGAGACCGGACTGTGGGTTCCCGCCATTCGTCCGCCAACCGTACCGGTGGGCACGGCGCGATTGCGCATCGCGTTGTCTACTGCCCACACCGATGCGATGGTGCAGAGACTGAAGACAGCTCTGCTCGACCAGCTTCCCGGGAACTGCGAGTTTCTGCATGCCATCCGTTGATCGTCCCGCACGTCTCGTCGTCGTCGTGGGAACCGGCACCGAAGTCGGCAAGACCTGGTCGTCGTGCAGATTGCTGGAGCACGCACGCTCGCAACAGCTGCGAGTGGCGGCACGCAAGCCGGTGCAATCGTTCGCTGCCGATAGCACTGCGCCTACCGATGCGGATCAACTCGCCGCGGCGACGGGTGAGCCGGTGGAGTCCGTGTGTCCGCGTCATCGCTGGTATCCAGTGGCGATGGCGCCGCCCATGGCCGCTGAAGTTCTCGCGAAGCCGGTGTTGTTACTGGATGCATTGACCGAAGAGATTCGCTGGCCCGCGGGAATCGATCTCGGACTGGTCGAGACCGTCGGAGGACTGCGTTCGCCGATCGCTCACGATGGCGACAGCCGCGACCTGGTGCGACGGATCGAGCCCGATGAAGTGCTGCTGGTGGCGGATGCCGGCCTGGGCACCATCAATGCGGTGCGCCTGGCGACCGAAGCGTTGGCGTTCGCCAAAGTGACCACGCTGCTCAATCGCTTCGATGCCGACAACGAACTGCATCGTCGCAATCGCGAATGGCTGGAAGTTCGCGATTGCCTGCGCGTGATCGTGGATCCCTGCGCTTTCTAGTCCGGGCAATGAGGACTGATCTAACTCGTCAGCGCAAGCGTCCACGCTGCAATCACTGTCGCAGCCGTCACTGCTCCCGCTATGAATTGCCCGAGCCTGCCGTCGAGAAACGGCGTTCGTACGTGGCCATGAAGGACACCCAATAGAGCGCCGGCGGCGAAGCCGCTGAGATGTGCAAATACATCGGTGTTCTCACCGCCAGCGCCGGTGATTCCGAGTAAAGCGATCCCCGCGACGAGCGGAGCCCAGCTGTGAACGGAGCGCCTCGAACTGCCCGCTGTCTTGCCGGTCCCACGGCGCCACGCATACGCCGCTACCAGGCCGAGCATGGCGAATACCGCGGTCGATGCACCGATGGTTTCCTGTTGGTTCGGCATCACGGCACTATCCAGGAGGTTGCCGCATGCCGCTGCAACGAGAATGCTGAGCCAGGCACGGCCATTGCCAAGCAGTTGCGCCGCGAAGAAACCGAACGGAACGCCGAATGCCAGGTTGCCCAGCAGGTGACCCAGGTCGGCGTGCAATGTCAGCGCCGTGACCGCTCGCCACCATTGGTGGTCCGCCGTGGCGGCGTGCGTCAACGCTCCTGCAGCAAGCCAGTCGATGCCGCCGTAACTTTCACCCACCAGCCAGGAAATGCCGATCAGCAGGACCACATAGGCGAATGAACCTATCCAGGCGCGTGGATGCACCGGTAAGGGCGCCGGCGGAACCACGACCACGCGGCTTTCCTCGTCGTAACTCTTCAGGTGGCCGATGGCGGCGGCGACAAGTTCTTCGGGAACCAACAGGGCGAACAGATCGTCGGGCGACAACACCGTATAGGTAAACACTGCATATTCGATGCCGACGGCCCGCAGCACGAAGGCACGTTGCTCGCAATCTGCCAGCCGGTGGGAACGGTAGATTTCCGTCAGCGCCATGATGCCGGCCTCCATGGGGGCCCGGCTGGCCGGTTGCAATGGCCCCTCTTCCCATTCTGTGACGCAATGAGGCAAGCTAGGAGTGTGTCCGGGTAATGGCCATTTACTGCGGCCGAGCCCTCACTACGATGCCCATTACCCGGACAGGCTCCTAGCCGTTCCGATACCCGCTGAACCACGTGGAGGGCTGCCATGCACCGAGAGTTCAATATCATCGAAGGGGATCTGGAAGTGACGGACCACTTGGAATTGTTCGGGATCTGTCACGGCGACATCACCGTGAAGCCCGCGGGACACCTGAATCTGAAAGGGGTCTGCACCGGCGACGTCGAAGTCGAAGAACATGGCGTCGTGGAAATCAGCGGTATCGTGCAAGGCAAGCTGCGCAATCTCGGCGGTGAAGTGGACGTCCACGGCATCATCGAGGGGTCGCTGCTCTCCGACGCCGGCCGCACCACTATTCATAGCGATGCGATGGTCAAGACGTAACCGGCAGTCATTCTTGTCGATACGAAGTCCGGCAACGCGGTGCCTGCTGCTGGCCTTCCTCATTGCTATTGCGCCGGTTGCAGCGCATGCCTACGCACTGACCGAATATAGTCTCCCGCCCGAACTGCTGAAGAAATCGGAAGCGCTGTATCGCACGCGCATGCTGACGTTCGCCGCAGGCACGGTGTATGGAATCGTCCTGTTGATCGCGCTGCTGTATTTCCGCGTGGGCGCACGCTATCGCGATTGGGCAGAGCGGGCCAGCTCGCGTCGTTTCGTCCAGGCGCTGGTGTTCGTGCCATTGCTATCGCTCACCATGGATGGCCTCAGCCTGCCGATCAGTCTCTACGGCCATTCGCTGTCCTTGAATTACGGGTTATCGGTACAGGGCTGGGGCTCCTGGTTCTGGGACTGGATCAAGAACGAACTCATCGGCATCGTCATCGCGACGCTGCTGGTCTGGGCCCTGTACGCCATCCTGCGGCGTTGGCCGCAGCGCTGGTGGTTCCATGCCTGGCTCGCGACCATTCCCGTGATCGTGCTGCTCGTGTTCATCACGCCGGTGTTCATCGATCCGCTGTTCAACCAGTTCGATCCGCTCGAACAGAAGCAGCCGCAGCTGGTGACCGAGCTCGAGAAAGTCATGCATCGCGGCGGACTGTCCATCGAACGCTCACGCATGTTCGAAATGCGCGCGAGCGATAAGGTGACCACCTACAACGCTTATGTGGCCGGCATCGGGGCGAGCAAGCGCGTCGTCGTGTGGGACAACACGTCGAAGGATCTCACCATTCCGCAGACCATGTTCGTGTTCGGCCACGAGCAGGGACACTATGTGCTGAACCACATCGTCAAGGGCATGACATGCGCAGTAGGCGGACTGCTGCTCGTTTTCTATCTTGCGTACCGGACCAGCGGCGGATTGATTCGACGCTGGGGCGCACGCTGGGACGTTCGCGATCCCGCCGATTGGGCTTCGTTCCCGGTGCTGCTGTTGATTTTTACCGTGGCCAGCACGGTGGCCCAGCCCGTCGTCGTCGGCGTGACTCGTCACATGGAACACGAAGCCGATGTCTATGGGCTCGAAGTGATTCACGGACTGGTGCCCGACTCGGCAGCCGTGGCGGCGCAGGCGTTTCAGAAGCTAGGTGAAAAGGGACTCGCCTACCCGACGCCCAATCCGCTGTATGTCCTGTGGACCTACGATCATCCGACGGTCGCCGATCGCGTAACGTTCGCCGCGCAATACCAGCCTTGGAACGAGGGCAGGCCGACACGATTCGTGCATTGAGACCTGGATTGTCGAAGAACGCTTGTCGAAGAACGCTCGTGTCGGGTCCCGCGTGCTGCAGAACAGCGCCACCGGAATGCCACAATCGCTACCGATACTGCCGCGTCATCGGTTCGGATAGGAGTTGCCGGAGCATGGAAGAACAGGAACGTGCCGGATCGGGAAGCGCATTCCCGATCATCCTGATTGCCGCTGTCGTCCAGGGCTGGGCCTTGTACGGCCTGTATTTCGCGATCGAATATGAACATTGGCCCGCTACGGATACGTCCTGGCTGACGGCGCTGTATTCGATAGCATTGCTGATTCCCGCGACGGTGCAGTTGCTGGCGGATCACATGCGCAAACCGGTGGCGATGGGGATGGTCGCGGCAATGGCCATCGTCCTCTTCTATATGGGGTGGCATAGCGGCGCGTCATTGACAGTGATCGTGAGCGAGCAGCGCAACGATTTCGAGGAGCTCGTGCCGTTCGCATTCGAACTGGTCGTGTTGTGGTTGCTGGTACTGCCTTTCCTGCAAGCACGCCTGATCGGTGGATCGTGGCAGCTGCGATACGAAACATTGTTCGCGACGGCGTGGCGGAACAAGCTGGCGCTCGCCGAAGCGGCGGCGTTCACCGGCGCGCTGTGGTTGCTGCTCATGTTGTGGCAGTCGCTGTTCGGCATGCTCGGCATTCGCTTCTTCCGCACACTGTTCCGCGAGCCGTTGTTCATCTATCCGGTCACGTCGATCACCTTCGGTCTCGCGCTGCACCTGATCGGTTCGGTGGAGCGCTTCACCAGTATCGTGCTCGAGCAGGTGCTGAACGTACTCAAGTGGCTGGCCGTGGTCGCAGGACTGATTCTGGCGCTGTTCACGGTCACGCTGGTGTTCAAGCTGCCCGGCCTGTTTGCGACCGGCGAACGCATCATCAGTGCCGCGTGGCTGTTGTGGCTGGTGGCAGTGATCGTGCTGCTCGTCAACGCGGCGTATCGCGATGGCACGGTCGAGCGGCCTTACCCGCGATGGATCGCTTTCGCCTTGCGTCTCATCGTGCCGTTGGCAGCTGTCATTGCGTTGACGGCGATGTATGCGTTGTACGTGCGATCGACACGATACGGCCTCACTGTCGAACGCGTGTGGGCGTTCGTCGTTGCCGGAGCGGCGATTGTCTATTCGATCGGTTACGGCATCGCCGCGTTGCGCGGCGGGCGTTGGATGGGCGGCATATCGCAGGTCAACATCGTTGCCGCGCTCGCGTTGATAGCCGTCATCGCAATGGCGCTGACGCCGATCCTGTCTCCATATCGGCTGGCGGCGAACAGCCAGGCGAAGATTGCGGCTGCCGGCGAGTTCGACCAGAACAGATTCGACTCGGCGCTGGCGACGCTGCGCTTCGATACCGGCAACTATGGCCAGGAGAAGCTGCGTCAGCTGGCGAAGATCGAGGATCGTCCCGACGCCGAGAAGATTCGCGCTGCCGTCGCTGCCATACAGCTCAAGCCCAATCGCTGGGGCGTCGCAGCTCCATCCACAGAAACCATGGAAATGGCGCTGGCGGCACTGCCTTTGTACCCGACGGGCGCAGTCATGGATCCTGGTTTGCAGCAGCAGGTCGTCAACCGGCTACGAGACTCGACGCGAGTCCGGAATGCGACGTCGACCGACATGGTCGGTGCGTTCGTCGACCTGGATGGCGATGGGCACAATGAGTTCGTGCTGATCGAGGACGCGTGGGCGGATCTATTCGAACAGAGCACTGAGCGCTGGCGCTTCGTGGGCACGATGAACAACCATCGCCTCACGGTGGACAACAAGCGCATCACGTCACGGCTAGCTGACGACCTGAGTGCGGGATCCGTCGAAGCCCGACCGCCGCGCTGGAAGAATCTCATCGTCGGCAAGCGCGAGTATCGTCTCGACAGTTTCGATCGTTGACGTTCCGCCGCCGCATCCGCCAGGCTGTGCAAACGGTAACGCATATCGGAAGCAACATGTACCAGCTCTATATCGGTAACAAGAATTACTCCTCGTGGTCGTTGCGGCCGTGGGTGCTGATGACCCAGTTGGGCGTCGGCTTCCAGGAAACGGTGGTGCCGCTGGTGGCGGGATCGACCTGGGATGCGCTACGGAAATTCTCGCCGTCGGGCAAGGTGCCGTGCCTCATCGACGACGGCACCACTGTTTGGGACTCGCTGGCGATCTCCGAATATCTCGCCGAGCGTCACCCCGGTATCTGGCCGAAGGAAGCGGCAGCGCGTGCCTGGGCTCGTTGCGCCGCGGCTGAAATGCATTCGGGATTCCAATCGCTGCGCGGACAATGTCCGATGAACTGCGGCCTCCGTGTACGGCTTCGTCCTGGCCACGAGGGGCTGCAGAGCGATGTCCGCCGTCTCGATGAACTGTGGGCCGAAGGCCTGAGTCGTTTCGGCGGTCCGTACCTTGCCGGAGATCGGTTCACTGCGGCCGATGCGTTCTTCGCGCCGGTGGCATTCAGGATTCAGACCTACGGCATCCCCGTCGCCGCTCGCTCGCTCGACTATGTGCAGCGGTTGCTGGGGCTGGCAGCGATGCAGGCCTGGTACACAGCGGCGCTGTTGGAATCGTGGCGTCAACCGGTGTATGACGCGGAAGCTGCCGCGGCAGGTGAGCTGTTGGAGGATCTGCGCAAGTCGTAGGCCTTGCCTAGGGTGTGTGCGCCCGCCGTCGCCAGCAGAAAGATCGCCGTCCGCGAATCCAGACAGCTGCCTGTCACGTAGGTGGCTGGACTCGGCAACGCTTCTGCACTCAATGGACATAACAGACGAAGACCGCTCGCTGCTGCTGCAACGCTGCGCAGCCGGCGATGCCTCGGCCTTACATACTCTGTACGACCAGGTCGCCCCGCAACTGTTTTCCATCCTGCTCCGTATTCTTCACCGTACCGACCTGGCGGAGGAGGCCTTGCAGGAAGTTTTCATGAGTGTCTGGCGCAACGCATCGAGTTATCGTCCGGGCCGTGGCAGTCCCATGGCCTGGCTCACCAGCATTGCCCGGTATCGCGCGCTGGATGTCCGCCGCAGCCTGCGTCCGGACCAATTTTCCGGCGGCGACTTGATGGAGTTCGCGCAGGAAACCGTTGCCGCTGACGACACCGATCTCGTGGAGAAGGCCAGCCTGAGCGCTGACGCGCAGCGCCTGGCGAATTGCATGGAGCGCCTGACGCCGCAGCAGGACCGTGTCATTCGCCTGGCCTTCAGCGACGGCCTGACGCATGAAGAGATCGCGGTCCGGATCGGCTCACCGGTCGGGACCATCAAGAGCTGGGCCAGGCGCGGGTTGCAGGCGCTAAGGCAATGCCTCAGCTCATGAACTACCACCAGCACGCCGAATTGATCGATCGCCTGGCTGCCGAGTACGTGCTCGGTACATTGCGTGGCCGCGCCAGGCGCCGGTTCGAAAAACTTCTGTCCGGCAGCATCCCCATGCGACGTGCCGTGCAGAGTTGGGAACAGCGTCTGTTCTGGATGTCGGCGAGCCTCAAGCCTATCGAGCCACCCCCGCGTGTGTGGATGCAGATCGCCGCTCGCATCGGCGGGGCGAAGACTGCAGCGACGACGCCGGCAGCGACGACATCTCACCTGTGGCAGGCGATCGCTGCGTCGATTGCAGGCATCGCGCTGACACTCGGAATTCTACTGGCGACACGCCAGCCCGAAGTGAAGGTGCGTGTGCTGACACAGGTGGAAGTGCAGCCCGTGCAAGCGGCACACACCGCCATCGTTGCGGATGCCACCGCTCCGATCTGGGTATTGAATGCCTATCCCGGTGCTGGCACAGCCGCCGCCGAATTGAGAGTGCAAGCGGTTCGCGAGATTCCTCTCGCCGACAATAAATCGTTCGAACTCTGGATGTTGCCTGACTCGGGAACGCCGCCGGTCTCTCTCGGCTTGCTGCCTCGCAGTGGCAGCGCCGTGTTGCCGCTGACTGCTGAGAAACTTCGCACGCTCATTTCTACGTCGAAGGTCGCCGTGAGTATCGAACCTGCGGGCGGTTCGCCGACCGGTGCTCCTACAGGCGCCATTCCTTACGTAGCTCCGCTGCTGCACATCGCGTGAGATGAACAAACTCACCGGCCGGGTTCTTCTCATGCTGTTGCTCTCGGCTTCCGCGTGTGCCGAGCCATTCATTCCGGGTAACGACAGCGTGGTTCTCGAACGCGTGCCCGCTGCCCAGGAGACGCGTCAGCTGCAGCCTTTGCGGGACAGGCTCGCGAGCAATCCAGACGATCTGCCCAGCGCTCTACAGCTTGCTCAAGGCTATTTGCGCATCGGCAGGGAGACCGCCGATCCTCGCTTCACGTCCTATGCGCAGGCGACGTTGAATCCATGGCTGCAGAGCAACGATCCATCCGCGGACGTGTTGGTGCTGAGCGCGACGGCATTGCAGAGTTCGCATCGCTTCGCCGAATCGTTGCAACTGCTGGATCGTGCCTTGGCAGCGGATCCTCGCAACGGCCAGGCGTGGCTGACCAAGGCAACCATTCTGCAAGTGCAGGGAAAATTTGCCGACGCACGCAGCGCGTGTGCCAACCTGCTACGCACGGCAGGGCAAATGATCGCTGTTTCCTGCATCGCTGGCGTCAACAGTTTGAATGGCAAGTTGGAAAACAGCTATCGGAGCCTTGCGCAATTGAGTGCAGCTTCCGGTTCGCCGACCCCCGAGCTGCGTGGCTGGATTCAAGGACAGCTTGGCGAGATGGCCGTGCGTCTTGGAGATCAAGGCGCGGCAGAAGCTCATTTGCTCGCTGCGTTGCAGGCTACGCCGGGAGATGTCTATCTCAAGGCGGCTTACGCGGATCTGCTGCTCGCTCAGAGTCGCAACGCTG
>Ga0068861_100001086_pt1 | contig 16821 bp, 18 predicted proteins | sample KBSSwiS42_FD_66593 | JGI IMG/M metagenome (GOLD analysis project Ga0068861, IMG submission 66593) | Switchgrass rhizosphere microbial communities from Kellogg Biological Station, Michigan, USA - KBS Switchgrass S4-2 | ecosystem: Host-associated > Plants > Roots > Rhizosphere > Soil ...
GGAGTGCATCGCTCGATGCACGTGCGCGCGATCGCCGGCGCGACCCTCGCGCTCGCGGCGAGCGCGGCGATCGCCGCCGAGCGCGCGATCGACAAGGAGGTCGTCGTCGCCGCGCCGATCGAGGCGGTCTGGCAGGCGTGGACGACGCGCGCCGGCATCCGCACGTTCTTCGCCCCCGACGCCGAGGTCGACGCGCGCGTCGGCGGCGCGTTCCACATCCACATCAACCCGTTCGCCGAGCCCGGGATGAAGGGTGCCGACGACATGCGCTACATGGCGCTGCAACCGCCGACGATGCTGAGCTTCGACTGGAACGCGCCGCCGTCGCTGCCCGAGGTGCGCGCGCAGCGCACGTTCGTCGTCGTCCGTCTCGCGCCGGTCGATGCGAAGTCGACCCGCGTCTCGCTGCACCACACCGGCTGGGGCACGGGCGGCCAGTGGGACGACACCTACGCGTACTTCGACCGCGCGTGGGGCAACGTCCTCGGCAACCTGAAGAAGAGCTTCGAATCGGGGCCGGTCGACTGGACCGACTGGCTGGCGCAGATGCGCGCGCGTTCCGCGTCGGCGCCGCGCTGACAGCGCGCTACGGCGCGACGCCATCGAGCAGGAAGCCGGCGTCCTTCGATTGCCCGAGCGCGTCGACGAGGTACGGCAGGACCTCGGCGAGCGCCGCGCGCAGCGTGTGCGGCGGATGGAGGACGAAGACGCCGCTGCCGGCGAGGCCGAAGCCTTGCGCATCGGGCTCCTGCACGGTGAGTCGCGCGTGCAGCCAGCCCTTCGGCGCGAGCGCCGCGAGGCGGCGCGGCAGCTGTGCCGCCTCGAGCTTGCTCACCTGCGGGTACCAGACGACGTAGATGCCGTCGGCGAAGCGCGCGACTGCGTCGCGCATCGTCGCGACGACCTTCGGGTAGTCGGCCGTGCCTTCGTAGCTCGGGTCGACCAGGACGGCGCCGCGCCGCGTCGGCGGCGGCAATTGCGAGCGAAGGCCCGTGAAGCCATCGCCGAAGACCGCGCTCGCGCGGCGCTGGCCGGCCAGCGTCGCGCGCAGGATCTTCTCTTCGGTCGGATGCAGCTCGAACGCGCGCAGCTCGTCCTGCGGCCTGAGCAGCATCAGCGCGAGCGAAGGCGATCCCGGGTACTGCGCGAGCTTGCCGTCGGGATTGAAGGTGCGCACCAGCTCGACGTAGTCGGCGACCGCTGCCGGCAGGTCGTCGCGCGTCCAGAGCGCACCGATGCCGCGGGCGTGCTCGTCGTGCTTGCGCGCATAGCGGCCTTGCAGCGAATAGCCGCCCGCGCCGCCGTGCGTGTCGACGAAGCGAAAGCCCTTCTCCTTGGCCGCGAGATGCCGCAGCACGAGGACGAGCACGATGTGCTTGAGGACGTCGGCGTGGTTTCCGGCGTGGAAGGCGTGCCGGTATGCGAGCATCGCTCAGCCCCTCTTCCCGGTGCGTGCGCGAAAGAGCTCCCAGATGCTGACCTCGCGCGGTCCGGCGACGACGTCGAACGCGTCGCCAGCGGCGATCGTTCCAGGCTCGCGCACGGTGAGGTACCAGCCGCACCAGGCACTCTCGACCATCAGCTTGGCGGCGTGCGCGAAGCCCATCCTCGCGTTCAGCTTGAAGCACGGCAGCCGCGGCTGGCTGACGGCGAGCGCGCAGTCGGCAAAGCGCAGCACGTCGCCGACAAAGACGTCGGTCTCGACCACGTTTTCGATCGTCAGGTTCTCGCCGAGCGCGCCCGGGGCGAGCGGCTCGTCCCAGCGCGCGACGCCGGCTTGCGCGCGCACCGTCTGCCAGAAGCGATAGTGCTCGCTCGGATACGCGTAGACCGCCTTCGCGGGGCCGCCGTGAACGCTCGGGTCGGCCTGCTCGTCGCCCTCGATGCCGAGCGTGCGCACGCCACGGCGATCGGCGACCGCGCGCTTGAAGATCGCGGTGAGCACGCTTCGCCCCGCGATCTCGATCTCGCTGGCGCGCGCGACGTTGACGCTGACGACGCGCCCCGATGCGGCCATCGGATCAGCGCAGGCGGTAGCCGCCGTGGCGCGCGACGACTGCGCGGCCGCGGCGGCCGGCGATCCACGACACGAAGATCCTGCCCGCGGGATGCTGCACTCGAAACGCGCGCATCGCGTGCACCGACTCGACGAGGAGCGGGTCGCCTTCGACGAGGATCGCCGACGGCGCGCCGCCGTGCATGCTCCAGGCACCGCGCTCGACGAGCGCGTATGCGCCGCGCGCGCGCACTTGCGCGGTGAAGCCGGGGCCGCGCTCGGCGCTGACGTACCAGGGCGCCGCCGGCGCGATTCGCGCGACGCGCCAGAGCGCCTGCTCGGCGACGTGCACCCCGGAGCCGTCGCCGGCCGAGAGAAAGACGACGTTGGGATCGGCGGCCGCCTGCGCCTGGATGCGCTCGAGCAGCTCGATCGCGCTGTGCCCCGGCGGCGGGCGCTTGCGTGCCGGACCGGGCGGTGGCGGCCCGACGACGACGAACTCACTCGTCGCGATCACACGGCGGTCGTGGACGAGGCCCTGCTTGTCGAGCTCTTCTTCGGCGCCGGGCGCGTTGACGAGGGCGGCGTCGATCTCGCCGTCGCGGATGGCGTCGAGCACGGCGAGCGCAGGACCAGGAACGAGCAGCACCGGAATTCCGGTGTCGAAGCCGAACGCGCGCTGCAGGCGCTTGGCGAGACCCGATTCCTCGAGCGCGCGATCGACGCCGAGGCGAAGCGGACCCCCGCGTTCGGAGGGGTTCTGCGCCGCCGGCGCGGCGAACGCCGCCATCGTCAGCCCTGCGACGAAGAGGCGTCGGCTCGGCATCCGACCATTATTGCGGTGGTGAGGCCGACGCCCGGTCGGATCGGTTCCGGCCCGGCGGCTACACTGACGCCCCCGAGAACAAGCGCACGACTGCGCAGCGGAGACATTCGATCCACCCGGCTTGGCGCGAGGCTCTCGCGCACGCCGCGTCGATCCCCGAACCGTCGCCGCCCCGCCGCCGCCATCGCCGCGGGAATTGCAATTGCTCTGATCCACCCATGACCGCTCTGCCGACGAACCATTTCCACGCGCCGCACGTTGCCGTCCGCGCTCCCGCGCACGTCCGTCACGTCAAGCTGATCGATTGGGTCGCGAGGATGGCCGCGCTGACGGAAGCGCGTGACGTCTACTGGTGCGACGGCAGCGATGCCGAGTACGACCGGCTCGCCGAGCAGCTCGTCGCCGCAGGAACGTTCATCCGGCTCAATCCCGAGCTGCGCCCGCGCAGCTACCTCGCCCGCAGCAGCGCGAGCGACGTCGCCCGCGTCGAAGACCGCACGTTCATCTGCTCGGAGCGCGAGGAAGACGCCGGGCCGACCAACAACTGGAAGTCGCCGGCCGAGATGCGGGCGCTTCTGCAGAACGGCCTCGCCGACGGGACGCCGCCGCTGTTTCGCGGCTGCATGCGCGGCCGCACGATGTACGTCGTGCCGTTCTCGATGGGGCCGCTCGGCTCGCGCATCGCGCACATCGGCGTCGAGCTGACCGACAGCCCGTATGTTGCCGTCAGCATGAAGATCATGACGCGGATGGGCCGCGCCGTGCTCGAGGTGCTCGGCACCGACGGTCGCTTCGTGCCGTGCATGCACAGCGTCGGCGCACCGCTCGGCCCCGGCGAGCGCGACGTCGCGTGGCCGTGCAATCCGGTCAAGTACATCGTCCACTATCCCGAGACGCAGGAGATCTGGAGCTACGGCTCGGGCTACGGCGGTAACGCGTTGCTCGGCAAGAAATGCCTGGCGCTGCGGATCGCATCGACGATGGGCCGGGCGGCGGCGAACGCCGAGCGCGGCGAACCGGGCTGGCTCGCCGAGCACATGCTGATCCTCGGCGTGACGTCGCCCGAGGGCCGCAAGCACCACGTCGCCGCGGCGTTCCCGAGCGCGTGCGGCAAGACCAATTTCGCGATGCTGATCCCGCCGCCGACTCTCGGTCACTGGAAAGTGACGACGATCGGCGACGACATCGCGTGGATCAAGCCCGGCAAGGACGGGCGCCTGTACGCGATCAACCCCGAAGCCGGCTACTTCGGCGTCGCGCCGGGGACGAACGAGAACACGAACCCGAACTGCATGGCGAGCCTGGGCCACGACGCGATCTTCACCAACGTCGCGCTCACCGACGACGGCGACGTCTGGTGGGAGGGCATGAGCGACACGCCGCCGGCGCACCTGATCGACTGGCAAGGCCGCGACTGGACTCCCGCACTCGCGCGCGAGACCGGCGTCAAGGCGGCGCATCCGAACGCGCGCTTCACCGTTGCCGCCACCAACAACCCGGCGCTCGATCCGGCCTGGGACTCGCCCGAGGGTGTGCCGATCGAGGCGTTCATCTTCGGCGGCCGCCGCTCGACGATCGTTCCGCTCGTCACCGAATCGCGCGACTGGACCGAGGGCGTCTACATGGCGGCGACGATGGGGTCGGAGACGACCGCCGCCGCCGCCGGCGCGCAAGGCGTCGTCCGTCGCGACCCGTTCGCCATGCTGCCCTTCATGGGCTACAACATGAGCGAGTACTTCCGCCACTGGCTCGACCTCGGCGCAATCCTCGAGCGCTCGGGCGCCAAGCTGCCGAAGATCTTCTGCGTCAACTGGTTCCGCCGCGGACCCGACGGCAAGTTCGTCTGGCCGGGCTACGGCGAGAACATGCGCGTGCTGCGCTGGATCGTCGAGCGCGTCGAGGGCCGTGCCGAAGGCGAGCTCAACGCGTTCGGCATCACGCCGCGCTATCGCGACCTCGACTGGTCGGGGCTCGACTTCGACGCCGACCGCTTCGACCTCGTCAGCAGCGTCGATGCCTCCGAGTGGCGGCGCGAGCTCGAGCTGCACGACGAGCTGTTCCGCCAGCTCGCGCACCGGCTGCCGCCCGAGCTGCCAGAGGTGCGGCAGCGCCTCGCCGAGCGCCTCGGCATCTGAGGCCGACCGCGCACTTGCCGCCGCGCCTGCGGATGCCCGCGCGCTCGCCGCGCGCGGCTACAGTCTCACGATGACCCAGCCCGACACGCTGCCGCCGTCGCGAGGCGCGCTCGCCGCAGCCGACGTCGACCTGAGCCAGGACGAGATCGGCGAGCTCGACGCGCTCCTCGCAGCGATTCCCGAGCCGCTCGACCCGCTCGACGCGGTGATGCTCGATGGCTTCCTCTGCGGCGTGCTCGTGCAGCCGCAGCTCGTCGACGTCGACGACTGGCTGCCGTTCGTCTTCGACGCCGGCGGCCATCGCTGGGGCGAGGCCGAGCCCGGACCCGAGCAGCGCCGTGCCCGCGCGCTCGTGCTGCGACGCCACGCCGCGATCAACCGCTCGCTCGCCGAGCGCGGCGACTTCGACCCGCTCCTGCTCGAGCCGTCGCAGGACAACGCCGACGAGCAGGCACGCGCCGCAGCCGATCCGGTGGGCGCGATGCTGTCGCCCTGGGCGGCGGGCTTCGAGCAGGCGGTGCAGCTGCTGCCGGCGCTCGTCGCGCTCGACGATCCGCAGGTGCGCGCTGCGCTCGCGCGCGTGCTTGCGTTCGCTCCCTCGAGCGACGAGGCGGCGACCAAGAAGGCAAAGCCGACCGCGACGCTCGACCAGGCGATCGAGGCGATCGTCGCCGGCGTCGCCGAGCTCTACGAGCTGACGCTCGCGCAGCGCTACCGCGTCGCGGCGGTCCGCCACGCCGAGCCGAAGGTCGGCCGCAACGATCCGTGCCCGTGCGGCAGCGGCAAGAAGTTCAAGCACTGCCACGGCGGCGCGCGGCCCTGATGCGCCTGCAGCTGCTGTCGGACCTGCACCTCGAGACCGAGACCGACACGCCCGAGGCCGCCGAGGACGCCGAGCTGCTCGTCCTCGCCGGCGACATCGACAGCGAGTGGGCGGCGCTCGAGCGCTTCGCCGACTGGCCGGTGCCGGTCGTCTTTGTCGCTGGCAACCACGAGTTCGACGGCCGCGACGTCGACGCCGCGAGCGTGGCGCTGCGCGAGCGCTGCACGGCGCTCGCGATCACGATGCTCGAGCGCGAGCGCCGGCTCTTCATCGACGGCGCCGGCCGCCGCGTCCGCATCGTCGCCACGACCCGCTGGGCCGATTTCGACCTCTTCGGCGCGCTCGGCCGTGCCAAGGCGATGCGCGCCGGCGAGTACTTCATGGAGCTGATGCAGTCGACGCGCGACGGCCGTCCGTTCGACGTCGGCGCGATGCGCGAGGAGGCGCTCGTCTGCCGCGACTGGCTCGCCGCCGAGCTGCGCCGCGCCAACGACGGCTGGGATGCGACCGTCGTCATCACCCACTTCGCGCCGAGCCTGAAGAGCGCCGACCCACGCTACGGCGCGAAGAGCGGCACGGCGAGCTTCTGCAACGCGGACGACGGGCTGCTGCCGTTCGCCGACCTCTGGCTGCACGGCCATCTCCACTGCGTCCACGACTACCGCGTTGCGCACGCCGGCGGCGCGACGCGGGTCGTCTGCAACTCGCGCGGGCACACACGCCGCGGCGAGGGCGTCGGCCACCAACCGCGGCTGGTGCTGGAAGTCTGAGCGGGACGCGCGAACGCGCGTCAGAACGTCGAGCGCCGGTGCAGCCTGAGCGCGATGCGGCTCGGCGGGCCCGAGCCCTCGCGCGCCGCGATCTCGGCCGGCGACTCGGGCTGGATCGTCGTGATCGCGTCGAGACCGAACGCCGTTCCCATGTCGGCTGGATCGTCGTCGAGCCGACGTGCCGAACGACGCGAAGTCGTGAAGTAGCGGCGGGCTCGGGCGATCAGGTTCATCGAACTCTCCGGGGCGGCGATGCGCTTCGCCAGTATCCGGGCGGTCGCGCCCGCCCACATCCCCGAATCGAGGGTCGAAGCGGTCGCAATTCGCGCTGAAGGTCAAACGCGTCGCGACGCCGCCACGCCTACTGTGCGACGTATTTGTTGCCCGCGGCTTTGTAACGAGCCACTGCACGCTTGAGGTCGGTGTACTCCTCGCACGGCAGGAAGCATGCCTTGTCGAGCGCGGCGAGGCGCTGCTCGGCGAGCTCGAGGTTGCCCATCATCAGGTAGAGCTCGCCCGAGTATTCGAGCGCGCCGCGGTGCTTGGGCTCGATGCGCAGCGCCTCGTTGTAGTACTTCTCGGCCTCGGCGAGATTCGCCGGGTCGGCCTTGCGCAGGCTGTAGCCCATCAGGTTGTTCCAGTCGGCGCTCGAGGTCGCGTTGACCTTCTTCAGCTCGTCGATCGCGGCCGGCCAGTTCTTCTCGGCGATCTGTGCGCGCGCCGGGGAGAGCGCGTCGGACTTGCTCGGCGTCGCGACGAGGTCGGCGGCCGGCGCCGCCGCCGCGGCGAGCAGCGACGCTGAAAAGGCAAGGATGCGCAGGAAGGCGAGGGCCATGGCGGGTCTCCGGGTGGCAAGGGCGACAAAGGATAGTGCGCGCGGGCGAAGCGCGTCGAGCGACCTAGAATCCGCGCCCCTTTCGCCCGCGCGATGCTCTATGACCGCCGCCCCACCGTTTTGCGCGATCGACTTCGGCACGTCGAACTCGGCGGTCGCCGTCCCCGACGGCGACACGATGCGCCTGGTCGAGCTCGAGCCGGGGTTCGCGACGATGCCGACCGCGGTGTTCTACCCCGCCGAAGGCGACCGCAGCGGCAGAGGCGAAGGAGCGCCCTGCCAGTTCGGCCGCGCCGCCATCGCTGCGTACGTCGACGGCATCGACGGCCGCCTGATGCGCTCGATGAAGAGCATCCTCGGCAGCACGCTCGTCGAGCAGACGACCGACGTCGGCGGCGGCCGTGCGGTGCGCTATCTCGACGTCGTCGCGACGTATCTGCGCCATCTGCGCGCCCGGGCCGGCGCCGCGCTCGGTGCGCCGATCGAGCGCGCGGTGCTCGGCCGGCCGGTCTACTTCGTCGACGACGACCCGGAGCGCGACGCCGCCGCCGAGGCGGCGCTTCGCCGCGCGGCAGCGAGCGCCGGCTTTCGCGAGATCGAGTTTCAGTACGAGCCAATCGCCGCCGCGTTCGACCACGAGCGCTCGGTCGCGGGCGACGAGACCGTGCTGGTCGCCGATATCGGCGGCGGCACGTCGGACTTCTCGCTCGTGCGCGTCGGCGCGGCGCGGCGCGATGCACTCGACCGCAGGCGCGACATTCTCGCCAACCACGGCGTCCACATCGCCGGCACCGACTTCGATCGCCGCGTCGAGCTCGCGAGCGTCTTGCCGCTGCTCGGGTTAGGCGCGTTCGGCCCGAGCGTCGACGGCGCGCCGCCGCGCGAAGTCCCGAGCGCGGTCTACTTCGACCTCGCGACCTGGTACCTGATCAACACCGTCTACAACCCGCAGCGCGTCGTCGAGCTGCGCGGCATGCGCACGTTCTACGCCGATCCCGGGTTGCACCGGAGGTTGATGACCGTCGTCACGCACCGCTTCGGCCACGACCTCATCGCGCGTGCCGAGGCGGCGAAGATCGCAGTCGCTGGCGGCGGCGCGGTCGCGATCGAACTCGGCCACGTCGATCACGGGCTCGCGAGCCACCTCGACGCCGCCGCGCTCGGCAGCGCGGTCGATGCCGACCTCGAACGGATCGTCGCCGCCGCGCGCACGACCGTCGCGCAGGCCGGGCTCGTTGCCGACGACGTCGATGCGCTCTATCTCACCGGCGGCTCGACCGGGCTCTCGCTTCTCAAGGACCGGTTGCAGCGCGCCTGCCCGCGCGCCCGCGTCGTCCGCGGCGATCGCTTCGCGAGCGTCGCGACCGGGCTCGCCCTCTACGCGCAGCGCCGCTTCGCGCGGCGAGCCGGACGCTGAAGGTCAGCCGTCGAGCACCGCGGCAAAAGCGCGCGCGGTCGCCTCGACGTTGCCGGTGTTGAGGCCGGCGACGCACATCCGCCCCGAGCGAACGAGGTAGACCGCGAACTCCTCCCGCAAGCGATCGACCTGGCGCGCCAACAGCCCGGTGTAGCTGAACATGCCGCGCTGGCGGAGGAAGTACGAGAAGTCGCGCTCCGGCATCTTGGCGGCCAGGACGCGGTGCAGCGCCTGGCGCATCGCCTGGATCCGCTCGCGCATCGCGCCGAGCTCGCCCTCCCATTCGCGGCGCAGGTCGGGCTCGCCGAGCACCGCGGCGACGATCTGCCCGCTGTGGATCGGCGGGCTCGAGTAGTTGCGGCGAACCGTGAACTTCAGCTGGCCGAGGACGTTCGTCGCCTCGGCCGCGTCCGCGCAGACGACGCTCAACGCGCCGCAGCGCTCGCCGTACAGGCTCATGCTCTTCGAGAACGAGTTGGCGACGAAGAATGCGAGCGGCTGGCCGTCACGGTCGCGCGCCGCCGCGAGCGCACGCAGCGCGTAGGCATCCTCCTCGATGCCGTCGCCGAAGCCCTGGTAGGCGAGGTCGAGGTACGGCACGAGGGCGCGCCGGGAGAGGATCGGCACGAGCGCGTCCCACTGCGCGTGCGTGAGGTCGACTCCGGTCGGGTTGTGACAGCACGCGTGGAGGAGGACGACGCTCTTTGGCGGCAGCCGGTCGAGTGCGCTGCACATCGCGTCGAACGCGAGGCCGCCGCTCGCCGCGTCGTAGTACGGATAGTCGTGGACCGCGAGGCCGGCGCCTTCGAACATCGAGCGGTGGTTCTCCCAGCTCGGCTCGCTCACCCAGACCGCGCTTCCCGGGAGCCACCGGTTGATGAAGTCGGCGCCGACCTTCAGACCGCCGCTCGAGCCGATCGACTGGATCGTCGCGACGCGGCCGCCTTGCACCGCCTCGTGGTCGGCGCCGAAGAGGAGCGCCTGCACCGCGGCGCGGAAGTTGGCCGCGCCTTCGATCGGCAGGTAGGGCTTGGGCGCATCGCGCGCGACGACCTGCTGCTCGGCCCGGCGCACCGACGCGAGGACCGGAATGCGGCCGGCGTCGTCGAAGTAGATGCCGATCGAGAGGTTGATCTTGCCGGGGCGCGGGTCCTTCTGGAAATCCTCGTTGAGGCTCAGGATCGGATCGCCGCCGAACGGCTCGACGTGCGCGAACATCGTCATGGGCTCGCCTCTATGCGGCGAGCGCCGCCTCGATGTCGCTCTTCATCGACTCGGGCGAATCGTTGGGGGCGTACCTCTTGATCACCTTGCCGTCCTTGCCGATGAGGAACTTGGTGAAGTTCCACTTGATCGTCTTCGTGCCGAGGATGCCCGGCGCTTCGGAGGTGAGCCACTTCCAGACCGGCGCGGCCTTGGCGCCGTTGACGTCGACCTTGCTCATCATCGGAAACGTCACACCGTAGTTCAGCTCGCAGAACGACGCGATCTCGTCGTTCGACCCCGGGTCCTGCGCGCCGAACTGGTTGCTCGGAAAGCCGACGACGACGAGACCGCGGTCGCGGTACGTCTCCCAGAGCTCTTCGAGGCCGGCGAACTGCGGCGTGAAGCCGCACTTGCTCGCGGTGTTGACGATCAGCAGCACCTTGCCCTTCTGCGTCGCGAAGCTGGCGGGCTTGCCGGTGATCGATTCGGCGTCGAAGTCGTAGATGGTTGCTGCTCGGTTCGTCGCCATGGTTTCCTCGCGTCTCGTTGCCCGCATGGTAGCGCCGCGCGGCGCGACGTTCAGCGACCGGATTCGAGCGCCGCGAGCAGCGCGCCAGCGACGATCAGGGCGCCGCCGACGGCGAGTCGCGACGTCAGCACGCCGCCGCCGAGTGCGACCGCGGAGAGCGACGCGAAGAGGACCTCGGTCAGCATGACGACCGCGGTGCCGTTGGCCGGCAGCCGCGCCGCGCCGTACTGCAGCGACAGGTTGCCGGCGACGAACGCGACGGTCACGGCAAGCCCGAGCGCGAGCCACGCCGGCGCCGGCGGCGGCACCGGCGCGATCGCGCCCTCGGCCGAGAGCGCTGCGGCGAGCACGCCGGCGACCAGCGCGCCGCCGGCGAACATCGCGAGCGAGCGTCCTTCCTCGGGGCGGTTCGCCTCGCGGCGAAGCATGACGTTGTTGAACGCGAACGAGAAGCCGCCGACGATACCGAGCCAGTCGGCGAGCGAGCGCGGCAGCGGCAGCGCGATGCCACCGGACTCGGTACCGGCGTGCGAGGCGTCAGGCCAGAGCACGATCAGCGCGCCGAGCGTGCCGAGCGCGATCCGCGCTGCGGCGACGCGCGTCAGCCGTTCGCCGAGGACGACGCGAGCGAGCAGCACCGTCCAGAGCGGCATCAGGTAGAAGAGCAGGACGACGCGGACGACGTCGCCGATCACGATCGCCCAGTTGAACGCGGCGTTGGTGCAGCCGGCGGCGACGACGAGCAGCCACAGCGCCGGCGTCCGCAGCACCTGGACGATGGCGCGAGGTCGCACCGCCGCGATGACCAGCGATGCCAGCGTGAACGTGAGCGCGGTCGACCAGAGCGGGTGGACACCGGCGTCCTGAAGCCGGCGCAGCGGCCACCACGACGTGCCCCAGACGAAGGCGTTGAAGACGAGCGCAGCAGCAGCGCGGCGCTGCGCGGCCGCGGCGCTCAATGCTTGTCGCGCCGCGCGATCGCCAGCAGGTGCTCGACCTCGTCCTTGTGGTGCACGAGGTTGTACTTGTGCCAGGCGCGGATCAACCACATCGTCGCGGTGACGAGAAGGCCGAACACGGCGATCGACGTGAACGGCGACAGGTGAAAGCGCGTCATGCCGGTGTAGAACGCGCCGAGGCCGAGGATGCACGCCTGCTCGTTGAAGTTCTGCACCGCGATCGAGCGGCCGGCGCCCATCAGGTTGGCGCCGCGGTGCTGCAGCAGCGCGTTCATCGGCACGACGAGAAAGCCGCCGATCGCGCCGAGCAGGATCAGGAACGGCGCCGCGACCCAGACGTTGGTGATGAAGTTGAGGCCGATGACGAGGACGCCCATCGCGATGCCGAACGGGATCACCCGCGTCGCCTGGTCGAGCCGCATGCGCAGCGATGCGATGATCGCGCCGGCGGCGGTGCCGATCGCGACGACGCCGACCAGCCCCGACGCCTGCGTCGTCGAGTAGCCGAGCGCTGCCGCCGCCCACGCGAAGACGATCACGCGCAGGTTCCCCGAGACGCCCCAGAAGAGCGTTGTCGTTGCCAGCGAGATCTGGCCGAGCTTGTCGTTCCACAGGCGCGCGTTGCAGTTCGAGAAGTCGCGGACGAGGACGGCGACGTTCCTCGCGAGCGGCTGCAGCGGCGCGTCGGTGCGCGGGATGCGCAGATTGAAGAGGGCGGCGACGATGTAGAGCGCGACGATCACCGCGACCGCGGCTTCGGGCGCAGTGGTGATGCCGGTGTCGATGATCGGGACGTCGAACGCGAGCAGGTGCTGCGAGACGACGCGGCCGAGCAGCTGGCCGCCGAGGAGCACGCCGAGGATGATCGAGAGGATCGTCAGCCCTTCGATCCAGCCGTTCGCCTTGACCAGCTGCGAGTTGGGCAAGAGCTCGGTGAGGATGCCGTACTTGGCCGGCGAGTACGCAGCGGCGCCGAGGCCGACGATGCCGTAGGCGATCAGCGGCTCGAGCCCGAGCAGCATCAGCACGCAGCCGCCGATCTTGATTGTGTTCGAGATCAGCATCACCGTGCCCTTCGGTAAGGCATCCGCGAAGGCGCCCACCCCCGGGGCGAGGACGACGTAGAAGAGCGCGAACATCGGCGTCAGAGCCGGCACGTGCCACGTCGGCGCGCTGGCCGTGCGAAGCAGCTCGATCGCCGCGACGAGCAGCGCGTTGTCGGCCAGCGAGCTGAAGAACTGCGCCGACATGATGGTGTAGAAGCCTTTTTTCATCCGCTTCCCGGCGCCGGCGTCGGAACTGCGCCCGACTTGTCTCCTCGCGGCGCGGTTTATAGCACGCGGGTTTTCACTCGCTGCCCGCTGATGTCGGATGTCGCGACGGACGGCTGGCAGAATTGCAGCGCATGCCGCGACCGATCGAAGCGCTCGTTCATCGCGACGCACTCGCGGCCAATCTCGAGGTCGCGCGAAGCGCCGCCGCCGGCGCGCGCGTCTGGGCGGTCGTCAAGGCCGATGCCTACGGCCACGGCATCGCCAATGTCTTCCCGGCGCTGCTGCGCGCCGACGGATTCGCGATGCTCGACATCGCCGAGGCCGAGCTGGTGCGCGCGCTCGGCTGGCGCGGGCCGATCCTGCTGCTTGAGGGTTGCTTCGACGCGCGCGACCTCGAGACCTGCTCTCGGCTGAAGCTGTGGCACGTCGTCCACTGCACCGAGCAGATCGATCGGCTCGCCGCGCTGAAGACCGACCGGCCGCACCACGTCTTCCTGAAGCTCAACAGCGGCATGAACCGGCTCGGCTTTTCGCCCGATCGCTTTCGCGCCGCATGGTTGCGCCTCGATGCGCTCGCGCAGGTCGAGGCGATCACGACGATGACCCACCTCGCCAACGCCGACGCTGCCGACGAGGTCTCGGTCGACGCCGCGCTCGCGGCGTTCGAAGCTGCGACGCGCGATCTGCCGGGCGACCGCTCGGTCGCCAACAGCGCGGCGACGCTGCGCTTCGGCGCGCGCCTGGCGGCCGGCGGGGCGGCCTGGGTGCGGCCCGGGATCATGCTCTATGGCTCGTCGCCGGACGCGCCGCTGCACGGCATCGACGATTGGAAGCTCGCGCCGGCGATGTCGCTGCGCACGCTACTGATCGCCGTCCAGGAGCTCGCCGCCGGCGCCAGCGTCGGCTACGGCAGCAGCTTCACTGCGACGCAGCCGATGCGCATCGGCATCGCCGCCTGCGGCTACGCCGACGGCTATCCGCGGCTCGCGCCCGGCAGCAACGAGCGCGGCACGCCGGTCCTCGTCGACGGCGTGCGCACGCGCACCGTCGGCCGCGTCTCGATGGACATGATCGGCGTCGACCTCGGCCCCGCCCCGGCCGCCGACGTCGGCAGCGAGGTCGTGCTCTGGGGCCGCAGCAGCATCGGAACCGTGCTCTCGATCGACGACGTCGCGCTCGCCGCCGGCACGGTCGGCTACGAGCTGATGTGCGCGCGCGCACCGCGCGTTCCGGTCCGCGCCGTGTCATGAACGACCGCTTCGCGATCGGGCTCGCGGCACTGAGTCCCGAGACTCGGCGCCGCGTCGATCGCGATGCATGGCTGTTGATGGTGTGGTGGCTGGCCGTCGGACTCGCCGCCACGGTGCTGCTGCATCGTGTCGGCGCAGTGCGTTCTCCGCTCTGGCGCTACCCGCTCACCGCGCTGCTGATGTACGCGCTCGGCGAGGTCGTGGCGCTCCGGGCCTGGCTCGCGGTGTTTGCGCGGTCGGTTCGGCGCGCGCCGTCGCGATGGCGCGTCGCGACCGAGGACGAGCGAGGATGGCAGCCTCGCATGTCGCGACGGACGCTCGCCTTCGCTGCCGGGTTCGTGGCCGCGCTCACCATCCTCGGGTACGCGCTCGACATCTCGATGCGGCTGAACGATGACTTCGCGATCGGGGTCATACTGACCGGCGCCGTGCTCGCCATCGCCGGACTCGCGACACCCTTGTTGCCGTCCGCGTGGGCGTCGTCCACGCTGATGGGCGAGCTCGCGCTCGAGTTCGTCTTCGGCCGGTTTCTCGGCGGTCGCGACGCGCTGCCGCCGCGCCCGCGACGTGAGTCCTTGGCGACCATCGTCGGCGAAACCTGGCCCCGCGGCGTCGGGCTGCTCGTCCTCGCCGCCGCCGCTGCGACGGCGCTCGTGCTGTTGCGGCCGGGCGCCGAGACGATGGCGGACGTCTTCCGTTGAAGCCGCTGCCGGTCGTCGACGAGCGCGAGGTCGAGTTCACCGCCGTTCGCGCGCAAGGCGCCGGCGGTCAGAACGTCAACAAGGTCTCGAGCGCCGTCCACCTGCGCTTCGACGTCGCGGCGTCGTCGCTGCCCGGCGATGTCAAAGCGCGGCTGCTCGGGAGCAGCGACCGCCGCTTGAGCGACGAAGGCGTGATCGTCATCAAGGCGCAGCGGCATCGCAGCCAGGACCTGAATCGCCGCGATGCGCTCGCGCGTCTCAACGCGCTCGTCGCGCGCGCCGCCGAGCCGCCGGTGCCGCGCAAGAAGACGCGCCCGACCAAGGCGTCGCGCGAGCGCCGGCTCGAAAGCAAAAGCGCGCGCTCGCAGGTCAAGGCGACTCGAGCCAAGGTCGTCGAGTAGCCGTCGGCCCGATCGCGAAGCGTTGCACTCGCGTCAGACGCGTTTGAACGTCGCGAGCAGCGCGCCGAGCGCGATGAAGAGGCTCCCGAAGACGCGTTGCACGGCGCGGACGCGATTCGGCGAGCGCAACACGCCGAGCAGCCGCGACGCGAGCGCCGCATAACCGGTGTTGACGACGAGATCGGTGAACGCCAGCGTCGCGCCGATCGCGAGGTACTGCGGCACGAGCGGCTCGCTCGGCACGAGGAACTGCGGCACGACCGCGAGCATGAACACGGTGCCCTTGGGATTGACGGCGTTGAGCAGCCACGCCTCGACAACGATGCGCGACCGCGTTGCCGGAGCGCCGTGCCCGACGGTCGCCGCAGCGAGCGAGAGCGGCGGTGCGCGCCACTGGCGAATGCCGAGATAGACCAGATACGCGACGCCGAGCCATTTGACGACCGCGAACGCGAGCGCCGACGTCGCGATGATCGCTCCGACACCGGCGGCGACGACGACGAGCTGGGTCCAGAACCCGAGCACGAGGCCGACGACCGCGAACCAGCCGCGCGCGAAGCCGTGCTGCAACGACGCGCTCATCACGGCGACCGCGCCCGGCCCCGGCGAGAGGCTGATCGCCCACGCGGCGGCGAAGAACGCGAGCCAGAGTTGCCACGACATGACGGGGATTGTGCCGCTCTGCGTGGGCCGGGACGGGCCCGAAAAAGAACATGGCCGCCAGAGCGGCCATGTTCGATTGCGTTCGGTGCGCTTCAGCGACGGCGACGTTGGCGGCGGGCGACGAATGCCAGCACGCCGAGTCCGGCTGCGAAGAGCGCGTACGTCTCGGGCTCGGGAATCGGAGCCGCGGCGAGGGCGTCGATCTCGCCTTCACCCGGCGAGAACCCCGGGACTCCGCCTCCGACGAGGCGGTCTCCGGACGTGATCGCGAAGAAGTTGTAGCTGTGCCCGAACTCCCACTGCGTCGTCCAGTCGTCGGCGTTCTTCATCGCGCCGACGTCGTCGACGCCTTTGGTCCACACCTTGGTGATGTGGCCCAACTCGCAGTTGGTGCTGGAAAACGTCGACGTCGTACAGCCCCAGATCCGGAACTCGAACGGCTCGGCTGGCTCGGTGCCGCCGCCTTGGTTGTCGAACGTAAAGCCATGGTCGATCGCCGGGATCGCGATCACGCCCGCGAGGGCGACCGCGCTGTTCATCATGATCACGGGATCGAACTGCGCCCACTGGTGGTCGGCGGTCGCCATCGCCGCGCCGACCGTGAGACCGGGCGAGAGGATGGTGAAGGTCGAACCGTTCGCGTTGCCGGTCTCGCCGTTGCCGCCGCTGACGTAGGTGAGAAATGTCGTCGGGTTGACCGTGCCGTTGATCACCGTCGCGGTGTCCATCAGCGTCGCGCCGCCGATGACCGTTTGCGCGAAGCCGGCGCCAGAAGCCGCGGCTAATGCGGCCGCGATAAGGCATCTCTTGAGCATGGGACCTCCACGTTGTTCACACGTATCCGGTCGTCACCGGGGGTCGCAATCTAGAGCGGATTCGGGTGGCGCGCTACCTCGAAGTCTGGGGTGGGTTAACCCTGGCAGGGAGGACCATCGACGCTGCCGCCGACAATCGGCCATGGCGAAGGAACGATCGATCTACAGCTGCAGCGACTGCGGCGCGACGAGCCCGAAGTGGCTCGGCAAATGCCCGGGCT
>Ga0068861_100001090_pt1 | contig 16784 bp, 18 predicted proteins | sample KBSSwiS42_FD_66593 | JGI IMG/M metagenome (GOLD analysis project Ga0068861, IMG submission 66593) | Switchgrass rhizosphere microbial communities from Kellogg Biological Station, Michigan, USA - KBS Switchgrass S4-2 | ecosystem: Host-associated > Plants > Roots > Rhizosphere > Soil ...
TAGTCATTGATGATTACCGAAAACGGCAACGGACCCCGCACGATAACCAGGCAGACGATCTTGCTGACCACACTTACCATCTGCGCACGAGAACGAACTCGGTGCAGCAAGAGATGGAACGACGCGAGTTGGGCGCGCAAGTTCAGGCGGGCATCGATAAGCTCTCGCCTGACTTAAGAACATGCGTGATCCTGCGCGATATTGAGGAGTTGAGTTATCAGGAGATCGTTGATCTTCTTCGGATACCGGAAGGCACAGTAAAGTCGCGGATTAACCGCGGTCGAATCGAGTTGGCGAAGATACTCCGGCGAATGAAAGTTGTGGCGATGGGTGAAGTCTAGAAATTCAGTTGCATCTTGGCGCGCGGGCCGAGGCGCAACCAACTAAGTAGGGCAGGAAGCGAACGGAAACATGCTTTGTTCTGATTTTGAGCGTCAATTAAGTGATTACCTTGAGGGTCTACTCGACTCTGAAACCAGTCGGTTAATTGGCGAACATGCTCTGCGTTGTCCTGTATGCCATGAAACACTCTTGGCGGTACGAAATACGGTGGAAGCTTGTCGCGTCGCCGTAGTGCCGCCTCCATCCAAAGAACTCGAAGCGCGAATTCTGCAGATGACCGTTCCCGAAACGGCAATGAGCTGTAGCGACTTCGAAGATTTTCTTACAGACTATCTCGACGGTTTTTTGCCTGCTCCTTTGTACCACCGATGGGAACGTCATGCTGCGTTGTGTGACCGTTGCACCGAACTTCCCGGCGAGGTAGTTCGCGCAATCGGAGCTTGCTACACGTACATCAACGAAGAACAGCCTCTCCCACACGGTCTCAATGAACGAATACTTCAGGCTACGCTGGGGACTGTTACGCCTGTCGATGTGAAAGCTCCGTGGACATCTCGGATCGCTTCATCATTGCGTTCGTTGCTTGACCCGATCATCTCTCCGCAGTTTGCGACCGTTGCTACTATGTTGCTGGTTGCGATGATGGTGCTGACTAATACGGTGTCAGCCGATGGCTCAATTAACGGTGTCTATCGTGCGGGAATTGAACTCGCAAAGCAGACCACCGGAACATCGAAAGACATTCAACAAGCACAACCAGCACCTCCAGCAACGACCAGCGATCATCAAGAGCAGCAGAAGCCTGCGGCTAAACCAAAAGAGAACGGGCATAACAAGTAGGAGAGATGACCGCCGTGATGTACTGCAGCTACCATGCGAAAAACCCTGCGGTGGTTCAGTGCAACCAATGTGCTCGCTGGCTCTGTCAGGCCTGTGACCACCGCGTCAAAGGGTTTCCCTTTTGTCAGGATTGCATCGTGACCGGTGTGGAGTTGCTGCGCCATCATTCGCACGCGCATCCATCGCATATCCTCCGACGAAAGAGTTCCCCGTTTGTTGCGACGTTGCTGTCGTTTGTTCCCGGGCTCGGAGCTGCCTACAACGGGCAAACTTCAAAGGCGATCGTGCACTTCGCAATCTTCGCCAGCTTCTTTCAAATGGCAGTGATGACTCAGGGTATGCACTTCTTCGTGTTGGGCGTTTTCGGCACGTGGCTGTTCGCGGCCGTCGACGCCTGTAGAACAGCGCAGTTGATGAAATCCGGACTGTCGCCCGATGCTGAAGAAGATGTGATTGCGCGAAGGCTTTATGGAAACCCATTCGCGTGGGGCATTACGCTGATCATTCTGGGTACTTTGTTTTTGTTGCACACGCTGCTTGGCGTACAGCTACCTATTAAAGAGCTCCTGCCAGTCGCGCTCGTCGCGTTGGGTGCTTACATGTTGTTCGACTACTTGCGGCGAGGAAAGTCGTCGGATCGGATTGTACGGTTTGATTCCCGCAAGCCGCCGCCGTCCGTAGTGACAAATACTCGCGTAGTTGACACGGCCTCATTCAAGACTGGTGAGACAACTCAGTTTGCACGGAGAGACGTTACTCCATTACCTTTTGAACGGCGATCGTAGCTTGGGTTAGTTCAGCGAAGGATCAGGTTTCACATGCTAGGAATACTCAAAATCGGTGGCGGACTCGGAGCAATTGTCGCTCTTATATTGCTTATCGTCGCTCTCCTAAAACAGATAGTTTTGCTGCTCGGCTTTTTGCTGGCAGCAGTAAAGATCGGGATCATCGTGATCTTCGTGGCCGTGCTCGTGATGATCGTGCTCGCGATTTGCCGCGATCGAGCAAGGAAGCGTCGCGAAGCTTCAGAGTTCTGAGAAAGCAGAAAGCAGTAGGCAGTAGGCAGTAGGTATCGGATTTCTGCCTACTGCTTTCTGCTTTCCGCTTCTAGTTTTCGCCTTTGTTTTTCTGCCTTCCGCTTCTTCTTTCCGTTTTCTTCGGTTGCAACCATTATTAGGCTTGTGATACGGTCACTACCCGTTGCAGAACCGGCCGGATGGGTTCCACCCCGGAGGGGCCTCGGGGTTTTAATCCAACCGCTGCAAATCTCCAGGTTAGGTTTCAACAACACCAAGACTAAGCAAGTAGGTTCGCTTCAACCGATGTCGGTATGTATTGCGTTGCTTGCGCTTCGAATGCGTTCCCCGGCGCCTGCAAAAGGAGTACATTGATATGGTCAGAGAAGAGAGATTCTACGCTTTCATAATTGCCCACACATCCAGATCCCGCTCTCGGATCCAAAGAATTCGGATCGAAAAAAAGACAGTAACGACAGCAGTTGTAATTGCCGCGTTGGTCACCGCCGCCTCGGTGTACGGCTTTTACGGATTGACGCAACAAGCCGCACACATAAAAACCGCTTTTGAAAACCAGCGGTTACGTGAAGAAAACACCCGGCAGCGCCAAGAGTTAGAGAAACTCAACAATCGCGTAGAGAAAGTCGAAGACACGTCGAGGAAACTTGCTGAGAAGTCGGGTGTCGTTACCGACTCGTCTGGCGGTGGCGCGGGCGGTCCCGCCTTTCCCCTCGACGAACAGGGACTCGATGCATTGCAACACAAGATGAGTCGTCTCGAACGAGCAATGAAAACTTACGAATCAGTCTTGCGCGGTCGAGGCTACACACCGACAATTTGGCCTGTCGACGGAACGCTTGAGGGTGGTTTCGGTGGAAGGCGAAACCCGTTTGGTGGAGGTGGCTACGAGTTTCACGAAGGTCAGGACATCGAGGCTCCCTGGGGAGCACCCGTTGTTTCGGGAGCAAGCGGACGAGTCTCTTTCGTAGGCTGGCAGAATGGCTATGGTCAGTTAGTGGTTGTCGATCATGGCGGAGGTTTAACCACGCGTTATGGACACCTGTCGCACATCGACGTGGGGCTCAACCAGTCGGTGCATCGTGGTCAGTTTATAGGACGTATTGGGTCGACCGGTCGATCAACCGGACCGCACCTGCACTACGAGGTTCGTATCAACGACGAGCCCGTGAATCCATTGAGTTATCTGCTCGAGCCGTTTAGCGTTCGTTGAAGGCTTTTCCAGTTTGAGACAGCTAAATTCTGCTTTACCTTAAGTTACGCTTTAAGCTCCGAGTTTTTGGTGCTTGACACGAGAAATCGCTTTCGCTTAGTATGCGCCGTCGTTTTAATGCAGGGCCCAGCAGTCCAGAACCCCGCATTCCCGAGCAAAAGTTTTACTGCAATGAGTTTCGTAGGTTTTGCCCCCGTAAGTAACGCATGTTGAATTGCGCCACCGCGCTATTCGGCATGCTTTTTTTGTTGGTTGTGTCTCAGTTAGCGCCCTTCCAAAGCGCCAGCAGGCTCACACAGCAATAACCAAGTCGGTGTGGAAGCTTTCAAACTTTCACGCCCGTTTTACCGAATCGTTAGGAGGATTCGTTGTTATGTCTAGAATAACCGGTAAGGTCAAGTGGTTTAACAATTCGAAGGGTTATGGGTTCATTGAGCAGCCAGGCTCTTCGGACATCTTTGTGCACTACAGCGCCATTCAGGGCGACGGCTTCAAGACTCTCGAAGAGGGTCAGGAAGTTGAGTTCGAGGTGACGCAAGGCCCCAAGGGACCACAGGCCGAAAAAGTGACCAAGATGTGATTGTCTCCCCGGCTTGCGTCAGCAAAGCCACTGACTGCTTCCGGTCACGGGTCCGGTAAGCTCACATAAAAAAGGCGACCGGTTGGTCGCCTTTTTTTATTCCTAGTGTTGGATATATCTCTGTTACTCACCACGAGCTTTGAAACTTACGTGCCCTCCTTCGATCGCCACCGAAAAGGTTACCTTCTCGCAACCCGATCGATCCTTGATCCCATCCGCCTTCGATGCAATCAGGCGATGAAATCTCGGAAACGAAAAACCCTCTGTCGGTTCGCCGCACCTTTGCTTTGCTTCCAGTAAGGACTCATACAAATGTTTCACGGTTTCAACTTCCTTATGAGCATCGGCACAAGCGAACGATACCGCCTCCCTATCTTGCGGTTCGTTAATCTTCGCGCTGGCACGCGCGGCTGAGGCCGGGTCTTTTCCTTCCTCTCGGCCCTGGATCGTCCTCCGCCACAAATCTCTAAAGGAGTTATAACGTGCAATCAGAGTGTTGTATCGATAACGCTGCGCAAAGCTCAGCGATCGATCGTCGGCAAGCCTCTTCAAAACAGTTTCCACCCGACCTTTGGTATCGTAAGGCGGACGCTTTGCCGCGCCATTGAAGTAGATATCAAATTCAACTTTCAGTCGCCTGATATCCTCTTCCAGACGGGTCAGCTGTTCGTCGGGCGTTGGTTGATTCTCCCCGGCGGCGTACTTGTTCTTGATTCGCAGCTGTTCCTTGGTCCGCGCGAGTTTGTTGTTCCGAATTGACACCTGATGATTGTCTCCTGAGGCAGGTCTTGTAGGTGGGAACGTCAATGCGACGTCACTGATTGCAGTCTAGGGAATCGAAAAGGCGGGTGTCAAACATTTTGTTTTTACTCCACAAATGACCGTATTTGCCCACATCCTCACGTCGCGCTATGCTTGCCTCAGTCCCTTAAAGACTCCTTCGTCAATGTCGAAACCTACGAAAGCTGCCGGCACAGTCCTTCGTCTAATTCCGTCCGTGGATGAAGTTTTGCGGACGCCAACTGGACAGAGACTGAAGAGTTCTGTCGGTTCAAAACAATTGAGTGCACTCGCTCGAACCGCCGTCGCAGACATTCGATCACTGGTCCGTTCCGGCTCGCCGATCGCGGGCCACCCTGTCGAAGAACACACAGCGGGAACCCTCCTGAAAGAAGCAGAGCGCAGACTCGAAGCAACTCTGGAACAAGAACAACTCACTGGTCTCACACACGTGATCAACGCGACCGGGGTAGTGCTACACACAAATCTTGGGCGCGCACCCTTATCTCAGAAGGCAGTCGAAGCAATTCAAAAAGCATCGCGTTATTGCAACCTGGAATATGACACGGCGACAGGCAGCCGAGGACGTCGAGGCATTCGTGTCGAATCACTATTGGTCCAGTTAACCGGCGCCGAGGATGCGCTCGTCGTGAATAACTGCGCGGCAGCAGCACTTCTGATCCTGAGCGTGCTGGCGAAAGACGGCGAAACGATCGTCTCGCGTGGAGAATTGGTTGAAATAGGAGGCGACTTCCGCATACCTGATGTAATGGCAACTTCGGGAACCCGCATGGTCGAGGTGGGTACGACGAACCGAACGCACATCGACGACTACCGGCGCGCCATCACGAAGGACACAAGATTGTTGATGCGCGTTCACCCTTCCAACTATCGCATCGTTGGTTTCGCCAGCTCACCGGATCTTTCCGAGTTGGTTCAACTAGCGCGCGAAGCAAATCTTCCGGTCTACGAAGACGCAGGCTCAGGACAGATGAAGGATCTGAGTGCTTACGGAGTTACTGACGAGTACAGTCTCACTCACCAGGTGGCAAGCGGTGCTGACGTAATCTCCTTCAGCGGCGACAAGCTTCTGGGATCAGCTCAAGCGGGTTTGATTGTGGGGAAGGCTTCAATCGTTAATCGCTTGCGAAAAGATCCACTCTATCGCGCACTGCGCATTGACAAGTTGCGACTCGCGGCATTGGGAGCTTCGCTGGAGTCGTATCAGAGAAACGTCGAAAATGAGGAGCTTCCTGTGATGAGGATGCTTTCTCTCAGCCGTGGAGAATTGAATTCACGGGCAGAGCGAATCCTCGGGGAAATCACAAACGGAACAACGGGACTTAAGGTGTCGCTCGTTAATTCAGACTCGGCCATCGGTGGTGGGGCAGGACCGACGTCAAAGCTCCAAACAACTGTGATTTCTTTGACCCACGAGAAGCTGTCGGCGGAAGACATCGAACGACAGCTTCGATCTTCGAATCCCCCAGTAGTCGCGCGTATCTTTGAAGATCAGGTCATGATTGACCTCCGCACTGTCTTTCCCGACGAAGAGGCTGCCGTCGTCACCGCAATTAAAGCCTTGAAAGACTAGATTAAACTATGTTGGCCACGCTATAATTCCTCCGGCGTTTTGACTCACCGGAACCATCCCAAGAAAGCCAGCGACGCCTCGTCGCCCCCAACTGAGCTTGAAACAATCGAAAGCACTGAAATCTGACTTTCTCGCAGCTTTGCTCGCCTTGCTTGCGGCTGGAATTTGCCTTGGTCTCTCACGATTTGAGGTGATCCCGAGCTTCAGCAAGCTCGTTTCGATCGCTGAGCCCGGCACCGTAGCCCTGCGGCTCGATATTCAAGTGACGGCGATAGCGTTGGGGGTCTTCTGCGTCCTCATTGCCACCATCTTGAATCGATTGGGCGGCCGCGGCGCAGTACCGTTTCTTTTCATGGTCATAGTCTTAGCTGGTGCCGCAGGACTATTCCTCGAACGGTTCTCTTCAATAGATCCTCAGGTTGAGCTGTTTCTTTGCGGAGCTGCGCTTTCGATTTCTCTCGTCCAGTTGCAGCGACTTTGGGAAATGGATCGGAGATTCACGCGCAGAGTAATTCGCCGGCTCACAGCCGACCGTGTGGACAGCGCTCATGTGACTCGTCGCTTAGACAGCGGATTGAAACTTCTGCAAACAGTTCTTCCGCTTCGCGAGGCTGTTGTGTTCCAGTGCGATGGTTCCTCGGTGTTGCAACCACTCGCAAGATTAAAAAGTTCGAACAACAGCAAGCAGCCAAATCGAAACTCGTTGTGGCGCGATGGTATCGGTCACTGCAAACGCGCGTTGGCGCGCCAGCAACTGGTAATCGAAGGCGCCGAAGCGAATCAAGCGACTGTTGCCGTTCCCCTTACTCACGAAAGCGAAAACGTCGGTGCGTTGTTGCTTCGACTGGGTACAAAGTTTAACGACGAAGATCGACCTTTGCTTGAAGCCGTCGGTTCACAGTTTGCGCGTAACTTGAAACGCGAGCGAGTAAGCAGTCAGCGACAGCTGGGTCGCGCAATAAATTTCTTTTCGCATACGGGCGCTCGCAAAAAGTTGGACGCCGTTGACGTGTTAACAGCATCGCTCGCCGAACAACGATGCGAAGTGAATGCTTTCGAAATGATTGAAGATGGCGTTGCTATCGCACATCTCGACGGCACGATTGCGCTGACAAACCCAGCTCTGCGTCATTTCGCCGGAATCACTGAAGAGCAGTTGGCGCGCGCTGACATCTTTATGGTCCTCGATCGTTTTCGCTCCGGAGCGTTCGACGAGCCGGCGATCGCCGTTCGCAGAGTGTTGCAGTCGGGCACGGATTATGAGAACGAACTGCGCTTTGAAGATCGAAATCTTACGCTCGGATTGCGGATTTCGATCCTCAAAGATCCTGAACCAGCTAATTCTGACGGAAGTCCGGTTGGCCTGGCGGTTTGCGTCCGTGATCTGACGCGAAGTAAGGAATACGAGAAATTAAAGAGCGACATGATCTCGCTGATGTCACATGAACTACGGACACCATTGACGAGCATTAACGGGTTCGCCGAATTACTAACGCAAGACAATACGATTCCGGATCAAGCCAAAGAATTCGTGACCATCATAGCGAACGAGTCTCAAAGGCTTTCGCGAATGATCAATACTTTCCTGGCGGTCACGCAACTTCAACGGAAGGACAAGCAGGAAGTTCTAAAGATACCGCTGCGGCTGGATGAGGTCGTGCACGAAACGCTTCTGACTATGCAGCCCATGGCCAAGAAGAAGCGAATCCGGTTAGTGCAGCAACCAGCTCAGCGCATACCGCCGGTGGCCGCTGACAAGAGCCTGATCACCCAGGCGGTGAAGAACCTCCTGAACAACGCCATTAAATACAGTCCTGAGCGGACGACGGTCACCGTATCAACAGCGCTGGAAGCTGAGGCAGTTCGCGTTTCTGTAGAGGATCGTGGATTTGGAATACCTGCGGAATCGAGAGATCGAGTTTGGGAAAAGTTTTATCGCGTCGTTCGTGAGGGCCAGGAGAAAGACGAGGAGTCGACTGGCTTGGGCCTGTCGTTCGTGCGTGAAGTAGTGGAACAACACGGCGGACAAGTGGCGCTGAACTCAGAAGAAGGTCGTGGATCGGTTTTCAGTTTTACGCTTCCACGACTCTAATAAAGGGGAAAAGGGAAAGAGGGGAAAAAGCGATTTCATCTTTTCCCATTTCCCTCGTCCCCTTTTTCCCTAAGTTTTATTTATCGTGCCGCGGCAGTTTCTTGCGCGACAGATGCAACGCTTGTCGTCTGAATGCAGGGTCGACTCGTAGTCGATGGTGATCTCTTCACCGGGGCGGATGTCTCGCAGCGCAATGAAAAGAATGTGTTTGTAGAGAACCTTCATGAATGCGTTTGGCGCGCACGAATGATTAATGTAATGCGTTCCATTTCCTCCCCTGCTTCCGTCCACGCTCCAACGATTATTGATGGCGCAGATTCGAAGAGTCTTTCGATGAGATCTTCGATTGGCTTCAGCGTTGGAAATTTTCTCTCCCGAGTATTCAGCGATCTTTCGGCGGGCTGCAAAAGGTTGAGTGGCAAAGCAGCCTTTGCCATGAATCGCGGATCTTTTGACGGCTAAACCTGGGGCGAGCTTCAGTTTCATGACGGCGCTAGAAGAAATGCAGTGTAGCACTTTAGTGGTTGGTCAAGATTCAGATTTACAGAAACAAAAACGCCGCGGGTACTGTTAAGTACTCGCGGCCTCACAAACAAACTCTCCTGGTGGTTATTTCAACTTGAACGTGCGCGCGATCAAATCGGTCTGGTTGCGGATGCGGCCTAACTTATCGCGCAGCCCGCTGAACCTTAGCGTGTAGATTGTGCGATTGTCCGCTTGCAGGTAATAGATCCTTCCTAACATCGGTTTACCGGCTTTCACGAATTCATATGACATGGTGACGCCGTCGAGCCGACCATTAAAAGAATCCTGTTTCCCTTCAACAAAACCCGGAAGAAACCTTAGTTTCAGATCCTGATCACGCTGAGCGAGCGCCGCTGGAGTTGTGCCGGCTTCCACCACCTCTTTGCGAATCTGTAGGTAGCCATCCAACCGGTCGCCATACACGAGTCCGACCCCGTGTGTTGCGTCTGACTCCGTGATCTCTCGCCAGGTCGGTGATGGCAGCTCGAACGTATACTCCAGCCGGTCGGTGGTATAGACCTGTTGAGCAATGCCAAAGGTCATGAACCCCAACAGAACTACTAGAACTCCGGCCACTTTTCGCATGTTTTTGAACTCCTTTTTGCGCGCCGTTTCCCCGCAATTGAGATGATTTCCTGCGCAAAAGACCGCCATCTCAGATGCCCCGCACACTATCGCCGGTTGTCCTCTTTTGCCCTAAACGGCTTCAGCGACTACTGTCAATCGCGGCCTTTTGCATACCGATCAAAGTCGCTATGCCCTGGCGGGCCAGCTCCAGCAAATCATCCATCTGCGACCTGCTGAAGGGCTCACGCTCAGCTGTTCCCTGCACCTCGATGAATCTGCCATCGCCTGTACACACGACGTTCATGTCGACTTCCGCACGTGAATCTTCGTCGTATTTCAGATCCAGCAGCGGCGTGTTATCCACCATCCCGACGCTGACTGCGGCAACCTGATTCATAACCGCCGAGCGCGAGATTTTCCCATGCTCGAGCAAGCGTCGGTTGGCGAGAGCGAATGCGACATACGCACCGGTAATAGCGGCAGTACGAGTTCCACCATCCGCCTGCAAAACGTCGCAATCGATCGTTATGGTACGTTCGCCGAGCGCTTTCATGTCCGCGATGGCGCGCAAACTTCTGCCGATCAATCGTTGTATCTCGTGCGTTCGACCCGATGGGCCACCACGTCCTGTCTCGCGCGGAGTGCGTGTTTGTGTCGAGCGCGGCAACATCGCATATTCGGCAGTGAGCCAACCCTGCCCGCTGTTTCGCAAAAACGGCGGCACCCTTTCTTCGAATGAAGCGCCGCAAACGACGCGAGTATTTCCCATCTCGATTAGCACTGAACCTTCAGCGTAAGGCAAATAACCGGGAGTGATTTTTACACTACGCAACTCCCCTGCTGCGCGACCATCACTGCGGGCGAAGCTCATCGTGTCCCCAAACCTCCACGGCTTCCAGGATGGAAGGCGCTAAACCAAGAAATCTTTCCGCTACCTTCGCGAATCGTGCGGCAGCGTCGGTAACATAGAAGTGATCGAGATCGTCGCAGAGTTGTCGCTCCTGATTGAAGATTCGTGTTTCGTTGGCGAGTTGACTGCGGTCGAGCAATAATTCCACCTCGCCCGCTGTAGCCTCGCCAGAGTCAATCAGCTTAACATCAAAACCGACGGCGTCGGCTATCACTTTTCGCAGTATCGGATAATGCGTGCATCCAAGCACGACTGCCTCTACCGATGTGTCTTTCAATTCAGAGAGGTAGTCGCCGGCGACGATGCGTGCGACGTCCGATTCGGCCCAACCTTCTTCTGCCAGCGAAACAAACAACGGGCACGCTTTTTCAATCACAGAGAGCGAAGGATCAATCGACGCAATTGCCTTTGCATAAGCATGACTCTGCACTGTCGCTTCTGTCGCGATTACACCGATCTGTCCACCATCTGCGGCCAAAACAGCTGCGCGCGCGCCGGGATCGATCACCCCTACGACCGGCACCTCAACTGCATTTCGAATTGCCGGCAATGCCAGTGCTGATGCGGTGTTGCAGGCGACGACGAGTAATTTTATTCCATGCGACTGCAGAAATCTCGAATTCTCAACTGCGTAACGTTCAACTGTTGCGAGTGATTTCGTACCGTAAGGAACGCGAGCAGTATCGCCGAGATAAACGAACCTTTCGTTTGGCAGACGCTCATGTAATGCCCGATAGACGGTGAGTCCGCCTACGCCACTATCGAAGATGCCAATTGGAAGTTTGGGATCCAAAGGTCTGCGCGCTAAGGCTAACGAAAGATCTCCGCGACCGGCACGCGAAAGCCCGGAACAACTAGATCGTCGACGAGTTCGTCAGTTTCGGTGAAAACCGTGCGTTGGCTGTTCGCCAGAATCACCTCGACCGTGCGGCTTTGAGGCCTAATCAACCACACAGCACGCGTTCCAAGAGAAAGCCACTGCTCCGTCTTTTGTTCAACTTTCGATTTCCGCTCAGAGGGTGAGATGACCTCAACAGCAAGATCCGGAGCACCAAAACGATATCCCTTCGACGCAGTGCCTGCTCGATCACTTCCGATGAATGCCGCATCCGGAGCAAGAACCGTATCTGGATCTGCTTCCAGCTTAAAACCGCTTTCTGCGTAGACTGTTCCTAACTTCTTTGCCTGAACAAAACTCTTGAGTAAAAAGATAATGGTGGCTGACACTTTGCCGTGTTCTTCACCCGGTGGAGACATTGTGAGGAGTACTCCTTTTACGAGCTCGTATCGATGACCATCGTCCGGCAGGTCGATTAACTCTTCAGCAGTCATCAGGTGAGTGGTTGTGCTCATACGTCGTTGTGAGGAATCTGAAATCTAAAATCAAAAATGTTTTGGTGGAGGCGCCGAGAATTGAACTCGGATCCAAAAACCAATGCCGAAGGACTCTACATGCTTATTCGCTTCTCTTTCTTTCTCGATTGCTCGAGAAAAATTTCGCTCATAGCCGAGTCAGTGAAGCGACAAGACCTCGGCAAGAGCTAGTCCGACTTTATCTCACCCACTGCCACGGACCGAAGCAGCGGGCCAGCTCATCTGAGTGACATCTCCCTCCGCGCGCATGAGCAACTTGCGGCGAGACGCTCGGTGCTAATTAGGCAGCGAGAGCCAATTCATTGTTATTGGCAGTTGTTTTTCCCTACACGTTTTAACGAGCTGCATAAGGGAGCCCGGCATGCATCACGACGATCATTCAGGTTCCTGTCGAAGCCTGTCGCCCCCGCGAGCAGAAGGATTATAGAAGATGCGAGGTGGGATGTCAGGTTGGCCTGATTTGCTCTGAATTATGAGGATTAATTATGTTGAAAGGGATCACTCAGCAGCCAATTCAGGTACGTGTTCGTCTTCGTACTTTTCGATCAGGACTCCCAGGATCTCCATGAGTGATGCGAGAGGGTGAGATTCATTCTCGCCAACTTCATCGATTAACGAATCAAGCAACGCAACGAGTTGCTGATATTGTTCTTCAGAATGCGGAACGTAGATCTTTCCGGCCAACGATGACCACGCGTGAACTGTTTCCTCAACGTCGAGGTTCTGCATAATCATTCCTTCCACCGTTGCCGTCATATTCGTGATGAGTCAGCACCGCCCTAACGTAAATCCTGCGACGATTATAGTGTATGGCCGCTACTAGACGAACCTTGTTACCACCAATGTTGAAGACCGTAAACTTTCCTACTTGATCAACTGACGGAAATGTCTCGCGCAAATTTGGGAAGTTTGAGAAGTCCGGGTTTTTGGCCAAGCGATACCACCGCTCAAGAGCAGGTTTTGCATCTGAATGCACTGCGGCAAACTCGTTGAGTCGTTTGCGACTAATGATACGCATGATGTGAGGTTTTTGGCGTTTTGTGGTCGTGGATATCAGTCCCGGTCAGGCAACAGGTCAAGATTTACCTAACCTGTAAGTTATAATCAGAAGCCGAAAAAATAACCCTTCTGTGGCTGCCCACGTTGCCGCACGGGCGATTTCGAGGCAAGGTTATATGGTGTATTACTACCTCTGTGTTGCCATTAAAGACATCGTAGAGAAGTGCGAAAGAGTTTTAGAGAGCTGACATTCTGAGGGTGATTAAACTATGGCGAATCGTATGAAGAGAACAATCGTCAACACGCCGCCCGAACGGACGCACTTATTAAGGCGGCTCTGGCTGCCGGCCGTACTGCTACTCGCACTGGCTGCCGGTGGATTGACGGGCATTATTGCTGCGTACGAACTCAACTACTCTCGCGCTGCGAATGAAGTTGCTGCGCTTGCGACGTATCGGCCCAGTGTGGTGACCCGCGTTTACGCCGACGATGGTGAGACCGTCATTGGTGAGTTTGCCCTCGAAAAAAGAATTCCGCTCAAGTACGAAGAAATCCCGCCGGTTCTGAAGAACGCGGTTCTGGCAGTAGAAGACGTCCGTTTCTACGAACACATCGGCATTGATCCAATCAGAATCGTTGGCGCCGCCTGGAAGAACATAACCACTGATCGTGTTGAAGGTGGTTCCACGCTAACACAGCAATTGACCAAGAATCTGTTTCTATCGAAAGAACAAACCTACACGCGCAAAATTAATGAATGGATACTCGCCCTTCAGATTGAACGCTACTACACCAAGAACCAGATTATGGAGTTGTACGTCAATCATATGTTTCTTGGTGCGAACGCTTACGGAATGGAAGCAGGAGCCGAAACATACTTTGGCAAGCAGGCTAAAGATCTAACTCTTGCTGAAGCCGCCTTGCTAGCAGGCGTTCCAAAAGCGCCAAGCGAATACTCGCCAACAGCAAATCCAGCGAAAGCAAAAGAACGACGCGATCTCGTTCTTGATCTAATGGCCAAGAATGGCTTCGCGACGCAGGCTGAAGTAGATGCTGCGAAAGCTAAGCCGATACAACTGGCTGATACAGCGTATTACCAGTCGCAGCCAAAATCGTCTCCGTTCGATTATCCAGTTGAGTACATTCGTCAGGAACTCGAAGATAAGTACACGACGCGCGTAGCACAGGGCGGACTGTCGGTCTACACAACTATTAATGTCGAAGCTCAGAAGCGCGCTTACGAAGTTGTGCGTGCTGGTTTGCGATCCTACGATCGTTCGCACAGCGGCTGGCGCTCGAGTTACACGACAATTCCAACATCTGCAAACCTGCCATCAGGTCTTCCATCCCAGGCGGAGTTGAATAACTACAAACATCCAGACTGGTACGGCGATGAATACGATCAGGGCAGACACTTGATGGGCTTGATCATGAAAATCGATCGAGCACGCAACGAGGCACTTGCTCGCTTTGGAAATTTCACTGCCACCGTCACAGCTGCGGAGATGGGCTGGGGCCATCGTCAGCCGCGTGATGACTTCAAGGTTGGTTATCTCGCAGAGTTTGAAATTAAGGAAGTCGACGAAAAAAATCGTCGCCTGACAGTCGAGCTATCGCAGGTTCCTGCCGTGCAGGGCGCGATGATGACGCTGAATGCGAAGACCGGCGAAATCGTTACCATGGTCGGCGGCTACGACTTCTACACAAATAAATTCAACAACGCGATTCAGGCGTATCGCCAAACCGGTTCATGTTTCAAACCTTTCATTTACACCGCTGCTGTTGAGTGGGGAATGACTCCGGACACGACTGTTAGCGGAGCACCGATTAGCATCGGCGATTGGCAACCACACAATTACGATGGCTCACTTGGTAATGGAGACATGCCGTTGAAAACTGCCTTGGCGAAGTCGATGAATATTCCAGCGGTGCATCTACTGCAAACAGTCGGCATTCAAACGGGCGCGCAGATGGTGCGTCGCTTCGGCGTAAAGGTTCCGATGTCGCCCTATCTTCCTTCTGCACTCGGTGCTACGGAAGTTCCATTGGATCAAATGGTGTCGGCCTATTCGGCATTTCCGAATAAAGGCATCCGCGTGCAACCGCACGTGATTCGACAGGTGCTCGATCGAGATGGTGCGGTGTTGGAAGAATGGGATCACACAACTTACAAAGTGATGAATGAATACGTCGCGCTCACGATGGTTTCAATGATGCGCGGCGTCGTCACTTCGGGCACTGCCACTGCCGCGAGCTCCCTCGGTGTGCCTCTCGCCGGCAAAACCGGCACCGTTAATGATCACACTGACGTTTGGTTTATCGGCTACACCCCAACTTACGTTACTGGCGTGTGGATGGGCTATCCGGGAAGAAAGAGATCTCTTGGCAACGACATGACTGGCGGCAAAGGCGCGCTGCCAATGTTCATCGATTTCATGAAGACCTTTTTGAAAGATAAACCGAAAGAAGACTTCCCGAAGGCGCCTTCGATGCCGGAGGACATGCGCGAACTCTTCCGTCAACGACAACGCGAGTTAGCAGCGGAACGAGCAGAGTTCGCTGCTCAAGCAGAAGAAACGACAGACGAAAACGCGACGACAGATCCGACCGCAACGCAACCGAAGATGGATCAGGTGACGCTGCCACCACCGCCTAAAGCCGAAGAGCCAGCGACAAATGCGCAGCCGAAATCCGAAGCTCCTGCGCCTAAAACAGAAACGCCGCCACCTCCGGCGACGCGACCACGCGAAGTCGAACCTCAGAAGAAGAAGGGTAAGAAAGGGGACGGTGAGCCGTAGCGCGGCAGGCGATGCGCAGATCGACGAACCCTAATCATTTGACAATTATTATTTGAGATTTGACATTTGAGATTTTAGAAGACCACCGACTTCACGTCGGTGGTTTTTTATTTCATCCTACAAAAGTTAAGCGTTGATTCTTGCGCGCTTCAGCGCGACGAGAGGATGTGAGGCGCGGTTAGGTCGAAATTGAAACCACCGACGTGAAGTCGTTGGTCTTCTAAATCTCAAATGTCAAATCTCAAATAATAATTGGCAAATGGTTTCTTTTCTTCTACCCACCAAGCATCTTACCCAACGTATGCGGCAGCATCTTCCTCCACCAGGGCCAATCATGATTCACATCCGGGCCCCAAAGGTCGAGTGTGTGAGGGATGCCTTTTGTATGAAGGATCTCTGAAAGCGCCTGACTACGTTCCGGTGCTTCGTACGCGCCCTGGCCTGACAACAAAATAATCGAGTCGGCCTTTTGAAGTATCGGCAGGTAATACTCGTCGTTTAAATTCGACAGATAGTCAACCGGATTGTTGAAGTAGACGTTGTCGTCGTAATAACCCTTCAAATAAGAACGAATGTCGTAACTACCGCTCATCGCAATCACACCCCGAAACAAATCTGGATGTTTGAAGTAGGCGTTGACCGAAAGGAACGCACCAAGACTGGCACCGGTGGTTAGCGGGCGACTGTCACCGTCGCCAACTTCATTTTTGATCAGCGGCAACACTTCATCGGTGAGGTATCGATCGTAACGAGTCAATAGTTCTGCCTTGAGTGGAGCCGGCATTTTTTCATTTAACAGACTGTAGCGATTTACGCTGTTGATTGAATACGCGCGCAAACGTCCTGACTCGATGAGTGGCTTGATGGAATCGACGAGATAGAAACGCTCGTATTCGAGATAGTCAGCCGCTGCGGTGGGAAACATTAATAAAGGAACACCGGCATGTCCGTAAGCGACGAGCGGCATTTCGGCTTGTAGATTCTGACTAAACCAGGCAGTTGTACGACGTTCCATGGACACCTTTCTAAAGAAGAATTCGGATTGATTGTTGTGCGAATTGGGATTTTGCAGCGAAGGATAATGTCGCAGTTTGTTTACGGAGGCAAGCGCGGAAAAGAAGACAATCCCCCTCCCC
>Ga0068861_100001093_pt1 | contig 16774 bp, 16 predicted proteins | sample KBSSwiS42_FD_66593 | JGI IMG/M metagenome (GOLD analysis project Ga0068861, IMG submission 66593) | Switchgrass rhizosphere microbial communities from Kellogg Biological Station, Michigan, USA - KBS Switchgrass S4-2 | ecosystem: Host-associated > Plants > Roots > Rhizosphere > Soil ...
GTCGCGCGGGCTGAACCAGATCGACAGGCGGCGCTTGTCGATCGGCACCGGGTTCACGTTGCCGATGCGCATCATGTAGACCTCCATGCCGTACTTGTCGGCGTACAGGCTGCCGAGCGCCTCGCCGAACACCTTGGACACGCCGTAACGGCTGTCGGGCTTCGGGTAGACGCGATGGTCGATGGTCTGGTCGCGGCGGTAGAAGCCGACCGCGTGGTTGCTGGTCGGAAAAAGGATGCGCTTCACGCCGTTGCGCCGCGCGGCCTCGAACACGTTGTAGCAGCCGATGATGTTGGCCTGCAGGATCGACTCCCACGGCCCCTCGACCGAGTAGCCGCCGAGGTGAACGATCGCGTCCACGCCCTTGGTGATACGCAGCGCGTCGGACATTTTGGAGATATCCGCCTTCATGAAGTTTTTTGCCTTCAACGGGCGTTTATCGGAGAGCCGAAGCTTGTATTTCCCTGCCAGCTCGCGAGCGAGGTGCGTGCCGACGTCGCCCGTGGCACCGGTAATGAGAACGGTCTTCACAGAATCCTCCCGATGATTTCGTTGAACTTGGCCGCACGCTCGAAGTACACCGAGTGCCCGGCGGCCGGTACCCGCACTGCGCTTCCCCTGGGTGCGATGCGAGCGAGCGCCGGCCCCGCGGCCGGCGGAAACACCCAGTCCTCGTCGCCGGTGACGAACAGCACCGGCATCGGCAATTGCTCGAGCAGCTTCGGCGATTTCGTGCGCAGCTCGCGGATGCGCATGCGCACCTGGTCGCGAAACTCGGGCGAGGCCAGCTCCGAGATCTGTCCGTAGAGCTGCGCGAGCGCCGGCTGCTCCTTCGCCATGCGCTCGCCGCCCGCGGGATGGATGCCGCGCGACTGCAGATCCTTCAGCTTGCCGGGCGACTGGCGCGACCACTCGTCGACCTCGGAATCCTTCAGCTGAGAAAAGTCCAGGACTCCGGAGGTCGATGCCATTACCAGCGCTCGCACCTTCTTCGGCTCGCGCAGTGCGTAGTCCAGGCAGGTCCAGCCGCCCATCGATTGGGCAACGAGATTCACCTGTTGGAGCTTGAGCTCGTCGATGAGGGCGGCAAGGTCGTCCGCATAGGAATCGGGAGCGCTCCTTCCCGCGACCGAACTGGAAGGCGGGAAGCCGCGATGCGCGAACACCACGCAGGTGTGCGTCGGGGCGAAGTGCGCCACCTGCTGCCACCACGAAAGATGGTTGCCGCCGAGGCCATGCGCGAACACGACCGCCGGTCCCTTGCCGAATACTTCGTAGTGGATCTCCGCACCGTCCCGCCGCAGCTTCATCGCTTGAGCAGGCTCTTGCGCGTCCAGTGCTGAGCGTTGACCGCGCCCTTGGGCGCGCGTCCCTGCACGATCTCCTGCGCCTGCACCGCGGTCTCCATCGACTGGTGCTCGATGGCCGGCAGCGTGAGCCCGGCGGTATGCGGCGTGGCGATCACGTCCTCGCGCGCGGCGAGGCGCGGCGTGGGCATCTGGTCGGGCGCGCGGCCCACGTCCATCGCGCAGCCTGCGAGGCGCCCGGAGTCGAGCGCCGCCTCGAGCGCGGCCTCGTCCACCAGGTTGCCGCGCGACACGTTGATCAGGTAGGCGCCCTCCTTCATCCTCGCGAAGGCGTCCTTGCCGATCAGGTTTTCGGTCTCGGCGGTCGCCACCGCGAGCGGCACGACGTAATCGGACTCGCGCAGAAGCTGATCGAGCGTGACCTGTTCGATCTGCTGGTGGGGATCGTTCACCAGCACGCGCATGCCCAGCGCCTTGCAAACGCGCACCACTTCGCGGCCGATGGCGCCGTAGCCGATCACGCCGATGGTGCTGCCCTTGAGCTCGCGTCCCATCGTCGCCTTCGGCACGCGGCCATGGTGATACATGTGCACCGAGCGCGTGACGCCGCGCGAGAGGTCGACCAGGAAGCCGAGCACCAGCTCGGTGACCGAAGTGACGAAGCCGGCGCTCGCCTGCGTCACCAGCACGCCGGCCTTGCTCGCCGCGGCGACGTCGACGTTGCGGATGTCGATCGCGCAGCGCAGGAAGGCGACCAGCTTCGGCAGGCGTTCGAACAGCTCGGCCGGAGCGGGCGATTGACGATAGGAGACGACGAGGTCGCAATCGTGCGCGGCCTCGATGAGCGCTTTTCCTTCCAGTGATTCTTTACCCGTGTGCAGCTTGACCTCGCCCGCCTTCCTGAGGGCGGCGAGCGCCCGCTCGCCGTAATAGTTCGCCATCGCTTCCGGCGAATGGGTCAGCAGGATCTTCAAGCAGCTTCTTGCTGGTCTGCCGCGAGCTTGCGGTAGCGCTCCAGGGAGCGGGTCAGGTGGCGGCGCATCGCCTCACGCGCTGCCTTCGGGTCGCGACTCTCGATCGCCTCGCAGATCCTGCGGTGCTCTTCCTGGATCAGCGCGAGGTAGGCGCGCTCGCCCATCCGCTCGGTGAGCCCGCTCACGGTGCGGCGCGGAATCAGGTGGCGGCCGATGAACTGCAGGAAGCGCGGAAACTCGGGATTGCCGGTGGCCTCGGCGATGGCGCGATGAAAAGCGAGATCCTCGTCGACCGCCGAGCGCCCGGACGTGGCCGCGCGCTCGATGTCGTCGAGCGCCGTCCCGATCGCCTTCAGCTGGGCGCGCGACGCGCGCTCCGCGGCGAGCCCGGCCGATTCGATCTCCACGCCGAGCCGCAGCTCCATGACCGACAGGATGTCGCTCAGCGACTGCATGCGCTCGGGCTCGATGCGGAACGGCGCGCGCGTCGGCTCGGCGGAAACGAAGGCGCCGACGCCCTGGCGCGTGATGACCAGCCCTTCGGCGCGCAGCGCGGCGACCGCTTCGCGTACCACGGTGCGGCTGACGCGCGCTGCGCGGGTCAGCGCGTGTTCGGTGGGAAGGCGTGCGCCCGGCGCCAGCCGGCCGCTCTTGATCTCGTCGGCGAGCTGCTCGAACAAGCGCCGCGAAAGCTTGTGCTCGGCGGCGACGGGGCGGATGCGCATGTCTTGGCGGGAAGCCTTGACGGAAAAAGCTACGGTTGTATGATGACTGAGAATCTTACCAGAGGAGGATTCATGTTCCGCCGTCATTTCATCGCCGCCTCCGCGGCGACCGCGGCCATTTCCGCCGCCTGCTTCTTCGCGCTGCCCGCGCAAGCGCAGCAGATCATCAAGGCCACCGACGTCCACCCGCTCGGCTATCCGACGGTCGAGGCGATCGTGCGCATGGGCAACAAGCTCGAGAAGGCCACCAACGGCAAGTACAAGATTCAGATGTACCCGTCGATGCAGCTCGGCGGCGAGAAGGAGATGACCGAGCAGGCGCAGGTCGGCGCGCTGCAGATCGCGCGCATCTCGGTCGGCCCGATCGGCACCATCGTCGATGACTTCAACGTCTTCAACATGCCGTTCGTGTTCAAGGACGAAGCGCAGATGCGCAAGGTGATCGACGGCCCGATCGGCGTCGAGATCCTCAACAAGCTGACCAACAGCTCGGCGCGCCTGGTGGGCCTGGGCTGGATGGACGCCGGCACGCGCAACGTCTACTCCGACAAGCCGGTGACCAAGCCTGCCGACCTGAAGGGCATGAAGATCCGCATGATGGGCAATCCGCTGTTCGTCGAGACCATGAACGCGATGGGCGGCAACGGCATCGCCATGGGCTTCAACGAGCTGCACCAGGCGCTGAATAGCGGCGTGGTGGACGGCGCGGAGAACAACGAGCCGACGCTGTTCGCGCAGAACCATTACCAGACGCCCAAGGGCAAGGTCTACAGCCTCACCGGCCACCTGATCATCCCCGAGATCTTCGTCTACTCGAAGGCGAGCTGGGACAAGCTGCCGAAGGCCGACCAGGACCTGATCAAGAAGCTGTCGCGCGAGGCGCAGATCGAGCAGCGCGGGCTGTGGGACGCATACGTCGCCGAGGCCACCGGAAAGCTGAAGGCGGCGGGCGTCAAGTTCGTGCCGGCCGACAAGGAAGCCTTCTTCAAGGCGACCCAGCCGGTGCGCGACAAGTACGGCGCGAAATACGCCAGCCTGATCCAGCAGATCAGGGATACGAAGTAGTCGGCCATCCGAAAACGGGCCGCCCAGGTGAAAGCCGCGGCGGCTCTTTTTTTGCCTGACGCGGCCACTCTCCGATGAAAGTCCTGTACCGCCGTGCGATGCAGGGGCTGTATCTCGCCTGCATCGTGCTTTCAGGCCTGGCGATGGTGGCGATCACGATCATGATTCCCTGCGGAGTGTTCATGCGCTACGTCATGAACGACCCGCTGCAGTGGCCCGAGCCCGCCTCGGTCATCATGATGGTGTTCTTCTCGTTCGTCGGCGGCGCCGCGATCTACCGCGCCAACCAGCAGATCGCGGTCGAGGCGCTGATGAACGCAGTCGGCCCGCGCAGCCGCGCGGCGATGCAATGGGGCGTGTACGCCTGCATGCTGCTCATCGCCGCGTTCATGCTGGGCTACGGCGTGCACCTGTGCGTGGTCACCTGGGGCAACACCATCGCCGAGTTCCCCTCGCTGTCGACCGGCGTGGTCTACATGCCGATTCCGATCGGCGGCCTGCTGACGCTGCTGTTCATCGTCGAGAAGATCTGGCTCGGCGACCCGCCGAAGGATGATGTCATGTACAGCGACGCGCCCGCGGAATTGGAATGAGCGCCAGAACCCGCGCTCAAATCGTATTCGCATGGACATCCTGATCCTTCTTGGCGGCTTCACGTTGCTGTGCGCGCTCGGCGTGCCGGTCGCCTACGCCCTCGGCCTCTCCGCGCTGCTCGGCGCGCTGTGGGCCGACATCCCGCTCGAGGCGGTGATGTTGCGCATCTCCGACGGCACCGACGACTTCGTGCTGCTGGCGATCCCGTTCTTCGTGCTGGCCGGCGGCATCATGGCCGAGGGCGGCATGGCGACACGTCTGGTCATGCTCGCCAGGGTGTTCGTCGGCTTCATTCGCGGCGGCCTGGCGGTGGTGAACGTCTTCGCCAGCACCATGTTCGGCTGCATCTCGGGCTCGTCGGTCGCGGACACCTCGGCGATCGGCTCGGTGATGATCCCGCAGATGGTGAAGCAGGGCTACTCGCGGGTGTTCGCCACCAACGTGACCATCTGCGGCTCGGTGCAGGCGCTGCTCATCCCGCCGTCGCACAACGCGGTGATCTACTCGGTTGCTGCGGGCGGCACCATCTCGGTGGCGCACCTGTTTCTCGCCGGGATCCTCCCCGGGCTGCTGTTCGGCCTGTGCCTGATCGGACTGGTGCTGTGGACCGCGCACAAGCGCCAGATGCCGAAGTCCGAGCCGATCCCGCTCAAGGACGTGCCACGCATCGTGCTCGAGGCGCTGTGGGGCCTGATCACCATCGTGATCATCATGGGCGGCATCCTGTCGGGCGTGTTTACGCCCACCGAGGCGGCCGCGGTCGCGTGCGTGTACGCGTTCCTGGTCACCTTCTTCGTCTACCGCGACTACAAGTGGCGCGACCTGCCGCACCTGGTCCATCGCGTGGTGAAGACGGTGGCAATGGTGATGATGCTGATCGGCTTCTCGGTCGGCTTCGGCTACATGATGGCGCTGATGCAGATCCCGGCCAAGGTGACGATGTTCTTCCTCAGCATCTCGGAGAACAAGTACGTCTTCCTGTTCATGGTGAACATCCTGCTGCTGCTGCTCGGCACCTTCATGGACCTGGCGCCGATGCTGCTGATCTGCACGCCGATCTTCCTGCCGGTGATCCTCAAGCTCGGCATCGACCCGGTGCACTTCGGCATGATCATGATCGTCAACCTCGGCATCGGCCTGATCACCCCGCCGGTGGGTCCGACCCTGTTCGTCGGCTGCGCCATAGGCAAGGTCACCATAGAGCAGGTGTCGAAGGAGTTGTGGCCGTTCTACGGCGCGATGTGCATCGCGCTGCTGCTGGTCACCTACATCCCCGCAATTTCCCTCTGGCTTCCGGGTCTGATGAAGTAGTACATTGACGGGGCCTAAACCCTCAAGGAGGAGGAGAAAAATGGCCCGCTTCAGCAGACGCAAGTTCCTGCAGTATTCCGGCGCAACGGGGATGGCGGGAATTCTCGCCTCCCATCGCGCCCCGGTTTTCGCGCAAGCCAGCACCGTGCATTGGATTCGATGGAACGACTTCGTTCCGGCGTCGGACGAGCTGCTGCGCAAGTCGATCCTGCCGGAAGCCATGAAGGCGCTCGGCATCAAGATCAACTTCGAGACCGTCAACGCCAACGACCTGCAGCCGCGCATCACCTCGGCGATCCAGTCCGGCGCCGGCCCCGACATCGTGATGCTGAACAACAACCACCCGCAGCTCTACGCGGCAAGCTGCGCCGACGTCAGCGACGTCGCCGAGGCGGTGGCCAAGGCGCAGGGCGCCTACTACAAGCTCGCCCGCAGCAACAGCCACGACGGCAAGAAGTTCATCTCGGTGCCGTGGTCGGTGATCGGCGCGCAGATCGCCTATCGCAAGTCCTGGTTCGAGGAAGTCGGCTTCAGCAAGTTTCCCGAGACCTGGGAGCAGTACCGCGACGCCGGCAAGAAGCTGAAAGCGAAAGGCCGCCCGATCGGCCAGACGCTCGGCCATACCTTCGGCGATTCGCCCACCTTCAGCTACCCGTTCCTGTGGTCGTACGGCGGCCGCGAGGTCGACGAGAAGGGCAAGCTCGCGCTCGATTCCAAGGCCACGGTCGAGTCGGTGCGCTTCATGACCGCGTTCTGGAAGGACGCGCACGACGAAGGCGGCCTGGCCTGGGACGACTCCAACAACAACCGCGCCTTCCTCTCGGGCACGATCTGCGCCACGCTCAACGGCGCCTCGATCTACATCGAGTCGTTGCGCAAGGCGGACCAGTACAAGACCGAGAAGGGCGCACAGCTCAAGAGCGACATCCTGCACGCGCCGCTGCCGAAAGGCCCCGCCGGCCAGTTCGCGATGCACACGTTCCATTCGCACGTCATTCCCGCCTACTCCAAGAACCAGAAGGCTGCGAAGCAGTTCCTGACGTGGATGCACACGCGCGAGAACTACGAGAAGTGGTTCGTCTCGCAGAAGGGCTTCGCCACGCCGCCGACCCCGTCCTGGGAGAAGCACAAGATGTGGGACGAGGATCCGGTGATGGCGCCCTACCGCGTCGCCGGCCGCCTCGGCCTGACGCCCGGCCACGCCGGACCATCGGACCGCAAGGCCGCCGAGGCGCTCACCAAGTACATCATCACCGACATGTACGCCAAGGCGATCCAGGGCGGCACGCCGGAAGCGGCGGTGAAATGGGCCGCGGGTGAGCTCAAGAGCATCTACGGCTAGTTTCGCAACCAGAGGGCCGATCAGCAGGATGCTGGAGCGCGAAAGCGCTCTGGCATTCTGGCTGCTCGTCCCCACGCTCGCGCTGCTCACGATGTTCATCGCGTACCCGTTCGTGCGCGGGGTCTGGCTGTCGCTCACCAATTCGGTCGTCGGCGTGCCGGGCGAGTACATCGGCCTGAAGAACTTCGTCAAGCTGTGGAACGACTCGATCTTCCGCACCGCGGCGCTCAATACCTTCGTCTATACCGGCGTCACCACGGTGTTCAAGCTGGCGCTCGGGTTGTGGCTCGCGCTGCTGCTCAACCGCCACTTCCGCGGCAAAGCCTGGGTGCGCGCCTTCATCCTGCTGCCGTTCATCATCCCGACGGTGCTCTCCACCCTCGCCTGGAAGTGGATGTTCGACCCGACCTTCAGCGTGTTCAACTGGCTGTTCTGGAAGCTGTCGATCATCAACGCGCGCATCAACTGGCTCGGCGACCCCGAGCTCGCGATGGCGTCGATCAGCGCGGTCAACATCTGGCGCGGCGTGCCGTTCTACGCCATCAGCCTGCTCGCCGGCCTGCAGACCATCAACCAGGACCTGCACGAGGCCGCCGCCATCGACGGCGCCAACCGCTTCCAGCGCTTCTGGTACGTCACCTGGCCGCTGCTGCTGCCGGTCACCATGGTGGTGGTGCTGTTCTCGGTGATCCAGACCTTCGCCGATTTCCAGCTGGTGTACGTGCTCACCGGCGGCGGTCCGGCGAATGCCACGCATCTCTTTGCCACCTACGCCTACCAGATCGGCATCGGCACCGGACTCCTTAGCGAAGGGGCGGCCATTTCATTGGCCATGTTCCCCGCGCTGCTCCTGGTGGTGATTTTCCAGCTCTGGTACATCCGCAGGGTGGAGAACCGATGATCGAGGGCGCAGGCTGGAAGAAGTGGCTGTGGTTCTACCTGCCGATGGGGATGTTCATCCTCGGCCTGCTGTTCCCGTTCTACTGGATGCTGGTCACCACGCTGAAGCCCGACGGCGAGCTCTACCGGCCGTGGAACCATCCGCTGTATTCGCCGTTCTGGACCTCGGCGCCGACGTTCGACCACATCAAGAGCCTGCTGACGGAAACCCTGTTCGGCACCTGGATGTGGAACACGATGCTGATCGCGCTCGCCGCCACGCTGATTTCGCTGTTCTGCGGCGTGATCGCCGGCTACGCGCTGGCGCGGCTGCGTTTCCGCTGGGCCGGGCTGCTCGGCACCGCGATCTTCATCACCTACCTCGTGCCGCAGACCCTGCTCTTCATCCCGCTCGCCGACATCATCCGTGAGTACAACATCGGCGACACGCCATGGGCGCTGATCCTCACCTACCCGACGTTCCTCATCCCGTTCTGCACCTGGCTGATGATGGGCTACTTCAAGACCATCCCGAAGGAGCTGGAGGAATGCGCGCGCATCGACGGCGCGACGCGCTGGCAGGCGATGGTCTACATCATCCTGCCGATCGCGCTGCCCGGCATCCTCTCGGCCGGCATCTTCGCCTTCACCCTGTCGTGGAACGAGTTCATCTACGCGCTGGTGTTCCTGTCCTCGCCCGAGCAGAAGACGGTGCCGGTGGGGGTGACTTCCGAGCTGATCCGCGGCGACGTGTTCTTCTGGGGCTCGCTGATGGCCGGCGCGCTGCTCGGCTCGATCCCGGTCGCGTTCGTCTACTCGTTCTTCGTCGAGCACTACGTGGCAGGCATGACCGGAAGCGTGAAAGGTTAAAGAGCAGGGTTAAATGGCCAGAGTCCTGATCACCAAGCTGAACAAGAAGTACGACGACGACACGCACGCGGTCAAGGACGTGAACCTCGAGATCCGCGACCGCGAGTTCGTGGTGCTGGTCGGGCCCTCGGGCTGCGGCAAGACCACGACCCTGCGCATGGTCGCCGGGCTCGAGGAGATCACCTCGGGCGAGATCCGCATCGACGAGAAGGTGGTGAACGACCTGCCGCCGATGGACCGGGACATCGCCATGGTGTTCCAGAACTACGCGCTCTACCCCCACATGAGCGTGTACGACAACATGGCGTTCGGCCTGAAGATGCGCAAGTTCGGCCGCGACGAGATCGCGAAGCGCGTGCGCGAGGCGGCCGACATCCTCGGTATCCAGACGCTGCTGGCGCGCCGGCCGCGCCAGCTCTCCGGCGGCCAGCGCCAGCGCGTGGCGCTCGGCCGCGCCATCGTGCGCCACCCGCGCGTGTTCCTGTTCGACGAGCCGCTGTCGAACCTGGACGCCAAGCTGCGCGTGCAGATGCGCGTCGAGCTCAAGCGCCTGCACGAGCGCCTCGAGACCACCGCCATCTACGTCACCCACGACCAGGTCGAGGCCATGACGCTCGGCGACCGCGTGGTGGTGATGAAGGACGGCCTGGTGCAGCAGGTGGGCGAGCCGCTGGAGCTCTACGGCCGGCCGGCCAACAAGTTCGTCGCCGGCTTCATCGGCTCGCCGGCGATGAACTTCGTCGACGTATCGATCAGCAGCGACGGCCGCTGGGCCGAAGCCGAGGGCTTGCGCCTGCCGGCGCCGGAGCGCGTCCGCTCCCGCAGCGGACAGCGCGTGACCCTGGGTGTGCGGCCGGAGGCGCTGAGCGTCGCCAATGGCGCCGACGCGAATCTCGCCGATCGCAGCTTCGCCACCGCGGTCGACGTGGTCGAGCCGCTCGGCAACGAGATCCTGGTCAACTTCCGCGCCGGCGGCGTGCCGATGGTGGCGCGCGTCGACCCGGGCGTGCGCGTCAAGGCGCACGACAGCATCCGCCTCGCGCTCGACCCGGAGCGCCTGCACTTCTTCGACGCCAAGACTGAAGCCGCAATTTGAACTTCCCGTAGCAGACGCGCACTTCCACGTCTGGGACCCGCGGGTGCATTACTACCCGTGGCTGTGCGACCCCGAGCCGATCTCGTTCCGCTACGGTGACTACAGCTCCTTAAGGAAGCCTTATTTGGTCGACGACTACCGCGCCGACTCGGCAGGCTGGCGCGTCGAGCGCGGCGTCTACGTGGAAGCGGAGTGGGATCCGCGCGACCCGCTGGGGGAGATGAATTTCATCGCCGGGGTGCGGAAGGACGGCTTCCCCACCGTCGCGATTGCGCAAGCCTGGCTTGATCGCCCTGACTGCCCTCAGATCCTGGAGGCACAGGCGCGCCACGCGTTCGTGCGCGGCATCCGCCACAAGCCGAAGCCCGGCATGATGGACGACGCGACCTGGCGGCAGGGCTACGCGCGCCTCGAGCCGCTCGGCCTGCACTTCGAGCTGCAGGCGCCATGGAGCCAGCTCGAGGAAGCGGCGCGCCTCGCGGCGGACTTCCCGGAAACGGCCATCGTGCTGAACCACACCGGCTTGCCCTACATCGAGCAGCTTGGCGGCTGGCGCAATGCCATGACCGCCCTCGCCGCACGCCCGAACGTGGCCGTGAAAATCTCCGGGCTGGGGAACCTGGAGCACTGGCGCGAGGTGGTGCTCGAAACGATCGCGCTGTTCGGCACCGCGCGCTGCATGTTTGCCAGCAACTTCCCGGTCGACAGCCTGCGTCATACGTTCTCCGAAATTTTCTCGGAGTTCGACCACATCACGCGCGCATTCCCGGAGGCGGAGCGGCGCGCCCTCTTTCACGACAACGCGGTACGCATCTACCGGATGGAGAAACGATGAAGTTCAAGCTCGGGTATGTCGGCGTCGGCCTGATGGGCGGGCCGATGGTGAAGCGCCTGAACTCGCTCGGCTGGCAGGTGCGCGGCTACGACATCGTCCCCGAGCGCTCGAGCGTGCGCTCGGTCGCGGAGGCCGTGCAAGGCGCCGACGTGGTGCTGCTCAATCTGCCGACGAACGAAGCGGTCGAGGATGCGCTCGAAAAGCTGCTTCCGGCTCTGCGCGCGCCCCAGCTGGTGGTCGACTTCTCGACCATTCCGGTCGAAGCCTGCCGCGCGCATGCGGCGCGGCTCTTCCGGGCGACCGGCTGCCGCTGGGTGGATGCGCCGGTGTCGGGCGGGCCGCCCGCGGTGGAAGCGGGAACGCTCACGGTAATGGCGGGCGGCGAAGCCGAAGACCTCGAGCGCATCGCGCCTCTGATGACGGACATCGCCGGCCGCTGCACGCGCATGGGACCGGTCGGCTCGGGGCTGGCGGCGAAGATGATCAACCAGCTGATCGTCGGCGTCGGTCATGCGATGCTCGGCGAAGCCATCGGCCTGTGCGAGAAGGCGGGCATCGACGCCGCGCGCATCCCCGAATGCCTCGCCGGCGGCTACGCCGACAGCAACGTGATGAAAGCCTACTGGCCGCGCATGGTACAGCGCGACTTCGCGCCGCGCGGCTACGTGCGCCAGCTATTGAAGGATCTGGAGATGGTGAGCAGCTGGGCGAAAAACCTGCAGTCCAGGACACCCGTCATGGATAGCGCGCTCGAGGCCTATCGCGAGCTCAAGAAGAAGGGCCACAGCGAGCTCGATACCTCTGCCGTGGTCAAGCTGTACATCTGAGGGAGATGGGCCGGCGTCCCGGCCCATCGTGAAGGCCCGACGGCGTCGTCACGCCACCGCGGCCTCAGCCGCGCTTATTTTTGCGCGACGAGCTGGCGCTGGACCACGTCGTTCAGCGCCTGCGACTTGTTCTTGGCCTGGCAGCTCGGCGTGCTGCCGGCGCCCTGGCGGGCGAGCACACTGGCATCCACGCCGCACACGGTGGCCGCGACGATTTCAGAATGCCGCGCGCCAGACTTTCTGCGCGCGACCCTCAACCGGAATGCAAGTGACGTTCCCGGGTGCGAGCCATTTTCGCCGCCAGCAGCACCGCTGCGCGCGCCGCGCCGACGTTCGCGACGCCCTTGCCAGCGATGTCGTACGCGGTGCCGTGCGCGGGCGTACAAATGGGAAACGGGTAGCCGCCGAGCAGCGTGACGCCGCGGTCGAAGCCGAGCAGCTTCATCGCGATCTGTCCCTGGTCGTGGAACATGGTGAGAACCGCGTCGAACTGGCCAGCCTTGGCGCGCACGAACACCGTGTCGGCCGGATAGGGGCCGTCGGCGGGCAGTCCCTTCGCCTTCGCTTTCTTCACCGCGGGCTCAATGATGTCGATCTCCTCGCGCCCGAAGTTGCCGCCGTCGCCGGCGTGCGGGTTGAGGGCCGCGACGCCGATGCGCGGCGGATTGAAGCCGGCGGCGCGCAGCGCCCTGGCGGTGATCTCCAGCCCGGCCACGATTCTTTCCACCGAGAGATTTGCCGAAACCTCGGCGAGCGGAATGTGCGACGTAACGCGCGCGTTCCACAGATTTTCCAGCACGTTGAACTCGGTGGCGAGCCCCTTGAAGCCGAGCACGTTGGAGGTGAAGAGGATCTCGTCGTCATAGGTCGGCTCGGCCATGCGCATCGCCTGCTTGTTGAACGGCGTGAAGCAGACAGCGTCGGCCTTGCCGTCCGCGGCCATGCGCAGGGCGTGCCGGTAGTTCGCGAGCGCCGAAGTGCCGCCGGCCTTGCTCGCCACGCCGCGCTGGACGGTGGCCGGGTCGAGGTGCTTCAGATCCTGAAATTCAAGATCAGATACCTTGGTTCCGGCAATTCTCATCCCGTCGTCGAACACGCGCCGATCGCCGACCACGACGACGCGCGCGGCTTTGCGTATTTCATCCAGCGCGACGACCTTCGCCGTGAGCTCGGGACTGATTCCGCACGGATCGCCCATGGCGAGTGCGATGACGGGTTTTTCCATTCCGGTTCCTCAGGGGTTACCCAGCGCCAAGCGTGGAATCCACGTCGTGATCGCCGGGAAATAGGTGATGAGCAGTAGCGTAATTGCGAGCGGAATATAGTACGGCAGCATCTCTTTCAGCACGTCCTTCATGGTCACCTTTGCGATCTCGGCGACCAGGAACAGCGCCAGGCCCATCGGCGGCGTCAGCAGCCCGATCATCAGGTTGAAGACCACCACCATGCCGAGGTGCACCGGATCCACCCCGGCGGCGACCAGCGGCTTGGCGATGATCGGCGCGATCACCAGGATGGCGGTGGTGCTGTCGAGGAACATGCCCACCACCAGCAGCAGGATGTTGACGATGAACAGCAGCACGTACGGGTTGGTGGAGATCTGCAGCATCAGCGCGGTCAGCTTCTGCGGCACGCCCTCGACCGACAGGATCCAGCCGAACAGCGCCGCCACCGCGACGATCAGCAGGATGCCGGAAGACGAGCGGATCGTTTCGTAGCTCGCGTCGAGGATGCCCTTCCAGGTGAGCTCGCGGTAGAACAGGCTGGAGATCAGCAACGCGTAGAGCACGGTGACCGACGCGATCTCGGTGGGGGTGAAGAAACCCATCAGCATGCCGGCGATCAGGATCACCGGCGCCAGGATCGCGGGCAGCGCCGGCTTGAAGTCGCGCCACAGCTCCACGCGCGTCGGCCAGCGTTCGGTGCGGGGATAGCTTCGCCGCAACGCGAGCCAGCCGGTCATGGCCATCAGCATGACCACGCACAGCAGGCCCGGCAGGATGCCGCCGAGCAGCAGCTGGAGCACGGACACGCCGGTGACCGTGCCGTAGATGATGAGCGGGATCGACGGCGGAAAGATCGGCCCGACGATGGCCGAGGAGCTGGTGACCGCGGCGGCGAACGGCGCCTTGAAGCCTTTCTGGCGCATGGCGTCGATCTCGATGCGCCCGAGGCCGCCGATGTCGGCGAGCGCCGAGCCCGACATGCCGGCAAAGATCAGGCTGCCGAAGATGTTGACCTGCGCGAGTCCGCCGGGCAGACGACCGACCGCGGTGTCGGCGAACTTGTAGATGTAGCGCGAGATGCCGGCGCTGTTCATCACGCTGCCGACGAACAGGAATACCGGTACCGCGACCAGCGGGAAAGAGTCGAGCGAATAAAGCACGCGCTGCGCCACCAGGTCGAGCGGCAGGTCCTTCACATAGATGTAGAGCAGGCACGGCATCGCGATCGCCAGCACAACCGGAAAGCCGAGCATGAACAGCGCGAGAAAAGCCAGGACGACGAGATAGCCGTCCATGGCTCAGGTGAGCACGGTCTGCTTCGCTTCGGGGCGCCGCGCGCGCCAGGTATGCACGAACATGGCGAGCGTCTCCACCACCAGCAGCAACGAGCCGACCACCAGGGGAGCGAAGAACAGCCAGAAAGGAATCTCCAGCACCGGGGTCACGCTGTTCAGGTTGCGCGTCACGGTTACCACCGAGGCGACGAACAGGACGCCGAATACCGCTACGCCGGAGATCTCGATCGCAAGCTGCAGGATCCAGCGCGGCTTCGGCGGCAGCAGGAACTGGAACTCCTCCATGCGGATCTGGCCGCCCTCGCGCGTCACGTACGAGGCGGCCACGAAGGTGAGGCAGATCAGGAAGTACTTGGCGAGCTCCTCCGCGCCGGCGAGCGGCACGTTGAACACGCCGCGCATGGTGATCTGCGCGAGCGGCGTGACGATGAGCGCGGCAAGGAGGAGGAAGCTCGCCCTCCTCACCGCTGTTCTCATGAACTCCAAGCTATTTGACGGCTCGGATCTGCTCGATGTACTTGCCCCACTCGGGGAAATCCTTGTTCACCTGCGCGAGCACCGCCTTGCGGAAGCCCTCGACGTCGAGGCCGTCCTTCTGCTCGACGAACACCATGCCCTTGGCTTCGAGCTCCTTGCGGTACTTGCCGAAGGTTTCGCGGTCCCAGTCGAGGGTCTTCTTGCCCACCTCGATCATGGTGCTTTCCATGATCTTGCGGTCGGCCGCGGGGACCTGCTGCCACACGCGCTCGTTCACGAACACCGAGAGGATCGACTGCATGTGCCCGGTGAGCATCACGTACTTCTGCACCTCGTACAGCTTGAGGTTGTAGATGTTGGGCAGGGGGTTCTCCTGCCCGACGACCAGGCCGGTGGCGAGCGCGGTGGCGAGCTCGGACACCTCCACCGGCGTGGCTACGGCGCCCATGCCGGTCAGCATCGAGGACCAGAGCTTGATCGGCACGCCGCGGTACTTCTTGCCCTGCATGTCCTTGACCGACAGCACCTTGTCCTTGGAGGTGAGGTGGCGCGTGCCTTGGAACAGCGCGGCGACGATGCGCATGTTGCCCTTCTGTACCAGCTCCTGGTTGATCTCGCGCAGCGCCGGCGACAGCGCCGGGTCGGTGGCGCGCATCGCGTGGTCCGGATCGCGGTACATGAACGGCGTGTTGAACACCGCGGTGTTGGCCACGATCCGGCCGAGCGAGCCGAAGTCGTGGTGCGCCATCGAGATCGCGCCCGAGCGCACGCCGTCCACCATCTCGTTCACGCCGCCGAGCTGCGAGTTGGCGAACACCTGGATCTCGACGCGGCCGTTGGTGCGCTCCTTCACCAGCTTCGCCACCTCGTCGGCGTAGAGCGTCTGTGGCGCGTTCGCCACGCCCACGTGCGCATAGCGCAGCTTGGTTTGTGCCGTTACAGAGAGCGCCGTCAACGCAAGCGCGATGCCGATGAACAGTTTCACTTTTCTCCTCCTGGTCAGAAAACGATCACGCCCTTACCGGTCGACTGGGTGTCGAACACGCGATAGGCCTCGTCGGCCTGATCGAGCTTCCAGCGGTGCGAGAACAGCGCGTCGACGTCGATGCCGTTGTCGACCGCGAAGCGCGCGCACTCGAGCTGCCCCATCGCGCTGAAGGTCCACGAGCCGATGATGGTGAGCTGCTTGCGCAGCATGTCGCGGCTCACGTCGAGCGTGACGTCGCCGCCCTCGCCGACGAAGCACACCGTGCCCCAGGTCTTGGCCGAGCGCACCGCGGCTAGCCGCGCCGCTGACACGCCGGTGGTATCCATCGCGAGGTCCACCCCTTCGCCCTTGGTGATGTCCTTGATCTGCTCTTCGGATTCCAGCGCATGCGCTGCACCGAATTTCTTCGCCAGCGCGCGGCGCTCGGCGTTCTTCTCGACCGCGATGACTCGCGCGCCCATCTTCGCGCCGAGCAGCGTGGCACTCACCCCGACCGGTCCCTGGCCGAACACCGCGAGCGTCGAGCCGCCGGCGAGGTGCATGCGGCGCAGCGCGCCGTACGCGGTGCCGGTGCCGCACGACACCGCCGCGCCGGCAACGAAGGAAAGCTCATCGGGCAACGGCACCAGCGTGCGCACCGGCACCTTGAGGTATTGCGCGTGGCCGCCGTGCGCGGTGACGCCGTAGACCGTGATCCCCGCCTTGCAGAGCTGCGACCAGCCGACGCGGCAGTGCTTGCACACGCCGCAGCCGGAGTAATGATGGTCCATGACGCGCGCGCCGATCGGCGCCTCGCGCTCCGACACGCCCGGACCGCGCGCCGCCACCACGCCGCAGGGCTCGTGGCCGCCGATGAACGGCTCGGCGTCGGCGCTGAAGCCGAGCGACTTCTGCGCCTCGCCCGGCGCCGAGCGGTAGAACTTGAGGTCCGAGCCGCACATGCCCGAGGCCTTCATCTCGATC
>Ga0068861_100001094_pt1 | contig 16773 bp, 15 predicted proteins | sample KBSSwiS42_FD_66593 | JGI IMG/M metagenome (GOLD analysis project Ga0068861, IMG submission 66593) | Switchgrass rhizosphere microbial communities from Kellogg Biological Station, Michigan, USA - KBS Switchgrass S4-2 | ecosystem: Host-associated > Plants > Roots > Rhizosphere > Soil ...
CACGCTGCCGCAGTACCAACGGACCATCATGCACACGCGTGAAGCGGTGTTGCGCGACGATCTCTATAAAATGCGTTCGCTGATCGATCAGTTTGCCGCCGACAAGGGACGCCTGCCGCAATCGATCGACGAACTCGTGAGTGAGGGATACATCCGCGACGTCCCGTTAGATCCGTTCACTGGCCAGAAAGATTGGGCCATCACTACCGGCGAAGATCCTAATTCGCTGACGGGCGAGCAAGGCATGGTCGACGTTCACAGCAGCTCCGCTGAGACTTCAAGCGAAGGCACACCTTACAGCGAGTGGTAACATTGCCGATTTCCGATTTTCAATTGCCGATTTCTGGATTACCTGGCTCGAAGCCATGGCAACATAAGTCGTTGACCTCCAGCGCGGCAAATCGGCAATCGGCAATCGAAAATCGACAATAACCTATGCCCAACCTGTTTTCACGTATCGTCGATCCCTGGTATCCAGCTACTGCTATCGGTCTCGAAAAGGGAGTCGCATCTCTCGTACAGCTCGAACGTGCCAAAGGTAATGCCAGCCGGCTGAAACGTGCGGCCACTGCGAATATTGAGTCGTTGATCCGGCCGAGTTTCGATGAACCGAACATCCAGAATGGACCACAAGTCGCCGCCGTACTGAATGACCTGGCAGCAGGCGCCGGGCTCTTGCGACAGAAGCGCTGGTCGTTGAGTCTGCCTGAAGCTACTGCGCGCACGACAGTGATCACGCTCGAAAGTCAGCCGCAATCCGGTTCCGAACTACAGGACGTGTTGAAGTGGAAAACTGAACGCGGGTTTGGAGCGCCGGTGGAGGAACTGTACGTTTCGCGTGAGCGTCTGCAAAGAGACGCGCAGGGGCGAGATCGTTACCTCGCAATTGCGGTGCGGAAATCCGTACTCGCGGAATACGAAGCAGTGCTGGAGTCGTTAGGCTGGCGGGCTGGATTGATTCTGCCGCGGCACCTGGGTGAAGCGCAGTGGTTGGTCCGCAACGGCTCGACAGGTGACGCGCTGTTGTTGAGTGGTTCGAGCCAGGGTTTCACTGGCGTGATCTTTCGCGACAAGCATCCCTTGATAGTGCGAACCGTAAGCTGTTCCGAAAGCGAGTTTGAAGACGAGTTTTACCGCTTCCTCCTGTTTTATCGCGACCGAAACATTCCTGAGGCCAGCGGCGAGAACCTGCCGCTGACCCGCATGATGGTCATCGGCGAGGGCATAACCAAGCAGCGCGCCAGCGAGATCGTCAATGAAACCACGGGTGGTGACTTGCGGCCTTTGGCCGCCGAAGATCTGGGTTTGCAGTTGCCCAATCGCGACTTCAGCTTCGACTCGATCGCCGCGCCTGCCGGGCTCGCCACATTATCGTGGTAAACACCAGGATCCGTTGAAACAAACCCGGACACTGGAACGTAACACCCCGGTATCATGAAAGCTTCTGTATCCTCCGTATCTTCCACCTTTTACAGGGATTTGAGCGCTGTCAGCGACAGAGAACTCGTCGCGACCGCGGTCAGCGGTTTTGACGGCAGCTTCGAAGAACTGGTACGCCGCTATCAGCGACCGATTTCGGCTTACGTTTACCGGATGGTAGGTAACTACGAATCGGCGCTCGACCTGACCCAGGAAATCTTCATCAAGGTTTACAACTCACTGAGACGTTACCGCGCGGAGTTTAAGTTCTCGACGTGGATCTACAAGATTGCGCACAACGCCGCCGTCGATCACCTGCGACGCAGCGCCACGCGCGAACAATCGCTTGTCGCCGGGCCCGAAGGCGACACGTTCGACCTCCCGATCGAAAGCTCGAGGCTTACTCCCGAACAGGAAAGTGAACGTCGCGAAAGACGGGTCGAGATCGAGTCGGTTGTGAGATCTCTCCCGGCAAACTATCGCGAACTGATCATCCTCCGTCACTCACAAGACCTAAGCTACGAAGAGATCGTTGAGGTAACCGGACTGCCACTCGGCACAGTTAAGAATCGGCTCTTCCGCGCCCGCGAAATGATGAGACAGCAATTCGTTGACAAAGGGATCACCGGCGTTTAATGACTACGGTCCAGCAAAGAATCTGTCAAAGAAACCTGATCGCCGCTTATGTCGATGGCGAACTGAGCGAAGTCGCATCGGCAATATTCGAACAGCACCTGGAAGATTGCGTTGAGTGTCGCGGAGAGTTGAGAGTGCATCGCCGCCTGGTGTGCGAATTAGACGCGGCGTTGACGGGCGATGCAAATATCCCTGTACCCGAGAACTTCTCGAAAGTCATCGCCGTTCGCGCGCGTAGCGATATGCGCGGCGTTCGCACTGCGTCTGAACACAAGAGAGCTATCGCGATTTGCATGGTCCTCGCTGCCGCCGGCTTTGCTTTGCTTGGGGCGACAGCGAGTGAGACGATCTTTTTCGCTGCCCGCAGATTCGTAAGTGCGGTGCTAACCATCGGCGGTTTCGCCATGAGTGCAGCTTACGACGCGATTACGGGTCTCGTAGTGATCTCTCGCGTTGTGGGCCATAAGCTCATCGGTCAAACTGGCTCACTCGCCGTCGTGCTGGTTTTCCTCGCCGTCGGCCTCCTGGTCCTTTCGCGCTTGATCTCCGACTATCATCGCACGGGCGCAACCGAATAAAAGGGGGTTGCGCGTGTCGACCGCTGTTCTTCACTCACCATCCAGATGCACAACCGAGATAGCCGGCTTTCACCTGCTAAGACGTTTTGATTTCTCTCGCATTCTTGCGCTCATTGGCTGGTTGTTCCTGCTGATGAGTGCTGTCTACGCGCAGGGCGCCACAACGGAGCACGCGGAAAGCGTGGTAATTGTTAATGGAGTGACGGATAGCACCGTTTTCGGAATGGGCAACTCCGTCCGGATCACCGGCACCGTAAAGCAGGGCGCGATGTCTTTGGGCGGGGACGTGATTGTTGAAGGCGTCGTGGAAGGCGATGTGGCAACAATCGGCGGCTCGGTGATTCAAATGCCCGGCTCGCGCATCGGCGGCGACGTCATTGTTTTAGGCGGGACTTACCAGTGCGATCCGGCGGGCCAGCGCAACCCTGCCGGCAAGACAATCATGTACGCGGGTTATCAACAGGAGCTCCGCGACATGATGCGGCACCCGACGGGGTTGTTCAGTCCGCGGTGGACGCCGACGTATCTCGGCACCAGACTGCTCGTTGTGCTTTTCTGGTTCATCGTGGCGCTGGCGTTCACGTGGGTGATGCCAGGCACGATCAGTCGAGGCGTCGCGCGCTTGCAGTTAACAAGCATCCGCGTGGCGGCGATTGGATTGGTTGGCGTGATCGTTCTGTTTGGCAGCGTGCTGATCTGTTTGCGCATCATGCCTGGACCTATTCAAGTGCTCGTTGGACTGTTGGCCCTACTTCTTTGGTTAGTCGCGAGTGTATTTGGCAGGGTTATCTTGTACGCGGCAACAGGAAAATGGCTGCAACAGAAGTACGTGCCGTTGGCCAGAAACTCAGAAGCAGTGGCGCTGTTGCTGGGCACCAGTTTTTGGGTTTTGCTGACTTCGCTCCCGTACGTTTGGCCGTTTATGGCAGCCTTTATTCTGATAATCAGCTTTGGTCTCGCCTTGACCGCCCGTTACCGTAAACCGGTTTCTGTTTAATCGCTCTTTTGGAGAGGACAAGTAATGAGAACGCTCTTAGTTGCAATCGCGCTCGCACTGTTTACACAAGGCGGTGATCCGAATATCGCTGCGAAGCATGCGATCGGCGAAGTGAAATCTATCGACGCCGCCGCGAAGCAGATCGTCATCAAGACCGACGCCGGTTCCACCGTCACTGTATCAATCACCGACAAGACAACCTACAAGCGACTCGCTCCGGGTGAGACGTCGTTGACGAACGCCGCGGACATTGCTTTCACTGACGTTGCTGAAGGCGATCGCATCATGGCGCGCGGAACTGTTGCGGAGGATCGCAAGTCTGTCCCTGCCGTGCAGGTTATCGTGATGACGAAAGGCGATCTAGCGAAGAAGCAGGAAGCGGAACGAATGGAATGGCGGCGTCGAGGAATTCTCGGCGTGATCAGTGCTCTCAAGCCGGATACGAAAGAGATAACGATTTCTCATCGCACGATGGCGGGAACGCAGGCCGTCGTAATGCAAGTGAGCGACAAGACGGAAATGCGTCGCTACGCTCCTGATTCGATCAAATTTGGCGACGCAAAGCCCAGCAGTTTTAGCGAACTAAAAGTCGGAGATCAGTTGCGAGCATTGGGCGATCGGGCTGAAGACCCGCTTCATTTCAATCCGCAGAAGATCGTCACCGGAGCTTTTCGGACTGTTGGTGGTGTTGTGACTGCCGTTGATCCCGCGACCGGTGAGATCAAGATGAACGAACTCGAGAAAAAGACGCCGCTAACCATCGTCATCAAACACGACGCAGTGCTGCGACGTTTTCCACCGGCGTCTGAGATGGGAGCGATGATGGGCGGATTTGGACGCAGGCCGGATGGCGCGGGTGGTCCCGGCGGAGCAGGTGGTGCTCAGCCGCAGGGACAAGGACAGGGCCAGGCACAAGCCCCGCGACCGCAAGGCTCCGGTGCTCCCGCTGCGGGCGGACCCGGCGCGGGCGGACCCGGCGCTGGTCGAGCGGGTGGCGGCTTCAACATCAACGACATGCTTGAAAGATTGCCAATCATTTCCCTGGCAGATGTTAAGGTCGGCGACACTATCATCGTTTCCAGTACGCAGGGAATTGATCCGACTCGTCTGACGGCGATTTCACTGGTCACCGGAGCCGACACCCTGCTCGCAATGCTTGCTCCGCGTCCGCAGCCCGGACAGGCAACTCCGAACCCGGCTGGAGGTTTGGGGAACAGCGGAATCACCTTCGGCATTGGCTTGCCATAGCCGTTTAATACTTTTCCCCCGAAAGGTGCATTATGAAATTTGCCCGTCTCCCGCGCAAGTTCACCCTCATCTTCTGCCTTTTGCTGTTTTCCGTCAGCGCGAGCGCTCAACAGGCACGCGGCACTCTGCGCGGCCTGATCACTGACGAACTCGGCGCAGCGATCGTTGGCGCCAGCGTCACGCTCACGGACGCTACGGGCGTGCAAAAGAAGACGACAACGAACGGCGAAGGCGTTTACACCTTTTCCGCACTACCGTTGGGTAACTACAAAATCCAGGCTATCGCTCCTGGCTTCACTCAATCGGAAGATCAACAGGTAGACGTTAAGGCCGGACGCCAGTCGCTGGACATCACTCTCAAGGTGACGATCCAGGAACAGGTCACAGTGGCTGAAACACCGATCAGCACCGACGCGAGTAACAACGCTAACCAGACGGTGATCGCCGGCAAGGATCTCGATGCGTTGCCTGACGATCCCGACGAACTTGCTGCTGCGTTACAGGCGTTGGCCGGCCCATCAGTTGGACCAAACGGTGGACAGATCTTCATCGACGGTTTTACGGGCGGCAACTTACCTTCGAAGGACGCCATTCGCGAGATTCGCATTAATCAGAATCCCTTTGCGGCGGAAAACGATCAACCGTCGGGGCGTATCGATATTCTCACGCGCCCCGGTACCGATAAATTTCGCGGCGGCGCGTCGTTCAATTTCAATGACGAGAGTTTCAACTCGCGAAATCCGGTTGCGATCAGCTCGAGTAAACGGACACCTTTTCAGATTCGCCACTACGAAATGAACGTGAGTGGTCCACTCGTGAAACGAAAAGCGTCTTTCTTCTTCAACTTCGGCCGAATTGAAACCGACGACAACGAACTGATTCGTGCCACGATTCTCGATTCGGATCTCAACCGCGTGGAATTTGGCCAGGGCTTTCTCGTGCCGAAGCGAAATACGTTCTTGAGTCCGCGTCTCGATTACGCGATCAATTCGAGCAACACACTGATCGCGCGTTACAACTACAACCGGTCTCGTGTTGACAACGCCGGTGTAAGTGGGTTCACGTTGCCGGAGCGCGGCTTCGATACGATTTTCACTGGACACAACATTCAGTTGACGGAAACGGCGATTCTCAACAGTACCACGATCAACGAGACTCGTTTTCAGTATTCACACAACCGCAACGAGCAGATTGGCGACAATTCGATTCCCGCATTGAACGTAAGCGGCTCTTTCAATTCGGGCGGTTCGCAGGTCGGTCAGTCAGTCAACGAGCGCAATTTTTGGGAGCTGAACAATTTCACTGCCAAGCAGCACGGCACGCACGCGATCAAGGTTGGCGGACGCATTCGGCACGTGAACGTTGACGATACGAATGAGTCAAACTTCGGCGGCACCTGGTCTTTCACGGGCGGTTTCGGGCTCACGAGTATTCAGCGTTATCAGTTGACGTTGCGTTTGCAGGAACAAGGACTGACGCCCGAAGAGATTCGTGCAGCCGGCGGCGGCGCCGCAACGTTCAGTATCAACGCTGGAAATCCCTTCGCGGACGTCAGCCAAACAGATTACGGCGTGTTCGTTCAGGACGACTGGCGCGTTCGGCCCAACATCACGCTGAGCTATGGTTTGCGATACGAAACGCAAACCAACGCTCATAGTAAATATGATTTTGCGCCCCGTCTCGCCGTCGCGTGGTCGCCGGGCGCGGCGAACAGCGCGCGTCCCCCGAAGATGGTCATTCGCGTTGGTACAGGTTTCTTCTACAACCGCTTCAATGAAGGCAACACGCTGATCGCAAATCGTTATAACGGCGTCAACGTAATCCAGACCTTCGTCACTGAAGACGCACGGCGATTGACGCCGCCCAGTGTTGCGGATCAGCAGGCGCCGAATGTTGCGGCCCGGTATGCGATCCTCAACCAATGGAGTCCGACGAGCGTTCCGTCAGTGAGCTCTCTTCCCAGAACGCAGGAGACAGTTTGGCAAGTTGATCCCAACCTTCAAGCGCCAACTGTGTGGCTCGCCGGTACTCAAGTCGAACGACAACTGCCGCGTAACATGACGATGTTTATCGGTTTCTACAACATTCGCATCGTGCACGTGATTCGCGCCCGCGACATCAACGCTCCATTACCGGCGACCGTCACGCCGCTCACGCCGAATGGTCTTCGGCCGGATCCGACAAGGGGTGAGGTTTATCGCTATGAAGCGAGTGGACAGTTCAACCAACGTCAATTCTTCATCGGTTTCAACAGCCGTCTGAGCCGCATGTTTCAGTTCAACGGCAACTACTCAATCAGCAAGACAACCAACGACACCGATGGTCAGGGTTCCTCTTCGCTGTTTCCGATGAACTCCTACGACACGTCCGGAGAGTTTGGTCGTGGCTCTTTTGACATTCGCCACCGGTTTACGATCTTCGGGACGGTTAATTTGCCGTGGTGGAAGGTCGTGTTGAATCCGTTCATCGTTGCGAACAGTGGACTACCGTTCAATATCATCACGGGTCAGGACCTGAACCTCGATCGACAGGTAAACGAACGTCCGAGCTTCGCGCCCGCCGGCGCAAACTGCTTGTCATCGACCATCCGCTGTACGCGTTTCGGCAACTTTAATCTGGTGCCGTTGCCAGGCGAGACCATCGTTCCGCGCAACTACGGCAAGGCGCCGGGATCGTTTGTTGTCACTCTTCGCGTCAGCCGCACATTCCAGTTCGGTACGATCAACGGCGGCAACAATGCGGCACGTGCACAGGGCCAAGGCGCTGCACCGGCCGGTAGCGGTGCGGACGGCGGACGGCGTCCGGTCGGTGGACCAGGTGGTCCCAACGTGGCAGGCGGTGGCGCGAAAGTGGCCGCTGTTGGTCCAGGACCGCAAGGTGGTTCGGCAGCTCCGCCGAGTGAGAAACGCTACACGCTCAACGTGTCGCTCAACTTTCAGAATCTGTTGAATCACGTGAATCTGGGGCCGCCGATTGGTAATTTGTCATCGCCGAGTTTTGGCGAATCGCTGTCCTTGGGCGGGAGCTTCGGAGGCGGCCCGCAAGGTGGTGGCAGCGCCAATGCCGGTAACCGCCGCATCTATGCGCAAGTGCGCCTGAATTTCTAAGTCGAGAGGTTTTGCAATGATAAAGAGATCTGTTGTTTCGCTTGCGATGACCGTTCTACTCAGTGCGTTTGTGTCAGCGCAGGAGACGCCAAAACCTGCACCTGAAAACGGAGCGGCCGCTCCTGCTATTGCGATCACGGCGGACACGAGCCCGAAGGACCTCGCTCGCGCCGCATTTTTGGCCCAGGGCGGCGAGAAGTTTCGCGCGGTGCAGAACATGGTGTTGAGAGGATCGGTCCAGCTTTATCCGCCTAACAGTGTGCAATCGATTCCCGGTTCATTCTCGCTCGTGACCGCAGGAGACAGATTGCGCATGGAAATCGATGCGCGGCCGGCGATCGTCTTCAAACAGATTTACAACGGCGAGCAGACGTACAGCTCGATGCCTAACGTGGCGATGCCGCCGCTAACGAAGTTTGGTTTCGGCGCGCTTGCCCGTTGGGACCAACCGGGCTACCAGATCTCCGCAATCGCAGACAAGAAAAAGCAGCGCGGCTTTCGCATCGTCGATCCTGACGGTTACACCACCGATTACTACGTCGATCCAAAGACGGGCCGTGTGATGAGTTTTCTGATTTACCACGAGGGCATCACGCTGGGGACGGAGAACAGTAAATTCAAGGAAGTTGAAGGCGTGCTCGTGCCTTACAGCTTCTCGCAGAAGTTTGAGATGCCGATGGGTGCATTCTTCGCGGAGTTCAACGTGAAGGAAATAAAGCTCAACCAGCAGTTGCCGGAAGACGCTTTCGCGATTCCTCACTAGAGCACAAATGCTGATGAGTGTCAGCTTTTAGTAATACGGGATCGGAATAACATGTAGACGCGGGCCGGGTCCGGCGAGGATTGCCTGGGCCAGTTTTAATTGGGCCATCATCCTTATCTCACTCCGTTCGAACTGACTCGTCAGCGTCACTGCGCGATCGAAATCACACCACGCAAAATAGCCCGCATTGTTTGCTAATTGAGTAAGCATGTTGCCCACAGTTCCTTCGGCAGTCATGTTCCACTCACCATCTCGCAGGTAACGCGTGTCGAAGCCGTCAAGCTTAGCGCCCGCTTCGATCAGTTCGTTGAGCTTAGGCACCACGGACTCCATAATCGCGAACCCACGATCGCTCTTGGCGAAGCAGTAGCCCATCGCGAGTTCGAGTTGATACCGGGTCTGGTCCTTGCCTGGGTTAAGGGTATTCAAGATGCCGTCAATCTGATTGAGTATTCTAACGGCAAACTTTCGATCATGCGGCGAGGCGTAAAATGCGAAGGTGAGTAAGGCTGCAACTTGCCGCTGTACCTTCGCGCCAGAGAGATTTTTTTGCAGCTCTGCAAACTCGGTCTGGAGACGCTCTGTTGTGAGGTTATAGTACTTAAGGCGATTTTCCATGGAGGCTTTCACGGTTGGGTCGCCGTTGTAATTACTTGCTATTCTCTGCGCCAGTTCAAAATCTCCAAGCGACTCCGCCTTAACCATGGCCCGCTGGTAAATTTGTCCTTCCATTCCCGGGTACTTCGAGACCAGTGCGAGAATTTCATCGACCGTACCGTTCTCACTGAGATCGTTTAATTCGACATAAGACTGCGTTAGGCTTGGGGAACCTTTCTGGTAGTCCGGCGGCATCCAGTGTCTCAACCGCGCGGCCTGGCCGGACGCATACCTCTCAACGAGAGGCAGCAATCCACCTACGTAAATACAGAAACTCGGGTGTTCAGCGTCGCCGGAAGTTCTTGGATTATCACAACCCTGCGCAAGTGCCTGGTTCAGGATGATGTTGACGAGATCTTTGTAAGTTGCCTCGTCTGCTGCAGGCGGCGTGAAGTTGCGCACGAGATTCTCCGTGAAATCCCACTCGGGCCAATACCTCGTGATGTTTGACTCACGCAGTTTGTCTACGATTTCTTTGTAGAGAGTTTGCGCTTGCTGCTTGTCTTTGCCGCTGACTCTTACCAACAACGTCACGAGTTCGCGAGAGAAGCTGTTCGTAAGTGCCTGACGTCCCAGTTTTACTGCGACCTCAGGATTCTTCGACACAACTCTTCTCGCGAGCCGTAGATTCATCGCTTGTTGGACCTCGGTGATCTCGCGCGGCAACGGTGTTTCAGAAACTGGTTCCGTTCGCTGGAGAAACCCTAACGCCAACTCCGGATCATACTTCGCAATGCGTTCTGCCGTGTCCTCCCGCAGTTTGAAAAAGACGGAAAACGTGTACTTCCCATACTGATCGTTTTCCCGGAGCTGTAATCCGAGCTTGATGTCGTCCTCAATGTTAGATAGCAGAGCGCGCGCTCGTTTCTCGTCCCGTGGCCAAAGTGATCCGGCGATGTTTGAACCTATCCGCGCCCGGTTCTCCGCTGACTGCAATGATCCGAGTTGGTCCGCAAGCGACTCCAGCAGCTTGAACGCTTTTTCGCGCAACTCTTCGTTCGCGGTATCGCTGCTGGTCCTGGTAGTAGTTTGGCCGTTTGCAAATGAAAGGCAGAGAAGAGACGTGACAATGAGGGCCAGGAAAGCGGAACGAGGACGGTTCATCGAACCTCCGAAGAAAGTGGACTGCTACACGCTCATGATCTCTTGCTCTTTGGTCTTGGAGAGTTCGTCGATCCTGCTGATGTAGTTGTTAGTGAGCTTTTGGACTTCGTCCAACGCGTCGTGTTCGGCATCCTCGGAGATGAGCTTGTCCTTCAGCATCTTCTTGAGTTTTTCGTTGGCGTCGCGGCGCATTTGGCGCACCGCTGTGCGATGATCTTCGGCGACGTCGTGTACCTGTTTTGCGAGTTGTTTGCGTCGCTCTTCGGTGAGAGCAGGGATGGGAATGCGTACGAGTTTGCCGTCATTCGAGGGATTCAAACCAAGATCCGCTGCGCGAATCGCTTTTTCAACGGCGGCAATTTGCGTTTGGTCCCACGGCTGGACCGTCAACATCTGCGGCTCGGGCGCATGCACCGAGGCCATCTGGCTTAGCGGAGTCATCGTGCCGTAGTAATCAACCAACACCGTGTCCAGCAGGCTGACGGCGGCGCGACCGGTTCGGATGGTCGCCAGCTTTCGACGGAAATCCTCGATGACTGTTTCCATTCGCCGTCGCGATTCCTTCTCTACGTCCTTTTCGTTCATGTCGCTAAACTCCGTTAAAGAATTTAGTTAACCAACCTTTGTTCCCACGCCGCGTTCACCCATGACAACGCGCTTGATGTTGTCGGGCTCGCGCATATTAAACACGATGATGGGAAGATTGTTGTCCATGCACAACGAGATTGCCGAAGCGTCCATTACCTTGAGTTCGCGTTCAAGCACCTGGCGATACGTGATTTCGTGAAAGCGCTCGGCAGTAGTATCCATCATCGGATCTGCTGAATAAACTCCGTCAACCTTCGTCGCTTTCAAAATGATGTCGGCCTTGATTTCCAAGGCTCGTAACGCGGCGGCAGAATCTGTAGTGAAATAAGGATTGCCGGTGCCGGCAGCAAAGATTACAACACGTTCCTTTTCCAGGTGCCTAATGGCGCGACGACGAATGAACGGTTCGGCCAACTGCGGAATGTCAATCGCCGACATCACGCGTGTGTGCACTTCCACCTTCTCGAGCGCATCCTGCAATACGACGGCGTTCATCACGGTCGCCAGCATACCAATGTAGTCTGCTGAGGAACGGTCCATGTTGCCGGCGCTCTTCGAAACGCCGCGAAAGATGTTCCCGCCGCCGACCACAACAGCAACCTGTACGCCAAGTTGATGAACAGCCTTCAGCTCTTCGGCGACGCTGCGGGCGACATTGACGTCAATGCCGTAATTCTGTTCGCCCATCAGCGCTTCGCCGGAGATCTTCAGCAGGACGCGTCGATAGACCAAGCTTGAAGTGTCGGTGCTCATGGAAAACTCAATAGGTCCTGTATGACCTACCCCAACAACGAAGCTACTTCACCACCAAAGTCACCGCTGCGCCGTTCGAGCCCTTCACCCATCTTGTAACGAGTGAACCTGCGTATAGCAATGCGCTCGCCAGTCTTCGCAGCTTTCTCCGTAACCAGCTCTCCGACAGTCTTCGACGGGTCTTTAACGAAGGGCTGATCGTTCAGTACTGTTTCCTCGTAGAACTTGTTCATGCGCCCATCGACGATCTTCTCGATCACCTGATCCGGCTTGTTCGCGTTCTTCGGATCGTTCGTGGCTTGCGCACGCGCGATCTCGCGTTCCTTACCGAGTACGTTCTCGGGAACTGCTTCACGCGAAACGTAACGCGGCTCGGCCGCCGCGATGTGCATCGCGATGTCTTTGACCAACTGCTGAAACTCCTCGCCACGCGCGACGAAGTCCGTTTCGCAGTTCAACTCTACGAGCACGCCCACTTTGCCGCCCATGTGAATGTACGACCCAACAATTCCTTCTGCGGCGAGACGGCCTTCTCGCTCTCTCACGGAAGCCAGACCGCGCTTACGCAGAATCTCGATGGCCTTCTCCTCATTAGCTTCTGCTTCGATGAGTGCGTTTTTGCACTCCATCATTCCGGCTCCGGTCTTCTCCCGAAGCTGTTTTACTGCCGCTGCTGTTATCTCCGCCATGATTGCCAATTTCTCCGAGTACTAGATTATTTGTGTTCAATGAAAAACGCAGCCCGGCGGATGGTCCGCTTGAAGGCTGCGCTCACCTTGAGTCCGGAATATCGCTTAGCTCGCCGCCACGACTGACTCAGGGCTTTCATCCTGCGCCACTTCAGTCTCTGTGGCACTCGCGGTGGTTGTGGATTCGGATTGCGCCTCCTCGCCGTTGACGGCCTGTTCACCGGGTGCGAACTCGGGTGCGGCTGCGGCGCCCGCTTCGCCAGCACCCTCTTCTGATTCCTCAGCCGGTTCCGCACTGACTACGCCGCCTTCGGTCGCGATTTGATTGCCTTCGACGATCGCGTCGGCGATGCGAGAGGCAAACAGCCGAACCGCACGCAACGCATCGTCGTTGCCGGGAATCACGTAGTCGATTCCTTCGGGAGAACAGTTTGTATCGACGACTGCTACGATTGGAATGCCAAGCCGATTCGCTTCGGCGACGGCAATCTCTTCTTTCTTCACGTCGATGATGAACACAACGTCCGGCAAGCGCGACATGCCTTTGATGCCGGAGAGGTTCTTGTTGAGACTCTCGCGTTCACGATCGAGTTTGATGCGTTCCTTCTTGGTCAACTTCTCGTAGCGGCCGTCGGTCTGCATGCTCTCGAGATCTTTCAGCCGCTTGATCGACTTCTGCACGGTCTGAAAGTTCGTAAGCAAGCCGCCGAGCCAGCGTTGATTCACAAAAAACTGGCCGCACTTTTCGGACTCTTCACGAATCGCGTCCTGAGCTTGCCGCTTGGTGCCGACGAAGAGAACGGTTCTGCCTCTGTCTTCCGCAATTAGATTGGTCACGAAGCCGATAGCCTCGCGAAACATGCGCTGCGTCTTTTGCAGATCGATGATGTAAATGCCATTGCGCTCGCCAAAGATGTATTCCTTCATCTTTGGGTTCCAGCGCCTTACCTGGTGGCCGAAGTGAACACCGGCCTCCAGCAGCTCTTTCATGGTTACCGAAACCAAACTAAAGTCTCCTTCTCGTCAAATTGGTTTAATGTACTCGCCGCAGCAACTCGACTTGTTTAAAGCAACCAATCGTACTGCGACAATGGTTTCATTGCCGATTGTCAATTTCCAATTGCCGATTTGTTTGAACCTTCCTGCCCAACTTCAAATCGGAAATCGGCAATCGGCAATCGACAATGTATTAGCGCTTCGAGAACTGGAAGCGTTTGCGCGCGCCCTTTTGTCCGTACTTCTTCCGTTCCTTGATGCGCGGATCTCTTGTCACCAGACCGGCGTGTTTGAGGGTCGGCCGCAGGTCAGCATTATACTCGAGCAAAGCCCGCGTAATACCGTGTCTGATTGCTCCCGCTTGTCCGGCTGGACCGCCGCCGGCAACGTTAATTACGAGATCAAACTTGCTCGTCGTTTCGGTCAACTGCAACGGTTGCCGAATGATCATGCGCAGAGTTTCGTTCGGGAAGTAACGTTCGAACGGTTTCCGGTTCACCTGAACTTCGCCGGCGCCGGGACGCAAATAGACTCGGGCAGTCGCCGATTTGCGCCGTCCCGTTCCGTAATACTGAATTTCAGCCACAATAATCTTTCCTTTTATCTACTGCTTACTTTTGGTTTGTTTGGTGAGTCAGGTCGAAGGCTTGCGGGCGTTGGGCTGAGTGCGGGTGCTCGGCATCGGCGTAAACTTTCAGTTTTTTCGCCATCGCCTTGCCGAGTTTGGTTTTCGGCAGCATGCCCCTGATGGCGAGTTCAACGACTCGCTCGGGACGTTTAGCAATCATCTCCTTGGCCGTAATCGTTCTCATACCGCCGGGATACAGCGTGTGATGGCGGTAGAGTTTCTGCTCAGCCTTATTTCCCTTCAATACTGCCTTGCGGGCGTTGATCACGATCACGTGGTCGCCCAGATCCATAAAGGGGGTCCACTCAGGACTCCGCTTACCGCTCAGTATTGAAGCCACTTCAGAAGCCAGATGACCAACGGTTTGACCGCTCGCATCCACCACGTACCATTTTCGTCTTCCAGCGAGGTCTTTACCGCTGGGGAAGTATGTCGCCATAGTTAACTATCTCTGTTTTCAGCGAATAAAACGCGAACGGCTAGAATACTAGTCGCTTCGAAAAGTTGTCAAGCAAACCATCCCACTAAAAGGCCCTCCGATTTGGCGTCGAAGGGCCTTTGGAATTTAGACGCGATGTTGAAGAGTGGTTACGGCTTATCGGGTGTTTTCGGTGTCGTGGAGCCGTCGTTTTTCTTCAACTTTGGCGGCGCCGAGGTATCGGCGGGCTTCTGCTCGCCGTCCGGCGTCGTTGTCGATGAATCTTCGGGAGTCGGCTGACGACGCTTCAATGTCGGCCTGCCCGGCGCTCCGTTGTCGTCACCTGCCTGGATGGCTCCGGACGTCGTCGCTCGCGCGTTCGAAAGTCTCAATAACCGGCTCTTCACCCGCTGAAACTCCGAACTGCTAATCACATACTCTTCATGCTCAGGGAACCTCGCGGCCAGTGCCAACGCGGCCTGGCGGCGATCCGGCGGCGCCGGATGCGTCGCGAATGCACGCGAGATGAAGCCCGGTTTCTTCTTATTCTTGGCTTCGAGTTTCTCAAACATCGTTGCCATTGCACCCGGGTCATAACCGGCGGCGTACATGTACTGAACTCCGAGTTTGTCTGCCTCTTCTTCGGCGCTGCGGCTGAACTTCAGGAAGATCCCCAGCAGACCGATACCCGCAGTGTTCTGGTAAATCATTCCGGGAATGCCGCCCAGGAAGATCGACGCACCAAGCGCTGCATACTCGAGCAAACTGGCTTTCGCCTGGTTTTCAACTGCGTGTCGCGCCGCAACATGAGCGATTTCGTGGGCCATCACGCCGGCAAGCTCAGCCTCGTTATCCGCGGCGAGCAATAGTCCCTTGTTGACGTAGAAGAACCCACCCGGCAGTGCAAAAGCGTTTACTTCATCGGAATCGATGACTTTGATCGTAAACGGCACTTTCGCGTCGGAGTGCAAAACGATGTTCTGACCCACGCGGTTGACGTATTCGGTGATTACGGGATCCTCAATAAACTTCGCTTGCCGATCGACTTCCGCAGCCGCCTCGCGTCCCTGGCGTACCTCTTTTTCAGTTGAACCGGCGATCTTGCCGATGAAGCCGCCATTGATATTCCGCTTTCCAATCATGGCCGGGTCTTCGTTAGTTGAAAGCGGCCTGGTTGATTTTGCGGTCGTCGTCGCGGCAGTAGATTGAGTCTTCTTAGGGTCAGACTGCTTCGCTGTCTGGGTAGCCGTTTGGGTCGGACTCTGACTCGTCTTAGCCGTGTCCTGATCGGTTGATTTTGTGGTCGTCGTTTGGGCGAGAGCTAAAGTTGAACTCCCCAGTAAAGATACGGCCAAAAGAAAAGCAATTATGGCACGGGAGAAGATGTTCATCTCAAAAAAACCTCCAATGAATCGCACGACCTGAGGGTAGGGGTCTAAGACGTTGTTTTCGCTAATTCCAGACGCGCAGTCTATGATGACGGGTCTGGCTGCATGGTTGCGCGTCTCGATTGGCGTTTGACTGCTTAAATATACGCATGCCCGATAAGAAAAGGAAGGAAAAGCCGCTAGTTTCAATCATCGGAGCGGGGCGCCTTGGCACGACTTTGGCTCTCGCTTTGGCCGAGCAAGGCTATTCGACCCGATCCCTTGTAGCCCGTCGACTGCAAAGCGCCCGCAAGGCCGCCGCAATCCTTGACGGCAACGCCGAAGCATTCGCTGCCAACCAGATCCATCTGCTGCCGAAGGCAGATCTGTTTTTGATCTCCGTCCCTGACGACCAGATCGCGAGCGTTGCGTTAAAACTCAGCCGCGCAAAACTTGAAGGCAAGTTCACAGCATTGCACACGAGTGGCGCCCTGTCTTCAGAAGTGCTTTCGCCGCTGCGTGCGAAAGGGGCCAGCACGGGTTCGGTTCACCCGTTGATCTCAGTTAGCGATCCGCAGGTGTCGATCAAAGGCGCGTTTTGGAGTGTCGAGGGCGATCCGAGTGCAGTGCGGGTGGCGAAGAAGCTGGTGCGCGATCTCGGCGGCGAGAGCTTTTCAATCAAGTCAGCAGATAAGCCCCTTTACCACGCCGCCGCCGTGATGACCTCGGGCCACGTTACCGCCCTGTTCGATGTCGCACTCGAGATGCTGGTCGACTGTGGTCTGACACGCGAAACAGCGCGACGCATCCTTCAGCCTTTGCTTG
>Ga0068861_100001105_pt1 | contig 16725 bp, 15 predicted proteins | sample KBSSwiS42_FD_66593 | JGI IMG/M metagenome (GOLD analysis project Ga0068861, IMG submission 66593) | Switchgrass rhizosphere microbial communities from Kellogg Biological Station, Michigan, USA - KBS Switchgrass S4-2 | ecosystem: Host-associated > Plants > Roots > Rhizosphere > Soil ...
TACCTGGAAGAGGTCGTGCACCTGGTGCGCGACAAGGCGCAGCTCCTCGGGCAATCGCGCAATCTTTCACCCTATGACGCGCTGGTGGACGAGTTCAGCCCCGGGCTGACGTCCGCAGAAATCGACGCCATGTTCAAGGCGCTGGCGCGCCGGCTGCCGGGGCTGATCCGCGAGGTGCTCGCACGCCAGGAACAACGTCCCGTGCTGCCCATCGTCGGCAAGTTCACCGCCGCCAAGCAGCGCGCACTGGCGCTCGAAGTCATGCGCGCCGTCGGGTTTCCATTCGATCGCGGCCGGCTGGACGAAAGCGAGCATCCGTTCACCGAAGGCGTTCCCGGCGACGTGCGGGTCACGACGCGATTCGACACCACCGAGCCGTTCTCGGGCCTGCTCGGCGCACTGCACGAGACCGGACACGCCATGTACGACGTGGGATTGCCGGTGGAATTCGCCGACCAGCCCGTGGGCCGCGATCGCGGCATGGCGCTCGAGGAAAGTCAGTCGCTGCTCATGGAAATGGTGGTGTGCCGCAGCCGGCCATTCGTCACCTACCTGCGCCCCCTGCTCGAGAAACATTTCGGCGTGAGCGGGCCGGAGTGGTCGGAAGAGAATCTCTATGCGCATCTCACGCGCGTGAGGCGCGGCCCCATCCGTGTCGACGCGGACGAGCTCACCTACACGCTGCACATCCAGTTGCGTTACGAGCTCGAAAACCAGCTGCTGTCGGGTGAACTGGCGGTGCGCAACCTGCGTGATGCCTGGAACGCCAGCATGGAACAGCGCCTGGGGCTGAAGCCGCAGAACGACCTCGAAGGCGTGCTGCAGGACGTGCACTGGGCGGTCGGTTCGTTCGGCTACTTCCCCTCTTATGCACTCGGCGCCGTCATGGCGGCGCAGTTCTTCGACGCGCTGCGCGAGGCGGTGCCGGATGTCGACCAGCAGATCGCGCGCGGTGAATTCTCGGGACTCATGGGCTGGTTGCGGCAGAACGTCCATGGCCAGGGCGCACGCGTGAGCGCGCAGGAACTGCTGAAGCTCTCCACCGGCAAGCCGCTGTCCGCCGCGGCGGCGTTGCGCTACCTCGAAGCGAAATACCTCGAGCCCGAGACCGTCGTCGGCAGCGCCGCTGCATGACGGCCGGCGCGGGGCGCCTGCGCAATGACTGGCGCGGCTGGGTACTGGTTGGATCCCTGATCGCCTGCACGCTCGCCGCGGTCTTCGTTCCGCCGATGCCGCAACCCCTGTCGTACCACGCGTTCGCAGATTGCCGCGAGTTCTGGTCGATTCCCAATTTCTTCAACGTGATTTCAAACCTGCCTTTCCTGGTCGGTGGCGGGCTCGGGCTCGTCATCATCCTTCGCGGCAGCGGCAGCTTCATCGAACAGCGCGAATCGCTGCCGTACATTTTCTTCTTTCTCGGCGCACTGCTGACCAGTTTCGGCTCGGCTTATTACCACCTGGCTCCTGACAACCCGCGCCTGGTATGGGATCGCCTGCCGATGACGCTGGGCTTCGCGGGCCTGGTCTCGGCGGCCCTCGCGGAACGCGCCAATCTGAATGGCGGGCTGCGCGCCCTGTGGCCGTTGTTGATCATCGGCGCGCTCACCGTGTTTGTCTGGTATGCCGGTGAGCGCCAGGGACAGGGAAGGGGCAATGTCATTCCGTACGGGCTGTACCAGGGCTGGTCCATCCTGGCCATCGTCCTGCTGATCCTTGCCTTTCCGGCGCGGCGATACAGCCATGGCGCGCTGCTCGCCTGGGCCGCCGGCTGGTATCTCCTCGCCAAGGTTTTCGAGACCTTCGACCTGGGGGTCTATCGCCTGAGCAATCAGGTGATCAGCGGTCACACCATCAAACATCTCCTGGCGGCCGGGGCCGTGTTCGCAATAGTCAGGCAGCTGCGGCTGCGCCGCGCGCTGACAGCCCCTACACTTGCGCCGCAGCCATGAACGCCACCCCCGATGCCCTGAACGCCGCCGCCCCCGAGTGGCCCTCGCAGACCGCGAAGAAGCTCGGCGCGCAGCTGCGTGGCCAGGTCGGCAAGGCAATCGAGGATTTCCAGATGATCGGCCCGGGCGACCGGGTCATGGTGTGCCTGTCGGGCGGCAAGGATTCCTACACGCTGCTCGACATCCTGCTGTCGCTGAAGCGCAGCGCTCCCATCGACTTCGAGCTCATCGCCGTCAACCTCGACCAGAAGCAGCCGGACTTCCCCGCCGAGGTGCTGCCAAACTACCTGCGGTCGATCGGAGTGCCGTTTCACGTCATCGAGCAGGACACCTACAGCGTCGTCAAACGCGTGATCCCCGAAGGCAAGACCATGTGTGGCCTGTGCTCGCGGCTGCGGCGCGGCGCGTTGTACCGCTATGCGTCGGAGAACGGCATCACGAAGATCGCGCTGGGCCATCATCGCGACGACATCGTGGAGACGCTGTTCCTCAACCTGTTTTTTGGCGGGCGCCTCAAGGCCATGGCGCCGAAACTGCGTTCCGAGGACGGCCGTCACATCGTCATCCGCCCGCTGGCCTACGTCTCCGAGGCGCAGATCGAGCGGTATGCGCGGGCCCGGCAGTTCCCCATCATTCCCTGCAAGTTGTGCGGCTCGAACGAGAACGCACAGCGGCGCCAGGTGAAGGAGATGCTGGCGGCCTGGGAAAGCGAGTATCCCGGTCGCACCGAATCGATTTTCTCGGCATTGCGCAATGTCGAGCCCGCGCACCTGGCCGATCCCGGCGTATTCGATTTCAAGGGTCTGATCAACACGGATGGCGAGCCTGACAAAGCCGATCGCTGAGTCGTACTGGGTCATTCCCGGCAGACTGCTGGCCGGCAAGTACCCCGGCGGAAAGAACCTTCAGGAAGTCGAGCGCCGCCTGGGTGCGCTGCTCGACGGCGGATTCAACGGCTTCATCGATCTGACCGACGTGGGCGAGATGCCCCCGTACGACAACTACCTGCCCGAAGCCGTGGCCTACGTCCGCAAGCCCATCACCGATCACGGCGTGCCGCCGGATGCCGCGTACATGGCGGAGATCCTCGGCGAGCTCGATTCGCTGCTCGACGAGGGCCGGCGCGTCTACGTGCATTGCCGCGCGGGCATCGGCCGCACCGGCACACTGGTCGCCTGCCACCTGATCGAGCGCGGGCTGACTCCGCAGGCGGCGCTCGATCAACTCAATGAGCTCTGGCAGGGAAGCGACCGTTCCGATACCTGGCCGGAAGTGCCCGAGACCGACGAGCAGCGCGACTTCATCCTGGCCTATTCCGCGGATCCGACCCGTTCGCCGGAGGTCATGGATGCGGCTCGCACGCTGCGCGACCGCTTCCAGGGGTCATTGCTGGGGCTTGCGGTCTGTGACGCGCTGGCGGTGAACACACAGTTCCGCAAGCCCGGCAGCTTTGCCCCGGTGGGCGATCTGCTGGGGGGCGGATCGTTCGACCTGCCGCGCGGCGCCTGGTCGGATGACACGGCCATGGCCTTGCTGCTGGCGGAAAGTCTCCTGGAACGCGGCGACTTCGACGCCCATGACCAGGTGTCGCGCTACACGCGCTGGCAACGCGAGGGTTATGGATCGGCCACCGGCCAATGCGTGGGCATTTCCGCCAACGTGGCCCGGGCATTGGCCGCTGCCCTGTACAAGAGGCAGCCGTTCGCCGGTTCACACGATCCGGAGCAGCTCGAAAAGGACCCCCTGTCGCGGGTCGCTCCCGCGGTCATGTTCTTTTTCGCGGACGCAGCGGCGTCCGTTGCGCGCGCCGCCGAAGCGGCCCGGATTACCGCGCAGGCGCCCGCGGTGCTCGATTGCGTGCGGTTGTTCGCCGCCATGGTCCGGCTGGCGCTGGCCGGCCGTGAAAAGGCCGTGGTGCTGAAGCCGCCGCGTGATTCCTGGACGACGGCCAGCACACGTCCCGAGGTACTGCGGATCTACGACGGGTCGTATGCCGAACGCATGCCGCCGGAGATCACCGGGGGCGGAACCATCCTGCACGCGCTCGAGGCCGCGTTATGGGCCTTTTACCGCGGTGAAACCTTTCGTGAAGGGGCCCTGCTGGCCGCGAACCTCGGTCGCGACTCCGACGTGGTGGCTGCCGCCTACGGCCAACTCGCAGGCGCCTACCATGGCGTGAGCGCGATTCCCGGAATCTGGCGTAACAGCCTGATGAAGCAAGAAGTGGTCATCGACACTGCGGATCGACTTCTCACTCATGCACTGGTGGCCCTCGGAGGATGATTCCGCGCGCCGCCCGGATGCTAAATTACCCGCCATGTCGTCCACGCGATCTTCCCGCGTCCGGCGGGCTGCGCGCTCGTGGACGCGCATGTCAGATGAGCAATTGCTCGGCCTGCGTTTCTGCGATCTGAAACTCAAGATCGAACGCTCGCCGCTGGCGCGCCGCGTTCGCCGCCTGTACCGCGAGCTCGACAAACGTCACATCGGATTTCGCCCGCACGTCTGGTTGTCCGAGGAATGGTTTTCTCCGGACGGCGTGCCCGGCATCGCCGTGCCGTTCTACCTCGCGCATCCGCGGCTCGAGCGGCTCGAGCGGCGCATGATGCAGCAGGTCGAAGGCGGCAGCGCCGAGAGCGCCATGTGCATCCTGCGCCACGAAGCGGGTCACGCGATCGACACCGCCTATCGCCTGCGCCGCCGCAGACGCTGGCGCGAGGTCTTCGGTGCCGCGTCGCAGCCCTATCCGGACAGCTACACCGCACGTCCCGGCAGCCGCCGCTACGTGCAGCACCTCGGCGACTGGTATGCGCAGGCGCATCCCTGCGAGGACTTCGCCGAGACTTTCGCGGTGTGGCTCAAGCCCAATTCGTCGTGGCGGCGCGAGTACGCCCACTGGCCCGCGTTCCACAAACTCGAGCTGGTGGACGAACTCCTGACGGGCGTGCGGCACAAGCGGGCCCCGGTGCGCAATCGCGAAGTCATCGAGCCGCTGCGCGACAACACGCGCACGCTGGCCGATCACTATCGCCGCAAGCTGGCGCGCTACTCGCGCTACCGCCGCAGCGTCACGGACCACGTGCTCGAGCGCGTGTTCGCGTCCGCGAGACCTTCGCCGCGCGCGCAGCGTGCCTGCACCTTCCTGCGCGCCCATACGCCGGCGCTGCTGGCCTTCGCGCTGCGCGTGCGGGTCGCCGAGCGTTACAACATCGAACAGATCCTCAAGCTCACCATCGACCGCGCCGAAAAACGCGGCCTGTGGCTGCGCGGCAATCGTCGCATTGCACTTCGGCAATCGCGCCGCATGCTGGTCCATCTCACGCGCCTGTACGCGCAGGGTGAAAGTCCGCGTCTCACGCTATGAAGCGATTGCGCACGCTGGTCGTGATGCATTACACGCTGGTCCCGCCTGACAGTCTCGAAGGACACAGCGCCAAAGACATCGAAGAGTGGCGCACCGAGTTCGACGTCGTGTCGACACTCAAGAAATCCGGCCACGAGGTGCGCTGCCTCGGCATCTCCGACAGCGTCGAGGAGCTGCGCAGCGTCATCACCGAGTGGAAGCCGGAGATCGTCTTCAACCTGCTCGAGGAATTCGACGGCATCGTCACCTACGACCAGCACGTGGTCGGATTCCTCGAGTTGCTGCGCCAGCCGTATACCGGCTGCAATCCGCGCGGCCTGCTGCTGGCGCGTGACAAGCCGCTCAGCAAACAACTGCTCGCCTATCACCGCATCCCGTCGCCCCAGTTCGCCGTATTCCGGCGCGGCCTGAAGCTGCGCCTGCCGCGCAAGGTCAAGTACCCGCTGTTCGTGAAGTCGACCACCGAGGACGCCTCGCTCGGCATCTCGCAAGCCTCGATCGTCACCGACAAGGCGCAGCTCAAGCAGCGCATCCAGTTCGTGCACGACCAGGTGCAGACCGACGCGCTGGTGGAGGAATACATCGAGGGCCGCGAGTTGTACGTCGGAGTCATGGGCAACGACCGGCTCACGCGCTTGCCGGTGTGGGAGATGAAATTCGGATCGGTGGCCGACTCGGGCGCCGGCATCGCGACGCGCCGCGTCAAGTGGGACAAGAAGTACCAGAAGAAACACGGCATCGACACCTACGAGGCGAAGGAGCTTTCGCCGGCGGTGGTGGCGCGCCTCGACAAACTATCGCGCCGCGTGTATCGCAGTCTCGGTCTCTCGGGCTGCGCGCGCATCGACTACCGCATGAATGCCGAAGGCCAGATCTACGTGATCGAGGCGAACCCCAATCCCAACCTGGCGGCCGAGGAGGACTTCGCGCAGTCGGCCAAGGCAGCCGGCGTCGAATACGCGGAGCTGCTGGAAAAATTGCTCGCGCTCGGTGCCGGTTATCAGGCAGAGTGGCGCGCCTACATCGGCTGAAGGATGAGAGAGTGGAGCAGCGCATGCGCCAGGGAATCCGCACTTTCTTGCTGCTGTCGTCGGTGCTCGCGCTCGTGGCCTGTGTCAACGAGCTCGAGATGCGCAAACGGGACGCGCAGCACTTCCTGCAGAATTCGACCGGCGAGTACGTCAACGAGGCCGGAGAGCTGCTGTTCATCGCGCCGGTGTACGCGCGCATGATCGGCTTCAACACCTTTTTCGTCCAACGCACCACGGCCAAGGGTCCGTCACAGCGGCTGGTCGCGCTCGAACCCTCCAACGACGGCGAGAGTCTCGTGCAGTACAGCTATGCCTTCGTGCAGCCGGAGCAGTGGCGCGAAGTGCGCGCGCATCCGGAGCTGTTGTCCGCGCTTCAACCCAACGACCTGCGGCCCGCCGGCACCTGCGACATCAAGCTCGCCGAGGACCTGAACTCGCTCAACTACTCGTGCGGCGGCAACGCGCCCGTGAAATACACGCGCGTGCAGCACAACGTCGAGCCCTGACGCCGTCAGCGCGCCGCGGTGTGGCCGCGCCTAAGGCGCGCGAGTGTGACTGTCCAGCCAGTCGAGCACGTTCTGATACCAGTAGATGCTGTTCTGCGGCTTCAGGATCCAGTGATTCTCGTCGGGGAATACGATCAGCCGGCTCTCGACGCCGCGGCGCTGCAGGGCAGTGAACGTGCCGATGCCCTGGGTGTACGGCACGCGGAAATCCTTCTCGCCGTGGATCACCAGCATCGGGGTGCGCCAGTTCTTGACGTAGTGGATCGGGTTGAATTGCTCGTGCACCTCGGGCTTCTCGTAGTAAGGCCCGCCGTTCTCCCACTCGTTGAACCACAACTCCTCGGTGGTGTAGTACATCGCGCGGGTGTCGAAGATGCCGGAGTGGTTGACCAGGCAGCGGAAACCGTCGGGCCAGTTGCCGGCGATCCAGTTCTGCATGTAGCCGCCGTACGATGCGCCGAGCGAGCAGGCCCGTTTGCCATCGAGCCACGGGAATCTCTCCAGCGCCGCGGCGAGGCCTTTCTTCAGGTCCTCGAAAGGCCGATCGCCCCAGTGCTGGCTGATCGCATCGGTAAATGCCTGGCCGTAGCCGGGTGAGCCGTGGAAATCGATGAACACGGTGCCGTAACCGCGCGCCGCATACGCCTGCGCATTCCAGCGCCAGTTCCACTGGTTCTGAAAGCTCACCTGCGGTCCGCCGTGCACCAGGAATGCGATCGGGTATTTCTTCGCCGTGTCGAGGCCCGGCGGTTTCACGACGTAGCCGTACACGCTCTCGTTGTTCCAGCCCTTGAAGCTGAACTGCTCGAAGGCGCCGAGCGTGCGGTCCTTCAGGCGCTCGGCATTCGCACTGGTGAGCCGCACGCGGCTGCCACCGTCGGTGAGCAGATAGAGATCGGGCGGCGTGGCGAGATCGTGCCAGACGATCACTGTGCCTTCTTCCGCCGGCGAGAATTCCGCCACGGTGCCGCCGGTCGACACGCGCTTCGCGCGGCCATCCGTGACATCGATGGTGAACAGCGGCGCCTGGCCGAGGTCGCTGGCGGTCGCGAGCAGCGTGTGGCCGTCGCGCGCCACGTCCAGGTGAGAGACCGACCGATCCCACTGCGGCGCCACTTCGCGTACCGAGTCGCCGTGACGCAGCCAGATGGCGAAGCGGTCGGCTTCGAAGCCCGGGCGGCGCATGGCCAGCCAGGCGAGGTCGCCGTTCTTCAGGAATACCGGCTGCGTATCCCACGCGGGGTTGCCTGGGGTGAGATCTTTCGGCGTACCGCTGCCATCGGATGACGCCTGGTAGAGGTCGAAATTCGTCGACCAGGGCTCTTCGCGGCCTGCGACCCGCGCGCTGAACACCACCTGGCTGCCGTCCGGGGTAAAGGTGTATTCCTCCTCGCCGCCGTCGGGCTTGGAGGGCACGTCGGCGTCGAGCGCGCCGCTCACGTTGACCGGCGTGCCGGCGCGCCCGTCGGCATTCACCGCCGCCACGAAGAGATTGGAGCGCGTGTGTTCACCCCAGGTGTCCCAGTGCCGCACGAACAACTGGTCGTATTGGCGTGCCGCGACCTTGTTGGTCTTGGCCGCGTCGAGCCGGTCACGCGTGCACTTGAGGTCCGTGCAGTCCCTGAAGACCTCCATGGCGAGGGCGATGCGGCCGCCGCCCGTGGAGAATTTGAAATTGGCGACGTCGAGTGGATAGTCGGTGATCTGCACCCCTTCGCCGCCGGACATCGACAGACGCCAGATCTGCGAAGAGCCGCCGCGGGTCGACAGGAAATAGATGCTGGTGCCGTCGACCGACCAGCGCGGATGGGTGTCGTTGGCGGAGTGCTGCGTGAGCCGGCGCGGCTTCGGGGCTTTGGCCTCGAGGTCGACCAGCCAGAGATCGTTGCGCCCGCGATTGGCATCGAGGTCGGTCTCGCGCTGCACGTACACCACGTAACGTCCACTCGGTGAAACCTGCGGATCGCCGACTCGCGCCAGCATGTTGAGGTCGGTGGGAGTGAACGCCCGCGGATTGTCCGCCGCACCGGCTGGCCCTTGAAAGGCCAGGGCCACCGTGCATGCGATCGCGCTACGCAGCCATGAATTCATTTTCATCTCCACTGTTTCTTCAACGGCGTTCGCCGAACTCGAGGCCGAGGTTCTTGAGGAGGATCCAGGCGCGCAGCGACCACGATGAATAGTTCTTGTTGACGATCGTCAATAACAATGGGTCCAATCGCTCCCCCCGCTACCATACCTGCCATGAACACCGGCGCCATCCGCGCGATCTGTTTCGATCTCGACAACACGCTCTGGGATGTGATGCCCGTGCTGGAACGCGCGGAACGTATTCTCGCCGATTGGATGGGGACCCGATACCCGAGAATCCCGCAGCGATTCTCGCCGGCGGACATCCGCGAAGCGCGCGCGGCGCTGATGCTCGAGCTGCCGCACCAGGCACACGATCTCACGTTCATGAGCCTCGAGAATCTCGCGCGGCTGGCCGAGTCGGTGGGCTACGAGCGGGACATGGCGCGGGAGGCCTTTGCAGTGTGGCACGCGGCGCGCAACCAGTGCGTGCCCTTCGCCGACGTGTTGCCGTCGCTCGAGAAGCTGAAGTCCGGCTACCGACTCGCCACGCTCACCAATGGCAATGCCGATCTCGAGGTCATCGGCATGGCGCACCATTTTGAGGTCCGGTTGCATGCCGGCGCACTCGGATGTGCCAAGCCGGACCTGCGTGCCTACACGGCACTCGCGGCCGCGCTGACACTGCAACCCGCTGAAATCCTGTTTGTAGGCGACGAACCCCACGCCGACGTTGTCGGTCCGCGCAACGCTGGCATGCAAACTGTATGGGTGAATCGAGGCGCCCACACATGGCCGGAGGAGCTCGTGCCGCCCGACCATGTGATCGCGAGCTTCGACGAGCTGGTGACGCTGCTGACGCGCGAAATGTGAACCGTGCACAGGCGCGCGTGCGTTAGCACTCCGTGCCGCCGGCTGCTTGTCGAAAACGGCTGCTGCGTCACGGAACACCGGGGCAGCGGAGCGCTCAATTGTTAGAGACGAAGTGCCGATAGTTTCAGTGAGGTCAGTCGATCGGGGTACGTGATGACTATCCAGCCGGTTGCGAGCCTGAAGGAATTCTTCCGCGACGCGTTGCACGACGCGCTCTCGCATCAGCACGTCGCGGTCGAAGATCAGACCGAGCACTACGTCGTCAACCTGCTGACCCTGTTCTCCGATGCCAATGCGCTGTTCGAAAAGGACGGCGGCGACGCGAAAACCGAGCAGCGTTCCAGGCTCAAACCGCTGGCGGTCATGCTGGGCGAGGCGCTCGAGGCGCCGACCCACGAAGCGCGCTTCCGCGGCCTGCAGCGGCTCGGTGACGTCTCGCTGTTCATCGCGGGATTCTTCTCGGCCGGCTTCGCCCGCAAGCTCGTCGACATCGACTACCACATCGCCATGGGCGGCCGCGCCTACGGCACACTCGCCGAGCACTGCAGCCCGGCGCGTGGCAGGACGCTGCGCCAGGTGTTCGCCGAGCTCGCCGCGAAATTCACCCCGATGGTCGACGCGCTGAACGAGATCAGCGAAAGCTCCTACCAGCATTCGGATCGCGACCGGCTGCGGCTCTACGAGCTGTGGGTGAAGACCGGCAGCGAACGCTCGCGTACCCTGCTGCGCAAGCTGGGCATCGAACCCGCGCCCGTGGCGCGCAGCCTGCTGGCGCATTGAAGGCAGTCATGAGCGCCGCCACGCTCGCGTCGCTGCAGGAAGCCCTCGCCGAGATCTACGACCTGCCGGCGACGCCGGACATCGGCGAGTTCCTGCTGACCGACCGCGCCAATCTCGCCGGCATCACGGCGGCACGCGACAGCGACGAACAGCTGATCGTCGCCGAGCAGGGCGACACCCTGTCGCTCGCGCTGTACATCGACCTGCAGGTGCTCGAGCGGCTGGCGCGCCGCGATCCCTTCGCCGCGCTCACGCAGCACAACCTCGCCGACTATCTCACCGTCGCGGAAGGCGTCAGTCATTTCGTGTACGTGGCGTGGAATGCGGGCTTCGACAAACCCGTGACGTTGCTGGAGCTGGAACTGCAGGCCGAAGTGGACAAGTACGTGCTGTCGGCCTGGCTGCTGCGCGCGCAGGGTGCGGGGCGTTTTCCGCGCGAGTTGCACCGCGCGCTGTTCGAGCACGCGCGCATCGATCCGGCCGCGGCCGCCGGGCGCGCGGGCCTGTATCACACGGCCTCGACGTACGCGGGACGGTTCTGCCGGCGCGTGGCCGCCGGCCTGGCGCGCGGTACGCGCGGCGCCACGCGCGAGCTGCTGACGGAGCTGCGGCGATTCTATCGCTGGGGTAACGCCCGCAAGCTGCGCCACATCGAACGCTTGGCCTGAAGCTCGCTGCGCAGCCCGGGCGCGACGTCGCGCGCTCGCGTGACGCCTTATTCCGAAGGATTGCGCTTCGTGAACGGATTCAGCGCGGTGAGCCCGGTCGGCTCGTCTTCCACTTCCGGTTCGCCGGATTCCTTGCGGGCTTCCAGCTCACGCTTGAGCTTGATCCACTCGCCGAGCTTCTTCAGATCGCGTTTGCCCTGCGGTTTCTTCGGCTCGGGAACGTGCGCGGCGCCGACGCGCGCGTACGGATCGAATCCCGAGGAGCGTTTGCGCTCGACGGTGAGTTTGGCGGCGTCGCCGCGCGCCGGGGTGTCCTGGATGCTGAGCGGCGCACGCTCGAGCGGTTCCCCCGCGTATCCCGCGTCTATCCACTCGACGCGCGCGTTACCACGTTCGTCGTGCACGATCTGAGACGCACGGCGCCGGTTGGTCGCCTGCGGCGGTTTGCCGTTGGAATTGTTGTCGTTCACGGCCGAAGTATGACCGAACAGCGGATTCCGGGTTTTGACATAGCCAACATTCCGGGTAGCGCGAAGCGAAGCTTGTGAGCCGCTTCACGCAATTTTCAAGCGTGCGGCGGCTCTCAGAATGCCGATGATGGTCTTCGCATCGGTCAGTTCGCCATCCCGGGCGCGTGCGACGGCCTGCTCCAGGGGCCACCATTCCACCTCGAAAACCTCGTCATTTTCCGGAGAGGCGGGTGCCGGCGTCAGCCCCGTGGCGAGGTACAGATGAATCACCTCGGTGAATACCCCCGGCGAACTGAAATAGGCCCCGAGCGCCGTCCAGTGCGCGGCGCTGAGCGCGGCTTCTTCGACCAGCTCGCGGCGCACCGTGGCCTCGGGCGTTTCGTCCGGCTCGAGCTTGCCGGCCGGCAGTTCGTGGATGTATCCGCCGGCCGCATGCCGGTACTGGCGCAGCAGACAGACGCGCTGCTGCTCGTCGACGGCCACGGCCGCGGCGCCTCCGGGATGGCGCACGATTTCGAGTGGCACCTGGACGCCGTTGGGCAACTCGACCTGGTCTACACTCACCTTGATGACGCGTCCGTCGTAGATCATTTTCCGTTCGATCGGCATGGCGCGAGTGTACTTCGGGCCGCAGCCAACTGCGGGCGGAACGCGCCCAAAGTAGTAAGGCGCCGGAGGAACGGCTTTTTCCGTGGTCGATGCACACATACAACAGGCGTGAAGCTTGTGGTGCGCGATCACCGGCGCTCATAATCCGGGCACTGTCAGCGGCCACGGCCGCACCCCAAACGGAGATCAAAGCGGCGTCACATTCCGGCGCCTGGCCGCGTGAATTGCGTCACGCCTCCGCGGGGTTTCGAGCCTGTTTTCCCGGGTCTTTCGTATATTGTTGTATTGATGTCTACGGCCGAACAACTTGGAAGCCTCAACGCCCCGCAAAAACGCGCGGTGACGTACGGTGAGCCGCTGCCCGGAGGAAAAGGATTCCGCGCCGGTCCGCTGCTGATCGTCGCCGGCGCGGGCACGGGCAAGACCAACACGCTCGCGCATCGCGTGGCGCACCTCGCCATGAGCGGCGTCGATCCGGCACGCATCCTCATGCTCACGTTCACGCGCCGCGCGGCCATGGAGATGAAGCGCCGCGCGAACGAAATCATGCGCGAAGCGTTCAACGACAAGCTGGGCAGCAAGGCGTCGCAGATCTCGCAGCGCCTCACGTGGGCCGGCACTTTCCATTCGATCGCCAATCGCCTGTTGCGGCATTACGCCAAACACGTGGGCCTCGACCCCACGTTCAACGTGCTCGACCGCTCCGACTCGGCCGACCTGCTCGACACGGTGCGCACCGAACTGGGTTTCTCGGGCAAGGGCCAGCGCTTCCCGCGCAAGGACACCTGCCTGGGTATCTACTCCTACCGCGTCAACACGCAAAAGTCGCTGAAGGAAACGCTCGAGAGCCAGTACGCCTGGTGCGTGCCCCACGAAGAAGACATCGGCAAACTGCTGCGCGGCTACGTGGAGCGCAAATCCCAGTACCGCGTGCTCGATTTCGACGACCTGCTGCTGTACTGGCACGCGATGATGGGCGAGGAGCGCATCGCCAGGTCGGTGGGTGGTCTTTTCGACCACATCCTCGTGGACGAATACCAGGACACCAACAAGCTGCAGGGCGACATCCTGCACGCGCTCAAGCCCGACGGGCAGGGCGTGACCGTGGTCGGAGACGACGCGCAGGCCATCTATTCGTTCCGCGCCGCCGCGGTCGAGAACATCCTCGGCTTTCCGGATCGCTTCCGGCCCAAGGCGGAGATCGTCACGCTGGCGCAGAACTTCCGCTCCAGCCAGAGCGTGCTCGATGCCGCGAACGCACTCATGGCCGACGCTCCACGCCAGCACCGCAAGCACCTGCTGTCGATGCGTGGCCAGGGGCCCCGGCCGAAACTGGTGACGGTCAACGACCTGGAGACCCAGGCCGAGTTCATCTGCACGCGCGTGCTCGCGGCGCGTGAGGCGGGTATGCAGCTGCGGCGCCAGGCGGTGCTGTTCCGCAGCGGCACGCACAGCGACGTGCTCGAAATCGAGCTCGCCAAGCGCAAGATTCCCTTCGTGAAGTACGGTGGCCTCAAGTTCCTCGAGGCCGCGCACGTCAAGGACCTGCTGGCGATCCTTCGCTGGGCGGACAACCCGCAGAACCAGCTCGCGGCGTTCCGCGTGTTGCAGTTCATGCCCGGCATGGGCCCGGCCAACGCCAAGAAGGCGCTCGACCACTTCATCGCCAACAACTGCCTGTGGAATTCGTTCGAGAAGTACGAGCCGCCCAATGACACGCGCATCGCGTGGAAGAAGTTCCACGAGCTGTTCACGCTGATCGGCGATCCGAACCGCGAGTGGCGCGGCCAGATCGCGCTGGCGCGCGAGTGGTACAAGCCGCACATGGAGCGCATGTACGAACACGTGCACATGCGCATCGGCGATCTCGACCAGCTGGAGCTGCTGTCGTCGCAGTACCAGACGCGCGAGCGTTTCGTCACCGAGCTCACGCTCGACCCGCCGCAGGCCACCAGCGACATGGCCGGCCAGGCGCATGCCGACGAGGACTACCTGGTGCTCTCGACCATTCACTCCGCCAAGGGCATGGAGTGGGATCACGTGTACATCCTCAACGTGGTCGACGGCAGCTTCCCGTCGGAATTCGCCACCGGCAAGGCCGAGCTGATCGAGGAAGAACGTCGCCTGCTGTACGTCGGCATGACCCGCGCGCGCAACGAGCTCACCTGCGTGGTGCCGCTGCGCTTCCAGATCACCAGCCAGCCGAAAACCTCGGACGGCCACGTGTACGGCGGCCGCAGCCGTTTCCTGACCGAGAAGGTCATCAAGTGCTTCGACGAGCAGTCCTTCCAGGGCTCGAACGTCGACGTGAAGATCGAAGAGACCGCCGCCGATTCCGGCACCATCGACGTCGCGTCGCGACTCAAACAGATGTGGTAATGGGGTCAGACCCCATTTCCTGGCAAAAGGTGCCAGAGCCGCGTCTTAGGGATTCACTGTGGATTCGACTCTGGCACCTTTTGCCGGGAAACGGGGTCTGACCCCTTTTTCCTGAACTTCAGCGTAAAGCGGTCGCTCTCGCCGATCGCCTGGTATTTCTCCCGGTCGCGGTTGCCGGCGCGCCAGGTGGGCGGCAGGGCCCACACTCCCTGCTCGTAATCCTTGGTGTCCCGCGGATTGGCGTTGATCTCCGAGCGCGCGAGCAGTTCGAAGCCCGCCGATTCGATCAATGCAATCGCGAACTCTTCGTTGACGTAACCGTTGGTGGCGCGCGGATCCTGCGGCTTGGCCGGATCGGCGCGATGCTCGACCACGCCGAGAATGCCGCCGGGCTTGAGTGCGCGCGCCATGGCCTCGAAAGCGCCCTGCGCATATCCGAGGTTCATCCAGTTGTGGATGTTGCGGAACGTCACGACCATGTCGCAGCTCGCGGGCGGCGCGATGTCATCGCCGCCGGAGCCCAGCGTCGTGACCGTCACCTTGCCGTAGAGAGCCGGTCGCGCGGCAAGTTTGTCCGCGAATGCGGCGCGGCTCGCGGTCACGAATGGATTGTCGGGGGCGGGCGGTACCTGGGCCGCGTACAACTTGCCGCGCTCCGCCAGCAGCGGCGCCAGGACCTCGGTGTACCAGCCGCCCGGGCCTGGCCACACCTCGACCACCGTCATGTCCGGCTTGATGCCGAAGAACAGCAGCGTTTCGAGCGGATGCCGGTAGACGTCGCGTGCGCGATTGTCGGCCGAGCGATGCTCACCTGCGAGCGCCTGCGTCAGCGCCGCGGCGGTGATCTCGTCGCGGGGCGGACGGGGCGGAGAGGGTGGCGCTATCGGTGTCGGCGGCGCAGCCGCGCAACCGGCCAGCATCGCGAGACACACGGCCGGGAGAACGGGCAGGGCTGCTGTGACGCGCGACCGCATCGCGGACTCTCCGGCAAAAGAATAAGAACCCCGCGAGCGGCGGGGTTCGTGAAGATGAATCGTGAAGAGCCGCGTCGACTATCGACGGAACGGCCCACCACCACCCTGGCGCGGGCGCGGCGGACGCTCCTGCGCTTCGTTGACGCGCAGCGGTCGGCCGTTCATCTGGTAGCCGTTCAGGCCCTGGATCGCGGCTTGCGCCTCGCCGGAGCCCATTTCAACGAAGCCGAAGCCACGGGGCTTGCCCGTTTCGCGGTCGTTGATCAGCTTTACTGAATCAACCTTGCCATGGCGCTCGAACAGCACCTTGATATCTTGCTCGGTCGCGGAGAAGGGCAGATTGCCCACGTAGATCGTCGTCATCCCGGACATCTCGCTCAAAAGGCGGACAGCGGCAGGTACGCGGCCCCTGCATGTACCGCGGTTAACAACAGGTCAAGGCTTCAAGGCACACGTTATTTGGATCAATTCGTAGCTCTTGGGCACAGCGGCCTGCACCGTCGTTCGTGCACCTCTTCAGGAAAAACCGTAGACGCATCGAACGCGAGCGATGCTACTCCTCGGTTCGAGAAGCTGTAAATAACGAACGCGGCCCGGGGACCGGGACGCACGCAAATGCAGCAAATTGAGGGAATTTAGCGAGATACAGCGCTGGCAGCCGAGATGGTAGCGCTCACTTTTCAGGCGCCCGCGCACCCCGATCGCACTTATTCTAGATAGGCGTATCCGTTCAGCTCGCCTTCGTAGAAGCGCTTGATGGCCTGGGACTCGGCCACCGACATGCGTCCTTCGCGCACCGCGCGTTCACAATCGCGGGCCAGCGCCGGGTGCAGGTCGGCGACGTCGTACTCCATGTACTCCAGCACCTTGTTTGCCGTGTCGCCCTTGACGACCTCCTCGATCCACCAGCCGCCGTCGTCGTGGAAGCGCACGTGCACCACGTGGGTGTCGCCGAACAGGTTGTGCAGGTCGCCGAGCGTCTCCTGGTAGGCGCCCACCAGGAAGGCCGCGAGGTAGTACTCGTCCTGCGCGGTGATGGCGTGCAGCTCGAG
>Ga0068861_100001106_pt1 | contig 16708 bp, 17 predicted proteins | sample KBSSwiS42_FD_66593 | JGI IMG/M metagenome (GOLD analysis project Ga0068861, IMG submission 66593) | Switchgrass rhizosphere microbial communities from Kellogg Biological Station, Michigan, USA - KBS Switchgrass S4-2 | ecosystem: Host-associated > Plants > Roots > Rhizosphere > Soil ...
ACGTCGCGGCGGCGGCGGTCCGAGACGTGCGTGTAGAGCTCGGTGGTGCCGAGATCGGCATGGCCCAGCATCTCCTGGACGCTGCGGAGGTCGGCTCCGCCTTCCAGCAGATGCGTCGCGAACGAGTGCCGCAGCAGGTGCGGGTGGACGCGTTCCGGCTCGAGCCCGGCGCGGCCCGCCAGACGGCGCAGGATCAGGAACGCACCCGCCCGGGTCAGCCCTCCGCCCTGGGCGTTGAGGAACAGCTCGGGTCGGTGGCGGCGGTCCAGGTAGGGGCGCCCGTGGGCCAGGTAGCGGCGCAGCGCCTCGACCGCGTGGCGCCCGACCGGGACGACGCGCTCCTTGCCGCCCTTGCCGATGCAGCGCACGATGCGCTGCTCCAGGTCGACGCCGGCCTTGTCGAGCCCGACCGCCTCGCTCACGCGGAGGCCGGCGCCGTACAGGAGCTCGACGAGGGCCCGGTCGCGCATCATGCGCGGGGTCGATCCGGCGGCGGCCTCGATCAGCCGCTGCGCCTCGGCAGGCGAGAGCGTACGCGGCAGCCGCCTCCGCCGCTTGGGCAGCTCGAGCGCCGCGGCGGGGCTGTCCGCGCGGGCGCCGAGGAGGACGAGGTGACGGAAGAAGGAGCGCACGGCGGCCACCCGGCGGGCGATCGTCGCCGGCGAGAGACCGGCGGCTCGGAGCTCCGCGAGCCAGCGCTCGAGGTCTTCGTTCGACGCCTTCGACGGCGGGCCGCCGAGCCAGTCGCCTAGGGCGCGCAGGTCGCGCCGGTACGCGTCCACGGTCTTCGGGGCCCTCCGCGCTGCGAGCAGCGCCAGAAACCCCTCGACCTCAGGATCTCGGGTGGGATCGGTCATAGACCTTCCTCAGTCGCCGCGCGTCCACGTGGCTGTACATCTGCGTGGTCGAGAGGGAGCTGTGACCCAGCAGCTCCTGGATCGTGCGGAGGTCGGCGCCGCCTTCCAGCAGGTGCGTCGCGAAGGCGTGCCGTAGTCGATGCGGGTGGGGGAGTAGACGGCGAAGGGTGCTCGTGTCGAGCCGGCGGCCGTTCGCGGACAGGAACAGGGCGTTCTCGGCGCCGCGTGCGAGCTGGGGGCGCACGTCACGGAGGTAGACCGCGAGTGCGAGCGACGCCTCCTCGCCGAGCGGGACGACCCGTTCCTTGCCGCCCTTCCCGCGCACGTGGACGAGCTCCTGGTCGAAGTCGACGTCGGCGAGGTCGAGGTCGACCGCCTCCTGCGAGCGAAGCCCCGCCGAGTAGACGAGCTCGACCAGCGTGCGGTTGCGGATGGCCAGCGGTGCGCGGCCATCGAGCGCGTCTAGCTCGCCGTCGACCTCCTGCGGGCGCGGCGCGTCCGGCAGCCGGAGCGGTCGCCTGGGAGCGAACGAGGCGTCCGGCACCCGTTCCTTGCCTAGAGCGTGGCGGAGAAAGGCCCGCACCGCAGCGAGCTTGCGCGCGATCGTTGCCGGTGCGAGCTTGCGCGGCCTGGCGCGACCGAGCTCGGCCGCGTAGTCGGCGAGGGCACGCACGTCGACGTCATCGAGGCGAGTGCCGCGCCGCTCGAGCCAGGCCGCGAACTCGCGCACGTCGACGCGGTACGCGCGGCGGGTCGCCTCGGAGAGCGCGGGGCTCTCGAGGAAGCGGTCGATCTCGCGATTCACGGCGAGGGATTCGCCGCGGGCCTCGAAATTCCGCTAAGCAGGCGCTACGAAGCCGCCGCGACGATCTCGTCGCTGAGGCTGGCGTAGCCGCGAAGGTACTCGGCTCGCTCGGCCTTGAAGCGCTCGACCAGCGCGCGATACTCGTCGGTGCGGCCCTGCTGCTCGTAGAGCAGGCGCGGCTGGAGGATCTCGATCTCGTCGATCCCGGGCACGGCGGAGGCGACGAGGTAGCCGAAGTCCGGGTCGCGCTCCCACGCGATCGTGCCCTCGGCGATGCCCTTGACGATCGCCGACGAGTGCTTGATCCGCACCTTCAGCGAGCGCTCGTCGCCCTCGGGCCCGCCCACGCGCCCGGTGTTCAGGAGGTACACCTCGAGCGGGTGCTCGGCGAGCAGCTCCAGGAAGCGGTTGCCCTGGAGGTCGTGCGGCATCGGGAAGAACGGGTTCGTCCCGGGGACGCGGAGGAACTTGCCCGCCTCGTCGGCGCCGCCGGCGCTCGTGCCCGTGGTCTCGCCGAGCATGAAGAAGGCCGCTGCCTGCGGCCCCTCGAGTTTGGCGACAGCCGGGACGATGTTCTCGTTCTTGTTCAGGATCAGCAGGAAGTGCGCCTCCTCGATCTCGTCGGCCGAGGCGGCCTCGATCACCTCGAACGGGAACGTCGCGCGACCGTTGGACGTGTAGTTCGTGTCGTAGAAGTCGACCTCGTCGCCGTGCTGCGAGACGTTCTCGAGGTACGACCTCGGCTGCGTGACCGCGCCGTAGATCGTCGGCTCGTCGTCGGGGTTGAGCCCGAAGGTCTTGGCGAAGCAGCCGTTCTCGGTCGCGTAGACGCGGCCGTTCGGCATCCAGGCGACGAAGTCGTCCTGGACGGGAAGCGAGCCGTTCTGGCGCGTGAAGGTGGTGGTCGTCTTGCCGGTGCCCGAGAGACCGACGATCAGGCCGACGCGCTTGCCGTCTTCGGTCGGGATGATCTTGCAGCCGGCGTGCAACGGGATCCCGCCGCGGTCGTAGACGAGCTTGTTCCACATCCGCAGGCCGCCCTTCTTCGACTCGCCGAAGTAGTCGGAGTTGAAGACCCGGGTCACGCCCTGCTCGAGGTCGACGGCGATCAGGCGGTCATCCGGATAGCCCTCGGCCTTCAGGTTCGGCGTATAGATCACGGTCAGCTCGGGATCGATCTCCTCGCCCTCGTCCGGCGAGAAGTAGAGCTGCTGCTGCATGCCGGCGATGTTCGCGTTGGCCGCCTCGACGAACAGGCGCGCCGGGGTGCGGAACTCGGGGTTGTTGCCGATGTAGCCGTCGATCACGACCATTTCCCGGCGGGCGATGTACTCGTCCTGGCGCGCGGCCCAGCGCTCGCCCTCCTCGCTCGTGATCGCCTGGTTCTGACCGTCGGGCTCGTCGGTGACGATGAAGGTCGAGCCCTTCGAGCGGTTCACGACCGCCGTCTGGACGTTGAGGTTGCCGAACCGCGTCCAGCGCGCGTTCGGCATCTTCGCCGTGAGCTGCTTGAGCTCCTCGGGGTCCGGGTTGTCGATCACGCCGGCCGCGTCGGGCAGCCGGAAGAGCATCTTGGCCACGGCGGGGAGCATACCCGGGGCCCGGCGAGGCTACGCACTCCTGCACAATGGCCGGATGCAGCCCAGCGAGCTGCCACCCCGGGCGGCCAGGGATCTCGACCGTCTCCGGCGTGCCCGTCTCTGGCTCCTGCTCGTCCTCGGGGGGTTGGCGATCGCGCTGTTTCCGTGGACCGCCTACCTGAGCGCGACGTTGCCCTCCGAGCACGTGACACACCACTGGCAGGTTGCGTGGGCGGGCTTCGATCTCTTCGAGGCGTCGGCGCTGGCGGCGACCGTGGTCGCGATAGTGCGGCGTTCGGTCTTCGTAGCCGTTTTCGCCTCGGTCGCCGGCACGGCGCTCCTCTGCGACGCCTGGTTCGACCTGGTCACGGCGCAACCTGGCCGCGAGTTCGGGTGGGCGCTGCTCTTCGCCCTGGTGGGAGAGCTTCCGCTCGCTGCTCTCTGCTTCTGGATCGCCTTCGAGGTGAGCGAGGTGGTCGGCGCTATCGCCGGGGCAGACCCGGCTTTGGCAGCTGACCCTCCGCCCACATCGCCGCCAGGCCGACACGCGGGAGACACAGAGCGCGCTCGTACATGAGGTAACGCGGTTCCCAGCGCGGGAAGAACTTTGCGTTGAAGCGGTGGAGCCGCTCGATCTGGAACAACGCGTCGGCGACGAGCAGGACGCGTCCCGCATTGCGTTCCGTCCAGCCGCGGGGGGTGTGAATGAAGCGGGCGAAGGCAGCGAAGTTCAGCGACACCTCCTCGACACCGCGGTCCCGAAGCAGCTCGAGCCCACGCGCGACGAGGAACTCGGTCAGCCCGTTCGGCGTCTGCCGATCGCGGCGCATGAGCGAGAGCGAAACGGCGGGCCGGCCGTAGCTGGGCGCGAAATGGAGGAACCCGCGGATACGGTTCTCGGCGTCGCGGCCCAGCACGACTTGGCTGTCGCCATGGTCCTCGCGGCGGAGCTCGTCGAGGGACATCGCGAAGCCGCGCTCGTGCCTGCCGTTCCGCCAGCTCCGGCTCACTTCCTCGAGCCCCGCGAAGTCCGCGTCGGAAAGCTCTGAGAGCTCCTGCAGCCGGGCCGTGTACCCCTGTTTCTCGAGCCGCGTGACGGACTGACGGACCTTCCGAATCCCGCGGCCTTCGAGCGAGAACTGCGCTGTCTCGACGACGGCCTCGTCACCCAGATACATGCCGCGGAGCCCGAGTTGCTCCCACTGAGACCGAAACCGTTCCCCGGCACCCAGGGCGGCGATGCGAAGGCCTCGTGTCTCGGCAAAAAGGCTCAGCTCGCGGAACAGGCCCGGAATCGCGTCGTCGGGGCCGACGGGGTCGCCGGAGACGAGCAGGACGCCGGTCTCCACTCGGTACCCGAGGAACGCGCGCCGGTCGGCGCTGAACAGGTAGTGCTGGTCGCGGCGGAGCTTGAAGTACGCGAGCGTGTCGGACCCGTGTCGGCGGACGAGGCCAGCCGCGGCCCGCCTCAGGCGGAGATCCGGGAACGCAGCAGGCGGAGCGAGCGGGCGAAAGACCATCCAGAGCGACGCAGCGAGCACGAGCACGCCGGTGAGGCCGACTGCCTCGTCGACGGCGCCGAGCTCGTCGTGGAAGTCGAGCGGCCCCGGCTGCCAAGCAAGGGCCGCGATCGTCTCGCGTACCACCGCGCCGAGGCTCGCGCTCTCCGGGGCGGCTAGCCAGACGGCGAAGCCGCAGAGCAGCAGGCCGGAGCCCACGACGAGCGGCACCCTCGAGAGTGCGGCCCGCAACGAGACCGGGTCCGGGCGGACGCAGAACGATCCGCGTCCCAGCCAGAGGACTACAGCGACCGCGAAGCTGACGACCGCCTCCTCCACGTCCAGCCCCTTGAGCAAGTTGAGCACGCCGAGGCCCAAGAGCAGCACGAGTGCCAGGCGCAAGGCCCCCTCCCGCCGGCGCCAGAGATAAGGCGCGGTCGCGAGCAGGAGCAGCGACGCCGGCACGGCCGCAGCATGCGAGAGGCGCAACGCCTCGAATGGTGCGAACTGGAGCAGGAGGTGGTTGCGCCACTCGATATTCGGCGTGACCGCCGAGGCGAGGTTCACGAGGCCCGCCAGCGCGGTCCCGAGCGCGGCGAGCTTCGGCAGCGGATCGGCTCGCCGCACCACGCGCAACGGGGCGGGGTGGGCATGCAAGCCCAGCCGCCAGTGGGCCGTGTCGCGCCTCGACGGCACGAGGTCGCGCCAGTCCTTGGCCACGAGCCAGAGGCCGATGAGCACGGCCGCCGCGGTCACCAGCCCGGGATCGACCCGGTCGAACGCGGCGCCCACTGCCAGCACGAACAGGAGCGCGGCGCCGAGATGCCACTCGTGGACGCGGGCTCCGAGCACGTAGACCCGAGGGCCGAGCCGGTGCCGATCGATTCGGAGCACACCTCTATCATCAGGATTTCTGCGGCCGGCGCCAGTCCCAACCGTCGCCGCATCCGTTAGGAGCCTCAGCCTGTCGTCGTTTCGATAGCGTCCGTTCCCGGTGGAAGCGAAGCACGACGTGCTCGTTGTCGGGGCAGGCTGCGCGGGAATGCGGGCGGCCATCGAAGCGCACGATGCGGGCGCCGACGTCGCGCTCGTCTCCAAGATCCATCCGGTTCGCAGCCACTCCGGCGCGGCTGAGGGCGGAATCAACGCCGCGCTCGGGAACGCCTCGGAGGACAGTCCCGAGGAGCACGCGTTCGACACGGTCAAGGGGTCGGACTACCTGGGCGACCAGGATGCGATCGAGATCCTCTGCAACGAGGCCCCCGGCGACGTCTACCAGCTCGAGCACTGGGGCGCCGTCTTCTCGCGGACCGAGGACGGGCGGATCGCGCAGCGGCCCTTCGGCGCGGCCGGCGAGCCGCGCACCGCCTACGCGGCCGACATCACCGGCCACGTGCTCGTGCACGTCCTTTACGAGCAGGTGATGAAGCGCGACCTCAAGGTCTACGACGAGTTCTTCGTCTGGAAGCTCGTCGAGCACGAGGACCGCTGCCAGGGCGTCGTCGCCTGGAACCTGATCGACGGCGGGCTGGCGACGATCGGGGCCAAGACCGTGATCCTCACGACTGGCGGGGCGGGTCGGCTCTACAGCGGCACCACCAACGCCTACGCGTGCACCGGAGACGGAATGGCGCAGGCGCTGAGGGTCGGGGTCGCGCTCGAGGACATGGAGATGATGCAGTTCCATCCGACGACCCTCGCGCCTACGGGCGTTCTGATCACCGAGGGCACTCGCGGGGAGGGCGCCTTCCTGCTCAACTCCGAGGGCGACCGCTTCCTCAAGAGCTATGCCCCGAACGCGATGGAGCTCGCCTCGCGCGACGTCATCTCCCGCGCCGAGCAGACCGAGATCGACCAGGGCCGCGGCGTGGACGGCAACGTCATGCTCGACATGCGGCACCTCGGAGCGGAGAAGATTCTCGAGCGCCTGCACGGAACCCGGGAGCTCGCGATGACCTTCGCGGGCGTCGACCCGATCTACGAGCCGATCCCCGTGCGGCCGGGAGCCCACTACCACATGGGCGGCGTGGATACGGACATCTGGGGCATGACCTCGCTGGAAGGCCTGTACGCCGCCGGCGAATGCGCCTGCGTCTCCGTGCACGGGGCAAACCGGCTCGGCGGGAACGCGCTGATGGAGACGATCACCTACGGCAAGCGCGCCGGCGCCCACGCGGCCGACTGGGCGCTCACGCACACGACCGTGGAGGTGCCGCCATCAGTCGAGGCTGACTCCGAGCGCGAGCTGAAGGAGCTACTCGACCGCAGCGACGGCGAGCGTCCCTGGTCGATTCGCAACGAGCTGGCCGAGACCATGCACGAGAACTTCGGCGTCTTCCGGCGCGAGGAGCAGATGCGCAGGCAGGGCGAGATCGTCGCCAGCCTCCGCGAGCGCTACGAGCGCGTGATCGTCGAGGACAAGGGCGAGATCTTCAACAACGACCTCACACAGGCGCTGGAGCTCGGCTTCATGCTCGACCTCGCCGCCTGCATGGTGGTCTCGGGGATCGAGCGCAGAGAGAGTCGCGGCGCACACGCGCGCCCCTACGACTACCCGGACCGCGACGACGAGAACTTCCTCAAGCACACCATCGTGACGATGGAGCACGACGCGCCCAGGCTCAAGTGGAAGCCCGTCACGATGACGAAGTGGCAACCGATGGAGCGGACCTACTGATGCTTCGGCTGGCGGCTCTAGCCGCCTTCGTGACGCTCCTCCTCGCCGCGGCCGGCTGCGGCGGCGACGACAAGAGCGCGGACACCGGCGGCGGCTCCGAGGCGAACCCGATCGCCCAGGCCGCCGCGGACACGACTCGCTCAGGCAGCGTCAAGGTCGACTTCGGCATCTCCGGCAAGGGCGTCGAGGGCGGCGGCCGCGGCGTCTTCGACACCAGCACGACGGGCTCCGGCAGGCTGTCGATGTCCGTCCAGAGCAACGGCCAGCCGACGACAGTGGACACGCTCGCCCAGGGGAACACGCTCTACCTCCGCTCCCCGGTCTTCCAGCAGGCTCTGCCCGCGGGCAAGGAATGGGTGCGGGTCGACCTCGCGCAGCTGGCGCGGCAGCAGGGGGTCGACCTCGGCAGCCTAGTGGACTCCAACCCGACGCCGAACGCCGCCCTGGCCTACCTCCGGGGATCGACCGGGAAGGTGGAGAAGGTGGGCGAGGAGAAGGTCAGGGGAGAGCAGACGACGCACTACCGCTCCACGATCGATCTCGAGCAGGCGGCGCGCACCGCGAAGGGCTCGACGAGGCGCTCGATCCGCCGGGTGATCGACGTTGCGGGAGTGTCGCAACTCCCAGTGGACGTCTGGGTCGGCGACGACGGCTTCGTTCACAAGGTGCGATACACACAGCACGCGAGCAGGAACCAGGCGGCGAAGATCTCGATGGAGCTGTATGACTTCGGGGCGCCGGTGACGATCACGCCGCCTCCGGCGGCGACGGTGATCGACTTCGCGCAGGTGTTGGGACCACAAGGGAGCTGACACGGACGTAGCACTCAAGATCTGGCGGTACGACCCCGTCTCGGGCGAGAAAGTCCTACGCGAGTACGAGGTCGACGCGCCCGAGTGGGCGTGCCTGCTCGACGTGCTCGACCTGATCAAGGACAAGCACGATGGAACACTCGCCTACCGCAAGAGCTGCCGGATGATGATCTGCGGCTCCTGTGGGATGCGGATGGACGGGCGCGCAATCCTGGCCTGCAAGGAGCGCATGAAGCCGATCGCCGACGCGGGCCACGTGCCGGTGATCTCGGCGATGGGGAACATGCCGGTGCTGAAGGACCTCGTCGTCGACATGGAGCCCTTCTGGAACAAGGTGCGCTCGGTCAAGCCCTGGCTCGATCCCGGGTACGACGAGCCCGCCGAGAAGGAACGGATCGTCTCGCAGCAGAAGATGAACGTGATCCACAAGGAGGCGCTCTGCATCATGTGCGGCTGCTGCGTCTCCGAGTGCAACTCGATGGAGTCGGACCCGGAGTTCATGGGGCCCGCGGCGCTCGCGAAGGGGTTTCGCTTCGTCGGCGACCCGCGCGACCAGGCCGACGTCGAGCGCCTGAACATCCTCAACGAGGAGCACGGGATCTGGGACTGCACGCGCTGCTACTTCTGCAACGAACGTTGCCCGAAGGGCGTCGACCCGCGCGACGCGATCGCGAAGCTCGGCGCCGAGTCGATCCGGCTCGACGTCGACCACGACATGGGCGCCAAGCACGCGAAGTGGTTCGTCAAGTCGGCCGAGACGACCGGATGGCTGCGCGAGACCGAGCTCGTGCCGAAGACGCAGGGCGTCGTCGAGGCGATCAGACAGATCGGGTTCGCCCTCAACCTGGCGAAGCACGGCAAGGTGCCGCCGCCGTTTCCGCCGCACGTCGCGAAGGACGTGCGCGAGGCCCGGCAACTGCGCGACCTGATCAGGGACCAAGGGCGGCAGGGTGCGCTGGGGATCGTCCAGGGCGAGCATGCGCTCGGCCAGATCGAGTTCCTCGAGGAGTCGGGTGCGCGCGAGAACGCGCCGGAGATCCAGCCCGGGGTGGAGCCCCCGCGCGCCGAGGGATGAGCAAGGTCGCCTACTACACGGGCTGCCTCGCGGCGCTCTCGGCCAAGGAGCTGAACACCTCGACGAAGGCGCTCGCGCCGAAGCTCGGGATCGAGCTGGACGAGCTCGAGTCGGTCACCTGCTGCGGCGCCGGCGACATCCACGAGGCCGAGCCGGACTACTACCTGCACTTGAACGCGCGCATCCTGGCCTACGCCGAGGCGACCGGGAACGAGACGCTGATGACGATCTGCAACGTCTGCACGCTCAACCTGCGCCAGGCCAACTGGCAGCTCAAGAACGACGACAACCTGCGTGCCCGGGTTAGCGCGAACCTCGAGACCGTCGGAGCACCGCCGTACGAAGGCACGGTCGACGTCAAGCACCTGCTCTGGCTGATCGCCGAAGGCGACGGGTACGAGCGCCTGAAGGAGGTCGCGCACAAGGGGCTCAAGGGGCTCAAGGTGGCGCCGTTCTACGGGTGCCAAATCCTGCGGCCCTCGAAGATCCTCGGCTTCGAGGATCCCGACAAGCCCTGGTCGCTCGAGGCGATCATCGAGGCCTGCGGGGGCGAGCCGATCGACTATCCGGCGAAGATCAAGTGCTGCGGCTTTCCGATCATCCAGGCGCGAGAGGACGTCGCGTTGGGTGAACTGATCCAGCCGATCGAGCAGGCGACCGAGGCCGGTGCCGACGCGATCGTGACGCCCTGCCCACTCTGCCACCTCTCGCTCGACGCGTGGCAGTCGAAGCTCAAGAAGGCGACGGGGCGCGATTACCGCATGCCGATCCTCCACCTCTCGCAGCTGATCGGCGTGGCGGCAGGGCTCGAGGAATCGGAGCTCCAGTTCAAGCGCCACGTGGTGTCGGTGGGCTCGGTGGTCGAGAAGCTCGAAGCAGAAGCCTAGTGCCGCGCAGGCTCGCGGCCTTCGGCGCCGCCCTCGGCGCCGGCGCTGCGGGTTGGGGACACTTCGAGGCCGGGTGGGTGCGGCTCGAGACGCTCCCGTGTCCGGTGCCGGGGTTGCCCGCGGAGCTGGAAGGGTTGCGGATCGCGCACCTCTCCGACCTCCACCTCGGCTTCCCGTCACGCGGCTCGGTGGCGGTCGAGCGCGCGGTGTCCTGGGTCGAGGAGCGCCGCCCAGACCTGACGCTGATCAGCGGCGACCTGCTCTCGCGGCGCAGCGGGGAGCCGCGGCTGCGAGAGCTGCTCGCGCGGTTGCCGAACTGCTTCGCCGTGCTCGGCAACCACGACTTTGCGCTCACCCGCGATCCGTTCTCGCACCCGGCCGAGCTCTACGACCTGGATCCGGCGACGCTGCTCTCGGACGACTCGCGGACGCTCGAGCTGCGGGGCAAGCGCGTCCAGATCGTCGGCGTGGACCCGCGCTCGTACCGCCGCGGCCGGTCGCACCCGGAGCGCCTGGTCGATCCGCAGGCCGAGCTGCGGATCCTCCTCTGCCACTTCCCGACCGTGATCGACAGGCTCCCGCGAGGCGCATTTCATCTCGTGCTCGCAGGGCACTTGCACGCCGGACAGATCTGCGTCCCCTGGCCGGGCGGGCGCCTGCGGCTCGCGCACATCCGCTGGACGTACATCCGCGGCCTCTACCGGCGGCCCACGGGCACGCTCCACCTCTCCTCCGGTCTCGGCACGACCTTCGTTCCCTTCCGCTTCCTCGCGAGGCCTGAGGCGACCGAGCTCGCCCTACAATCCGCTTGATGGAAGGCAACGCGAGCGTGGCAGCGGACGTGCTCGCCAGCTACGCGGCGGATGCCGCGGTCGAGGTCGAGGGCGTGGTCGGGCTCGTCGAGAGCCGGTTGCCGCGGCACGGCGCCGTGCGGGTGAACGGGGAGGCTGGTGCGGTCAGAGTCGAGCTCCACGTGGAGCTTGCCTGGGGCGCCTCTGCGCCGGATGTCGGACGGGAGCTTCAGCGTCATGTCGCCGACTACCTCGAATGGATGGCCGGGGCTCGCCCGCAGGCGGTCGACGTGGTCGTGGACGAGATCGGCCCGCCGGCGTGAGCCTCCGGATCCACGGCCTCACGGGCGCCACGCTCCAGCGAGCGCCGTCCGTCTGCCACGAGTGTGTGTGGTGGCAGTCCCGCACCGCAGGCCGTGCGGTCGACAAGGAGCGCTGGATCGAGAAGACCGAGACCGATTTCGGTGCCTGGGGGTCGCTCTACGCCGACGACGACGGACGGGTGCTCGGCTCGATGCAGTTCGGCCCTGTCCGGCTTTTCCCGCGTGCGTTCGAGCTTCCGGCGGGACCGCCGTCCGACGACGCCGTGCTCGTCACGTGCGCCTACCTGGTCGACCGCTCGAGCCCCTGGGTGCTCCAGTCGCTCTTTCTCGCAGCCATCGGCGAGGCGAAGGACAAGGGCGCGGCTGCCCTGGAGGCCTTCGCGTACCGCTATCCGGAGGGCGAGTCCGACTACGAGCGCTTCCTCGTCCACCGCACGGTTTTCCCGCAGGACTTCCTCGCCGACTTCGGTTTTCAGGTCGTCCGCTCGTCCGGGTCGGTCCAGCTCGCCCGGCTGGAGCTCGGTGGGCTCGTGCCCGTGCTCGAAGGGAAGCGCTGGAAGGTGTTGAGGGCCCTGCGGGAGGCCTTCCTCCCGGAGCCCGTGCCGGAGCCGCGGAGGCCCTAGGACTGGGGGTACGCCGTGGCCCAGGCTGCGCGCAGGGCCGACTGGGTCGTCACGTGGAGCCGTACGTCGAACCCGCCGAGCGCGAGCTTGAGCTTGGGGAGAAGGGTCTCGTCGGTCGGGTCGGCGACAGCGACCGAGACGGTGCCGTCGGAATGCAAGCGGATCGGGATCGCGTGCAGCTGCTCGGCCTCGCGCCGGGCGAGCAGCCCGGTCGCGCGATAGTCGACGGACGTCACGCCGATGTCCACGAACTCGACGTTCGACTGTTCTGCCAGCACACGGGCGATGTCGTCCTCGAAGCAAAACTGGAGGCGAACGAGCGCTTCGCCGAGCAGCTCGCCCGGCTGCTTCTCTTCGAGCGCCCGGTCGAGCTCCTCGTTCGTGACGAGCCCCTTGCGCAGCAGTAGCGCGCCGAGGTGCGAGCGAGGCTCGTCCTCGAAGAAGCTGTGGTCGAGACGTGCGGGCCGCATGTCCCGGTAGGTATCGGGATTTCGCGGCGGCGTCTTGAGAGAAAGAGCGGAGTCCGGCCTATTCAGGCGGGAATCGGGCGCCGGGAGAGCACGAGCTCGGCGATCTGGATCCCGTTCAGCGCCGCGCCTTTTCGCAGGTTGTCGCAGGCGAGGAAGAGCGAGAGCCCGTTCTCGGCCGCCGGATCCCGCCGGATCCGGCCCACGAGAGCCTCGTCGCCGCCGGCCGCCCGGCCCGGAGTCGGGAATTCCTCGAGGCGCACAGAGTCGGCCGCCGCGAGCACCTCGCGCGCCTGCTCGGGAGACAGCGGCTGCTCGGTCTCGAGCCAGACCGACTCGGCGTGTCCGACCGGAACCGGGACGCGCACGCAGGTCGCGCTCAGCGGCAGCTCCGGCAGCTCGAGGATCTTGCGCGTCTCGTCCCGCAGCTTCGACTCCTCCTCGAACTCCTCGCCGTCGTAGTCCCAGTCCATCGCCAGGTCGTGCTCGGCCTGCGGCTCGTCGAGCAGCCGCTGCAAGCGCTGCGCTCCCGCGCCCGAGGCCGACTGGTAGGTGGCGACACGAACGGCCCGCAACCCGGCCGCCTGGTGCAGCGGCGCGAGCACGAGCGCGAGCGGGATCGCGCAGCAGTTCGGGTTCGCCAGAACCCCCTTGTGCTCCAGTGCACGATCTCCGTTCACCTCGGGCACCACAAGCGGGGTCCCCGGCTCGAGCCTGAACGCCGCGGACTTGTCGATGCAGACGGCGCCGCCGCGAGCCGCGTGAGGCACGAGCTCCCTGCTCGCGCGTGTCCCGACGGAGAAGAGACAGAGATCGAGGTCGCCCGCCGAGAGCGTCTCCGAGGTCGCCTCCTCGACCACGCGGCCGTCGGCGAGCTTCGTGCCCGCCGAGCGCGCCGATGCAAAGGCCCGGACGTTCTCGAAGCCGCGACCGCGCAAGAGCTCCAGGACGACGGCGCCCACCGCGCCGGTCGCGCCGATCACGCCGATGCGCGCGTCACGCATGCTGGCGCTCGGCCTCCGGGGCGTCGAGCTCGAAGGCGCGGTGCAGCTCGGCGACGGCGCGCTCGACGTCCTCGCCCCGCACGTGGCAGGCGATCTTGATCGGCGAGGTGATCACGACCTCAGGCTCGATCCCGGCCTCGGTCAGGGTCTCGAACGCCTTCGCGGCCACTCCCGGGTGGCTCTTCATGCCCGCTCCGATCACGCTCACCTTGCCGAGGTCGTCGCGGGCGCTCCAGTCGACCCCGAGGCGCTCGAGCGTGTCGCCTGCGACCTCCCTGTCTTCTGCGGGCGCCGAGAAGAGGATCTCGGGGCCGGTGCGGAGGATCGTGTCCACGTTCACGCCGGCCTCGGCGAGCGCCGCGAACAGCCGCGCCGGGCTCGTGCCGTCGACGCGGTAGAGCGTCTCCTCGCGCGTGTGCGTGATCCCGGAGATGAGCGCCTTCTCGAGCATCCGTTCGTCCTCCTCGCGAATCCAGGTGCCGTCCGCGCCCGAGAACGTGGAGCGGACGTGGAGCTTGACGTTGTGGTTCCGCGCGACCTCGACCGAGCGTACCTGGAGGACCCGCGCGCCCGAGGCGGCCATCTCGAGCATCTCCTCGTAGCTGACCGCGTGCAGCTTGCGCGCCTGCGGCACGAGGCGGGGGTCTGCCGTGAAGACGCCCTCGACGTCGGTGTAGATCTCGCAGACCTCGGCGCCGAGCGCCGCGGCCAGCGCGACCGCGGTCGTGTCGGACCCGCCGCGGCCGAGGGTCGTGATGTCGAAGTCGGTCGAGACGCCCTGGAAGCCGGCGACCAGCACGATGCGGTCCTGGTCGAGCGCCTCGTGGATGCGGCGGGCGCGGACGTCCACGATCTTCGCGCGGCCGTGGACGGTGTCCGTGACGATCCCGGCCTGCGAGCCGGTGAGCGAGATCGCCTCGGCGCCGAGGTCGTGGATCGCCATCGCGGCGAGCGCGCAGGAGATCCGCTCGCCGACCGAGATCAGCATGTCGAGCTCGCGCGGCTTGGGGCGCGGCGAGACCTCGTAGGCGAGGCGCACGAGCTCGTCGGTCGAGTCGCCCATCGCGGAGAGCACGGCGACGACGCGGTTGCCCTCCGCTCGGGCCGCCACGAGCCGGCGCGCGACGTCCTTGATCTTCTCCGGGTCGGCGACGGAGGTGCCGCCGAACTTCATCACCAGCGTCCCGAGTCGCGGCTCGGCGCCCTCGAGAGCCGGAAGAGGCTCGAATTGGGTGGTTGCCACGGCCTGGAGTCTAGGGGAGGGGCCTCACGGACTTACATTTCGCGGCGGCCCGAGAGCGCCCTGCCGAGCGTGACCTCGTCTGCGTACTCGAGGTCGGCGCCAACCGGGAGGCCGCTCGCCAGGCGGGTCACGCGCACGCGGCCGCGCAGGCGGTCGGCCAGGTAGGCCGCGGTCGCCTCCCCGGTCATGTTCGGGTTGGTGGCGAGCACGACCTCCTGGACGCCGTTGCGCTCGACGCGGCCGAGCAGCTCGTCGATGCGCAGGTGCTCGGGCTCGATGCCGTCGAGCGGGGAGAGCGAGCCGCCGAGTACGTGGTAGAGGCCGCGGTACTCGTGCGTTCGCTCGACCGAGATCAGGTCGGCGGGCTGCTCGACCACGCACACGATCGTGTGGTCGCGGCGCTCGTCGCGGCAGATCTGACACGTCTCCTCCTCGGTCAGATTGCCGCACTCACGGCAGAAGCGAACGCGTTCCTTGACCTCGGCGATCGCGGCCGAGAGCGCGCCGGCCTCGTCCTTGGAGACCCGGAGGAGGTGGAAGGCAAGCCGCTGCGCGGTTCGCTGGCCGACTCCGGGCAGACGGGTCAGCTGCGAGACGAGGTTCTCGACGGCAGGGCTGAACATGCCGTCATTGTGCCCTTCGCGTCGGTCTCAGCCGTCGTGCGCGGCGTTCTCCGCCAGGCGGTTCAGCGCCGCCTCGAGCAGCGACGCCGCAATGTCGGGGTGGGCGCTGACCAGCTCCCGGAAGCCTCCCCGGTCGAGCGCCAGGCAGCGGAGGGGGGTCTGCGCCCGCACGCGAGCCGTCCGGGTGGCGTCAGTTGTCATCAGCGCCAGTTCGCCGAAGAACTCGCCCGGGCCGAGCTCGACGTGGTCGCGCTTCGTCTCGACGATGACGGTGCCCTCGGAGATGAAGAACATGCCCGTGCCTTTCATCCCCGGCTGAACCAGGACCTGCCCCGCGGGCACCTCGAGCTCCTTCGTCGCCTCGGCCACGCGCTCGAGCTCGGCGGGGTCCAGCTCGGCGAACAACGAAATCTGCCGCAGCGCGTCGGCGCGCCCGTCGGCCACTACAGACCCGGGAGCCCCATGCCCTGAAGGCCGCCGAGCGCCGGGCCGAGCTTGGACTCCATCAGGCTCTGCGCGGAGCGGAGCGCCTCGTTGACCGCAGCCAGGATCATGTCCTCGAGCATCTCGGGGTCGTCCGGGTCGATCGCCTTCGGGTCGATCTTGATCTCGCGGATCTCGCCGCCGCCGGTGGCGACCACCTTGACCATTCCGCCGCCAGCCGTGGCCTCGACGGTCTCGGTCCTCAGCTCCTCCTGGGCCTTCTGCATCTGAGCCTGCATCTGCTGCACCTGCTCGAGCATCTTGTTCATGTCCATGCCACTCATTCGTCTGCCACCTCGCGGGCGTCGAAGGTCCCTTTCATCAGCTCGATGATCTCCTCCTCGGTCACGGGCTGGTCCTCGTCGGGCGCGGCCTCCTCGCCGTTCTCGCCGATCTCGAAGGCCAGCGAGAGGTGGCGCCCCGTGATCTCGTAGAGCGCCTCCTCGAGCAGGGTCGCGTTCTTCGGCTCCTCTGCCAGCTGCCGGTGGAACGAGGCAGCTCGCGGGAACTCGACCGTGAGCGTGTCGCCCGCGAGATTCTTCGGCTGCGCCTCACGCAGGACCGAGGCCGTCGGGATGGACTTCTCCTCGACCGCGGGCAAGATCGTGCGCTGCCAGGCCTCCTGGAGCTGCTCCAGCTCCAGCGACGGCGGCGCGGCTGCCTCGACGGTGTCGGTCACTGTGACTGTCTCTGTGACTGTCACCGGGGCAGAGCTCGAATGCCCGCGGCTCTCAAGCTGGTCGAGTCGGTAGGCGGTCGACTCCCGCGAGAGATCGGCGGCCGGCCGTGTCACCTTCACGAGGGCGAGCTCCAAAGGCAGGCGCGGGTCGCCGCCCTGGCGCATGTCCTCGACGGCGACTGCGAGCAGGTCGCAGAGCCGGAGCACGGTCGCCTCGCCGAGCTGGTTGGCCTGCTCCCGTAGCCGCTCGCGCGTCTCCTCTGTCACGGGCAGCGACTCG